>Ga0316187_10000234_pt1 | contig 40657 bp, 31 predicted proteins | sample CroRivburrow1_MG_FD_204927 | JGI IMG/M metagenome (GOLD analysis project Ga0316187, IMG submission 204927) | Coastal sediment microbial communities from Maine, United States - Cross River worm burrow 1 | ecosystem: Environmental > Aquatic > Marine > Coastal > Sediment | place: USA: Maine... | reverse complement strand
GTGCCCAACGAAAAGAAGACCACCCTCAAGGAGCTCGTGGTTTCGGCGATGGCCACACACGAGCTCATCGAGATCGCCGACAGCGAGATCCGACGCGCCCAGGCCGACAAGAAACTCGCCCGGTCGGCGATCATGCCGCGGGTCAACCTCAACGGCGCCTATACCTTCTATGGGAAAGAGACCTCCATCGAGCTTTCACCCGGTGAGGTATTCGTCATCCAGCCCTCACAGGACTGGTCGTGGAGCGCTGATCTCCGCCAGACCCTGTTCTACGGACTGCGTCCCTGGCGGGCCCGGAACATCGCCAAACTCAACTACGACATTGCCCAGCTCGACAAGCGAACCACCATCAACGATCTCACGCTGGACGTCGCGGCGGCCTTTCTCTCGGCCCGAGCGGCCGAGGAGAACGTCGAAGTCCGCAGGGTTGCCCTCGAACAGATCGAAGAGCAGCTCAAAGTGGCCAAGCGCCGCTTCGAGGTGGGCGAGACATCCATTGCCGATGTCGCCCGTTGGCGGTCCGAGGTGGCCGGAGCCAAGCAGGCGTACGTGGTATCCAAGGGTGACGCGAAGTTCGCCTACAACAGCCTCGGCCGATTGGTGGGGATGGCCGAAATGGGAACCCTCGAGCGACTCGGACCGGTGCCCACCCCTCCGGGTGACGTCGGTGCCCTGACCACCTCGGCATTCGAGGACCGGTGGGAAATGAAGACGCTCTATCACCAGATGGAGGCCGCCGGTCTCTATGTCAAGCTCGAAAAGGGCGCCTCCCTCCCCGAGCTCGAGGCCACGGCCCAGTACTTCCAGCAGAAGGCGGCCTTCCCCTCTCAGGGGTGGGCGACGCTGATGTTCAGCCTCAAGGTGCCCATCTACCAGGGCGGTCTGGTCAAGGCCAACGTCGCCAAGGCCAGGGAAGACCTTCGCCAGGTTGAACTCCTCGAGCAGACCTTGCGACGCAGCATCGCCAACCAGGTTGACTCGGCCTTCATTGGCTACGAAGCCGCCGATGCAGCCCTCGACGCGGCTCGCGAGCGGACCAAGGCCGCCACCGAGGCCTATCGTCAGGTGGAGCGCGCCTACCGGGTCGGCGAGACCTCGGCCGTGGCGTTGCTCGATGCGACCACGGAGGCCATCGACGCCGAGACCACCGACATCATCGCGCGGGCGCAACGCGAGTTCCAGGCGATCTCGCTGCGCCACGCCATCGGCCTCTTCCCCCTCCCCGATCTCGACTATGCCGATTTCGAGCCCGAAAGCCAGGAGTGATTACCATGACATGCCAACGACTCCGCCAGTTCTCCACTGTCACCGTGATCGCGCTCTCCCTCGTGATGGGCGCCTGCCACCAGCCCGAAGAAGACACGGACGGCATCAAGAACGCCGACGAAGCGCTCGAGAGGGCCCTCGCCCCGCGTGAGGTCGAACTCGTCACCCCCGAGATCCGCAACGAACGGGCGTCGGTCCAGCTTGTCGGCGAGATCAGAGCCTCCGACATCGTGCTCGTCTCGTCGGAGGTCGGCGGCAAGGTCGACCTGGTCCTTGTCGAGGTCGGAGATCGCGTCGCCAAGGGCGCCGCCCTGATCGAGGTTGATCGTGAGACCTTCGCCATCTATCAGGCCCAGGCCGAAGCCAACGTCAAGGCAGCGGAAGCCAACCTCTCACTCGCAGAAAAGGACCTCGAGCGCAAACGCGATCTACGCTCCGATGAGACCATCCCCCAGGCGACCCTCGACCAGGCCCAGGCGGGTTTCGAGCTCGCCACCGCCGAGGTCGCCGCGGCCGAAGCCTCGCTCGGTCTGGCCAAGCGAAACTACGAACGCAGCGTCATCAGAGCGCCGGCCGCGGGCGCCATCACCGAGCGAACGGTCGTCGCCGGCCAGTGGGCCGAAGTCGGCGCCGGACTGCTCGAGTTGGCTCTGGGCGGCAAGGTCAAGATCGCCGCCCGGGTCCCCGAGTCCTGGGTCGGTCGTTTCGTGGGTCTTGAGACGTTCAGCTTCACCGTCGGGAACGGGTCGAAAACCCACACCGCAGAAATCTACAGCCTCCAGCCGGTGGTCCGCGAGGCCAGCCGGTCATTCGAGATCGTCGGCACCGCAACCAACGACGGCACCATGAGACCGGGGATGTTCGCCAACGTCACCCTGACCTCACCGGAAGCCACCGCCACGTTGTGGTTGCCCGCTTCTGCCGTCGCGACTTCGGATCTGCCCCAGGTGCTCATGGTCGTCAATCAGGAGATCGTCTATCGGAAGGTCCAGATCGGCCGCCGCGACTCCGGGGTGATCGAGATCGTCTCGGGTCTGGAGGCCGACGAACAGGTGATCCTGGACACCTCCGGTCTTTCGCGCGGTCTGCCCGTCAAAATCGTCGGCTGAGGTTGCCTGCGATGAATGAAACTCTCCTCAACTCAAATTCTCGACGCCCGGTTCCATGGGAACCCGGCGACGAGAATTTGAAGCGAACGAAGTGAGCCACTATGAATCTGTACGACATCGCCATCCGCCGTCCGGTCTTCACCGCCATGCTGATGATCGCCCTCGTGGTCTTCGGCATCCTCGGCTACCAGACCCTGCCCATCAATCTGCTGCCATCGCTGGATATCCCCATCGTCACTGTGATCACGGCCCTTCCCGGCGCCTCGCCCGAGGTCATGGAATCCGATGTCACCGATGTCATCGAGTCCGCCGTCAACACCATCGAGGGCATCAAACAGCTCACGTCGTACTCCGGCCAAGGCGTCTCCTGGGTAACCGTCACCTTCACGCTGGAACGCGACATTGACATTGCGGCGCAGGATGTTCGCGACAAGGTCTCCGGCGCCATCGGCGAGCTGCCATTGGACGCCGAACCGCCCATTGTCCAGAAGTTCGACGCCAACTCACAGCCCATGTTGTGGATGGCCCTCGCCGGGCTCGACGCCCGCGAGCTGTCGGACTACGCCGACCAGGTGGTCAAACCCCGGCTCCAGTCGGTTCCCGGGGTCGGTAACGTCCTCATGCCGGGTTTCCGCGAACCCATGATGCGGATCTGGATCGACCGCGACAAGCTGGCGGCACACCGGCTGGCGGTCAACGACATCATCATGGCCCTGGGTCGAGAGAATCTCGAACTGCCCGGTGGCTTCATCGAAGGTCCGGAGATCGAGCTGGCGATTCGAAACCTCGGTCTCTTCGAGACCGTGGAGGAATTCGATCAGATGATCGTTTCCACGGTCGACGGCCGCCCCATCCGGCTCAAGGATGTGGGCTTCACCCAGCTCTCCGTGGCCGACGAGCGCGGCGGCGCCCACTACAACATGACCCCGACCCTGGGTCTGGGAATCGCACCCCGCTCCGGGGCGAATCTCGTGGATGTCAACAAGGCCGCACGACAGCGGATGGAGGAACTCTCCAAGGACTTCCCGCCCGGTCTCTTCTACGATGTCGCCTTCGACGGCGCCGAATACGTCGAACGATCCATCGAAAACGTCCAGTTCGACATCATCTATGGCGCGATATTGGCGATCCTCGTTGTCTTTGTCTTTCTGAGATCCTGGCGATCGACCTTCATCGTCTCGTTGGCGATCCCGACATCGCTCATTGCCACCTTCGGTTTCATGCGGATCTTCGGGTTCTCGCTCAACAATCTCACCACCCTCGCCCTTGCGTTGTCCGTTGGGGTCGTCATCGACGATGCGATCGTGGTGCTGGAGAACATCTACCGCCACCAGGAAGAGGGTGAGAGTCCGTTCACCGCCGCCATGGAGGGCACCAAGGAGATCGCCCTCGCCGCCATGGCGGCAACCTTTGCCATCGCGGCGGTCTTCATCCCCGTGGCCTACATGAAGGGGATGATCGGACAGTTCCTCTTCGAGTTCGGCATCTCGGTGGCGGCGGCGATTCTGATTTCGCTCTTTGTCGCCCTGACTCTGACCCCCATGCTGTGCTCGCGAATCCTCACCGTGAAACCCAAACACGGCAAGCTCTACGACACGCTCGAAAACGCATTCAAGGGCCTCGAACGCAGCTACTCGCGGTCGCTCGGTTGGGTGTTGCGCCACAAGATCATCACCCTCGTGACCGCGTTCGTCGTGCTCGGATCGAGCTTCCTCCTCGTGCCCTTCATCGGCGGCGAGTTCGCCCCTCCCGAGGACATGTCATCGTTCATGATCACAACCAAGGCCCCGGTGGGCACCTCGCTCGAGGCCATGGAACGGTTGATGATGAAGATCGAGCGCATCACCCTGGAGCAACCCGAAGTCAGCTCCGGGTTCATGGCCATGAACTTCGAGGGTCGTGGGCAGATCAACACCGGCATCCTTTTCCTCAAGATGAAGAAACCGCACGAGCGCGAGGCGACCCAGAACGAGGTCGTCCAGCGTCTTCGCCGCGAGTTCGCCAAGGTCGAGGGCATCCAGGCCTTTGTCACCGAGTTCAGCTTCTACGCGGTGTCGTCGGAGGGCGGCGAGAAGGCCCTCGCCTACTCGCTCCGCGGCCCCGATCTGGCCGAGCTCGAACGCGTCGGCACCGCGGTCATCAACCGACTGTCGGTCGAGCCCGGATTCGTCGATCTCGACCACAACCTGGATCTCGAGCAGCCCCAGCTCTTCGTGAGGGTGGACCGCGAACGGGCGCACGATCTCGGGCTCGATGCGGCGACGATCTACGAGACGGTCTACTCGCTGGTTGCCGGTCGCGAGGTGGGGGCCTACACCACCCAGGGCAAGCGCTACGACGTTCGGATCAAGATCCGACCCGACCAGATCCTCTCTCCCGAGGATATCGGCGCGCTCCAGGTTCGAACCCGCACCGGCGAGATGATCCGCATCGACTCGGTGGTGGAGATCGGCCACGGCGTCGGCCCCATCAACATCAACCGAACCGATCGCGAGCGCAGCCTGTTGCTCACCGGAAACCTCGAAGGGGTGCCGCTCAACCGCGCCCTCGAAACCGTCGACGCGGTGCTCGCCGAGGAACTCCCGGAGGGCTATTACGCCAAACCCACCGGTCAGGCGGAAGAGATGGCCGAGAGCATGGGCTCGCTCTTCTTCGCCCTCGGTCTCGCGGTGCTCATCGTCTACATGTTGCTCGCCAGCCAGTTCGACTCGCTGATCCACCCCTTCACCATCATGTTCGCGCTGCCACCGGCCCTGGTCGGAGCGCTGCTCGCGTTGCTGATCACCAACAACACCATCAACATCATGTCGGTCATCGGGATCATCCTGCTCTTTGGGCTGGTGACCAAGAACTCGATCCTGCTGGTCGATCTGACGATCCAGAAACAGGAGACGGGACTCGACCGCGAGGCGGCGCTCCGCGAGGCTTGTCCCATCAGGCTTCGTCCCATTCTCATGACCGCGGTGTCGATGATCTTCGGCGTTCTACCGGTGGCGCTTGCCTTCGGTGAGGGCGGGGAGGCGCGTGCGCCCATGGCCGTGGCCACCATCGGCGGGATGGTGACTTCCACTCTGCTAACTCTCTTCCTGGTCCCGGTGATCTACTCCTACATGGATCGCATGGCCACCAAACTGCGAGGCCACGAGTCGCGATCACGGCAAGAGGTTGTCGAGGACACAGCCGGAGAGCTGACCAACGAACTGACCAACGAACTCTGAGTCTGTATTGCAATCGGGTCCTCCCGAACCCACATTGTGGTCAGGAACACCCACAGAGGGAGGTGACCATGGCCACTGAAGTCGAGAGCATCGTCGTCACGTGCATCAAGTGCGGCGAAGACTACGCGACCTGGCGGGGAATGGGCCTCGAGTTCCTCGGGCCCGACCCCTGCCCACGGTGTGGGTTCGTCCCCACCGAGGACCCCCGGCTCTACCGGGACGGACCTGTCGAACCGTTCGACGAGGATGAGGTGCGGGTCGAGGGCTGACTTCGCGCTTCGCGCCCTCCGGATGCGCGATGGGAGAGGTGGGTAGGCACGCGAATATGTGCGCGGCGCACAATGTCGGATTCCAGGCACCCGGTCCACGTTTTCCCGACGCGATGTCAGTCGATCGGGTCGGTGCCTGAAGGTCCGCCGAGCTTCTTGAGGCCATCGCCGAGCTCGACCCACTCGACGTGCGCGTCATAGAAAACGTGGACCGCAGGCTCGCGATCGATGGGACCGTCCATGTGGGCCAGGGCGATGTGGGTCTCACCGGCCCAGCGTTCGCTGACGAAGAAGAGGGTGCCGCCACAGGTGCGACAGAAGCCGCGTCGCGCCTCCGGAGTCGACGAATGCCAAACCACCTGATCTTCACCGCCGGTGAAACGAAAGTGCTCGTTGGGCACCCCGAACCAGGTGACGAAGGCGGCGCCATGGGCCCGCCGACACAGGCTGCAGTGGCAGTGGGCGCACCACTTTGTCGGAGCCCTGACCTCGAAGCGAACGGCACCGCAGAGACAACCGCCGGTGAAGGTGTCTTGCTTGGTCATGGGTTGATTGTAGCCCGTGCCGGATGCTGGATCGCTGCGGCCCACAGATCACACAGATGAACACAGATTGTATCGCAACGTCGCAACCACGAAAACTCGAAGACACGAAGGGATCACGAAGGTGCTGCGGTTCGCTGCAGCCCGCAGATGACGCAGATCCCATCGCATTGAAGACCTGGTGATTGGTTGCTTCACGAGTGTCAGACTTCGTGGTGGTGCGCTCAGGACCGGAAAGACTCTGAAGGTGGGCCCAGGCCCACCCTACTTTGCGTTTCAACCCAGCGATGGAGCGATGGAATCTGTGTGATCTGTGGTCTGCGATGGGATGGTGCGACGAGATCTACGCCCATCTGCGCTATCTGCGGTTTCTCCGACCCGCAGTGCCCTAAGCCACCGCCTGCTGGTCGGTGACGACGACGCCGTCTCTGATCTCGACCACGCGGCCGGCGCGCTGAGCCAGGGTTTTGTCGTGGGTGACTACGACCAGCGTCCTGCCCTGTCCCCAAAGCTCAGTCATCAGGCTCATGACATCTGACCCCGAGCCGGTGTCGAGGTTCCCGGTGGGCTCGTCGGCGAGGACGATGTCGGGCTCCATGGCCAACGCCCGGGCAATGGCCACCCGCTGCATCTGGCCGCCGGACAGCTCCGTCGGCCGATGCTCCACCCGATCACCGAGTCCGACCTTGTCGAGGTGTTCGAGGGCGCGCCGGCGGCGTTCGCGGCGGGCGATGCCTCCGAAGAGCATGGGCAGCTCGACGTTCTCCAACGCGGTCAACTGGGGCAGGAGATTGAAGTTCTGGAAGACAAAGCCGACGCGTCGGTTGCGGACATCGGCGAGCTGATCGCGGTCGAGCCCGGCCACCGCCTCGCCACCGAGCATGTAGGACCCCCCGCTAGGTGTGTCGAGACAACCCACAAGGTTGAGCAGGGTCGATTTGCCCGATCCAGATGGCCCGACCACGGCCACGAACTCGCCCTTGTCGACCACCAGATCGATGCCCCTGAGGGCCTCGACCTTGATCTTGCCGGTGTCGTAGATCTTGGTGATCCCGAGCATTTCGATGATGTGGCCGTTGGACTGCCCATCACCGTTCTTCCTTTTCTTCAATGGCCAGTTCATGACTCTGTCCCCTCCCGCTCCCGCCTACTCATACCGTAAGGTCTCCGCCGGATCGACGCTCGCCGCGCGTCGCGCCGGGAAGTACCCCGCCAGGATCCCGATGAAGCCCAGAAGGGCCGCGGTCGCCACCGCGATCTCGACGCTCAGGGTCGGCTTGCCGAGAAACGCGATCGCGTCGTTGCCCTCCACGGGCACCAGTTGGAACAGCAGCACCAGGATGATGGCCACCACCAGGCCGAAGGCCCCACCCAGCAGCGTGTAGGTCATCCCCTGAAGGACAAATGGTCCGGTGATCCAGCTCCGGTGCGCGCCGACGGCCATCTGGACACCGATCTCGCGGGTTTTCTCCTTGACGACCGCGTACATGATGTTTGCCACCCCGATCCCACCGACCAGCAGGGTGAGCGCACCGACGATCCCGAGAAAAATCTGGAACCGCCTCATTTCATCCGCCAGGGTCTTGCCGCCTTCGGCCGTGTCCCACAATGCCGTGACCTGCTCGTCAGTGGGGTCGAAGCGGTACTTCGCCGACAGCGCCTGGGCGAACTCCTCACGAGCCCGCGGCATATCCTCCGCCGCCCCCACCTTGAAAACAACGTTGTGGAGCCAGTGCCGGCTCCACTGGGCCGAGAAGGTGGTGATGGGGACGACAGCTCCCAGCTCGTCCGGTCCCTTGTAGGTGCCCATCTGGAGTTTGGGGTTGAGCACGCCGATGACGAGGTAGGGCACGTTGGCTACCTGGAGGATCTCACCCACCGGATCGACGGCGCCGAAGATGTCCTCGGCGAGCTGGTTGCCGAGGAAGATCACCCGCTTCTTGTCGCGTTGGTCATTGGCGTTGAAGAACCGTCCACCCGCCTGTGGGTAGTGATGACGCATCTCGCCGTACTCCCAATTAGCGCCGGTCACCCGGCCGGTGATGGTCGTGGTTCCCCACGTCAGCGTCGTCTGCCACGATGTCATTTCCCCGAGCACCCCTGTGGAGGAGGGCATCTTGGCCCGGAGGTAGTCGAGATCGTCGAGACGCGCTCGGATCCTCCGCCCTTCGGGCAAGCCCTGCCACACTTTGGAGGTCTCGCCCGACCACCAGACCGCGATGTTCTCACCCATCCCGCGGCGGGCCTTGACCATCTGGTTTCGCAACCCCTCGCCGAACGCGAGCAGCATCAGAATCGCCACCGTGCCCCAGGCGATGGCGGCCACGGTGAGGATCGCGCGCTTCTTCTGCAGCGACGACGCCTTGAAGAAGAGCGTGGCGATGACGGAAAAATCCCTACCCATGATGGCCCGCCGGGTTGGATGTGACGATCAAGAACACCCTGGACTCGATCGGCGTCGGGAGACCGCTCGCTATCGCTATCGCAATCGGGACTCGCAATCGATCGTGGGTGTTCGATAGCGATAGCGAAGGATACTGATTCACCGGCCCTCCTGACCCGAGATGTGTGATTCGGCCGGATGAGATGCGGCAAGATCTCGATGTTCTGGTGCTGGCGAAAAGCGGAGGCGTACTGGTGGTACGTCGAGCATTTTCGCCAGCGCCAGAGCGCGAGAGGTCGGCGCAGATCGCCGGTGAGAATTGCAGATCTCGGGTCATAGCTTCATTGCGACCACGGGGTCGAGGCGGGAGGCCTGGCGGGCCGGGAAGTAGCCGGCAAGGAAACCGACGAGCCCGAGGACGCCGGCGGTGAGGAGGGCGATCTGCGGCGACAACACCGGTCTGCCGATGGCGTCCTCGGCGGGAGTCCCCGCCACCACGGCGCAGAAACTCCAGGTCAGGGCGAGTCCGATCACCCCCCCGATGGCGGTGAAGACAAGGGTTTCGAGGAGGAACTGGCCGAGCACGGTGCGGCTCTTGGCGCCGAGGGCCATCTTGATCCCGATCTCGCGGGTTCGTTCCTCGACCACGACGTTCATGATGTTCGACACCCCGATCCCGCCCACGGTCAGGGTAAGGACCCCCATGAACCCCATGAAGAGCTTGAACGCGAGCATGAAAGTGTCGAACCAAACGAACATGTCGGTGGTGTCCCAGATCCCGAGCGCCTGGGTGTCGCTCGGGTCGAACCGTTTGCGTTCCCCGAGGGCGGCGAGCACCCGTTTGGTGAGCGCCTTGTTCTGATCGGGCGTCGCCGCTTTGTAGATGAAGAGGTCGACATAGCGCTGGCCGGTCAGAGCCTGGAAGGTCGATGATGGAATGATCATCTTCGAGTGATCGCGTCCCGAATACGACGAATCCTGCTCCTTGGCCTGGAGCACCCCAATGACGAGGAAGGGCGACCCGTGGAGCATCACCTTTTCGCCCAACGGATCGATCTCACCAAAGAGATCTTCAGCGAGTTCGTTGCCGACAAAGACCACCCGCCGGCGCTGCTCCATGTCGGTGGGATTGATGAACCGACCGCCCTCGGCGGGCACCATGTTGCGCATCTCACCGAAGATCGGTGAGACTCCCGAGACATCCACCAGCCGCGCCCGTTCGCCAAAGGTCGCCCGGAGATTTTGCTCGTACTCGCTGGAAATCCCGGCCAGCCCTTCCACCCTTTTCTTGAGGAACTCGATATCGGTCTCGTCGACCCGGACGCGGCGCCCCTTGCCGAGACCCTCGAAGGGAAGCGATGTCCTCGATGGCCAGGCAATGACGATTCGATCGCCGAGACCGGCAAAGCTTCTGGTCTGGCGTTGGTGAACACCCTCACCGACCGCGAGCAGAAGGGCCACGGCCACCGTTCCCCAGATGATTCCGAAAACCGTCAGAAAGGTGCGCAACTTCTGCGACCAGACGTCGCGGACCAGCTGGCGAAGAAAGGACCCGAAGGAAGTCATGCGGCTAGGAAATCTCTTTCGGCGGCCGCTGGACGATCTGATCGCCCACCTGAAGCCCCTCGATCACCTCGACGTTGAGTCCATCGGAGAGCCCGAGGGTCACGGCCACCTCTTCCGGCTCCGCCTCGGGTCCGACGCCTGGAATCTCGACGAAGGTCTCGACGCCATCCTCGGAGAAGACAACCAGGCGCTCCGGAATCAGCACGATCTCGGTCTTTTCGCGGATCACGACATCGGCGTTGGCCGAGTATCCCGCGCGAAGGGTGATCTTCTGGCCGGGATCGAGCTCGATCTCGACATCGAAGAGGGTCGCCCCCTCGCTCCTCTGGGCTTGCGGCGCGATACGGGAGAGACGGCCCGTGACAACCTCATCGGGCAGCGCCCCGACCTTGATCCGGCAGGGCAAACCGGCCGCGATCTTGCCGACATCGATCTCGTCGACGGTCCCCTGGAAGATCAGATCGTTCATGTCGGCGATGCTCGCGAGCTCAGTCCCCGGTTGATATGAGGTTAGGGGAACCACCGGGTCACCGACATCAACGGCCCGGCTCAGTACGGTGCCGCTGGCGGTCGAACGAATGATCCGCTCGACCTCGGTGGTGCCTCCGGAGACGATTCCCTGGCGGGTCAACTCACGATTGTCGCGGGCCTGCTCGACGGAGACCTGTGCGAGCTCGAATGCCTCCTTGATGGCGTCGAGATCACCCTTGGAGAGAAGGCCCTCCTCGTGAAGCTCGAGTCCGCGGTCATAGTCCGCTCGCGCCTTGGCGAAGCTCGCATCCGCCGACCGAACCCGGTGATCGACGTTGAGCAACTCCTGCGGGGTCGGGTCCGGGGCGATCTCGAAGAGGGGGTCCCCGGCCCGCACCGTGTCACCAACCTCGACAAAACAGCGAGCGACGATGCCCGAGATCTTCGATTTGACCTGGAAGCGTTCGCGCGGTTCGATCTGACCCACCGCGAGAGCCTTCTCGGTGATGTCGCCGAGCTCGGCCTCGATCAACGTCAGCCCGTTCTCCTCGCCGCCTCGGCTTCCGACAAAGGCATAGATGGCGCCACCTGCCGCACCGACCACAATCAAGACCAGCAGCAACCGCAACAGCTTGCCCATGGCGAATTTCTCCCTCGCTTTGGTCTACGTAAAGAGCAGCACTTCGGTTCGCGCTCTCATCGTTTGACGTCACCTGCGGGCCGAGAGTTTGAATCGGCCTGCGAGGCAGCGGCCGCGTCCGTACCTGTGGCCGTGGCCGGGGCCGCAACCGAGCACGCGGGAAGACCAACGCCCACCGGGACGTGCGGGGTTTGACAATGTGCCCCACGGGCCTTCCGGCAAAGTGACCCCCCCCCCCCCGCACATTGTCATACCGGGCACTCCACGGCGAAGGCGATCCGATGCATCTGTCCCGGCGCGCCATGAGGCCGCCGCTCGCGCGAGCAGCGTGGTCGCAGACTCTCCAATCATTCTCTGTTCGACCACGCTGATCGTGCGACGCTGGGTCGCCGGAGGCGGCCCAGAAGGCCGGACTCGAGGGATACACAGGCCGATGCCGTCACCGCTGACCGCTGACCGTGCATGGTCACCTCCGGGTTGTTCTTGGTTCCCAAAATCGTTTGAGACGGCACGTCTGTTCAAGACTGTTGATTCGTTCTCTCCAAGCCCTCGCTCATTCCGGAACGGCAAGAGAACGCCTCCGGTGGCTCGTTCCCGGCGCCTCCTCCATCCGAACGCCTGATGCGAGGGTTGTGGGGGCGGGCTTCGTTGCGATGGCCATGGGCCGGCTGCGATGGGCCTCAAGGCTGAAGGCTGAGAGCTAATACCTAACACCAAACAGCTTACCCGCCCGAATGCATCGGCAACGAGAACGCCATCACGAAGTCTGACAACCCTCGAGCTCAACCTCGCCCACCCTCAAATTCGATGGCTCTGCGTCTCTCCACCTCTGCGACTCTGCGTCTTCTTGCGATGGTGCGACGGAATCTGTGTCCATCTGCGCTACCTGCGATTCCCCGGGCACGTTTACTTCCGCCCGGGCGCGCGTAGAATCTCCTTGGCAATCGATCGAATCGGAGGCTCCATGCGCAAGCCTGTCATCCTCATCACCGGCGCCAGCGGCGAGATCGGCCATGGTCTCATCGAGAACCTGGCCGCCAACGACAACACGTCGATCATCACCATCGATCTGCAACCGTTGCCGCGCGAACACCGGGACATGGTCGACCGCGAATATCTGGGGTCGATCCTGGAGATCCATCTCCTCGAAAGGATCCTCGCCGAGTTCGAGGTCCGGACGATCTACCATCTGGCGGCATTGCTGTCCACCCGCGCCGAGTTCACCCCTCTGGCCGGTCACCAGGTCAACGTCGAGGGCACTCTCAAGCTGCTCGATTTTGCCCAGTCCCAGGGCGAATCACACGGCCGTCCGGTGGTCTTTCTCTACCCGAGTTCCATCGCCGCCTATGGCTTCCCGAGCCTCGAAATCAAAAATGCTGCCAAAGACCTCCAGGAACACGAGTGGAACCAGCCGACGACCATGTACGGCTGCAACAAGCTCTACTGCGAGCACCTCGGCCGCTACTACGCGGACCACTACAAGCAACTGGCCGCGGAGACCCTTTCCGGCAAAATCGACTTCCGCTCCATCCGATTCCCCGGTCTGATCTCCGCCGTAACGGTGCCGTCCGGCGGTACTTCCGACTACGCCCCAGAGATGATCCACGCCGCCTCCAAGGGCGAACCCTACGCCTGCTTTGTCCGGCCGGACACCCGCATTCCCTTCATGACCATGCCGGACGCGGTGGACGCCCTCCTTCGACTGGCCCACGCCGACCGGTCGCGCCTGACCCGCTCGGTTTACAACATCGCCGCATTCAACCCGTCGGCGGGAGAGGTCGCCGAACTGGTCCAGCGGGGCTATCCCGCCGCACAGATCAGTTTCGCGCCCGATCTCAAACGCCAGGCGATTGTCGACAGCTGGCCGGCCGGCGTCGATGACAGCGCGGCCCGCAATGACTGGGACCTCGATCCGAAATACGACCTCGATCGAGCATTCTCGGACTATCTGATTCCAATAATCAGCGATCGCTACTGATGTCCCAATCGCAATTTCGGTGCAAAAAACCACAAGCGAGACAAGGTCACATTCGCCGTTCAATAAATTGACATGTTCAGGGACAGCTTCTCCGATCATACTCCCTTTCTGAGAAAGGGCTCAAGTCACCGTCAAGTGTCTTCGAACTGTTCCGGAAACCGCCATTTTTCAACCACTTAGAAATAACACAAAACCCCAACATCTTGTTGTTGACAATCAACGAAGACCCAATATATAGTGGTCGAAGTCGGTCAAATTCACCCCCGACCTGCGGGACGTTGCCAGTTTACGTCAGGGGAATTTTTTCGCTCGGAATCGCAAAAACATGGGAGGTCGAGGGGGCCAGATGAAGGTAGAGCGTCGATTCACCAACGCGGGAGACGGTCCGTACGCAGACATCGAATTCGTCAAACGAACGACTGAGATTCGCAACACTGACGGCAGTCTTGTCTTCGCGATGGACGATGTGCTTGTTCCCGAGAGTTGGTCCCAGGTCGCGGTCGACGTTCTCGTCCAGAAGTACTTCCGAAAAGCCGGCGTCCCGCAGCTTGACGAGGCCGGTAACCCAGAGATCGGCGACGACGGCAATCCCGTCACCGGACCCGAGCGCGATGCGCGTCAGGTCTTCCACCGCCTCGCCGGTTGTTGGACTCACTGGGGGCGCGAGCACAGATACTTTGACAGCGAGGATGACGCCCAGACCTTCGAAGACGAGCTGAGCTTCATGCTCGCCAGCCAGATGACGGCGCCCAACTCGCCGCAGTGGTTCAACACGGGTCTCCACTGGGCCTACGGCATCACCGGTCCAGCCCAGGGCCACCATTACTGCGATCCTGAAACCGGCGAACTCAAGGAATCGTCCAACGCCTACGAGCACCCCCAGCCCCACGCCTGTTTCATCCAGTCGGTATCCGACGATCTCGTCAACGAGGGCGGCATCATGGACCTCTGGGTTCGCGAAGCCCGACTCTTCAAGTACGGTTCGGGAACCGGCAGCAATTTTTCCCAGCTCAGGGGCGAGGGAGAACCCTTGTCGGGGGGCGGAAAATCTTCCGGCCTCATGTCTTTTCTCAAAATAGGCGATCGAGCGGCCGGGGCCATCAAATCGGGCGGCACCACACGCCGGGCCGCCAAGATGGTCTGTCTCGACCTCGACCACCCCGATATCGAGGACTTCATCTCGTGGAAGGCGGTGGAGGAACGAAAGGTCGCGGCGCTGGTCGCCGGCTCGCGAACCAACCAACGCCGTCTCGCCGCAATCCTGGATGCGTGTTTTGCCGACGACGGATCGGCTCAGATCGATCCGAAGGAGAACCACCTCCTCGCCCGTTGCATTCGAATCGCCCGCCGCCGCGGCGTCCCGGACGGCTCGATCCAGCGCGTGCTCCAACTCGCCGCCCAGGGCATCACGGAGTATCCGGTCGAGGAGTACGACACCGATTGGGACTCGGCGGCCTATTTCACCGTCTCCGGCCAGAACGCCAACAACAGTGTCCGGGTGCCCAATGCCTTCTTCGACGCCCTGGAGTCCGGCGGCGACTGGTCGCTGATCCAGCGCACCGACGGCCAGGCGGCCAGGAAGGTCTCCTCGACCAAGCTCTGGGACGATGTCACTATGGCGGCCTGGGAGTGCGCCGATCCGGGCCTCCAGTACGACGACACGATCAATGAGTGGCACACCTGCCCCAACTCGGGCCGGATCAATGCGTCGAACCCATGCTCCGAGTACATGTTCCTCGACGACACCGCGTGCAACTTGGCCTCCATCAATCTGGTCAAGTTTCTCCGCGATGACGGCAGCTTCGATATCGAGGCCTTCCGGCACACGGTCCGGCTCTGGACGATGGTCCTCGAGATCTCCGTGCTCATGGCCTCATTCCCGAGCAGCCGGATCGCCGAACTCAGCTACCGCTTCCGAACCCTGGGCCTCGGTTTCGCCAACATCGGCTCGTTGCTCATGCGGCTCGGGATCCCGTACGACTCGGACAAGGGCCGGAACATCTGCGGCGCCATCACCGCGATCATGACCGGCGAGGCCTACGCGACTTCGGCCGAAATGGCCTCCGAGCTCGGTCCCTTCGACGGTTACGCCGACAACTCCGAGGCAATGCTGCGGGTGATGGCCAACCACAGACGCGCCGCCTACAACGCACCGGCCGAGATGTACGACGGCCTGACCGTCAAACCCGTGGGCCTCGACGCCGAGCTGACCCCGCCGGATCTCCTCGCCGCGGCCCAGGAGACCTGGGACCGCACCCTCGAGCTCGGCCACGAACACGGCTATCGCAACGCCCAGGCAAGTGTAGTGGCGCCCACCGGGACCATCGGTCTGGTCATGGACTGCGACACCACCGGGATCGAGCCCGACTTCGCGCTGGTCAAGTTCAAAAAGCTGGCCGGCGGCGGTTTCTTCAAGATCATCAACCAGAGCATCCCCGCCGCTCTCGAGACCCTCGGGTACGCTGAGGACGAGGTCGCCGAGATCGTCCACTACGCCGTCGGTCACGGCACCCTGGCCGGTTGTCCGACCATCGACCACCAGGCGCTCAAGGCCCGCGGTTTTGACGACGACGCGGTCGATCGTGTCGAGAAGGCGCTGCCCACCTCGTTCGACATTCAGAGTGCATTCGCTCCTCACATCCTCGGTGTGGACTTCCTCAAGAAACTCGGAATGTCGGACGAAGAACTGGCCGATTGGAACCTCGATGTCCTCGACCGGATCGGTTTTTCGGGCGACGACATCGACACCGCCAACACCTGGGCTTGCGGCACCATGACGGTGGAAGGCGCGCCGAATCTCAAGCGGGAACATCTGGCGGTCTTCGACTGCGCCAACCGATGCGGCCGGCAGGGAACCCGCTCCATCGCCGCCGACGGCCACATCTTGATGATGGCGGCCGCTCAGCCGTTCATTTCCGGCGCGATTTCGAAAACCATCAACATGCCCGCTGAGGCGGGCCTTGACGACATCAAGAAAGCCTACTCGCTGGCTTGGAAGAAGATGCTCAAGGCGGTGGCTCTCTATCGAGACGGTTCCAAGCTCAGCCAGCCGCTGTCCATCGCAATCTCCGCCGACGATGAAGATGAGCTCGCCGAGGCCGTCGCCAACAACGATGTCCAGCACGTCGCCGAAGCCATCGCCGAAAGGGTGGTCATCCGCTACCAGGCGCGACGCCGCCGGCTGCCGCAACGACGCTCCGGCTTCACCCAGAAGGCGGCCGTGGGCGGTCACAAGGTCTACATCCGCACCGGCGAGTACGAAGACGGCTCGGTGGGTGAGATCTTCCTCGACATGCACCGCGAAGGCGCCGCCTTCCGGTCGCTCATGAACTGTTTCGCCATCGCGGTCTCGCTCGGCCTCCAGTACGGTGTGCCGCTGGAAGAGTTTGTCGACGCGTTTGTCTTCACCCGCTTTGAACCATCCGGCATCGTCGGCGGCCACGACCGCATCAAGATGTCGACCTCGGTCATCGACTATGTCTTCCGCGAGCTCGCCATCACCTACCTCGGCCGCGACGATCTGGCGCAGGTCTCCATCGAGGACATCCGACACGACGCAGTGGGCTCGGGCAAGGACCAGCACAAGAAACCGCAGGGCGAGGAAGCCGCCGACGCCAACGTCCGCCCCATCGCGGTCGGCCAGAATCGGAATCAGGCCACCCTCAGCGCGGGTGGATCCGCGGCCGCATCGGTGAGCCGGCCGTCCTCCCAGACCACCAACGTCACCGCCGTGCAGCAGGCGCGTTGGATGGGCTACGAGGGAGACCCGTGCCCCGAGTGCGGTTCGTTGACCCTGGTGAGAAACGGCACCTGCCTCAAGTGCGAGTCCTGCGGCGCGACCACCGGCTGCTCGTAGAAACAACACCAGATCCATCAACAAAGGCGGGGAATCCCCCGCCTTTGTTTTTTGGATGCTGGATGCTGGATGCTGGATGCTGGATAGGAGCATCGCAGAACGCTGCGGCCCACAGGGTTGAAACACAAAGGTCACCAAGAACCACAAAGGTGCCACAAAGCAACTCAGTATTGACCCGGACTCCCTCTCCTCCGGGACGCAAGTCCTTTCCTGAGTTCTTGCGATGAAATGGAAAGACACCCTTCGTGGGTTCTTCGTGGTTCTTTGTGATCTTCGTGTTTCAAACTCGTGCGCTGAGGTCGACACCGCAGCCCGGCGCTGATTCCATCTCAGGGTTGACCCTCCAGGGTGCGGGGGACGCAAAGAAGTCGCAGTCGGCTATGGCGGCGGCATGCCCGTACCACGCGATGGCTCCCGCGGCCAATCGAAATGCCGGTGTCTCGACGGCCCCGGCGCCCACGGGACGTGGGCGCTACAATCACACCGGAAACACTGGCGGTGTTAAGCTTTCCAACCGAGAGGTGTGGCCAATCCATCGATGATCTCGGTCAGCGATCTTCGCTTCAGTTACCCCGGTGGTGAGTTCGAACTCGTCGTTCCCGATCTGCGGGTCGCGGAGGGCGAGAAGCTCGCCGTCATCGGACCGTCGGGTTCGGGGAAGACGACGCTGCTCCAGCTCATGGCGGGGATCCGGCTCCCTCAGACCGGAATGGTCGTCACCGATGGCGTGGAGGTCACGAGCCTCGACGACGGCGCCCGGCGGGACTTTCGGATCCGGCGGATCGGGATGGTCTTTCAGGAGTTCGAACTCCTCGAGTATCTGACGGTGCTCGACAACATCCTCTTGCCCTACCGGATCAACGGATCGTTGAAGCTCGACGGCTCGGTGAGGACACGCGCCGTCAACCTCGCCGAACAGGTCGGTCTGGGCGACAAAACCCACCGGCTCTCGACGCAGCTGTCGCACGGCGAGAAGCAGCGCGTCGCCGTCTGCCGCGCCCTCGTCGCCGAACCGGTGCTGCTGCTAGCCGACGAGCCCACCGGCAACCTCGATCCGAACAACACGCAGAGGGTGCTGGACATCCTTTTGGAGGCCGCCGACGCCACCGGTGCAACGCTGGTGACCGTGACGCACGATCACGATCTGTTGCCGAAGTTTGATCGAAGCATCGACGTCACGGACCTGGTGCGGTCGGTCTCTGACCATTGCAGCCCACAGAATACACAGATGGACACAGATGGTTCGGGCCATCGCACATCGCAGGGTATCCACAATCGGGGGGACAAATGATCAACGTCCTCTCTCTGGAAACGAATCTGCCAAATCGGACATTTTGCCCGCAGATCGTGCAGCCGGACTTCGGTTGTTTCAATCGCCTGCTCGTCGAGATCAAGGCGGTTTCGCGTCTCACAAGCGAACACCGAGCTCAGACCCTGAACTATCTCAACGCCTCCGGTCACGAGGTCGCTTTGCTGGTCAATTTCGGCCATTTCCCGAAACTTGAGTACATTCGAATCGTGAATCAGGGTCGCGGCAAGCTGCGCCGCCCCTGCGATGGATCTGAAAAACCGGAAATACCCCCTCAGCACCAACCCGATCAATCCCTTGAGGTCGATCCCTCGTGATCTGCGATGTCATCTGCGTCCATCTGCGTCATCTGCGGGCAACCTGCGATGGTGCGATGTCATCTGTGTCCATCTGTGTGATCTGTGGGCTGCAGCGATGAGCGACGTTCTGTTCCTCGCTTGGCGATACCTTGCTCACAACCGTGTGAAGACGGTGGTGCTGGTGGGTTCGATCATGCTGATCGTGTATCTGCCGGTGGCGTTGCGGGTTCTGGTCACGCAATCGGCCACCGAGCTCACGTCCCGCGCCGAAGCGACTCCACTGCTCGTCGGCGCGAAGGGCAGCCCGCTCGAGTTGGCTCTGAGCTCGCTCTATTTCTCGGCCGACACACCTGAGTTGACGACCCACGCTGAAGCCTCCCGGATCGCCTCGACGGACTATGCCCAATCGATCCCGCTCTACGTCCGGTTCAAGGCTCGGTCGCAGCCCATCGTCGGGACGACCCTCGACTATTTCGACTTCCGCGGTCTGCGTTTTGCCGACGGTCGAACGATGGCCATGCTCGGCGAGTGCGTCCTCGGTTCTCGGGCGGCCGAGATCCTCGAGGCAGACGTCGGCGGCTCGGTGGTGTCCTCCCCCGAGAGCGTCTTCGACATCGCCGGGGTCTACCCGCTGAAGATGCAGGTCGTGGGCGTCCTCGAGCCGACCTTCACCGCCGATGACGAGGCGGTCTTCGTCGATCTCAAGACCGCCTGGATCGTCCAGGGCCTGGTCCACGGCCATCAGGACATGGCCGCGCCCGAGGCGGCGCCGGGGGTCCTGGCTCGCGAGGGCGACACCATCATCGCCAACGCCTCGGTGGTCCAGTACACCGAGATCACCCCCGACAACATCGACTCGTTCCACTTTCACGGCTCGGTGGACGATTACCCGATTTCCGCGGTCATCGCCGTGCCGCACGACCAGAAGTCAGGCACCATCCTCATGGGTCGCTACGAATCTCCTGACGAGCCCATGCAGATCCTCAAACCCACCACGGTCATCGACGACCTGCTCGGCACCATCTTCACGGTGCAGAACTTCGTCGTCGCGGGAATGCTGCTGGTCGGTCTCGCCGCTCTCGCGATCGCGTCACTGGTCTTCATCCTCTCCCTCCGATTGCGCCAACGTGAGATCGAGACCATGGCCCGGATCGGTGGCTCGAAGGCTCGCGTTGCCGGGGTCCTCGTGACCGAGATTGCCGTGGTGATCGGGATGAGCGTTGTCATGGCCGCGATTCTCACGGTTCTGACCGCACGATTCGCTCCCGCCGTGGTGCGGGTACTGCTGCTTCAGTAGGTATGACCAACCAGACAAAGGAGACCTCTCATGCGTCTCGCATCCTCATTTGCCCTTTCGTTTCTGATCATCCTTGCAGCCTGCGGAGGGTCCGTTCCCGAACCAACCTCGCCGTTGGCCGAAGAAGCCCCTGATCGTCTGGTTGTCTACACCGTGAACGAGCCCCTCGCCTATTTCGCCGAACGACTCCGCGGTGACGAGGTCGAGGTGATCTTCCCGGCGCCCGCCGATGAAGACCCAGCTTTCTGGTCGCCGAACGCCGAAGCCATCGCCGCCTATCAGCAGGCGGATCTCATCCTCCTCAACGGCGCCGGCTACGCCAAGTGGGTGGAGCGGGCGACCCTCCCATCCACCAAGCTCGTCGACACCTCGGCCGGCTTCGCCGATCGTCTGCTCGAACTCTCCGGGGCGGTGACCCACAGCCACGGCCCTGAGGGTGAACACGAGCACCAGGGATGGGCCTTCACCACCTGGCTCGACCCGACGCTGGCGTTGGAGCAGGCGCGGGCCGTCGCCGCAGCATTGGAACAGCGACGACCCGAATCCGCCGCCATGATCCAATCGAATCTGGCCGTGCTGGAAGCGGATCTCACAGCCCTCGACGCTCGGCTCGCCGCGGCGGCCGACTCCATCGGAGATACGCCTCTGGTCTTCTCGCACCCGGTCTACCAGTACCTCATCCACCGTTATCAGTTGAATGGCCTCGAGGTCCACTGGGAGCCGGACGTAGAGCCCGATGGGAAGATGTGGTCCGAGCTCGAGCACATCATCGATCACGACGGAGCGCAGTGGATGTTGTGGGAGGGCGCGCCCGTCGCAACCACCGTCGCCGGCCTCGACGATCGCGGGATCTCCAGCGTGGTCTACTCACCGTGCGCGAATGTCCCAACCGAGGGAGATTGGCTGACGGTGATGGAGGCGAATGCAGTGGCTCTCGAGTCCATCGCAGGACTGCCCGCAGATCACGCAGATTGACGCAGATTCCATCGCAAGCGGGCGGACCCTCCGGTTCCCTTTCCCTCCTTGCCACCGCAGCTCAAATCTTGAGACACAAAGGGCTCAAAGAACCACAAGGGTTCCACAAAGCATCACATTAAGGACCCGGGCCCCATCACTTCCAGGACGTGAATCCACTCCAGAGTTCCTGCGATGAACTGGAAAAACCCCTCGTGGTTTCTTTGTGGTTCTTTGAGCCCTTTGTGTTTCAGACTCGTGCGCATCGGCAACAAGGACGGCCGCACAATCGAGCCGGGCTACCGCTCCACAACCTCAAGACCCCAAGACCTCAAGACCTCAAGACTCCAGCTCGAAGATCAGCTCCGCAGCGGTCTCCATGTCATCCGCCATGAACCGATCGTCCTCGTATCGAGGCACCCGCTCGCGCAGTTGGTTCACGACGCCCTCGAGCGCCGGGGACGTGGTCAGCGGGCGGTGGAACTCGAGTGCTTGAACGGCGGCCAAATACTCCATCCCCATGACCTGACGACCAAGCTCGACGACACGAGCGAGCTTGCGCGCCGCCCAGGTCGACATGGAGACGTGGTCCTCTTGTCCGGCCGATGTCGGGATCGAGTCCACCGAAGCGGGGTGCGAGAGGGTTTTCATCTCGCTGACCAGCGCCGCAGCCGAGACCTGGACCATCATGAAGCCCGAGTTGAGACCGGCGTCATCGACGAGGAACCGCGGCAGACCGGACAGTGAGGTGTCCACCATTCGAGCAAAGCGCCGCTCCGAGATCGACGCGAGATCGGTAATGGTGGCCGCCAGGTAGTCGAAGACCGCCGCGATGGGGGCGCCGTGGAAGTTGCCCCCTGAGATCACCCGGCCGTCGGGGAAGACCATCGGGTTGTCGGTTCCCGAGTTGAGTTCGATGGTCAACACCCGCCGGGCGTGCTCGAAGGCGTCGCGGCCCGTCCCGTGAACCTGGGGCGAACAGCGTAGGGAGTACGCGTCCTGCACCCGACCGCAATCGCGGTGGGACTCACGAATAGCAGAGCCCTCGAGCAGCATACGAATCCGACGTGCACTCTCACCCTGCCCGGGATGAGGCCGCGCCTCGTGCACCGATCGATCGAATGCGGCATCGGTCCCCGCAAGGGCGTCGAGGGTCAGGGCACAGATGACATCGGCAGCGCCCAAGAGGCGACCCGCGTCGGCCAGCGCCAGCGCGCCGACGGCGGCGGATGCCTGGGTCCCGTTGATCAGCGCCAATCCCTCCTTGGCACCGAGAGTCAGGGGATCGATCCCGACCCGGCGAAGCGCCTCCTCACCCGAAAGCCTCTCACCGGCGACGACAGCCGCACCCTCGCCGACCAACGGCAGGGCGAGGTGCGCCAGCGGCGCCAGGTCTCCCGATGCGCCCACCGAACCCAAGCTCGGCACCACGGGGTGGACACCCGCGTTGAGCAGATCGAGCACCCGCTCCACCACCAGCGGCCGGCACCCCGCATGGCCGGTGGCGAGGACGTTGGCCCGGAGCAGGAGCATGGCGCGTACGACCTCCTCGCCGAAGGGTTCTCCGACCCCGCACGCGTGGGATCGCAGCAGGTTGAGCTGGAGCTGTTCGAGTTGATCGGGCGGGATCCGCACCTCGGCGAGCCGCCCGAAGCCGGTGTTGATGCCGTAGGCGACCTGGCCCGACCCGAGAATGTCGTCGATGACGCGCCGAGATGCAGCGACACGATCGCGGGCCTCTTCATCGAGCATCGTTGGAGCGCCACCACGCGCGACGGCTTCAACCGCCTCGATGGTGAGCGTTTGTCCATCGACGAGAATCGTGTTGATTTCGTTCATCGCTCATCCTCCGGGAAGAAGCATTCTACCGGTTACGAGACGAGCGCGTGCGGCGGCGCCTGGCTCACTTTTCGCCCGGCGAAAAGGAGCCTGACATCCGCGCGGTTACAACGTGCGTCGAATCAAGCTTGGCGGCGCACCTCTGAACCCGAGGCTCCCACTGCCGTTGGTCGAGGGAGCCATCCTCAGCATTGTTCGGGCTCAACACCGATGTGAATTGAGGATCGATCCCCGAACAACGCAAAGAGTGGCACCCCGTTCAAGGTCGGAATCGCGTTCCCTGGAGGTTCCGCGTCTACCCCGCAGCCAACCCGTCGACAAGCTCGATATACGCCTGCATCGCCTCTTCGCTGGTCATCCCTCGATGACCTTCCCAGGCGTCGTACTTGGCGGCGCCTTTGAAGTCGAACATGCCCGGCTTCTCGCCGGAGACATCCCCCGTCGTCGCCTGTTTGAACAAGCCGTAGAGCTCGAGGAGAACATCGTTGGGCTGGTGCGGCAGCTTCTTGGCTCGCTCGGTCGCGGATTCGAAGGTCTCACGGAGTTCCATATTCTCGGCCACCTTTCACTACCATGATGGTGAAGTCGTTCATTCTGTGACAATTGTCAATTTAGAAGGAGCTCGGGCCTGATATGATAACAGTACTCAGTTTGGAAAACTGAGGTGCTGCATTTGAACACAGAATCCATCCATCCTCCGCCTCCTTCTGATGAAGGCAACACCGGTACGCCGAATCCGGTCGCTGAAAGTGCGGTGACGGACAACGGGCGATCAGCTCAACCGCCAGGTATCGAGGCCGCCCTCGAACGGATTCGAAGGGTCCTCGGTGAGGAGCCCGAGTTCATATTCTGGAAGGATGTGAATTCTGTCTACCTCGGCTGCAACCAGCGATTCGCCGAGGGCGCGGGCCTCGCCTCACCCGATGAGATCGTCGGGAAAACCGATCACGACCTCTCCGGGACCGACAGCGAAAGCGACTTCTATCGCGAGGTCGATCGCCGGATCATCGAGACCGAATGCCCCGAGTTTCACATCGTCGAGCCGCAACTCCGAGCCGATGGCCAAAGGACCTGGCTCGATACGTCCAAGGTGCCTTTCTACGACGACGACGGCCGTGTTGCGGGTGTTCTCGGCGTATTCGGCGACATCACGGGACGCGTCGAGTTGCAGAAGGTCCTGTCACACGGAACCGAGATCTTCAGGGCCATGAGCTTCGTCGCCCGCGCCATGGTCACCCAGGATGACTGGACGACCAACATCGATTCGGTTCTGGAAAAGCTCGGCAGCGCCACCGAGGTCAGCCGGGTCGCCGTCTTCGCCATCAAGGCACAGGGAGACGATTTCGCCTTGAACCATCGGTTCGAATGGGCGACCGCAGGGTCAGAACGCCGACAGGGCAACCCGGGCGTCGAAGCTGTGCCGATGCACAAGATCGGACTCGACCGGCTCCATCGCGAGTTGCTTGCCGGTTACTCGGTCCACGCCCGGGTTAGCGAGCTGTCGGATTCAGAGCGAAAAATCCTCGGTAGCCAAGGTGTGCTTTCAATTGCGGCGGCGCCGATATTCGTCGATCAAGATCTCTGGGGTCTCATCGAATTCCAGGACTGCGTCACCGAACGCCAGTGGTTGATCTCCGAGATCGAAGCACTCCGGTCCGCCGCCGGAATCATCGGTGCGGCCATTCAAAGGGGACGCGTCGAACGCGCGCTCCGTCACGAGACGCACCGCTTCGCCCAACTGTACGAGAACACTCCGCTGGCCATCCTCATGACCGGCGCCGACGAGAGGGTCATCGCCGTCAACCCGGCCTTTGAGTCGCTGTTCGGGTTTACCCGATCGGAGGTCATCGGCGAAAAGATCAACGATGTGATCACCCCGCCCGAACGACACGACGAAGCGAGCTGGTTGTCGCGTCGCACCTTTGGCGGCGAAACCGTCGCTCACCAGACGGTTCGTCGTCGCAAGGATGGAACCTCAGTTCCGGTCGAGGTCTTCGGAGTTCCGGTGATCCAGGATGGAGAAGTGGTTCTGGTCTATGGCATCTATGTCGACCAGAGCGAGCGATTGCGGTCCGAGGCAGCGCTTCGTGAGAGCGAGGAGAAATTCCGCTCGCTCGCCGAGCAGTCGTTGCAGGGGATCTTCGTCGTCAAGAACGGCAGGTTGGCCTACGCCAACGAAAAGATGGCCGACATCACGGGCTTCGGGCTCGAGGAGATTCTCCAGTTCGACCAGTCGGCGCTGGAACAGATCATTCACCCGGCAGATCGAACCTTTGTGGTCGCCGCCGCCAACGGGTTCGAGATCGGGGATGGAAGGGTGAGCCCGCAGTCCGAGTACCGACTCATCACCAAGTCAGGAGTGGTGAAATGGGTGCTCCAGCAAACCCGAACGGTTCGCTTCGACGGTGATCTTTGTGTTGAAGGCGTGCTGGTCGACATCACCAAGAGAAAACACGCCGAGGAGCAACTCCTGCATTCGGCCCTGAACGACCCACTCACCGGCCTGCCCAATCGAGCCTCGTTCTACGATCGGGTGGATCTGGCCCTGGAACGAGCCCGCGGCCGAGACAAGGCTCCATTCGCCGTTCTCTTTCTCGATCTCGATCGATTCAAGCTGATCAACGATGGCTATGGTCATCAGGCCGGCGATCGGCTTCTGGTCGAGATCGCCCACAGACTTCGACGGGCCGTGCGCCCGGGAGACACGGTAGCCCGGCTCGGTGGGGATGAGTTCACCGTCCTCATCCCCGACATCAATGGCCACGAGGAGGCCATCTCGGTCGCTCGTCGAATCCACGACGCGCTGTCGAAGCCATTTCAGGTCGGCGGCCAGGAGGTCTTTACCACTGCCAGCACGGGCATCGCCATCAGCTCGATTCGGTACGACAACCCGGATGAAATCCTCCGCGACGCCGACATCGCCATGTATCACGCCAAGGCCGAAGGCCGCGCACGTCACTCCCTGTACGAAGAGACGATGCACCCCTTGGTGCTGAGCCAACTCCACATGGAGAATGACTTGAGAAGGGCACTCGAACGGGAGGAGTTCAAACTCCACTACCAGCCCATCGTTGACACCTCGTCAGGCCGCATCGTGGCCTGCGAGGCCCTCGCGCGCTGGCAGCACCCTGACCGCGGACTGCTTCCTCCGAGCGAGTTCCTGACGGTGGCGGAGGAGACCGGGCTGATCAACCCCATCGGCGAGTGGGTGATGTTCACGGGATGCCGGCAGGCGCGGCAATGGATGCTGGACCTCGACCCCGATGACTCACCTGCAGTGAGCATCAATCTCTTCAGTCGGCAGTTTTCCCGCCCCGAGCTCGTTGTCTACATCGAGAAGCTACTCGACGAAGTCCAGCTGCCGGCCAACCGCCTCCAACTCGAGATCACCGAGAGCGCCGTCATCGAATTGCCCGAGCTCGCCATCGGCGTCCTGCAACGGCTGTGCGATCTCGGCGTCAAAGTCCACCTGGACGACTTCGGCACCGGCTACTCATCTCTCGCCTACCTCCAGCGCTTCGCCGTCGACTTCATCAAGATCGATCAGGGATTTGTCCAGCGTCTGGGCTCAGATCGAGGCGGTTCCGAGATCGTCCAGACCATCGTCACGCTCGCCCAGAATCTTGGGATGGATGCGCTCGCCGAGGGTATCGAGACCGAGGAGCAGCTGAAGATCGTCCGCAGCCTCGGCTGCAACTACTGCCAGGGATATCTCTTTGCCAAACCCATGCCTCCGGACGAGCTCATGGAGTTCCTGAAGCGCGGGCCGATAGCCGTTTCGTGAGTCGTAGACAGCGGGCGCATCCAGCCGGGAGATTCAACGACTCCGTGAATCGATCCGAGGTGCTTGTGCGGTGTTCTTGAAACGCAAAGATCGCGATGACCGCAATGGCCATCGCAAAGGGTCCATTTCAAAAAGCCATCGCTACGGAGGTCGGTATGCGGTTTCTTTCTGACGGCAAGGCTTAATTCAGCGCTCCTCGCGTTCAACCGTCGGTGAGTTCCTGCGATGGGTCAATTCTGTGATGTTCCTTGCGATGAACTTGGCGATCTTGGCGATCTTTGCGGTGCAACTGCGATGTGGTCTTTGCGTTTCAAAAAATGGCTGCCGATTGCCGGATGGATGCACCAAGTCGCGGAACGCTCCTGCTCCTTCGGTTCACGACTCACGACTCACGATTTACGTCTAAAACGGAGAGAACCCCCCATCCGCCCAGTAGTCCTCGCGCACACCGGTGTGGAGCTTCTGGAGCGCGTCGAGGTGCTCTTTCTCCCAGTCGGCGAGGAACTGGTAGAAATCGCGGACCTCGTCCTCTGAAGCGCTCTTCGCGGCGTTCGAAAAGTACTGGATCGCACGCGTTTCGAGGGTCATCCCGATGGACAACACTCCCATCTCGAAGTCGGCATCCCGCGCCTGGGTTTTGAATCCATCGGTGTAGATTGTGTCGGTGAAGGCCTTGAGGTCAGGATCCCTACGTTGGATGGTGAAGGCCTCGACGCCCTTGTCTTCATACGAACCAATGACGCCCTGAAGATAGGCCTTGTGCTGGAGTTCGTCGCGGGCGAGCTTGTCGAAGAGCTCCTGAACGGCGGGCTTGTCCGCCCGATCGGCCGCCATGGAGTAGAAGGTGTAGCCGTCGACCTCGATCTGATAGGCCTTCTTGAGAACTTCGCGGATATCTTGGTGCATTGAATACCTCCGGGGGTGCCAGGTCCGCAGTTCCGTAGTTACCGCGATGATCGACGTTTCGATCGGACGTGGTGGTAGGTAACTACGGAACTGCGGACCTGGCACCCTCTTCTCACCTCAATTCCAACGCGTCCCGATCCAACGGCTCGGGGGGCAGCGCGGCTTCCGCGGCGGGCACCCAGGCGATAGCGCCGGTGGGACAGAACGGCACGCAGCGCGGCTCACCGCCGCAGAGATCGCACTTCTGGACGCAGTTGTAGACCTCGTCCCAGAGCATGTTGCCGAAGGGACAGGCGGCGACGCACATCCGACAAGAGATACAGCACGACCTGATCATCTCGATGGCGCCGGTGTCCTCATTGCGCGCCAGGGCCTGCGTCGGACACACCGTGACGCAGGCCGCGTCGTCGCACTGGAAACAGACCACTGGGGTGCCGAGCTCGGGGCCCCGGCGGTGGATGTTGATCCGGGTCTTGGAGGGCCGGCCCTCGCTGCCGTGGGCGAAGGCACAGGCGAGCTCACACTTGCCGCAGGCGATGCAGCGCTCCACTGAGACTTTGTAGATCATCTTCATGCTTCGTCCCACTCCTTCACCCTCTCCCTCTCCCGCTCCCTTGCATCACCCTCCCGATCCCATCAGGGAGGGGGAGAAGGAGAGGGCGAGGAAGCAAATCGGTCATTTCACCACCTGCAGCTTCTCGAACGTCTTCGCCAACTCGAGCCTCTTGCTCTTGTCCGAGGTCTCGAAGTAACTCTTGGGCACCCCGCTACGGGCGGCAAAGTGCTCCGCCTGAGCCCTGGTGATCACCGCCTCGCCGGTCTTCGGGTCACGGAGCATCTCGAACTCCTTGCCCCAGATGGTTCGCCGGATGTTGGAATTGGTGAACTTGATGTGATCGGTCGGACAGATCTCGGCGCAGGCGAGACATCCGATGCAGTCCGGCGGCGGCTCGTTGAACGGCGGTGCGATCTCACGCCCCCACCCACGGTCGGTGCTGGCAATGGCCGAGACCCCGATGTGATCGCAGACCCGGGTGCACAGCCCGCAGAGAATGCAGTCGGTGGGCTCGGGGTTGAGCTCATAGCTCGTCTCCTCGATGCCTTGCTCACGGGCAAGCTGCTGGATCAGCGGGGTTTCGGGGCAACGGGCCAGCAGGAGATCGAGCACAACTCTCCGTGTAGCCAGGACCCGCTCGGAATCGGTGATGACGGTCATCCCCTCCTCCACCGGGTGGTTGCAGGCGGTGACCATCTTGAACCAGTCGTCGTCCCACTTGGCGAGAGACATGTCGACCACGCAGAGCCGACACCCTCCCCAGGGCTCGAGTCCGTCAAAGTTGCACAGGGTCGGCACCTCGGCACCTGCCGCCCGACAGGCCTCGAGGAGATACACGTCCTCCTCCACGGTGACCTTGCGGCCGTTGACCCTCAGCGTCGGCATCACACCACCTCCCTGCTGGCGAGCTCGATCTTGGGCAGCGTCCGGATGGAATCGGTTGGGCAGACATCCAGGCAGGCGCCGCACGAAATGCAGAGATCCTGGTGGATGACGTGGAGCTCCTTGATCGTCCCCTCGATGGCCTCGGTGGGGCAGGCCTTGAAACAGACGTGGCAGCCGTCGCAGTCGTCCATGATTTCGAAGGCCGTCAGCTCGCGGCAGATCCCCGCCGGACAGGCGCGATCGCGGATGTGGGCCTCATACTCGGAGCGGAAGTACTTGAGCGTCGAGAGCACCGGGTTGGGCGCCGACTTACCGAGCTCACAGAGGCTGCCGAGCTGCATTCCATTGGCCAGGGCCTCGATTTTCTCGATGTCACCTTCACGGCCGCGGCCCTCGATGAGAGCGTCGTAGATGGCGAGCATCTGTTTGAGCCCCTCACGGCACGGTGTGCACTTGCCGCAGGACTCCTCGGTCAGGAAACCGAGGAAGTAGCGGGCCACATCAACCATGCACGTGCGGTCGTCCATGACGATCATGCCGCCGGAACCCATCATGGAGCCCGCCTCGGTGAGCTTCTCGTAGTCCACCGGAAGATCGAGCAGATCCTCGGGGATACAGCCCCCCGAGGGTCCGCCGGTCTGGACCGCCTTGAAGGGACGATCCTTGAGGACTCCCCCACCGATGTCGAAGATGATGTGGCGCAGCGTGGTGCCCATGGGGAGTTCGATGAGACCCGTGTTCTTGACCTTGCCCACCAGGGAAAAGGCTTTGGTTCCCTTGGACTTCTTCGTGCCCATGGCGGCGAACCAGGCGCCGCCGTGGTGAATGATGGCGCCGATTCCGGCCCACGTCTCGACGTTGTTGAGCACCGTCGGCAGGTCGAAGAGGCCTTTCTCGGTGGAGTGGACGTACTTGGCGCGCGGCTCGCCGGTCTTGCCGGCCAGCGAGCGCATCAGCGCCGACGACTCACCGCAGACAAAGGCGCCGCCGCCGCGTGAGATCTGGATGTCGAAGTCGAAACCCGACCCCATGATGTTCTCGCCGAGCAGACCGAGCTTCCGCGCCTCGACGATGGCGACCTGGAGATTGACCACCGCCAGCGGGTACTCGTCGCGGACGTAGATGAACCCCTCGTGGGCGCCGAGGGCGCAGGCACCAATGATCATCCCTTCGAGAACCGAGTGGGGATCACCCTCCATGATCGAGCGATCCTTGAACGCACCGGGGTCACCCTCGTCGCCGTTGCACAGCACGAAACGACGATCGCCGGGCGCGGCCTTGCACGAGCGCCACTTGCGAGCGGTGTAGAAGCCGGCGCCCCCCCGACCTCGTTGGCCCGAGACCTCAACCTCGTCGAGGACCTCGTCCGGGGTCATCTCGAAGAGCGCCTTGGCCACACCGGTGTAGGCGTCGTGGGCGATGGCGTCCATGAGATCGGTGGGATCGATGCGGCCGATGTTGCGCATGGCCACCCGCACCTGGTTTTTGTAGAACGGGATCTCTTCATAGGCCGGGATCCGTTCGTTGTCGGCCGGGTTCTTATAGAGCAGCCCGGGGATGAGTTCCTCGCCGAGGATGGTCTTTTCGATGATTTCGGGAACACGCTTGGCCTGGACCTTGGTATAGAGGAGCCCTTCGGGCTGAAAGACGACCAACGGACCGCGCTCGCAGAAACCGTGGCAGCCGGTGGACTTGACGCCCAGACCGACCTCGACGTCGAGCCCGCGTTCCTCGATCTCTTTGGCGAAGGACTCGGCCACCTCTTTGGCGCCGGTGGCGAGGCAACCGGTTCCACAGCACACCAGGATCTTCCTCTTGTGGCTGTCCTCGAGCTTCTTGGCCTCGGTCCGGAGGGCGTCGAACTGGTCCTTGGACTCAATTCTCATCGTGGCCCCCTTCGGCGAGGTACTTGGACATTCGCGCCGGTTTGGCACTGCCCCAGTACTTCTCGCCGACGATCATCACCGGCGCCATGGCGCAGGCGCCGACGCAGTTGACCGTCTTGACCGTGAACTTGAGGTCCTCGGTGGTTTCGTCGGCGCCGATGCCGAGCTTGCGTTCGAGCTCTTCCACCAACTGACCGGCACCGCGGATGTGGCAGGCCGTGCCGGTGCAGACCTTGATGATGGTGTCGCCTTGGGGCTCCAGGGAAAAGGCCTTGTAGAAGGTCGACACCGAGAAGACCTTGGCCAAAGGCACGTCGAGCACCATCGCCACCCGCACCAGCACATCACACGGAAGGTAGTTGTATGCCCGGTGGACGTCCTGGAGCACCTGGATCAACGAGGGCTCCTCGTGCGGATAGCTGGCGAGGATCTCCTCGGTCTTGGAAAGATCGACACACGGTTGTTCGGCCATGCGCCCCCCTTTAAACTCCGACTGCGCACGCCGCGCCGATTTCGTGGCCGCGATGGAGCGCTGTGATGTTGATTTCGATCACGCCCGGTTTGGCGGCGAAGGTCTCGCGCACCACCTCGACAACCTCGTCGAGGGAAACCGCCTCGGTGGCGCCGAGATAGACCCCGAGAGCCACCATGTTCGCACCCCTACGGTTGCCGAGCTCGTTGGCGATCTGGTTGGCGGGGAACTCGATGACCGTCAGATCATCTCTCGCCGCCTTGCGATTGATCAGCGAGCTGTTGATGAGCAGCAGCCCACCGGGTCGGACATCGGGTTCGAACTTGTCCAGCGACGGCAGATTCATGGCGACCACCGCCCGCGGCGACCGGATCACCGGCGAACCCACCGGCCGGTCCGAGATCACCACCGTGCAGTTGGCGGTCCCTCCCCGCATCTCGGGGCCGTAGGAGGGCAGCCAGGAAACTTCTTTGCCCTCGTGCATCCCCGCATAGGCGAGCATCTTGCCGATGAGCAGAATTCCCTGCCCGCCGAATCCGGCCATGATGACGTCGTTCTGCATGCCGGTCCTACCTTTCCAGCGGCATCGGTTCGCGGCTGCCGCTCTCGGGTGTCTTGAAGACTCCGAGGGGGTAGTAGGGAAGCATGTTCTTCTCGAGCCACTTGGTGGCTTCTGCGGGCGGAATGCCCCAGTTGGTCGGGCAGGTGGAAAGGATCTCCACCAACGAGAAACAGCGTCCTTCAACCTGGTAGGTGAATGCTCGGCGCAGCATCTCCTTGGTGTTGACCGACAACAGCGGAGTGTGGACCGAGGTCCGCGCCACGAACGCCGGCGTCCGCAATGTGGACAGCATCTCGGAGACTCGGATGGGGTGGCCGGCGAGGTCCACGTCACGACCGAGAGGACAGGTTGTGGCCACCTGACCCGGCATGGTGGTGGGCGCCATCTGACCGCCGGTCATCCCGTAGATGGCGTTGTTGACGAAGACGACCGTCACCTTCTCCCCGCGATTGGCGCAGTGTACGATCTCGGCCATCCCGATGGAGGCGAGGTCGCCATCCCCCTGGTACGCAAAGACAACGAGATCCGGCCGCGCCCGCTTGATCCCCGTCGCAACCGCAGGCGCGCGGCCGTGGGACGCTTCGTGAAAATCGGTCTCGAAATAGTTGTAGGCGAGGACAGAACAGCCTACCGGAGCGACCCCCACCGTTCGTTCCCTGACTCCGAGTTCATCGAGAACTTCGGCGATGATCCGGTGAATCGTCCCATGGGTACAACCGGGACAGTAGTGGGTCGTAACGTCCCTGAGCGCCTCGGGTTTGGAGAACACGGTCTCAAGCATGGACCACCTCCTGTGACGAGCCTTCGGAAATCGCGTGGATCTTGTCCACGACCTCATCCGGTGAGACCAACATGCCACCGGTCCGGTTGAGAAAGTGAAGGGGTTTCGACCCTTCGATGGCGAGCCGCACATCTTCGATCATCTGGCCCATGGAGAGCTCGACGACCAACACCGCCTTGGCTTTCCGAGCCGCCTCGCGGACCGCCTGGTACGGATATGGAAAGAGTGAGACCGGCCGGACCATCCCGACCTTGACTCCGTTGTCCGCCAATTCCTCGATGGCGGTGGAGCAGACCCGCGCCACCGTACCGTATGCGACGATGAGCACGTCGTAGTCGGTGTCGAGACCACTGGTCGTGAACCGCACCTCGTCCCGTTCCATCCGATCGTACTTCTCCTTGAGGTGGTAGTTGTGTTGCTCGAGCTCCTCGGGATCGAGGAAGAGCGAGTTGATTACTGAACGGGGTTTGCTGCCGTCGTTTCCGGTCGCGGCCCAGTCCTTTAACGGCAGCTCCTTGATGGGCTCCCGCCCCTCGGCAAACTCCACCGGTTCCATCATCTGCCCGATGAGCCCATCGCCCAGGATCAAGACCGGGTTGCGATAGTAATCCGCCAGATCGAAAGCGTCCTGGACCAGATCGGCGGCCTCCTGAACCGACCAGGGAGCCAGCACCAGGAGCCGAAAATCACCGTGAGCCATACCCTTGGTGGCTTGGCGGTAGTCGTTCTGAGACGGCAGAATGCCACCCAGACCCGGTCCGGCACGCATGATGTTGACAATGACCACCGGCAGCTCGGCGCCGGCGAGATAGGAAATCGCTTCTGCCATCAGCGATATCCCAGGCGACGACGACGAAGTCATCACCCGTTCGCCGCTGCCGGCCGCACCGTAGAGCATGTTCGACGCCGCCACCTCGGACTCGGCCTGGACAAATGTCCCGCCCACCTGTGGCAGGCGCATGGACATGTACTCGGGGATCTCGTTCTGCGGTGTGATCGGATAGCCGAAGAAGAGGTGGCACCCGGCCTGCACCGCCGCCTCACCGATGGCTTCCGAGCCTTTCATGAGTTTCTTGGTCATATCTGGCTCCGATCCCTCTCCCTCTCCCTCTCCTTCTCCTTCTCCCGATGCATGAGCGCACACGAAGGGAGAGGGTGAGGGAGGGGGAGAGGGAAAGGGTTAGAAACACGCATGTTTACATCTTTGCCATCAGTACGCGAAATAGTGGTACATGGTCCCGTGGACCCTCATGTCGATGGCCACGTCGGGACAGGTGATGCAGCACAGGCGGCAACCGATGCACCGTGCCTGCTCCACCACTTCGGCATAGAAATAGCCCTTGTTGTTGATCTTCCGGCTCATGCCCAAGATCTGCTGAGGGCAGGCTTGGACACAGAGCTCGCAGCCCTTGCAGCGATCCGGGCTGATGTTGATCTGCGACACGGAAGCCTCCTTTCAGTTGACCGCGAAGAGAGGTCCGGTGGTTCGTTGTTTCGCCATCTCGAACGGCGGCATGACAATGCGGCGCAGCGCTATCACCGGACACACGTTCATTGTGCCCAGCTCGTCGGCGAGCTCTTCGCATACGGTGGTAGCCACCACCGGAATCCCCAGGCGATCGCCGGTTTCGCGACTGAGTTCGAGGCCGTCGAGGACGACCTCGAGAGTGGTTTCGTCCATCAGATGAGTGTTGGAAATCAGACCGGTCACCGGCAACCGCCCGACGGCCTCGATCTCTCGGACCATGTCCACCGCGTGATCCGGATCCGGGGTCGAGGGTCGCCTGAAATTGAGCACCAGCAGGCACTCGGTCTCGGCCCGTGGGACCACGTCCGAGAGCGACCCGAGCACCCGAGCCCCGACGTCATCGCCTCCGACGTCTACGACGAGGCGGCGGTTCGAAGATCGGAGGTGGGACCGGATCTGCGGCACAATGATGGGCAGGTCGGCGTGGATGTGGGGGCCGTCCGGAGCAAGGAGGTCGATCCCCGACTCGGTGAGCAGCGCCCGCGCCGATCGGGTTCTGAAGTACGGTTTGACCACGTCGAGATCGGCCATGGTGACCGGAACGCCCTGGGATGCCAGGTCCATCGCCGCGTTGAGTGCAATCTCGGTTTTGCCACTGCCGAAGTGGCCAACGAGAACCGTCACCCGCGAATCAAACACGTCATCCCTCCGATCAATAGTCACCACCGAATCCGGGTTCCAAAGATACTCTGGACACCATCATCATGCAAGGAATGTGAAATTTTTCACTTCTGCAAGTCGAAGAGTGAGACACATTTGCAGGAGTATCACCAAGAACAGCTATGATGGGTTCGGACCCATGTATCTCTCAGGATTGATCCACCGCGATCGCCTCTTCGACGTCGCCAGCCGTTGGTTGGCGGATCACGTCAACAACGACGACGGCCGGGTCCTCACCGAGATCTTCACCTTCGAGCGGGCCATCACATCCCCCCTGGTCCGGGCACTGGTGGCCGACCTCGCTCGAACGATCCGCCCGCGCGACCTACGACTCACCCGAGTCAACGGAAAAGACGCGGTACGGAAGGCCATCGTGGAAGCGGTCCACGATCCCGCTCCCCGAGTCGAGCAGCTCCTTGCCCACTACCGCGAATTCCCGGAGGAGTTCTTTCCGAGGACTCCGGTCCACATGAGCCTCGTCACCGATGGCGACGGGTTGTTGGTGGGGATGGTCCGAAGGAAGAGAATCCGACGAATCGCAGACAAGGTCTCACGTCGAGTCGCCGACCAGCTCGCCGGCGAGATCGAGGCCGCGGCAAAATCTCTCGCCGCGGCGCGCGCCGGGAGCGTCGGCGTCCCGCTCGACAGAATGGTCTCGAGCCGACAGCAGATGATGGACGAGTTCGGCGCCGCCGAGCGCATCGTCGCCGATCAGATCCGCACCGGTCACCTCACCCTCGATCCCGATCAGGTGCGGGTCGACGACGTCATCGGGGTCAAGATCATCGGCACCCCATCCGAGCTCGCTCTCATCGAAACCGCCCTCGACGCCCGAGATGGAACCTTCGCCTGCGAGAGTGAAGTTCACGAGGGCAGTTACGCCGGGACCCACTACCTCGTCGATCTCGAGCTTCCCCCGCTCGAACAGATCATCGGCCGGTTCAAAGGCATCGACTGGTCGTTCGCCGAAGGCCGGGGACTGTCGGCCTACCATCTCGAAGAGAGCTTGATCGACTACCTCAGCTCGGCAAGTTCGACCTTCCGGGTCGAACTCATCCTGACGACCCTCGACGACCTGATCGAATCGGAGTTCGGCCGATGCATCCACGAAGTGCGGATCATCGAGCAACGCGATCGATCGATCTACTCTGGCCGCATCGCCCAGAACGCCTCATCCATCATCGAGTACATGCTCGAGCTGGCCATCTCGCCCACCGTGCGGATCGACGGACTCCCCATCAAGGTTTGGGGTCGCTATCTGCGCGACACGATGGTGGAGGCGCTTGCCAAACTGCAGAAACAGGAGCGCGTCGAGTGGCTGGTGCCCGGGGATCCGGGGTCGGTGGTGGAGCTGTAAGCTCTTGGCTGTTAGCTGTTAGCGTTTAGCTCCATCACAGTCACAGCAGGAACCGGCGCGACGTCAGTCCCCATCACCCTTCGCAGCCAACCGGATCGCCCTGGCTCCGCACTCGGCGAAGCCCGGACAGGTTCGACAGGTGTCGTCCTCGATATAGCCGAACTCCGACGGTGCACAGACGGTGATGGAGGGATCCCTCCCGGCATCGAGCTCCGCGAGAAGCGCTTCGTCCTCGGCTGTGACCGATCCACCCTGGGCCGACCGAGTCACTGCTGCGCGAACCCTCGGGTTCCAACCCTGATTGCGTTGCTCGGCCTGCACCTCCTCGGCTTTGACCTCCACCGAAGCCTTGCGTTTCTTGTACTCGAAGACGAGCTTGCGCCGGGTCGGCATCTTTCGGGTGGCGAGGAAGAAGAGATAGCCCGAACACATCCCGGCGACGTTGGCGACGCCCGGCAGGAGTCCCATCTGGAGGCTCGAGAATGCGAGCCATGCAACCGCCACAACGGCGAGGTACTTGACCTTGACCGGAATGATGAAAAAGAGCCGGAACTCGACCTCCGGGAAGAGGGTGGCGAAGGTCAGCAAAATCGACGTCCCGACCCCGGCGTCGCCGAAGAGCGGGAGCTTGAGCCCGGCCGCGGTCAATGAGGCGCCGAAGGTGGCCACCAGCCAGAACACGAGAAACCGTGGCGAACCCCAACTCTCCTCCAAGGGTTTGGCCATGATCCACAGGACCAACATGGAGATGAAGAACCAGAACATGGACGATCCGTGAACGAACTGATAGGTCACCAGGGTCCAGGGTCGCGACATCACCTGACCCGGAACCAAGGCCAAACCGATGAGCCCCTCACGATTGGCCCAACTCAGAATGAATACCGCGAAGTGGACAAAGATCAGTCCCTCGGTCAATCGCCACGAATCACTGCGCATTCAACGCCTCCCCAGGCGGCGCTCCATCTCCTCCTGGCTGAGCCTGAGAATGATGGGCCGCCCATGCGGGCAACGATACGGATTCGACGTTTCCGCCAGGTCGTGGAGCAGCACCCGCTGTTCGGCGTCGGTGAGCCGGTGGTTGACCTTGATGGCGCCACGACAGGAAAGCCCCGCCGCCAGCTCCTCCTCCACCTCCGCCGCCACTCGTTCCGGAACTCCGTCGAGGGCGGTGGCGCGGTCGAGGAGGTCGATCACCATTTCGCGTGCATCATCGATGTCGACTTCAGGCGGCAACGCACTCAATCGGACAGTCTCGGACCCGAAAACATCGGCTTCGATCCCAACCCTGAGAAGCGTCTCGGCGACCCGTTCCAGGGCCGACGCGGAAGCTTCGCCCACCTCCACCAACACCGGCTCGAGCAACCGTTGCGATGGTGCGGTCTCACCGGCAAGCCGGGCGAGGATCTGGTCGTAGAGGACCCGCTCGTGAGCTACGTGTTGATCGACGATGACCAACCCGTAGTCGTCCTCGAGCAGGAGAAAGGACGATCGGTACTGACCCATCAGCCGGCCGAAAGGAGTGTCGGACGCTCCCGCCTTGGCGCCGGTACGGGGTACGTCGGGGACGCCGGCGAAAATCTGGTTGGCAGCCGGCGTCGTTGTTTCCCCATACGCCGGATGCTCGAAGAGGGGTGGCGCACCCCCCTCCCGCCGCGACCGCACGAGTTCGCCGTAGCCGCCCACACCCGGTTCCGACGCCATGGCATCGCCATCATCCAGGCGATGGACCGGAACCCGCCCCTGCGATGCAGCAACTCCCTCGCGGAGCGCCCGTTCGACCAGCGCAAAGACGGCGCCGCCGCGAGCAAACCGAACCTCGGTCTTGGCCGGGTGAACGTTGACATCGACCAGATCGGAGGGCAACCGCAGCGAGACCACCACCCGGGCGCCGCCGAATCCGGCCCCGGCCGCTCGAATGACCCGCAGAACCGCCCCAACCAGAAGACGATCCCTGACCGATCGCCCGTTGACCAGGAAAATCATGGAGGGTCGACCCCGCCCGGTCCCCGGCGCGATGAGGCCCTCGATCTCGGCCCCGCCTCCGGCGGCCGAGAAACGAGTGACCTTGGCGGCCTTTGGCCAGAGTGCTCGCAGCCGTTCGCTGAGGTCGGCCGCGGGCGGCGCCTCGATGGAGGTCCGGTTCCCGTGGCGCAGGATGAAGGCGACATCCGGACGGGAAAGGGCCGCCCCAAAAACCGTCTCCGATACGTGGCGCAGCTCGGTCTCCGGCGCGCGAAGAAACTTGCGCCTCGCCGGCACGTTGAAGAAAAGATCGCGGATCTCGATGGTGGTTCCTCGGGCACGGACCGCGGCTTCGGAACTCAGAATCCGCCCACCCTCGACGGTGATCCGCACCCCGCCCACCTCCGGGTCAGCCGACGTGAGCAACTCGAAGCGCGAGACCGCGGCGATGGAGGGCAGCGCCTCGCCACGAAAGCCGAGGGTTGCGATGCGATCAAGATCGTCGGAAGAAGTGATCTTCGAGGTTGCGTGCCGCTCCAGGGCGATCAACGCATCGTCGGCATCCATGCCACAGCCGTTGTCGGTCACCCTGATGAGCGAACGCCCGCCGTTGGCGAGCTCGATCTCGATCCGCGTCGCACCCGCATCGAGGCTGTTCTCCACCAGCTCCTTGACGACCGACGACGGCCGCTCCACCACCTCACCGGCGGCGATGCGGTTGACGAGATTATCGGGGAGGATGCGGATGCGAGTCACCGGGATACTATACCGGGGCGGATTGATACGAGATGCGAGATACAAGAATACTGGATGCTGGATGTGAGCATCGCACGGACGCTGCAACCACAGATCACACAGGCACTCCTCATAGACCGGCTCGAGGAACCCACAACCCATCTCGATGTAGACCTCGAAGTAGGCCCCGAGTATCCGACAGGTCTATTCCTGAAGGGGATACTGCTCAGTCATCTTGTCCTCTAGACCTTCGAAACGATTGCGATGGGTCGTTTTTGCGTTGGCTATCTGCGTCAATCTGCGTCAATCTGTGGGCTGCGGTGGGATGGGCGCGGCTGTGGTGCTGACCAGTATCCAGCATCGCAGCGGGCTACAGGCCCGCTACTTCTTGGCCATCTTCCCGATCTCGAAGACCGAGGTGTCCGGCTTCGAGTTGGGCGTGACCTTGCGCGAGTCATCGGCGAGATCCTCCTGGATCAGCAGATCCATCAGGAGATCGCGGACTCCTCCCTTTCCGTTGGAGCGATAGACCCGACGGACCGCGCCGGGCTTGAGCTCGATCCCGGTCATGTGTTTGAGGTACTGGCAAAACACCCGCGACCGCGAGACGAAGCTCGCGATGAGGATCATCCCGAGCAGAGCCATTCCGACGACGGCAACGAGGGTGTAACTGGCGTCAGCATTGAAGTCGAGCGCGCCCATGTTCCCCCCTCGTTTCAATCCAGCGAGTCGTCGTTGAGTGCGTGCGACTCTTCAAGCTCCGAAAAGTGGCCCTTGGGGACCAAGACCTCACGCCCCTTGGAACCCGCCAATGGTCCTACGATACCTTCTTTCTCCATCATATCCAAGAGCCGCGCCGACCTGGTGTAGCCGAGACGAAGCCGCCGCTGTATATAGGAGGCCGATGCCTTTCGGGTTTCGACCACCATCCGAACCGCCTGGTCGTACATGGGATCGGTGAGATCTTCAATCTCATCGACCGAGGCCGCGCGGCTCCCTCTACCGTTGCCGCCCAGGGGTTGGTGGGTCAGCACTTGGCGCTGATAGTCGGGCTTGCCGAACCGTTTGATGTAGCGCGCCGCGGTGGCGATCTCCTTCTCGGTGACCAGGGGCCCGTGGAGTCGCAGCAGGTTGGAGGTGCCCGGTGGCAGGAAGAGCATGTCGCCGCGGCCGATGAGGCGTTCGGCGCCCATGGAATCGAGGATGGTTCGCGAATCGAACCTGGACCGGACCTTGTAGGCGATCCGACATGGGAAGTTGGCCTTGATGATCCCGGTGAGCACATCCACCGACGGCCGCTGGGTCGCACAGATGAGGTGGACACCCACCGCCCGCGCCTTCTGTGCCAACCGGGTGATGGACTCTTCAACCGCCCGTGACGAAGTCATCATCAGATCGGCGAGCTCGTCGATGACGATGACGATGTACGGCAGAGGCTCGAGCTCGGCGAGCTCCTCGTCGGTGTCCCCTGTGAGCTGCTGCTGGGCGCGCCTGAGCTGAACCGGGTCGGAGACCAACTGATTGTGCTGCTCCAGGTTGCGCACACCCAGGGCGGCGAGCCTTCGGTAGCGATTATCCATCTCCGCC
>Ga0316187_10000233_pt1 | contig 40677 bp, 39 predicted proteins | sample CroRivburrow1_MG_FD_204927 | JGI IMG/M metagenome (GOLD analysis project Ga0316187, IMG submission 204927) | Coastal sediment microbial communities from Maine, United States - Cross River worm burrow 1 | ecosystem: Environmental > Aquatic > Marine > Coastal > Sediment | place: USA: Maine... | reverse complement strand
TTTTCGACGATCAGCGTACCCGCCACGCCCCGGCGTCCGGTGGTGAACAACGAACCCTCTACCGCCACGTCATCGTCCGTAATCACGGTTTCGATCAGGGCGTCGGACATTTCCCGCGCCATCTCGAAGTTCATGACGTCACCCTCGTAATTCTTGACGATGAACAACAGACCCGCGCCGCCGTCCACCGCGTCCACCGCGGCCAACATCTGATCCGGCGTCGGCGAAGTGAAGACCTGCCCGGGGCAGGCGGCATCCAGCATCCCGTACCCAACCAATCCAGCGTGCAGCGGTTCATGGCCCGACCCACCACCGGAGATCAGCGAAACCTTCCCAGGTGTCAGTTCGGTACGACGGACGAACTTGCCCTCTTCGCCCAAGGTGAGAATATCCTGGTGGGCCAGGACAAACCCATCCAGACTCTCCCTGAGCAGGGTGTCCGGAGAATTGATCAGTTTCTTCATGATGCTATTGCTCCCGAAATGGATTCAGCCCCGCGACACGCGGCTTATCGCTTGTGGTCTTGAATCAAACCCACCACACCTTCCACAAAGTTGATCAGCAAGCGATCGAGTTGCTCGTTGCGACTGACACTTCCCAGGTCCGGCAGGGGCAAGGTCAGCCGCCGCATCTGCGCCCGCGCCTGTGCTCGGGCCAGGCGGCGGGGGTGGGCTCGCCCGTATGCCTCGAGAAACGCCCGCCGTTGGTCCGGGGAGAAATGGCAAATCTCGAAAATCACCTTAAGGTGGGGTGCCGGAATCGGTGTGGCGTAGGCCGGATTGGAAATCTGAGAGACGAAACTCCGATTCTTGCCCAGGGCCTGAGCCAACCGCAATCGCGTTCCCGAGGGCCGATTCTCCAGTATGCGCCTGAGCAGGATCTTGTACTGATCGACCGGATTCGGGCAATCAGGTGGCAACTCTCCCTCGGAATCAAGCATGGCGTCTGCTGGCTCCGCCATCCGCCGGGTTGCAGTCCAACACTTCGGTCCCGGCGATGGTCGCCTTGATCCGTGCCAGCGCGGTCGGGGCAACCGAGAAACGGCGCAAACCCAGACCCAGCAACAGTGGCACAAACCGTGACTCCGCCGCCATGTCGCCACATACGCTGACCTCGACCCCGCTGTGCTGGCCGAAATCGAGGACCCCTCGCATCAGCTTCAGCACCGCCGGATGCGCCGGATCACACAGGGCGTCAACCGCCGGATTGTCCCGGGCACTGGCGGTGACGTACTGGGTCAGATCGTTGGAACCAATGGAGAAAAATGCCGCTTCTGCAAACAGGTCCGGGGCCGCGGCCACGGCTGGCACCTCTACCATGATGCCCAAGGGCGGCAGCGCATAATCCACCCCCTCGCCCTCGAGTTCAGCGCACACCGACTGAAACATGTCGTGGACCTGACGAAGCTCTTCCGGCACCGTCACCATAGGCAACATCACTTTCAGATTGCCGGCGGTCGCCGCCCGGGCCAGGGCCCGCAGCTGTACTTTGAAGACTTCCGGACGCGCCAGCGACAGCCGCACCCCGCGCAAACCCAAAAAACTGTTGGCCTCACCGTCCGGGGTGAGCCCGGCAATCGGTTTGTCACCCCCCACATCCAGTGTGCGAACCGTCACCGGTTTGCCACCGGCCCAGTCCAGCAACCGGCGATAGGCTCGAAACTGAGTTTCCTCGTCGGGCAATGCGGCGCCATCGCGAAACAGGAACTCGGAGCGCATCAACCCGATACCATCACAGGTATCCGGCTCGAGCCCGTCCAATTCCGACGGGTCCATGATGTTGAGCTGGACCTGTACCGCTTCACCGTCACGGCTGCGCCCCGGCTTATGGAGGAATCGGGATTCCCGCGCATGGCGCTGCGCGGCGTCGGCGGTGACCCGACGGTAGTACGCCTGGACCTCGGGGTCGGGACTGAGCACCAGCCGACCCAGATCGCCATCGACAATGGCTTGACGGTGGCCGTTTAGATCCAGGTCACCGAGGCCCACCACCATGGGTACGCCCCGGGCCCGGGCCAGGATGGCCACATGACTGCTGGTGCTGCCAGCGGTCAGCGCCAGACCCCCGCCGGCGGTCCAGTCGGACTCCAGAAACCGGGTCGGTGTAAGGTCCTCCGACACCACCACCGCACCGGCGGGTAGTGGCTTGGCAACGGTGCCAGACAGGTGTCGGGTTACCCGGTCACGTATATCGATCAGATCCACCACCCGGGCGCGGAAGTAGTCCTCATCCGACGCTTCGTACTCGGCAATCTGCTCCGCCAGCGCCACCCGCCAAGCCTCGGTGGCGGTCTGACCGACCTCAATCGCAGCCAGTGCTGGCGCCCGCAGAACGTCGTCTTCCAACATGGCGATCTGAAACTCAATGATGTCGGCGCTGTCCTGGTCGAGATCCTGGGCCATGCGTGTGAGATCGGCCGCTGCGGAAGTGACGGCAGTCAGGAGATCCTCCACCTCGCTGGCGGCATCACCACCGGGCGCTTGCTCAACCTGCTCTTCTTGCAGATGGTACAGGGAACCGCTTGCGACACCGGGCGCCGCCGGGCGCCCACGCACATCAACTGGAGGCGGCATCTCCCCCCCCTTCGTCGAAGTCGCGCGCCACCAGGTCGGTCAGGGCCTGCACCGCCTCGACGGCATCTGCGCCTTCGGCCCGAAAGTACAGCACGGTGCCCTGAGGCGCCTTCGCGCCCATCACCTTGACAATGCTCTTGGCATCCACCCACGGCCCGGAATTGGCCATGGCCAATTCGATCCGCGCTGCAAACCCCTTGGCCAGCTTGGTCAGCTTGACCGAAGGGCGTGCGTGTAAGCCGACCGCATGGGTCAGAAGTATGGATCCGTGTTGCTGTGTCGTGCTCATGACTGATGACCCCCCGACTGCGCTCAGGGCGGGGAAAGCTCCTCGGCTGTTGCTCTAACCTGCTCCAGGCTGGCGCCACCCCAGGCCTCGGTCGCCGCCATGACGGCGCCTTCCACGATGGGCGCGTTGCAGATCACCACTTTGCCCTGCCGTTCCGACGGGAGCATCTCAATGGCCATCTCGGTGTTGGTCTCCGCACCGCCCAAGTCCACCATCACGGCGACGCCGGCGTCGGTCCAGGCATCGTCGATGGCGGCCAGAATACGCTCCACGCTGGTGCCAAGCCCCCCATCAGGGTCGCCGCCACAGTGTCCAAGCGAGACCGCGTCGCCCACCATTTGGCGAACCATGTCGGCGGTTCCGCGGGCCACATCGGCCGAGTGTGAGACGATGACGATACCCACGGTCGCACTCATCTCTGCCCCTCCAGAACCTCACACACCGCCTCGACGATCAGCTGACTGGAGCGGGCGCCAGGGTCCATGTGACCGACCGATCGCTCACCCAGGAACGAGGCACGTCCACGGGTCGCCAACATGGGTACCGTTGCCTGGGCCGACTCGGCGGTCCGGCTGCGGATGGCCTCCAGGCTCCAATCACCCGCTGCAAGCTGGTCAGCGAGGGGGATCAGCACGTCCAGCATGGTCTTCTGACCGGCATCGCTCTTGCCTCGGGTCTTGACGGCGGCGACCGCCTCAGTCAGTGCCGCGGAGAACGTGGCCGGATCCACCTCCGCCGGCAGCGCCTTGCCCAGACTCATGAATGCCGTGCCGTAAAGTGGGCCCGAAGCGCCGCCCACCTTCATAACCAAAGCCATGCCCCCGGCCTTGAGCGCCTCCGGCCAGGGCTTTTCAGCCAACTCGTCCAGGCGCGAAAGAATTTCCTCGAATCCACGCTTCATGTTGAGGCCGTGATCGCCATCGCCAATGGCTCGATCCAGCTCGGACAACTCATCCACATGGTCTATGAGACACACCGCCACTGCTTCGATCAAAGCCCGTCGCAAGGCCACGCTGTCCTGCACGGGTATCGTATTCTCAGCCATCCTCCGTTCCCCTCAACCGATTGCCTGCGGCGTCAAAAAACATGGGGCCGGTCAATTCGATATCCACATGGTCTCCCCGAGCCATGGGAGTTTCCGGATCCACCAGCGTAACGATCTGGTGATCCCCAATCCGCAGATGCAGGTGATTCTGGTCCCCCAGATGCTCTATCCGCTCAACCTTTCCGTGACCCGATCCGTTGACAGACCTGCTGATCCGCATATGTTCGGTGCGGGCGCCGATGGAAACGGTATCCGGCGGCACGGCAAACCCGGGAATCAAACCCGGAGGGATCACATTGATGGCCGGCTGACCCAAGCGGCTCGCCACGTAGAGGTTGCAGGGATCTTGGTAGATCTCACGGGGAGAGCCCACCTGGATAAGGCGTCCCTGGTTGATCACGCCAATACGGTTGGCCATGGTCATGGCCTCGATCTGATCGTGGGTGACATACAGCAACGTTGCCCCCAAATCCTGCTGAATCCGTTTCAGTTCCAGACGCAAATCGGCCCGCAGCTTAGCATCCAGGGAAGACAAGGGTTCGTCCATTAAATAGATCTGCGGCTCCCGCACCATGGCCCGTCCGATGGCCACACGTTGCATCTCGCCGCCGGAGAGCTGGGTCGCGCGGTTGTCCAACTTGTGGGTGATGCGCAGCATCTCGGCGATGGCCGTGACCCGTTGGCGAATCTCGGACTTGCTGTGCGGGTGGGCAGGCGAGCGCAGCGGAAACGCCAGATTCTCATACACCGATAAATGCGGATACAGCGAGTATTGCTGGAACACGAAGCTCACATCCCGTACCGCCGGATCCGCCGTCGTCACGTCATGGCCACCGATGCTGATGGTGCCCGCATCCAGTTTCTCCAAGCCCGCCACCAGACGCAGGGTGGTGGTCTTGCCGGCGCCGGTGGGTCCAAGCAACACGACAAACTCGCCGTCGGAAACGGTGAGATCCAGGTGATCCACCGCCGGTATGTCACCGAAGTGTTTGCTGACACCTCGCATCACCACCTCAGCCATGGTCCGCGTCCCCATGCAGCGCGGTTCGAATCGCGCGACCCGAGTGCCGGTCGAACAGGGAGAGTCGGTGGGAACGCAGGCTAAGACCGACGGGCTCACCCGGCTTGAGGGTTACATTCGCCGGGGTGCGAGCCTTGAGCCGGCCATGTTCGGTGTCCAACGTCACAATCTGGGTGGTGCCCAGATACTCGGTGCCGAATACGGCGCCGCGCAGGGGGGAATCGGCGTCCAGGCCGATGTGCTCGGGCCGCACACCCAATACCAGGTCGGCTTCGGGCTGCGACTCCCGAACCTCAGGAATCTCAATCGGGGCCCCGTTCATGTGGATCTCCCGTGTGCCCTGCTCCAACGCGCTGCGGAACCCGAGAAAATTCATCGGCGGTGAACCGATGAAGTCCGCCACATACATGCTGGCCGGTCGATCATAAATGGATTGAGGATCGCCGAACTGCTCGATCACACCATGGTTCATGACCACGATCTTGTCGGCCATGGCCATGGCCTCGAGCTGATCATGGGTCACATACACGGTGGTGGCGCCAATGCGATCGTGAAGCTGGCGCAGCTCGTTGCACATCAGGTCCCGAAACTCAGTGTCGAGTGTGCCCAGCGGCTCATCCATCAGAAACGCCTTGGGCCGGCGGACGATCGCCCGCCCCAAGGCAACCCGCTGCCGGTCTCCACCGGCCAGACCCGATACGGGTTTGTCCAGCAGGTGATCGATGCGCAGCAGTTTTGCAATTTCCTCTACCCGCTGGCGGATCTCGGCTCGGGGCGTCCCCTGACATTTCAATGGGAAACCGATGTTCTTGCGCACGTTCATGTGCGGGTACAAGGCGAATAACTGGAATACGAATGCAATGTCGCGTTCCGCGGCTCGATTGAAGGTCACATCGTCGCCATCCAGCAATATGCGTCCTGAGGTGGGCAGCTCCAGCCCGGCAATCATCCTCAGGGTCGTGGTCTTGCCGCAGCCGGACGGGCCCAGCATGACAAAGAACTCGCCGTTGGCGATGGTGAAACTGGAATCCTCCACCGCCACAAACTGGTCGAAGGCCTTGTGCAGATTCTCGACGCGGATCTCGGCCATGCCCAGCTCAGTCCGGAAAGTGACTGACCACGATGAACATGATCGTGCCGGTCAGTATGGTGATGAATGAATAGGTGAACAGGGGCAACCAAAAGGGCTGCATCAGCATGAAAACACCCACGGCAATAATGACCGTTGCCGCGTTCTCCCAGGGACCGCGGCGTAACAGGCGGCGCCGGGGGCGCTTGGACTCGGGCAGCACCGGAATCGGCTCCCCGGAACCCAGGGACGCCCTGGCGGCTTTGTCGGGCTGGGTCATTTTCGAACCGCTCCAAAAGTGATGCCTCGCAGCAGATGCTTTCTCAGCAAAATGGTGAACACCACGATGGGAATCAGGAAAATGGTGGCACCGGCGGCCACCGCCGGCCAGTCCAACCCGCCCTCACCGATGATGGTGGGAATGAACGGCGGCGCCGTTTGCGCCGTACCGGAGGTCAGCAGCAGGGCGAAGGCGTATTCGTTCCAGGAAAATATCAGACAGAATATGGCCGTAGCGGCAATCCCGGTGGCGGCCTGGGGCAGCACCACTTTCATAAACGCCTGAAATCGTGTGTAGCCGTCGATCATCGCGGCTTCTTCATATTCCCGAGGAATCTCGTCGATAAAACCCTTGAGCAACCAGACCGCCAGCGACACGTTGACACCGGTGTACAGAATGATCATGCCGAGGTGGGTATCGGACAGGCCCAGGGTGCGGTACATGAGAAAGATCGGTATCGCCACGGCGATGGGCGGCATCATCCGGGTCGACAGAATAAAGAACATCAGATCGTCTTCCAGCGGCACCTTGAAGCGCGAGAATCCGTATGCGGCGAGGGTGCCAAGAAGAACCGACAAGAAGGTGGAACCAAACCCGATGATGATGGAGTTCATCATGCGCTCGCCGAATTTGGACGGACCTGCGATCACCATGTCGCGGGATCGCACCAGTTCCTCGTACCAAGTGTCCGGGGGCGGCAGGCTGGCCATGTACTCCGGTGTCTGCCGGCTGCGGGTGGTAAACAGATTTACGTAGCCTTCGAGCGACGGCTCGAAAACCACCTTGGGCGGATAGGAGATGGAATCCGGCGGAGTCTTGAAGCCGGTCATGAAGATCCAAAGCAAGGGCAGCAGGGTGATCAACGAATAGAGCACCACGGCGCCCGCCGCCAGACGCCGCCCCAAGCTTCCGGGGGCCGATACCGAGTGGGCCGTATTGCCGTCGCTCACCGCTGCTTCACCTTGTTCAGGGCCTTGACGTAAATGCTTGCGGCGCCGAAGACGGTGACAAACAGGATAATGGCGAACGCCGAGGAATACCCCGTTCGCCACTTCTCGAAGGCCTCGCGCTTGAGGTTTATGGACGCAAGCTCGGTCACGGATCCGGGTCCACCCGAGGTCAGTTCCACCACCAGATCAAACATCTTGAAGTTCTCAATGGATCGGAACAGCACGGCCAACATCAGAAACGGCAATACCATGGGTAGGGTGATGGACCAGAACTGGCGCCATTTTGACGCCCGATCGACCTCGGCCGCCTCATAGATGTAGTCCGGTATGGAGCGCAGCCCGGCCAGACAGATCAGCATGATATAGGGCGTCCACATCCAGGTGTCCACGATAACAATGGCCCAGGGGGCCAGGTTCACGTCTCCGATCATCTGAAACGAGGACGGCGGAATACCGGTGACGAAAGACACCGCATAGTTGAACAGGCCGATCTGAGGCTGGTACAGAAAAGTCCAGAAGTTGCCCACCACGGCGGGCGACAGCATCATGGGCAGCAGGATCACCGTAGTCCAGAGTCCGTGTCCCTTGAACTGCTTGTTGATCAGCCAGGCCAAACCGAACCCGAGCACCACCTGCAAGGTCATGGTCCAGCATAGAAAATGGGCCGTGACCTGGAGTGTGTGCCAGATGTCTGTATCGGTCAGCACCCGCTCGTAGTTTCTGAGGCCGATGAACTCGATCGGCCGGTTGATGCGATTGGCCTTGTAGTTTGTAAACGAAAGATAAATGGTCCAGATCAACGGAAAAATGTTGATCGCCAGCAGCAGGACGATGGTGGGCGAGATAAACAGCCAGGCGATGGCCCGGTCCGACAGTCCGCGAACCCGACGGGCCACAGGCTCCGGTGTGGCGCCGGCCACTCGGGCCGCAAGCTTGTCAGCAGCGCTTTCTTGGGGTTCAGACATGAAACGACCGATGGGATTCCGGATTGCGGATCGGGATACCCCCCGCGTCAGTGCGGGGGGTATCATCGACAAGGCTCTGGATCAGAGTTTGCCTTCTTCCTCGAAGACTTCGGTCCAGTCCGCGATCAGCTTGTCCAAAGCCTCCTGAGCCGTCCCCTCGTCGGCCACGATGTAGTCATGCAAGCGTTTTTGCATGGACAGCAACAGCTCGGCGTATACCGGCTCCTGCCAGAAGTCCCGCACACCACCCATGGCATTGAGAAAGTCTGCCGCAAAGGGCTGGCTGTCCGGGAAGCTGGGGTCGTTGAGTACGGCAACGTGACAGGAGTAGCCGCCCAATGACCACCATTTCTTCTGCACATCGGGCTGGGCAAACCATTTGACGTAGGCCAGCGCCTCGTCCTGCTTGTCCGAATAAGACACCACCGAGATCCCTTGCCCTCCCAGTGTGGACGCCTCCACCATCTGGCCCGGGTTGACGAAAAAGCCGATCTTGTCTCCGCCCACCTCCGGGTCCTTGTACAGGCCCGGGAAAAAGGCGAACCAGTTCATGGCCATGGCCACCTGCCCCGACTTGAAGGCATCCAGGCTTTCCTGCATATAGCTGTCGGTATAACCCGGCGGCGTGCAGCATTTGTAAAGGTCCTTGTAGAACTCCAGCGCCTGCACCGCATTCGGGGAATTCACCACACCTTCCATCTTGTACGAGCCGGGCGGGTCCTCGTATTTGAAGTCCCATGCGTACAGGGCTCCGGTTGCGCCCATGGTGATGCCTTCCGAGCCACGTTCGGTGAAGATCGCGGCACCGTAGACGGTCTTGCCATCGATCTCCCGACCCTGGAAGAACTCGGCCAACTCCTTCAACTCGTATTGAGTCTTGGGTGGTGCCAGATCGCGGCCGTGCTTTTGTTTGAACTCCTCCTGCAAGTCCGGTCGCGAGAACCAGTCCTTGCGATAAAACCAGGCGTTTGCGTCGCCCATGGCGGGCAGCGCCCAGTAGTTTGGCGTTCCCTTGGGCCAGGTGGAGTAGGCATAGACCGTGGCCGGAGCGAAATCGTCCATGGAGATGCTTTCGGCTTCGAAGAACTCGTTGAGTTTTACGTAGTGACCGTTTTCCGCGCCACCCCCGATCCACTGGCTGTCACCGATCATGAGGTCGCACAGTTTGCCACCTGAGTTCAACTCGTTGAGCATGCGGTCGGCGAAGTTGGGCCAGGGCACAAATTCGAACTTCATGCCGATGCCGGTTTCTGCGGTGAAGTCCTTGGACAGCTCCACCAGGGCATTGGCGGGATCCCATGCCGCCCAGCAGAGCGTAATTTCCTCCTGGGCTTGAACCTCGGTGACGGCGACGCCGGACAACACAAGCGCGGCCGACAGTGCTGCAAGACTGTTCAGTTTTCTCATGAGTCTCCTCCCATCAATGGTGGGTCTTTGTGTTTAACTAACGCCCGCCTCTCAGCGCAGCCTGTGGCTCCGAGGGCGAGTCTGAAAGCCGCAGGGACCATGGCCCGACCCATCACCTGAGTGAGGTTGAGCCGAATATTGACGCAGCTGCTTTTTGTTTAGTTACCATGCTAAGTAAATGTCACGGAACTAAACATATCAAGAAAAACAGATGGTGCGCCGCGTCACATTTTGACCCAGCGCGCACCGCGTTCACTGGAGCGCACCGCCGCCTCAATGAAAGCAACCCCGCGACAACCGTCTTCCACCGTGGGGAACATCACCTCGGCTCCGGGGGCGCGGCCTTCACGGCGCGCTACAATGGCATCGGCCACCTCGGAGTACAGGTTGGCGAATCCTTCGAGATAGCCTTCGGGGTGCCCCGGAGGTATCCGGGTCACCCTGCCCGCAAGCGCGCTCGAGCCGCTGCCGCCCCGGGTGATGCGCCGCGGAGGTTGGGCAAAAGGCGTGTGGTACAGATAGTTCGGATCTTCCTGGGACCAGCTCAGACCGCCCTTACTGCCAAAAACACGAATGCGCAACGCATTCTCGTTGCCCGGCGCCACCTGGCTGGCCCACAGCATGCCGCGCGCGCCCCCCTTGAAACGCAGCAGTATCTGGACGTTGTCGTCCAAGCGACGGCCGCTGACAAAATGGCTGAGGTCGGCGCACAGGGACTCCAATTCGAGACCGGTGATAAACGTGGCCAGATGATAGGCGTGGGTGCCGATGTCACCGACGCAACCGCCGGCGCCGGAACGGGCCGGATCGGTGCGCCACGCCGCCTGCTTTTGACCGCTGTCCTCCAGCTTCTCCGTCAGCCAGTCCTGCGGGTACTCGACCTGAACCACACGAATCTCCCCCAGTTCCCCACCCATCACCATTTCACGGGCCTGTCGGACCATGGGATATCCCGAATAGTTGTAGGTCACCGCAAACAGCAGATCACGGGTTTCGGCCAGCTCTTGCAACTGCCTGGCTTCTCGGCTGCTGTGGACCAACGGCTTGTCGCAGATCACGTGGATACCGGCCTTGAGAAAAGCCTTGGCAACCGGGAAATGGAGGTGATTCGGGGTGACGATGGAGACCACCTCGATACCGTCCTTTAGCCGCCGCTCCCGGCGCGCCATGGCCCGATAATCGGTGTATGACCGGCCCTCATCCAGACCCAGCTCCTGAGCAGACGCCAAGGCCCGCTCCGGGTCGCTGGACAGGGCGCCCGCCAGCAGCCGGTATCGATCATCCAGCCGGGATGCGATGCGGTGGACCGCGCCGATAAACGCCCCCTGACCGCCACCCACCATACCCAGGCGAACCCGTCCGCCATGCTCTGCGCTTGAGCGCCCTTGGATCGTCATATCCACCCCCGTTCTTGATTCATGCGCATTCCGCGCAATCAGCCGCGATCGATTCCCAGCATCCGTCGATTCGCGGCCTCGTCACTGCCCGCCCCGGCAAAATCATCGAACGCCTTTTCGGTGACCCGGATGATGTGGTCCCGGATGAACGCCGCGCCTTCCCGAGCGCCGTCTTCTGGGTGCTTGAGGCAGCATTCCCACTCAAGCACGGCCCAGCCGTCGAAATCGTGGGCCGCGAACTTGGAGAAAATCGCGCTGAAGTCCACATGTCCATCGCCCAGCGACCGGAAACGACCGGCCCGATCGACCCAGGGCTGATAACCGCCGTAAACGCCAACTCGGCCGTCCGGGTTCAGCTCAGCATCCTTGACATGGAACATCTTGATACGTTCGTGGTAGAGATCGATATGGGCCAGATAATCCAGCGCCTGAAGGACGTAGTGGCTGGGATCGAACAGCATGTTGCATCGGGGGTGTTCATGGACCCGGTCAAGAAACATCTCGAAGGTCGCGCCGTCATGCAAATCCTCGCCAGGATGGATTTCGTAGCACAGGTCCACCCCCTGGTGATCGAAGGCATCGAGTATCGGCAACCATCGGCTGGCCAGCTCGTCAAACGCGGTTTCCACCAAGCCGGCCGGGCGCTGGGGCCAAGGGTAAAGGTAGGGCCAGGCAAGAGCGCCGGAAAAGGTCACGTGGGCGGTGAGTCCCAGCCGCCCTGAAGCCTGGGCGGCCAGCTTCATCTGATCCACGGCCCAGGCCTGGCGGGCACTGGGATTACCACGCACCTCGGCTGCGGCGAATCCATCGAACGCCTCGTCGTAGGCCGGATGCACCGCCACCAGTTGGCCTTGCAGATGGGTGGACAGTTCGGTAATGACAAGGCCGTGATCGGCGGCGATCCCTTTGATTTCATCACAATAGGTGGTTGAGGCCGCCGCCCGCTTGAGGTCGATCAAACGACCGTCCCAACTGGGTACCTGCACCCCCTGGTAGCCCAATGAGGCGGCCCATTCGCAAATATTTCCAAATGAGTTGAACGGCGGCTCATCACCGGCGAACTGGGCCAGAAAAATGGCCGGGCCCTTCATGGTCTTCATACTCCCTCCTCGTATGGTGGTTGGCTTTTCTTGTTGAACACCCCGATCACACGGCAGTGGCAGCGATCGAATGGCGAGCAGCGGTCGAGGGCGATGTAATGAGAAAGTAGACTCGGATTGGATCCACCGCCACCCGCATGGGCATCGGCCTGAACTGAACGGCTTGATTCGACCCGGCTACTTGCCGATGCAAAAGGACGAGAAGATCCGACCCAACAGATCGTCGCTGGAGAACTCACCGGTGATTTCGGACAGAGCGCGTTGTGCCATCCGCAGGTCCTCCGCCGCCAACTCGCCAGCACCGACGATTCGCAGCTGATGATCCGCACTCGCCAGGCTGTTCGTTGCCAGGTCCAGGGCCTGGAGGTGCCGCCGACGGGCAATGAACACCCCCTCCCCGGCAGTCTGGTAGCCCACACAGTCCAGCAGATGCCGGCGCAACAGATCCAGGCCATCGCCGGTCTTGGCTGAGCAACGGACGGTCGGGCCCAGGGTGGTATGTTCGATCGCCACCGGCCTGCCGCTGAGATCGACTTTGTTCAAAACCAGTGTCAGTGCGGTTTGTTGAGGCAGGCGGGCAATGATGGCCTGCACCTCAGTATCGACGCCCAGTGTGTCGTCCACCACCACCAAAACACGATCGGCGCGCTCGATTTCGGCCCACGCTCTGCGAATACCTTCCTGCTCCACCACACCGGCATCGTCCCTGAGTCCCGCGGTATCGATCACATGCAGCGGTATGCCTTGGATCTGCACTTGTTCACGCAACACATCGCGGGTAGTGCCGGGTACAGCGGTAACGATGGCGACGTCACCACCCGCCAGATGATTCAAAAGACTGGACTTGCCCGCGTTGGGCCGACCGGCAATAACCACCGTCATGCCTTCGCGAAGCAAGCAACCCTGATGGGCGTTTTCACGCAGGCTGAGCAGGGTGGATCGCACCCGGTCGAGACCTCGGGCCAGATCCGCGTTGGCCAGAAAATCGACCCCGTCCTCGTCGGGGAAGTCGATGGCCGCCTCCACATAGACCCGAAGTCCGATCAGTATTTCGACCAATTCTTTGACTTGGGTCGAGAACACGCCCTGCATGGATTGCGCTGCCGCCCGGGCTGCCTGGGTGCTGGCGCTGTCGATCAGGTCGGCGATGGCTTCGGCCTGAGCCAGATCGATTTTGTCGTTTAGATAGGCGCGGCGGGAGAATTCACCGGGCTGAGCAACCCGCACACCCAATTGCAGCAATCGTTCAAGCACAAGGTCCAGGACCACCGGCCCGCCATGACCCTGCAATTCAAGAATGGATTCACCGGTGAAAGACGCCGGGGCGGGAAAATACAAAGCCAACCCCTGATCGAGGGTGGTGCCGTTGGAATCGAGAAAGCGGAACAAGCCGGCCTCGCGGGGCTTGGGCAGGCCCCCGAGCACGGCCTTTGCAACCTGCTCTACCGCCGGACCGGATACGCGCACGATGCCCACGCCACCGCGTCCGGGTGGCGTGGCGATGGCCGCTATGGTGTCGTCGCTCAGAATCGGGGCGCCCTTTGGATGGGACATTGGCGATCGGGGCAAGCCAGGCTAATGCAGAGCTGGGCGCAATGGATACGCCGTGCCCTACTTCTGCAAACCCGCGCCCATCACCTAGTCCGTTCCAGCCTCCACCCGTTTGGTGATGACGTACTGCTGAGCGATCGAAAGCACGTTGTTCACCACCCAATAGACCACCAGACCCGATGGGAACCAAAGAAAGAATATCGTGAAGACCAGCGGCAGGGCCATCATCACCTTGGCCTGAATCGGATCCGGCGGTGCCGGATTCAGCCGCTGCTGAATGAACATGCTGATGCCCATCACAACCGGCAGCACGAAGTACGGATCCTTGGCGGAGAGATCCTGAATCCAGAGCATGAACGGAGCCTGGCGCAGCTCAACACTCTCCAGCAGCATCCAGTAGAGCGCGATAAACACCGGTATCTGCACCACGATAGGAAGACACCCACCCATAGGGTTGATCTTTTCCTTCTTGTACAGCTCCATCATCGCCTGGTTCATTTTCTGTTTGTCGTGGGCGAACTTCTCGCGGATGGATTTCATCCGTGGCTGCAGCTTGCGCATGTTCGCCATGGATCTATAGCTGGTCTCGGACAGCTTGAAAAACACCGCCTTGATGAGAACCGTAAGCAGCACGATCGACCAGCCCCAGTTGCCGATCAGACTGTGGATGGCGTTGAGCAGCCAGAACAGCGGTTGCGCAATGATGGTCAGCCAACCATAGTCCACCGTGAGTTCCAGACCCGGCGCCAGGACCTCAAGCCGGCTCTGAATCTTGGGGCCGACAAACATCTGGCTGGAAAACTCTGTGCGGGCGCCGTCCGCAACCGCGGTCAGCGGACCGGTCATACCCAGCACATACTGATTGGATCCGACCGCCCGAGTGTAGTAACGGTTGAGATCCTGCGCGGGCGGAATCTGGGCGGCCACGAAGTAGTGCTGGATCATGGCCGACCAACCACCCTGTATCTGACGGTCCAGGGGCAGTTCCGCCATGTCGTCGAACGTCACTTTCTCGTACTTTTTCTCCGGGCTGGATATCACCCCGCCGGTGTACGTGTGCACAAACTTGGAGTCGCCGTCCGAGGCAGGGGGAATACGTTGCAACTGCCGGTACTGACTGCCAGACCAAGGCGCACCACTGTCGTTCTCCAGTGCGTGCGTCACGTCGAATGCGAATCTGTCACGCATGAATCGGTAGGTCTTGGTGACGGTTATGCCGTCCTCGGACCAGGTCAGCGGAACCAGCAACTCGTCCTGGCCTTCGGCGAGGCGATATTCTGTCTGCGGGGTGTGATAGACCGCATGATGGTTGGGCGCCGGCGCATCGCCTGCGCTTACCAGACCGGACTGGGCGACGAAGAAATCACTGCTGATGTCGTTCAGCAAGGTGAAGGGTGTGTTGGGCTCATTGATGGCCACCGGGTAATCGCGCAGCCTGGCAATCCGGAGATCTCCCCCGACCGTGCTGATCTCAGCCTCGAATTGATCCGTCGTGACCCTGATCCGTTCGCCCTCGCTGCTCTGAAGGACCGGTCCAGGCGCTGTGCCCGTGACGGGCGGAACATCCTGGGTCGGCGGAGGGGCGGGTGCGTCACCGGGCACGGCGGGGGCCACGCCGGTCGTGGTGGACGTGGAGGTCTCTGCCACCGGTGGTCGGTTGAGAGCGGATTGTTCCTCGATCCAGGTCTGCCAGATCAGGAAAAGAACGAATAGGAGCGCGATCCCGAGAAAAATGCGCTGGTTGTCCATACGTTACACGTATCCGCCTAGTGGGTGCCTGACCGTCGTCGCACTGTGCGACGGTCCGGTTGGCGCCCGTGTATCAGTCGTGGACCGGAGCTCGCCGATGCTTGGCAATCCGGGACCAATGCCGTTCCAGGGATCGGGTCAGCTCGGTTCGGCTCCGAGCCGCCGCAGCGGGCTTTCCAATCACCACCAGATCAAGTTGGCCGAGCTGATCCTGATGCTGACGAAAGCTCTCACGCACCATCCGTTTTATTCGATTACGCTCCACAGCTCGTGGCGATACTTTCCTGGACACGACCAGCCCCAGACGCGCCCACCCCAAATCATTGGAGCGGCTCAGGATGGTAAAATCTTGATCCGCGCTACGCTGGGCGCGCTTGAACACGCGCCCGAAGTCGTCGCTACTGAGCAGCCTTGCCTGGCGGGGAAACGGTCCACGAGCGCTGCCGCAATATCGACTCAAACGCTGAGACGTGCGCGTCCCTTAGCTCGACGAGCGGCCAGCACAGCCCGCCCACCTTTGGTGCTCATGCGGGCCCGAAAGCCGTGAGTGCGCTTACGACGAAGATTACTGGGCTGGTAAGTACGTTTCATGACCGGTTTCCATGATGTGCTGATCGTCGGGCCAAATGGGGCTCCGAGAAACGGCGGACTGTACTGCCTGGGAAATCAAAGTGTCAAGGTGAAATACCGCGGCGCCAACTGTGGATAACTCTTTCAGCAGGCGCTAGACTCGCCTTCCTTTTCGTCGCTCGGCAAGGCGTGCCATGCAGGTGCGCGGGGATTGATGCGCGTGCAGGATTCGTCTTGGAAGAGCTGTCTGGCCAGACTTGAGCATGAGCTCACCGAGAAAGAGCTCAATACCTGGATCCGCCCACTCCAGGTCCAGGAAGCGGCCGACCAGGTCCGCTTGCTTGCACCCAACCGGTTTGTCCTGGATTGGGTTCGTGAGCATCATCTGGGGCGAATTCGTCAGATCTATCAGGAGGTCCAGGACGGGACATCTATCCCGGTGGTCCTGGAGATCGGCACCCAACCTGTGAAGGTGGTAAGCCCGGGACCGGGCGTCGTGCCGAGCAAACCCAAAGCACCGCAACACAGCGGCAGAGATCTGCCCGAACCTCGGAACGCCTTGCTAAACGCTGGCAACCTAGAGCCTGACTACACTTTCGATGCGTTCATCGTGGGCAAGTCAAACCAACTGGCCTCTGCAGCAGCCCGGCAGGTGGCGCAGAACCCTGGAAAGACCTACAACCCTCTGTTTATTTACGGGGGCACCGGGTTGGGAAAAACGCATTTGATGCACGCCCTGGGCAACCTGCTTCGGGTTTACCATCCCGAGGCACGGGTGGCCTACCTTCATTCCGAGCGGTTTATCGGCGATATGGTCCGCGCTCTGCAACATGGCGCGATGAACGAGTTCAAACGCCATTATCGATCCCTGGACGCTTTGTTGATCGATGATATTCAGTTCTTTGCCGGCAAAGAGCGATCGCAGGAGGAGTTCTTCCACACGTTTAATGCCCTGTTGGAAGGGCGTCAACAGGTGATTCTGTCCTGCGACCGCTTCCCAAAAGAAGTGCAGGGCCTGGAGGACCGGCTCAAGTCCCGTTTTGGCTGGGGCCTGACCGTGGCCGTCGATCCGCCGGATATGGAAACCCGGGTAGCGATATTGATGAGCAAAGCCCAACAGCTGTTCGACACCAGCCTGTCGGACGAGGTGGCTTTCTTCATCGCCAAACGCATTCGCTCCAATGTGCGCGAACTGGAGGGCGCCCTGAGGCGAGTGATGGCGAATGCGGATCTCACAGGGCGTGCCATTACCGTCGATTTCGTGCGCGAGGCCCTCCACGACCTGCTGTCACTGCAAGAAAAACTGGTGACGATGGAGAACATCCAGAAAACGGTGGCCGATTACTACAACATTCGGGTGTCGGATCTGCATTCGAGCCGGCGCAGCCGCTCAATCACTCGACCTCGCCAGATGGCGATGGCCTTGTCGAAAGAACTCACCAGCCATAGTCTGCCCGAAATCGGAGCCGCTTTCGGGGGTCGAGACCACACAACGGTGATCCACGCGGTGCGCAAAGTGGCGGAGCTAAAAGAGGCCGATGCTCGTTTGAGAGACGACTACGCAAATCTACTGAGAATGCTGTGCAGTTAGTGTGAATAAGGTGTGCGGGAAAAGAAGCTGTGAATAAGTCTCTTGTTTGTCCACACCTTTCCAACAGGCTCAAGCCACTGAGTGAACAGGTCTGCCCACAGTCGTCAATAAGATTCAAGCCAATGAACCTTAAGAGATTAGCTCTTCGAATTTTGACTTACCCACAGTTTTTGGTAGGGCTAATAACTACTATAAATTCTTATATATATTTATTTATGAAGATAAAGATTACGGAGAGGCGCGCATGAAACTACACTTGCGCCGAGACGCCTTGTTGAAGCCGCTTCAACAGGTCATAGGGGTCGTGGAACGCAGACAGACGTTACCCATTTTGGGTCACATCCTGCTCAAAGCGGAGTCCGACAAACTGGTTCTGACCGCAACTGATCTCGAGGTCGAACTCGTCGCCACCGCCACGCTGGACGTGGAACCGGACCCTGCTACGGGAAAACGGGACGAGGTGTCCGAACCCGGCATCATCACCCTGCCTGCCCGAAAGTTGCTGGACATCGTCCGCAGTCTGTCTGACACCAGTGATCTTTCCCTGGAGCAGCGCGAATCGCAGGTGGTGCTGCGCTCGGGAAAGGGCCGGTTTACCCTGGCGCCTCTGGCGGCCGAGGATTTCCCTTCGTTGGAGGAGGAGATCGAGTTTACGAGCCAGTTTTCGATCAGCCAGCACGCGCTCAAAGGTTTGCTGGAACGCACCCATTTCGCGATGGCACAGCAGGACGTGCGCTACTACCTGAATGGGCTTTACATCGAAACCACAGGCCAAAAAATCGACGCCGTGGCTACCGACGGCCATCGTTTGGCGAAATGTGAGCTGAAGGACTTGGGTCAGGAAACAAGTCGCTGCCAGGTCATCGTACCGCGCAAAGGCGTTCAGGAACTGCTGCGTCTAGTGGACGACTCTGAATCAGAGCTGTTGCTTCAGCTTGGAACCAACCACGTGCGGGTCAGTGGATCGGATTTCAGGTTCACGTCGCGCTTGATCGATGGTCGATTTCCCGACTACAAACGGGTAATCCCGACCCAAAGCGGTCACACCGTGTCGGTGAGCAGGCAGTTGCTCAGAGAGGCCCTGAGCCGCACGGCCATCCTGTCGAACGAAAAGTACAGGGGTGTGCGGATACGTCTCACATCGGGTCGGCTCGAAATGTTGGCTCACAATCCCGAGAACGAGGAAGCCGAGGAACATTTGGAGATCGAGTATGAGGGCGACCCGATTGAAATTGGGTTCAATGTGAGCTACCTGCTTGATGCCCTGGCCGCCATTTCCGGCGACACGGCTGAGTTGCACTTGATTGATCCGAACAGCAGTTGTTTGTTGACCGACGCCGCGGACGATTCCTGTCAGTACGTGATCATGCCCATGAGGCTCTGACGCTGCCCGAAGACAGACATTGCCTTCCCGGGGCAGTTGAACGATCTGGATCACCGACTTCGGGTGCTTGCCTGCCATGACGCTTCAGGTTCTGGAAGTACGCGATTTTCGTAACATTGCACAGGCTCGACTGGATGCTTCTGCTGGCATCAACCTCATATTCGGCGCCAATGCTGCCGGTAAGACCAGTGTCTTGGAGGCGATCTACCATCTGGGTCGTGCGCGCTCGTTTCGGACCGGTAACCCGCGGGAGTTGATTCGGAGCGGTTGTCCACATCTGCAGGTCTATGGTTCGGTGATGGGTGAATGTGGTTATGTTCAGCCGGTAGGCGTGCAACGCAGCAGCCGCGATCTGACCCTGCGCATTGCGGGCGAAGCAGCAAGAGGGTTGGCGGAACTGGCCCGGGCCGTTCCGGTGTTGCTCTTGAACAGTCACACTCATGGTCTGGTGGATGCCGGACCGCAACAACGCCGACGGTTCCTGGATTGGGGCGTATTTCAGATGGAACCGGAGTTCCTGCCCCTTTGGCGCCGTTATCGGCGGGCATTGAGTAACCGAAACGCCGCGCTGCGCCAAGGACAATCCAACGCACTGATATCCGCCTGGACAGCGGAACTGATGGATGTTGGCGAGCGGATTGATGCGCTTCGAAGTCGATTCGTTTCCGTTCTGGGAGAGGTGCTTGAGCCGCTTGCCAGTCAACTGTTGCCGGAACAGATCATCAAGCTGGGTTATCGCCGGGGATGGTCGCAAACAGACCCTTTGGGCGTAGCGCTGGAAGCGGCCTTGAGTCAGGATCGCCGGGTGGGGTATACGCGCCACGGTCCACACGCAGCCGATCTGGGGATTCAGTGCGATGGTGTGCGGGCCGCCTCTCGGGTTTCGAGAGGGCAACAAAAGGCACTGGTTGCTGCTCTTGTGTGCGCCCAGGCAAGCCTGTACCGCCGACATCGAGGCCGGGATTGTGTGCTTCTTGTGGACGATCTACCCGCGGAACTGGATGGTGAGCGACGTGCCCGGCTGACCCGGGCGCTGGTTGAGCTGCCAGTGCAGATTTTTGTCACTTCGATCGAGCAGAGAGACGTTGGAATCGAAGGCTGGACCGATCCCGGCGTGTTTGAAATAGACGCCGGAAAAGTGCGTAAAGTGGTATACTAGTATGTCGTTCTGAACTCGGAAAATACCGGATGAGTCAACAACCTGCCTACGATTCCACCAACATCAAAGTGCTCAAAGGCCTGGATGCTGTCCGCAAGCGTCCGGGTATGTACATTGGTGACACGGACGACGGCACCGGTTTGCATCACATGGTGTTCGAAGCGGTGGACAACGCCATAGACGAGGCGTTGGCCGGTTACTGCACCGAGGTGCGGGTGGTCTTGCATACCGACGGTTCCGTCTCGGTGATAGACAATGGGCGTGGTATCCCGGTCGATATACACCATGACGAGGGACGTTCGGCGGCGGAAGTGATCATGACCGTGCTCCATGCCGGCGGTAAGTTCGATGCCAACTCGTACAAAGTATCCGGCGGTCTACACGGGGTGGGTGTGTCGGTGGTCAACGCGCTGTCCGAGACCCTGGAACTCATCATCAGGCGGGATGGCAAGGTCCACACACAGCAGTATCGGAACGGTGAGCCTCTAGCACCTCTCAGAGCAGTGGGTGACAGCGAGTTCACCGGTACCGAGGTTCGCTTCAAGCCCAGTGATCAGGTTTTCGGAGACACGGAGTTTCACTACGAGATCCTGGCCAAGCGTCTGCGGGAGCTTTCATTCCTCAATTCTGGTGTTCGGATCGCCCTGGCTGATGAGCGCTCGGGTCGCGAGGACGTGTTTGAGTACAAGGGCGGCATTGGCGCGTTCGTAGGCCATCTCAATCGCAAGAAGACGCCGTTACACGATTCGGTGTTTCATTTCATGGCCGATCGGGATGGCTTGACCATCGAAGTGGCGATGCAGTGGAATGACTCATACCAAGAGAATATATTCTGTTTTACCAATAACATACCTCAGAAAGACGGTGGTACTCACCTGGCCGGGTTTCGCAGCGCCTTGACCCGCACTCTGAACCAATACATGGAACGCGAAGGCCTGCTCAAGAAAGCCAAGGTGGCCACGTCAGGTGACGATGCCAGGGAAGGATTGACGGCGGTGCTGTCGATCAAGATGCCGGATCCGAAGTTCTCCTCACAGACCAAGGACAAGCTGGTTTCATCGGAAGCCAAAGGCATTGTCGAATCCTCCATGGCCGAACACTTCAACGATTTTTTGTTGGAGAACCCGGGCCAGGCGAAGGCCATTACTGCCAAAATCGTCGACGCCGCGCGTGCCCGTGAGGCGGCGCGTCGCGCACGGGAGATGACTCGGCGCAAGGGCGCGCTGGATGTGGCTGGGCTACCCGGTAAGTTAGCGGATTGTCAGGAAAAGGATCCGCGGGACTCGGAGCTGTTTCTGGTTGAGGGTGACTCTGCGGGCGGGTCCGCTAAACAGGGTCGGGACCGGCGAAGCCAGGCTATTTTGCCGCTGAAAGGCAAAATATTGAATGTTGAGAAGGCGCGGTTCGACAAGATGCTCGCGTCAGCTGAGGTGGGTACGCTTATCACCGCCCTGGGTTGCGGCATTGGTCGGGAGGAGTTCAATCCGGAGAAGCTGCGTTATCACCGGATCATTATCATGACTGATGCGGATGTGGACGGAGCTCACATCCGAACGTTGTTGCTGACCTTTTTCTTTCGCGAAATGAGGGAGCTGGTTGAAAGAGGGCATATCTATATATCGCAACCCCCCTTATACAAGGTCAAGAAAGGGAAGCAGGAGCATTATGTTAAGGACGACGGTGAATTGAATGCATACCTGCTGCAACAGGCCATAGACCGCGCGGCGTTGCATGTGGCAGAGGATGCCCCGCCCATGTCGGGCATGGGGCTGGAGACCCTGGCCCGAGAGTACATGGCCATATTGGATGTAGTACGGCGTCTGGGTCGGCGGTATGACGCCACCATGCTGGAACAGATGCTTTATCATCCGACCTTGGACGCCGCGCAATTGACTGACAGCGCGCAGATGGAGCACTGGGCCACGGGTCTGGTTCAGGGACTGAATACCCATGATGAGGCGGTTCGGTACAGCACCCGGATACTGCCCGGATCGGACGAGCGGCATGACATCATGGTGGAGGTCTATCGTCATGGTGTACCCACCGAGGTTCGGTTCCGCGGTGAGTTTTTCAGTTCCGTGGAGTATCGTCTCATGCGCGAGCTGGGTGAGAAGTTGGGCGGATTGATCGGCTCCGGCGCTTGGGTACAGCGGGGTGAACGCCGTCAGCCCGTCTCAAGCTTCAAGGAAGCCATCGAATGGCTACTCAATGAGGCGAGACGAGGTCAGGCGATTCAACGCTATAAAGGCTTAGGGGAAATGAATCCAGATCAGCTCTGGGACACGACCATGAACCCCGAAACCCGGCGACTTCTGCAGGTAAAAATCGAAGACGCGATTGCTTCAGATGAGATTTTCACAACCCTTATGGGGGATCAGGTTGAGCCCCGACGGGATTTCATCGAGAGCAATGCCTTGTCTGCCAGCAATATCGACATCTGACGCCTGCGATGGGGTAACAACGCGCCTGCTCAAACAGGCGCTTGGACCGATGGTCTGCATGATCGTGACTGGGTCAGGAGCAAACAGAGTCCGCAAACTTGCTACTTGCCATGCAATTGTGTGGCGGTGATCCCGGTCAGACGTTCAGTTGTTTCCTCGATCCAGGATTCAGTCATTTCCCTCAGCGCTTCCGCATCGTATGACGAAGGATCGATGGGCGTGCCAATCACCAGCCGGATCGTGCCGGATTTTTTAAGAAATGAACGGCGGGCCCAGAATTGACCTGCATTGTGGGCAATCGGCACCAGTGGTGCTCCGGATTCCTTGGCCAATAGAATGGCCCCCATGCCATAGCGTCTGCGCTTGCCTACGGGGACCCGGGTGCCCTCCGGGAAGATGCAGATAGAGCACCCCTTATTTAGTTTTTCCGTGCCCTGCTCCAGCACCTGCGCCATCGCAGATCGGCCGGCGCTGCGATCAATGGCGATGGGTCGCACCACCGCCAGGCCCCAGCCGAAAAAGGGAACCCAGAGAAGCTCCTTTTTGACGACATAGAGTAAGGGCTCGAACAGGGTGGTGAGAAACAGTGTTTCCCATGTTGAGCTGTGCTTTGGAACAACCACCGCTGTACGCTTCGGAAGGTTCTCGCGCCCTTCCACCTCTGCATGTACGCCACAGGTGATCTCCAGCCACCATACTACGAAGGCGCACCATCTGCTGACGAACCGGTACCGGGTCAGGTGGGGCAAGGGAAAGGTCAGTACGCACAGCGGCGCCCAAATTACGGTGGCCAGGATCATTCCAATCGAGAACACTGTGGCGCGCAGGAAAGCCAGACCGGGTAAGTGCATCAATCGTTCTCGCCGTCGGATTTCAAGAACGCGTCCACAAAGTGCGCGAGGTCATCGTATACACTGACATCACCCAAGTTGACCCTGGACTCGACCAGTGTGCGTGCTCCCTTTCCGGTGCGAACCAATACTGGCCGTGCACCAATTGTTTGGGCTGCGACGATATCGCGGGGCGCATCGCCTACCACGATGGAATCCGCGGGGTCTGTAGCCAGTCGTTGTCCTATTTCGATCAGCATACCTGGATTGGGTTTTCGGCATGGCGCATCATCACTGGCATGGGGGCAGAATACCAATAGGTCGATCTGCCCGCCCTCCTCCCGCAACCGGGTGAGCATCTTATTGTGTATCCGGTTGAGGGTTTCAAGATCGAACAGCCCCCGTGCTAACCCAGACTGGTTGGTTGCGACGGCAATCCGATGGCCTGCTTGATGCAGTCGTGCCATGGCCTCCAGGCTTCCGGGTATGGCTTGCCATTGCTCCGGCGACCTGATGTATTGATCTGAATCGCAATTGATAACGCCGTCCCGATCAAGAATGATTAACCGGCTATTCATTGTCACAACACCCGCGGATCAGGGTGTTTCACGTGAAACATATCATATTGTTTTATTGAGCCCGTGGTTACGTTTGGGTTAATGCTGTAAACGCGAAAAATCGGCGACGCGGAGAAAAAGCCCCTCAAGGCGCTGGAGCAAGGCCAGACGGTTGCGACGAAGCGCAGGGTCGTCAACCATGACCATGACTTCGTCAAAGAAGGTATCCACCGCGGGACGCAATGGAGCCAGCCGGATCAGCGCAGCCGCGTAATCCCCAGCACCCATGAGAGGTTCAACCTGTGCAGACCGCTCGGCGATTGCGGTGGCCAGCGCCTGTTCGGCCTCAGTTACCAGAAGGCCGGCCTCAATGTGCTCCGGCACCGTATCGGGTGCTTTCCGCAAAATATTCCGAATCCGCTTGTTCGCGGCTTCCAGGCTCTCTGCCTCGTCGAGTTTTCGAAAACTCGCAACGGCCCTGAGACGGCGGTCAAAATCCATCGGCAGGGTCGGCCGCCGGGCCCGCACGGCTTCAAACTCGTCGCTCCGGAAGCCTTGCTCGGCGTAGTACGGCTGAAGTCGATCAAAGGCGAATTCAAACAGCTCGTCGGGATCCGCCCTGGTTCGGACGGCTTGGGGCAGCAATGCCGTCGCCTGGGTAATCAAGGCGTGCAGATCGAGTGGCAAGGCCCGTTCCACCAGGATCCGCATGACCGCCAACGCGGCGCGGCGCAAAGCAAAAGGGTCTTTGGTTCCGGTGGGATGTTTGCCGACAGCGAAAATACCGACCAAGGTATCGATACGATCCGCCAGGGCCACGGTGATACCCGTTTCGGTCCTGGGTAGGGTGCCACCCCCGAACCGGGGCAGATACTGTTCTTCTATTCCCTCGGCGACCCCCTCGGCTTCACCGTCGTGCCGGGCATAGTAACCGCCCATCACGCCCTGAAGTTCGGGGAACTCATAGACCATCTGAGTGACCAGATCGCACTTGGCGAGTTCGGCGGTACGACGACAGCTGTCAGGCTCGTAACCGAGAGCGCCGCCTATCGAACCCGCCAGATCGATCATGCGCATGGTCTTGTCGTGCAGCGTTCCGAGTTCCTTTTCGAAGGTTACGGCCCGGAGATCGACGAGGCGGTCACCCAGTGTTCGTTTTCGATCCTGATTCCAGAAGAACTCGGCATCCGCGAAACGCGGTTTTATGACCCGCTCGTTGCCCCGGGATACGACCTCTGGATCAGCGCTATCAATGTTGCTTACGGTGATAAAACTGGGCAAGAGCTGGCCCCGTGCATCGCGCACGGGGAAGTACTTCTGATTGCCCTGCATAGTAGAGACGAGCGCCTCATGGGGTATTGCCAAGAACCCGGGATCAAACCTGCCGGTCACCGCAATCGGCCACTCAACCAGCGCTGTGACTTCATCCAGTAACTGCGGGTCGAGGTCAGGCTCGCCTCCACACGCTTTTGCCGCCTCGGTGACCTGCCCTCGAATGGCCTCCCGGCGCGCCGAAAAATCTGGAATCACCATACCCTGTGTCTCAAGCAACGACTCGTAGCCATCGGGCTCAGGGATGTTCAGTGGACCCGGATGGTGAAACCGATGACCATAGGTATCGCGGCCCGTGATTTGCCCGAGAACTTCCGTTTCAATGACCTGTTCGCCATACAGCAATACAACCCAGTGTACGGGGCGGACAAACTGCTCTTCGCCCGCGCCCCAACGCATGGGTTTTGGAATGGGCAGCGCCTCCAAGGCCTGCCTGATTAAGTCCGGTAGCAGATCAGCCGTGTCCTTGCCCGGTTCCTGTGAGGTGTAGGAAAGCCAGGACCCTTTTTCGCTGTTGAGGGTTTCGAGCAGTTCCACCGATACGCCGCAAGAACGGGCGAAACCCTGAGCCGCCGCTGTCGGATTGCCTTCGTCATCGAAAGACGCTGAAACAGCCGGCCCACGGCGTTGATGTTGGCGGTCGGGTTGACGGCGTGCGACGCCCGTCACCAGGACCCCCAGTCGACGAGGGGACGCGAATGAGCGACTGGACAAGGATGTCAGCTCATTCGTGGTCAAGCGACTTACGAGCTCTTGCTCCAGTGCGGTGCCGAGTCCAAGCAAAGAGGTGGGGGGCAACTCCTCCGTGCCTATCTCAATGAGCAGGTCCCTGGATTCAGCCATGGGTGCCGCTCCTCTCCTCGGCCGGTCGGCACAGCGGATATCCCAGTTCCTCGCGAACTCGACAATACGCTTCCGCCACCGCGCGGCTGAGGGTACGCACCCGAAGAATGTAACGTTGGCGTTCCGTTACAGACAGGGCGCCGCGTGCGTCCAGCAGATTGAAGGTATGTGAGGCCTTGAGCACATACTCGTATGCAGGCAAGGGTAGGCCGGCACTGATGGATGTCTGAGACTCCTGCTCGCAGGCGTCGAACCAGTCAAACAGCATTTGCGTGTTGGCCAACTCAAAGTTGTAGCGCGACATCTCCACTTCGTTTTGATGAAATACATCGCCATAGGTAATCGTTCCTGCTGGCCCTTGGGTCCAAATCAGGTCATAGACGCTCTCCACGCTCTGAAGATACATGGCGATACGTTCAAGCCCGTACGCGATCTCGCCGGTGACGGGTCGGCAATCAAGGCCGCCGACCTGTTGAAAATAGGTGAACTGGGTGATCTCCATCCCGTTTAGCCATACCTCCCACCCCAGACCCCATGCGCCTAATGTGGGCGACTCCCAGTTGTCTTCGACAAAGCGGATGTCGTGTGTCAATGGATCCAGACCCAGAGCCCGCAGTGACGCCAGATACCGCATCTGAATATCCATAGGTGATGGCTTCATGACCACCTGGAACTGGTAGTAGTGCTGAAGGCGATTTGGATTCTCACCGTAGCGGCCGTCGGTGGGTCGCCTCGAGGGCTGGACATAGGCTGCGTTCCAGGGTTCAGGGCCCAAGGCACGCAGCGTTGTGGCGGGATGGTTGGTGCCGGCGCCCACCTCCATATCCAAGGGTTGCAGAATGACGCACCCCTGATCCGCCCAGTAGCTCTGCAGGGCCAGTATCAGGCCTTGAAAGGTTTTGACGCTGGGATCATGTTCGGTCGGCGTCGCGCTGGTTGGGCTCAAAGTCGCGTCCTCATTCGGGTTCGATGCCTGCGAAGGCGGCGTAGTATACCCTGCTACCATGTTGATGGATGAATACCCAAGTGGCCAACGGTCAGCACGCCGCAGCGATGTCGCTATGTTCCACGTGGAACATACTTGTACCGAATGGGTGCCCTGCTAGACTTTCCATGGCGGTTCTCAGCCTAGCTGAGCCACCGGACAGGGACAGGCTCCACAATAACGAGGTATCGGACGCAATCATTGGCGACCGCACCTCGCAGGCATGCTGCAACTCTGAAGCAAAGGATCGACATACCATGGCCATACCCGTTTCGGAGTTGAAAGGCATCGGCTCCTCCCTGGTACAGAAGCTAGAACGCAAAGGCATTGTGGACAGCGACCACCTGCTGGACGCGGCCAAGTCGCCGGCGGAGCGCGCCAACCTTGCAGACAAGGTGGGTGTGGAATCGCGTGCCATACTCGAACTCGCCAATCGGGCTGACCTATCCCGTGTCAACGGGGTTGCCGGTGTCTATTCGGACATGCTTGAGCATGCCGGCGTCGATACGGTAAAAGAGTTGGCGACCCGTCGGCCCGAGAACCTGCAAGGGAAAATAGAGGAGGTCAATTCCGCCCATCAGCTTTCTGATCGTACCCCGACCCTGGCCATGGTCGAGGATTGGGTGGATCAGGCGAAAACCTTGCCAAAGTTACTCACCTACTGACGGCGGTACCCGGGCCAATATAATCTGCCTGCCGGCTCATCCGCTTGCGCGGACCACAGGCGGCGCGTTCCGGCAGCCCGGCTCAACCACCAACACGCGCGCTACCCGAGCTGACACTGGGCGGCTGCAACATGCCGTCAATCCACGGAGTCTCAAGGAGATGCCCATGCTGGACTCGCTGTTGATTGGAAAGGGTGCTCGGCACGTGGGCCTGTTGCCAGCCATGGCCAATCGTCACGGGCTGATCGCCGGTGCCACCGGCACCGGAAAGACGATCACCCTCCAGGTCCTGGCCGAGCAGTTCAGCCGCATCGGCGTACCCGTGTTCATGGCCGATATCAAAGGGGACCTGACCGGCATCACCCAAGCCGGTAAACCCAACCCACGCATCGCAGAGCGCGTGAAGACCATCGGCATCGACGATTTCGCTTTCGACGCCTTTCCAGCGATGCTCTGGGACGTATTCGGTGAACAGGGGCACCCCGTAAGGACCACCATCACTGAGATGGGTCCGCTCTTGCTGAGTCGCCTGCTCAACCTGAACGACACCCAAGAGGGCATTCTTTCCCTGGTGTTTCGCGTGGCCGACGAACACGGCTGGCTGCTGCTGGACATCAAGGACTTGAGACAGATGCTCAAGTATGTGGCGGATCATGCGGCCGAGCTGCGAACGCTTTACGGAAACGTCTCGTCGGCCAGTGTGGGAGCCATTCAGCGACGCCTGCTTACACTGGAGGATCAGGGAGGCGACCGGCTGTTTGGCGAGCCGGCGCTCAATCTTGAGGACTTGATGAAGACCGACTCGCAGGGCCGGGGCGTGGTCAGTATTCTGGCGGCAGACCAACTCATGGCGTCACCGCAACTTTATGCGAGCTTCTTGTTGTGGTTGCTGTCCGAGCTGTTCGAGCGCCTTCCGGAAACCGGTGATCGCGATAGGCCGAAGCTGGTGCTGTTTTTCGACGAAGCGCACATCCTGTTCGACGACGCCCCCGCCATCTTGCTCGACAAGATCGAGCACGTCATACGTTTGATCCGTTCCAAATCCGTCGGTGTCTACTTTGTCACCCAGAATCCACTGGACATACCCGATGCCGTTCTGGCTCAGCTTGGTAACCGGGTACAACATGCTCTGCGGGCGTTCACGCCTAGGGACCAGAAGGCGGTGAAGGCAGCTGCACAGACGTTTCGTGTAAACCCCGAGCTGGATACGGAGGCTGCCATAACCCAGTTGGGCGTTGGTGAAGCCCTGGTATCCACTTTGGACGCCAAAGGACGGCCGTCGGTGGTTGAGCGGGCACTTATTGCGCCCCCGCGCAGCCAGATCGGCCCAATCGACGCGGGCAAGCGCAGACTGTTGGTGCAAGCATCGCCCGTGTACGGACACTACGAGACTTCGGTCGATCGGGAGTCGGCTTACGAGATTTTGCAGCGCCGTGCGCAACAGGCGGCGGCGGCCGAGGAAATCTTTCAGGGCCAATCGACATCGTCCAAGCCTGTACGGGGTAAGCGAAGCCAAACGCCGGTGGAGGCCATGATCACCAGCGCGGCCCGATCCATGGGCACCCAGCTTGGTCGAGGCTTGATTCGGGGCGTTCTCGGATCATTGTTTGGAGGCCGACGGTGAGCAGTGGTTGCAGGTGTCGGTACCCGGCGCCCACGGGTTTCACAAGGAGTGCGCCGTGAACCCGGCTGAGCGGACACAGTTGTCGCAGCGGGTGACCCTGGTTGGCGCGGTCGTCAATGCATTTTTGGCCCTTCTCAAGGTGATCGTTGGTTGGCTGGCTCAGTCACACGCCTTGGTTGCAGACGGAATTCACTCACTTTCGGATCTGTTGAGCGATGTGATGGTGTATTTGGCCGCCAGCCATGGAGGACGGGCGGCCGATGACTCACATCCCTATGGTCACGCGCGCATCGAAACCGCCGTCACGGTTGCCCTGGGCGTCTTCTTGATCGTCGTTGCAGCCGGCATAGCCTACGATGCCAGTCGGCGGCTGCTGACGCCGGAAATGCTGCTCCATCCCGGTGCCTGGGCCCTGGCTGCAGCGTTTGTATCCGTCATTGCGAACGAGGGACTGTATCAGTACACCATGGCGGCTGCCCGTAGAGCGAACTCGAACCTGCTGCGCGCAAACGCTTGGCATCACCGTACCGACTCGTTTTCGTCCATTGTCGTTTTGGTGGGTTTGTGTGGTGTGATGTTTGGTCTGGATTACCTGGATGCCATCGCGTCCATTGTAGTCGCCGTAATGATTGCCAAAATCGGTTGGGACATGGTGTGGACCAGTCTGCAGGAACTGATTGACACGGCCTTGGATCAGGATCGGGTTGACGCGATACGGGCGTCGATTCTGACGGTGCACGGTGTGCAGAGCGTGCACATGCTGAGAACTCGCCAGATGGCTGGTGACGCGCTGGTGGATGTCCATGTGCAGGTCGACCCGCGTCTCAGCGTGTCAGAGGGCCATCAGGTGAGTGAACTGGTGCGAAAACGGTTGCTGAAGGACGTGGATGAGGTCACCGACGTGACGGTGCACATCGATCCTGAAGACGATGAGGATGGCGCCCTCACGCTTGCTTTGCCCCTGCGAGACAAGATTCTGCCGCAGCTCCAGACCGAGTGGGCCCCATTGCTCGACATCGATCGTATTCAGGAAGTGACTTTGCACTACCTGAAGGGCCGGCTGGCGGTTGATCTTGTGCTTCCACGCGCCCTGATGCCACCCGCCCAAGAGATCGATGCATTTCACGCCGAGCTCTCGTCGCGTGCGCAGTCGGTGACCGGCGTAGACAAAGTTCGCGTTCTCTACCAGTAGCTGCACCAAAAAGGTGCGATCGCACAACATGCTGCCTTTTTCCGGTGCGTTGACCCATGGAAAATGTCCGATTTCGGCCAAAAAACCGGTGGCATGGTCGATGCAAAGCGGCTCCCGCACCACACATTGAGGCGCCAGCGAATCGCGCCTGACTGATTTCTTTTTACTGTTTCCGGAGGAAGCCAATGTCCGCAGCCGACGTTCTCAAGATGATTGAGGAAAAGGGCGTCAAATTCGTCGATTACCGCTTCACGGATACGCGCGGCAAAGAGCAGCACGTGACCGTTCCCGTGAGCGAAATCGATGAGGACGTGTTCGAAATCGGCAAGATGTTCGATGGATCTTCCATCGCCGGATGGAAAGGCATCAACGAGTCGGACATGATTCTGATGCCGGATCCTGAGACTGCGGTCTTGGACCCTTTCTTCGAAGAACCCACCGTCAACATCACCTGCGATGTGATCGAACCCTCCACCATGGAAGGTTACAGCCGTGATCCCCGCTCCGTGGCCCGTCGCGCGGAAGCCTATTTAAAGTCGACCGGCGTTGGCGACACGGCCTACTTCGGCCCGGAAAACGAGTTCTTTGTGCTGGATGACGTCCGTTGGGGCACCAGCATGAGCGGCTCATTCTACAAGGTGGATTCAGAGGAGGCCGGTTGGAACTCCGAACGCGTGTATGAAGATGGCAACGTGGGTCATCGGCCCGGGGTGAAAGGAGGCTATTTCCCGGTACCCCCCGTGGATTCCTTGCACGACATTCGAGCCGCCATGTGTCTGGCGATGGAGGAAATGAATCTTCGGGTTGAAGTTCACCACCATGAAGTGGCCACCGCCGGTCAGTGCGAAATCGGAGTCGGGTTCAACACGCTGGTGCGAAAGGCGGATGAGGTTCAGGTCCTGAAGTACTGCATCCAGAACGTCGCCCATAGCTACGGCAAGACCGCAACGTTCATGCCTAAACCCTTGGTTGGCGACAACGGTAACGGTATGCACGTGCACCAGTCCATCACCAAGGGCGGTGAGAATCTAATGGCCGGTGATCTATACGGCGGGCTGTCTGAGACGGCGCTTTACTACATCGGCGGTATCATCAAGCACGCCCGGGCCTTGAATGCCTTTGCCAATTCATCCACCAACAGCTACAAGCGCCTGGTGCCGGGATTCGAGGCCCCAGTCATGCTTGCCTATTCGGCCCGGAACCGGTCTGCGTCAATCCGCATTCCTTACGTAAGCAGCCCAAAGGCCAGGCGCATCGAGGTCCGGTTTCCGGACTCAACCGCGAATCCGTACCTGTGCTTTGCTTCGATGCTCATGGCCGGCCTGGACGGCATACAGAACAAAATCCACCCCGGTGACGCAATGGACAAGGATCTTTACGATCTGCCGCCGGAAGAGGAAAAGCAAATCCCTCAGGTCGCCTTCTCCTTCGATCAAGCCCTGGAAGCACTGGATGCCGACCGCGAGTTTCTCACTGCTGGAGGTGTTTTCGACGACGACCTGATCGATGCCTACATCGAACTCAAGATGGAGGAAGTCACTCGGCTGCGTATGACCACCCATCCGGTGGAGTTCGACATGTACTACAGCCTCTGACAGACCCCATCCACCGGGTAATGGCAGAAATCCCCCCCGGCCGCTGTCACCGGTCGGGGGGTTCTTGCGAATCTTGCCCTTGTCTGTACAGGATCGCTTGGGCTAACGTCTTGTCATGCGAATCCTTGTTCAGCTCAGTACCGCAATAGTCCTGTCAACTATTCTGCTGCCACAGGTCCTGGCGGCCAATTCGGTCTATCGCAGCGTCGATCAGAGCGGCAATGTGGTGTACTCCGACCAGCCCAGCAAGGGCGCCAAGCGAGTCACAATTCAGCCCAATACATCGACCTATACGCCCCCACCCACCCCAGTATTCAAGCTGGACCCACCGGCCGAACAAAAGGCCGAGGCTGAGAAGGCGGTCAAGTATGAAAGCATCCGCATCGTATCCCCCGCGCCCGAAGAGACCGTCCGAGACAACGAAGGCAATGTGAGTGTGGCGGTCGCGCTCACGCCGAAACTGGAGGAAGGTCACCAGTTGCGGCTGTTTCTCGACGGCAAGCCCAGCGTGACTCTGGACAAGTCCATCGGCACTTTGAGCGAAGTGGAACGCGGCGAGCATCGTGTCTTGGCTGAAGTTGCTGATGCCAAGGGCCAGGTTTTGGCCCGCAGCGATCCCGTGCTGTTCTTCATGAAACGCCATTCCGTGTTGCATCCCTCTCCTGTCAACGCCCCGGTCCCCACACCACTCCCGCAGTAGACCACGCGCCAGCTCGGCTCCACTCACACGGGCCGCGCGCTGGCGGTTTGCCCGACTCCGCACCATTCTCTGGATGCACTATGAATTCGCCCCCAATTTCGTGGCGCACCGAAATAGTGCGAAGATGGCGGACGTTTTAGCACGCTATGCTCTGTTTTGGGGCCCCGCACCCTGCAGAACCCAAGTCGAATTCTCGTAAGATATTGAATAAAAAGCTTTTTATTCAATCCCCGTCATGCTTGAGATGACTGGTTTGCTTCTTGCTCTCTGCCCCAACGATGGAACGTTCGATGCCAAGACTACTGCGCGGAGAGTATCCAAGACGGGTGGTGGAGAATCTCACCACCGCCATCGTGGTGCTCGACGACAGCATGCGCCTGGTGTTCATGAACCCGGCCGCCGAGATGCTCATGGGCGCGAGCCTCCGGCAATCGCTGGGGCTGGGCATTGCTGATCTGTTTGGCGACGGTAGTATCGTCGTCACCGGCCTGGCGGAGTGTCTGGCGAATCGTCACCCCTACACCGAGCGCGAGGTCCCTCTGCAGGTGCACGGAAGCCACCCGGTCACGGTCGACCTTACCGTCACCGCGCTGCAAGAGCCCGAGGTCCCGGACGAATTACTGGTCGAGATGCGTCAGGTGGATCGGCGTATACGTATTGCCCGTGAGCAGAACCTGATTGCGCAATACAATGCCACCCGGGCGCTGGTCAGGGGGCTCGCCCATGAGGTGAAGAATCCTCTGGGTGGAATTCGGGGGGCAGCGCAACTGTTGGAGCAGGAGCTGGAAGAATCGGAACTGTGTGAATACACGACCATCGTAATACGTGAAGCGGACCGGTTGCGTAAATTGGTGGACCGCATGCTCGGCCCCAACGCCCTGCCCCGCCGGCGCGAGGTCAATATTCATGAGATTCTGGAACAGGTCCGCCAGTTGGTGCGGGCTGAGCAGGGTGAAGCCCTCGTTATCGAGCGTGACTACGATCCCAGCATCCCACCCCTGGCCGCCGATTCCGACCAGCTGACTCAGGCGATATTGAACATCGTGCAGAATGCGGCCCAGGCGATCGATGGCCGTGGGGTCATCACGTTGCGCACCCGGGTTCAGCGTCAGTACACCATTGGACCCGTTCGCCACAAGTTGGTGGCTCGGATCGAGGTTGAGGATAACGGCCCCGGGGTTGGGATCGAGATGGCGCAGCGCATCTTCCTGCCCATGGTGACCAGTCGCAGCGAGGGTACCGGCTTGGGATTGCCCATCGCACAGAATCTGGTTAATCAGCACCAAGGATTGATCGAATGCACAAGTCGCCCGGGGCGCACCACATTCACCATTCTTCTGCCGGTGGAGGACAGAGATGAGCAGGCAGAATAACGTTTGGATCGTCGACGACGACCAATCCATACGATGGGTACTGGAGCGGGCCTTGCAGCGCGCGGGCATGCGCGTTCGCGCATTTGACAACGGCCTTGCCGTCCAGCAGGCCCTGGTGCGCGGACGGCCGGACACCCTGGTAGCAGACATTCGCATGCCGGGCATGGACGGTCTGACCCTGTTGGAGTACGTGCGCAGCGACCGCCCCGATCTGCCGGTCATCATCATGACGGCCCACTCTGACTTGGACAGCGCCGTGGCCTCGTACCAAGGCGGCGCCTTTGAATACTTACCCAAACCCTTCGACGTCAACGAAGCAGTGGCGTTGGTGGACCGGGCCTGTGAAGTCGCTCGGGAGTCGGCCCCGGAGGAGACGACGGCGGAGGCTGTGCCAGAGATCATCGGTGAGGCCCCGGCAATGCAGGAGGTGTTCCGAGCCATCGGGCGCCTGTCGCGTTCCAACATCACGGTTCTGATCAACGGTGAGTCCGGTACCGGCAAAGAGCTGGTTGCACAGGCCCTGCATCGACACAGCCCGCGCTCGGATCAACCGTTTATCGCCTTGAATATGGCCGCAATCCCCAAGGACTTGCTTGAGTCCGAACTTTTCGGACATGAGCGTGGGGCTTTCACCGGTGCCCAAAGTATGCGCCAGGGGCGGTTTGAGCAAGCCCATGGGGGCACTTTGTTCCTGGACGAGATCGGCGACATGTCCGCGGAATTGCAAACACGTCTTTTGCGCGTGCTGGCCGAGGGTGAGTTCTACCGTGTGGGCGGACACACGCCGGTCGAAGTGGATGTGCGGGTGATCGCCGCGACCCACCAGAATCTGGAAGAGCGGGTCAGGCAAGGTCGTTTTCGGGAGGATCTCTATCACCGGCTGAATGTCATCCGGATCCACTTGCCGCCGCTGCGCAATCGTCGGGAGGACATTGCGTTGCTCATGCGGCATTTTCTGCAGCGTTCTGCTGTGGAGTTGGAGGTGGAACCCAAGACCTTGAATCCGGAGGTCGAGCGTTATCTTTCGCAAATGGAATGGCCGGGTAACGTCCGCCAACTGGAGAATCTGTGCCGCTGGCTGACGGTGATGGCCTCCGGCCGGGAAGTGCTTACACAGGACTTGCCCCAGGAGTTGCGCGAGCCGCCGGAGACTTCCCAATCCGACAGCGCTGATTGGGAAGTCTTCCTGGGTCGCTGGGCGGACCAGCATCTGGCCCGAGGCGAGAGCGCTATTCTCGATACCGCCACACCGGCGTTTGAGCGGGTATTGATACGGTCGGCCCTGAGCAAGACCGGTGGCCGACGCCAGGACGCCGCGCGTTTGCTGGGCTGGGGTCGCAACACTCTGACCCGCAAAATCAAAGAACTGGATATGGATGGGCCGATGGTCTGAGTGGAGCGCGCGATGCTGAACGTGGTTCTGTATGAGCCCGAAATTCCGCCCAACACCGGCAACATCATCCGTTTGTGCGCCAACATCGGCGCCCGTCTCCATTTGATTCATCCCTTGGGGTTTGAACTGGACGATGCCCGATTGCGTCGCGCTGGGCTGGACTACCATGAGTGGTCCGAGGTCCAGACCCACGATCATCTGGCCGCATTCCTGGCACATGCGCAACCACCACGATTGTTGGCTTACACCACCCGGGCCACCCGTCTCTACACCGATGTTGCCTATTCGCCGGGGGATGCCCTACTGTTCGGACCCGAAACCCGAGGGCTGCCGGACCAAGTGCTGTCTGGCATCGCGCCGGCGCATCAATTGCGCTTGCCCATGCAGCCGCAGGTGCGCAGCCTCAATCTGTCCAATGCGGTGGCGGTTGCCACGTACGAGGCCTGGCGGCAATGGGGTTTCCCCAACGGGGTTTGAGGTCCGAGCCCCAGGGAGCCCCTTATTTATTCTGGACGAAGCAGATTGGAGGGTGGAATGTGCAGATTCAAGGCGCAGATTACGGGTTATAGTTGTTCTATTGCCAAGATCTGCAACGATGAAGCTGTGCATTTCAGGCCCAAGATGCACGTTCATGAATAGGTCAGAGGCGCCCTAGCCCGGCTGCGCGGTAGATAATGAATGAGGCGAGGTGCTGTCCAGTTCGAGAACGATTTCGGGATGGTCCGAGAAGCATAGCCGCCGCTATGTGACCAGGAGGATCGCGGAATCGGGCCGAAATGGCTGCTTCGCAGACCGTTCCCTTTCTACCGCGCAGACTGCCTAGGAGAAGATCAAGGCCCCTATGGCGGCAGCGACTCTGGCTTCGGGTCTCGCGCAAGCAGCGTTTCCACTGCTTCTCGCGGCGAACGGGTACCGCTGACGACTCGATCGACCTGTTCTGTAATGGGCATGTCCACGCCGTGCTCATCGGCCAACCGCATGATTTCACGTGCGGTTGCGGCCCCCTCCACCACCTGGCCTATGGCAGACCGGGCCGTATCCAGATCTTGGCCTGCCCCGAGCGCCAGGCCGAATCGCCGGTTACGGGACTGGTTGTCGGTACAGGTCAGCACCAGGTCGCCCAGGCCGGCCAATCCCATGAAGGTCTCTGGCCGGCCGCCCACGGCGGAGCCGAGACGCACCATTTCCGCCAACCCCCGTGTTACCAGTGCGGCACGGGCGTTGGCGCCGAAGCCGAGTCCATCCGAGATACCAGCGGCGATCGCCAGCGGGTTCTTGACCGCGCCGCCCAGCTCCACCCCGACCACATCGCGGCTGGTATACGCCCGCATCGATCTGGCGTGGAGCAGATCCGCCACGGTTTCGGCAAAACCGGGCGTGTGAGACGCCACCGTCATCGCCGTCGGCAAATCGGCAGCCACCTCACGTGCAAAGCTTGGTCCCGAGACAATCGCGGTGGGGTGGTCGCCACCGATCACTTCAGCGGTGACCTGATGCAGAAATTGGCCAGTGCCGTGCTCCAGACCTTTGGTCGCCCACACCACGCCGGCGCCGGCCACCAAAAAGTCCTTTGCCTGGCTCAGGGTCACGCGATAGCTGTGGCTTGGTACGACCACCAGCAGCAGATCCGAGGCGGCCACACATTTGGCCAGTTCCGGGCAGATTGCAAGCCCGTCCGGGAAGCCTACGCCGGGCAGATATCTTTGGTTACAGCGTGCTTCTGCAAGCTGGGCGAGGTGAGCGGGGCGATGTCCCCAAAGCCGCACGCGATGGCCGTTCCGGGCCAGCAGCAATGCCAGCGCCGTGCCCCAGGAGCCGGCTCCCAGGACGCCAATGCTGACGCTATCCATTGGCCATCACTCCATTCGGGTCACAGTCTGTGCGTAGCTGGCACGAAAAAGGTGCACGAATGTGCTTGCTCAATGTTTGGCGGCGGCGGGCGCGTTGGCTTCGGCCTGCTGTTTCATCTGCTGCGCGTACAGCGTCTCAAAGTTCACAGGCGGCAGTAGATGCTGCGGAAAGCCGGCCTTCTGTACCAGGTCCGCCACCGCTTCCCGCGCAAACGGGAACAGAACGGACGGGCAGTGGATGCCCAGCAGCGGCCCCATCTGTTGTTCGGGAACGTCAATCAGGGTGAACAAGCCAGCCTGGTGGACCTCCACCAGATAGGCCGTTTCCTCACCCAGCTTTACGGTCAGGGTGGTGGTCAGGATCACCTCATAGAGACCTTCGCTCGCCTCCTTGGCCATAGTGTTGAGCTGCAGGCCAGCCTCGGGTTGCCACTGACGACCGTGGAACACAGTCGGTGAATTTGGGCACTCCAGTGAGACGTCACGAAGATAAATCTTCTGAATCTCAAAGCGAGGTTGCGGCTGCTCTCCGCCAACAGGGGTGTCTGCCATAAGCTTGTTTTCCTTGGCTCAGAGGTTTTGCTCAACCCAGGCCAGGAGCTGTGTCAGGTTGAGCGCACCTGACACCCGCGCGTGCTCCTGTCCCTGGCGAAAGAGAATCAGGGTGGGGATGCTGCGAATGCCAAAGCGCCCGCTGATTTCTGGATGGCGATCTGTTTCCAGTTTTGCGATTCGCAATCGCGGCTCCAGTTGATTGGCCGCCTGGTCCAGGACCGGTGCCATCATTTTGCACGGCCCACACCATTCTGCCCAGAAATCCACCAGGACGGGCAGTTCACCGCGCGTGAGGTGTTTGTCAAAGCTCTCGGCCGTGAGTTCCAGCGGACGGCCTTGAAACAATGCCGCTTTGCAGCGGCCGCACTTGCCTTCCAGCGCTGGCTTTTCCTGCGGCAGGCGATTGATGCTCTGGCATTGGGGGCAAACCGTCAGCATCAGTCCACCGCACCCGCGCTGGTGGCGGACCCTGCCAGCAACGGATCGAGCCCCAGAGTTCGATCCAGGGCAGACAGGTCGTCATAGCCGCCGATGGGCCGGTCGTTGATGATGATCTGCGGTACCGTGTGACCGCCGGTGCGCTGCTCCATTTCGCGCCAGAGTCCGGTGTCATGGTCCACATCGTGTACTTGGTACTCCACACCCTTGGTGTTGAGCAGTTGCCGGGCCCAGTTGCAGTAGGGGCAGTAGCGTGATGCGTAGATCTCGATTTTCGCCATGGCCGTGCCGTTTCAGTTTCGGGCAGCGATGTTACTTGCGGCCCTTGACCACGGGAAGGTTGGCACCCTCCCAGGCCTGGATTCCGCCGCTGAGATTGTTGACCTGCTCAAAGCCGTTCTTACTCAGGAGATTGCAAGCACCGCCGGAACGGGTGCCGGTGCGGCAGTAAACCACGATCGGCCTTGACCGTTCCGATTCCAACTCGCTCAGTTTGTTCTTTACGCTGGAAAGGGGAATGTTGCGCGCGGAAGGCAGGTGTCCGTCACGAAATTCCGCCACCTCACGGACGTCCAACAAGACTGCATCCTGCTGGTTGTAGAGGTTGAGCGCGTCGTTTACCGATACCGTCTTGTAGCGGCGAAACACACGCATCAGCTCGGTTCCCGCCAACATGGCGATGATCACGCCGAGGAGTGCGAACAGCGTCCAGTTTCGCGTCGCGAAATCCAGGTATTGTTCCATTATGGGGTGATGGCCTACTGCGGAAGTAAAATGTGTCGTCGGTTGCCGGGTGCGGCGCCCCGATCCTGAATACGGTTCCTGTTACGGGTCGAGACATCCACCGGCCGATGCGGATGGTGTCTCCCTCGATCTCGAACCCCGAGTCCTCTACGCGGTGCAGAACACGTCGCGCATCATACTGATTAGGCGCAGCGTGCGCGAGTCACCGACGCGGTAGTAAACCCGGTTGGCATCTTTGCGGGAGACAAGGATACCTTTGTCCCGCAGGATTGCCAGGTGTTGTGAGATGTTGCTTTGCGAGGTTCCCACGTGCTGCACGATGTCCTGCACGCTTACCTCCCGATTGCCGAGGGTACAGAGTATCTTGAGGCGTAACGGGTGCGACATGGCTTTAAGGGATCGGGAGGCCCTTTCAATGTCGTCGTCCCGGGTGATCAGCAGGGTTTCTGCTTCACCGGAGCGATCGCCGAAGGGCCCGCAGGCGGCTATGTTCGACGGGGGATTGGTACCCATTTCGCAAACCTTCGGAAACCGTTTATCACTATTACAGGATACAATAATATAGTGTTTCACAGAAACGAAATCTGCGTTCTCAGCAGCATACTTTCCGGGCGCAAAGGCGGCGAGAGCCCCATCCGCCCAAGGCTGCCCCAGTAACTGCCATTGGGCCCACGCCCGGGTTCAATCCGATCAATTGGATAGAGTTTTTCAATGCACAGTAGACCCAAACCCCTGCTTCTATTGGTCCTGGACGGCTGGGGCTACAGTGAAAATCCGGATTCCAACGCCATACTCAATGCCAGTACGCCGGTTTGGGATCATCTTTGGGCCGATTATCCGCATACGCTGATTCGAAGCTCCGGCAACGCCGTGGGGTTGCCCGATGACCAGATGGGCAACTCCGAAGTTGGCCATATGACGCTGGGTGCCGGCCGCGTCGTCTATCAGGACTACACTCGAATCACGCGGGCCATCGAGGACGGCAGCTTTGCAGCCAACCCGGCGTTGCTGGGCGCGATCGATGCCGCGGTCGCCGAGGATAAGGCGGTGCATGTGATGGGCTTGTTGTCGCCCGGCGGGGTACACAGCCACGAGGCCCACCTGAAAGCGGCGGTGCGTCTGGCAGCGGATCGAGGTGCGGAGCATATTCTGGTCCACGCTTTCCTGGACGGCCGGGATACACCGCCGCGCAGCGCCAGCGCTTCGATTCGGGCCATGGAGCAGATGCTGCGGAGTCTGGGGCGCGGCCGTCTGGTGTCTCTGGTGGGGCGTTATTACGCCATGGATCGCGACCAGAGATGGGATCGCGTGTCCCAGGCCTATGCCCTGCTGATTGAGGGTCGGTCTGCCCACCGTGCGCCCACGGCTTTGTCGGGCCTGGAGGCCGCATATGCACGGGGTGAGAGCGATGAATTCGTTCAGCCCACGGTGGTGGTGTCACAGCAGGACGAAACCCCCTC
>Ga0316187_10000232_pt1 | contig 40727 bp, 31 predicted proteins | sample CroRivburrow1_MG_FD_204927 | JGI IMG/M metagenome (GOLD analysis project Ga0316187, IMG submission 204927) | Coastal sediment microbial communities from Maine, United States - Cross River worm burrow 1 | ecosystem: Environmental > Aquatic > Marine > Coastal > Sediment | place: USA: Maine... | reverse complement strand
CCAGTGAAGCATACAATCCTGATGGGCTGGTGCCGCGTGTGGTTGCGGAGCTGAAAAAGAATTTTCCCGAACTTGGTGTGATGACTGATGTTGCGCTTGATCCCTATACAAGTCATGGACAGGATGGGCTGATTGACAATGCTGGTTATGTGCTTAACGATGAAACTGTTGAGGTTTTAATCAGGCAAGCAAAAACACACGCTGCGGCAGGTGCTGACATCGTTGCACCATCGGATATGATGGATGGTCGCATCGGCGCAGTGCGAGCAATGCTGGATGAAAGTCAGCACATACATACCCGTATCATGGCTTATTCAGCTAAATATGCTTCAAGTTTCTATGGGCCTTTCCGCGATGCGTTAGGATCTAGCGGCAATTTAGGAACGGGCAACAAATACACTTACCAAATGGATCCGGGCAACTCCGATGAGGCATTATGGGAAGTTGGTCTTGATTTGCAAGAGGGCGCTGATATGGTGATGGTTAAGCCAGGCATGCCATATCTGGATATCGTGCGGCGTGTAAAGGACGAATTCAAAGCGCCTACCTTCGTTTATCAGGTAAGTGGTGAGTACGCCATGCTAAAGGCGGCATCGCAAAACGGTTGGCTGAATGAGCAGGCATGTGTACTGGAAGCGTTGTTGTCATTTAAGCGTGCCGGCGCGGATGGTATCCTCACATACTTCGCGATAGATGCTGCTCGTTGGATAGAATCAAGCCGCTAATAAAGCTGAAACTGCTTTGATGTCAGCGTGTGTTGCAGATTTTCTGATTCCACTGAAACGTGCATTTTCCGGGAGTGGCACTAAACGAATCTGTATTCCTGATTTGCCGATAAGTGTGTAGCTTGGAATAGCCATCTCTTTACGACCAAGTTTCACTTTCCAATCGCTAGTTTCAAAAACAATGTTGTGTTTGAGCAAAAAAAGCACAACTGCTTTTGTATCATCGCTGAACAACATTAAGTTGATATCTGAATATTCCCCGGCAGTTCCATTCAAAACTGATCCGGTTAGGTAGGGGTGAAATTCCGTCAACATTTGCATCGTGGTAAGGGCTTCTTCACGAAGCTGTCGCAACACATTAGGGTGTGTGGTGCTGAAACAAGTTTCGAAAATTATGCAAAGCGATGTTTATTTCATCGTTGCTGGGTAAATGATGGGTGTCGCTCGCCCCCATTTGTTTGGCAGCTTTTCTCTTTGCCTGGGAGTAGTCTGTGATGCCACTTTCGGCCATTAATTTTGCTGCCTGATGCGACAGTCGTTCACGCATTAAGTCTCGCTTATTCACAAATTCTTTAGCTGCACGTTCTTTGGACATGTGACAACTCAGAGTAGCTGATCTGTGACGGTATCAATGGGCTTATTATCTTCATCTGGGGCTGGTAAAGCATACTCAAGTGGAGCATTTTCCTGATAAAAATATTCAACCCTGGGGCTGTCTTCATCACGATAACCCTCTTCGTTGATATGAATTGCAAGCATATTGTCTGGCATGCTGTACTCAGCTTGGGGCACGTCTTTAAGTACTTTACCCATATAGCCCATCCAGATTGGAAGTGCTGCCCCCCCGCCGGTTTCCCTGTCACCCAAGCTGCGTGGTTGGTCATAACCCATCCAGCTAATACCAACTACGGTCGGGTGGAAACCACAAAACCATGCATCTATCGAGTCGTTGGTGGTTCCTGTTTTACCAGCCAAGTCTTGGCGGCCCAGCTTCATTGCGCGATGACCTGTTCCATGTTTGACTACATCTTGCAACATACTGACCATGGTATAGGCATTTCGCACATCAATGATTTGATTAGCACCTCGGCCAGCAATTTCAGGCTTTGATTCATATAAGACGTTGCCATGTGCATCTTCAATACGAGAGATGAAATTCGGGGTGACTGAAAAGCCTCCGTTGGCAAACACTGAATAACCCGCCAGCATTTGTAGGGGAGTAACAGAGCCAGCACCCAGAGCCATAGTTAGATAAGGGGGATATTTTGTGGGATCAAAGCCAAACCTAGTGATGTAATCTCGCGCATATTCGGGAGTTATGGACTGCAGTATACGGATTGAAATCAGGTTCTTGGATCTAAGTAAGCCCTGGCGCATGCGCATAGGACCTGAAAAAGATCCGTCATAGTTTTTAGGCTCCCAAGGCTCATTGCCTGTCTGCTGAGCATCGAAAATCAGCGGAGCGTCATTGATTATAGTAGCAGGAGTGAAGCCTTTTTCCAGTGCGGCAGAATATACAAACGGTTTGAAACTTGAACCAGGTTGGCGCCATGCCTGGGTAATATGATTGAATTGATTATTGCTAAAGTCAAAGCCACCTACAAGTGAGTAAATGCTTCCATCACGGGGATTTCCGGAAACAAAAGCAGCCTGAACCAATGGAAGCTGGCTTACTTGCCAAACGCCTAATTCATCTTTTTGCAATCGTATCAGTGAACCTGGATTAATGCGCTGGCTTAAAACGACATTTTTGCTTAAAGCCTGTTTTACAAAGAGTAAAGAATTGCCGGTAATTTCGGCTATACCACCTCCGCTGTAGTAAGCCTTTATCATTTCAGGGGTTGCTTCCAGAACGACGGCAGGAATTAAGTCGTCACCGTCAGTAACATGCTGAAGTGCTTCATCCAGTTGTTCTGCGCTGTAACTCGCACTGGAACTGCCGGAAGGTAGCTTAATGAATCCTTCGGGCCCTCGGTAGCCATGGCGACGATCGTAGTCGAGTACACCTTTGCGCACTGCCTGATAAGCGGCAATTTGATCATTCTGGCGGATGGTGGTGTAAACCCTGAAGCCCTGTGTGTAAGTATTTTCCTGATATTTTTCGTACATGGTCTGCCTAACCATCTCAGCGAGGTAATCAGCTTTTACTTCGAAAATCTGATTGCCGCGCATAGCTGCGATAGGTTGTTGTTGAGCAAATTGGAGCTGTTCATCATCTATGAAATGCAGTTCATGCATGCGGCGTAGAACGTAAAGTTGGCGAGACTTGGCTCGCTGAGGGTTGGTTATTGGGTTGTATAAAGAGGGAGCTTTGGGCAATCCGGCCAGAACGGCAGCTTCTGCAATAGTTATTTTTTTTAATGGTTTACCAAAGTAAGTTTGGCTTGCTGCGGCAAATCCATATGCGCGTTGTCCCAAGAATATCTGATTGATATACAGCTGCAAAATTTCGTCTTTGGTCAAGCTGCGCTCAATTTTGAATGTGAGCAGTACTTCATGAAACTTGCGGGTAAGCGTTTTTTCCCTTGAAAGAAAAAAGTTTCGTGCTACCTGCATGGTAATTGTACTGGCACCCTGCTTTACTCCCCCCGAAGTGAAGTTGAGCAATGCTGCGCGCATTACTCCCATATAATCTATCCCGCCATGCTCGTAAAAACTATCATCTTCGGCAGCTAGAATGGCTTGTTTCATAATCTCCGGCACTTCTGATATTTTGACCAGGGCGCGCCGCTCTTCTCCAAACTCACTAAGTAGAGTCCCTTCGACGCTATATACGCGTAGAGGTATTTTGGGACGATAATCTGTGAGCACCTCCAGAGAGGGAAGATTTGGATATGCCAGCAAAACTGCTAGCCCAAGTAGTATTCCAGGAACTAGAAATAATGTTATTGCAGCAAAAATAGGAACGAGCCAGCGACGGGATATCATGGGTAATTATCCAAAATTTAGTTTCAATGGTATGGTGGGTGAAATTATATCGGCTCTTAGACTATAAATAACACCCTAGAAATAGCTTTACACAATTTATAGTTATTGCTAGGATTTAAACCACTTTATATGAATAAAGCGCTAAACAGCATATGGCTAAAGTAAATTTCGATATACCGCTGGATTTTTTACGGGCATCTACGCCGCCAATGATAGGTATAGACATAAGTTCATCGTCAATAAAGATGGTTGAATTAAGCGAGTCGTCAAGTGGTGGTGGTTACACCCTTGAAAGGTATGCGATAGAACAATTACCTAAAGATGCAGTAAGTGACGGCAATATTAACAATTTAGACTCGGTGTCAGAGACGTTGCAGCTAACATGGAGGCGGTTAGGTTCACGTATCAAGAATGCCGCACTTGCGCTTCCGGCAGCGGGAGTAATCACAAAAAAAATTCTTTTACCATCTGGTTTGCGTGAGGATGATCTTGAGTATCAAGTTGAATCTGAGGCTAATCAGTATATTCCATTTGCGTTGGAAGAAGTAAACCTGGATTTTCAAGTAATTGGGGCTGCACCTGGCAATACTGAAGAAATAGAGGTGATGCTGGCAGCTTCTCGAAAAGCAAACGTTGAGGATCGGGTTGCGGCATGTCAGGCTGCGGGATTAAAAGCTATAGTCATGGATGTAGAGCCATTTGCTGCCGAACTAGCTTTTGAACAAATTTGTGTGCAATTACCGGATGACGCGCTTGATAAATGCGTTGCGTTAGTGGATATTGGCGCAAGTGTGATGAATGTCAATATTTTACGGAATAAACAATCGATTTATTCTAGGGATCAACAAGTAGGCGGTGAACAATTAACTCAGCAGATACAGTCGATATTTGGTTTGTCTGAGGCTGAGGCTGAGGCTGGTAAGCGCAATGGTGGTCTGCCGGATAATTATGAAAGTGATTTGTTGCAGCCATTTCAGGAGAATATAGCAATGGAGGTGGCACGTGCTTTGCAGTTTTTCTTTGCTTCTTCACAGTACAATGAAGTTGATTATATTGTTCTTGCTGGAGGCTGCGCGGCTTTGCAAGGGTTAGATGACGCAGTTGCTACTAGAACTCAAGTGAGTACTATGGTCGCAAACCCATTCGCCTTGATGTCATTGTCTAGTCGTGTTAAATCTAGGCAGCTACAAACTGATGCGCCAGCGCTGATGGTTGCCTGTGGACTCGCGATGCGGAGATTTGATCCATTATGATGCGTATAAATTTACTGCCGCACCGTGCTGAAAAGCGAAAAGCGCGACAAGCACAGTTCGTCGCATTTGGCTTGATTTCCATAGCAATGGCAGTTGTGTTGGTGGGTTTCGTGCAGCTGACAATTGGTGCACAAATATCTTATCAGGAAAGACGTAACACATATTTAAAACTAGAGACTGCGTTATTAGACAAACAGATTGCAGAAATCAAAAAATTAAGGGAGCAAACCCAAGCATTGCTTGCTCGAAAAAATGTTGTGGAAAGTCTTCAAAGCACACGTTCGGATGTTGTCCATTTGTTGGATCAAATGTTGCGTATTTTACCGGATGGTGTTTATTTAAATGCACTTTCCCAGAAAGGGAGCAAAATTTGGCTAGTTGGTTTTTCGCAATCCAACGCAAGGATATCAACGCTTATGCGTGCGGTTGAAGATTCGCCTTGGTTGGATTCGCCTACCTTGATAGAGATTCATGCAGTGAAAGAAAAAGGTAGTCGTGTAAGTCAGTTTACGATGAGTTTTAATTTGACCAAGGTCAGGGCTGTTGTGAAAGAAAATCCAGCAAATTCCACAAAGGCGAAAAAATAGGCTTCATGATGAATTTAGATGAACTGAGAAACCTCAATCCAAAAACGCCTGGGGCATGGCCATGGCCGGCAAAAATAATTGCTTTTGTGGTCATGTTTTCTGCTGTTGTTGCAGGCGGGATGATGTTTTTTTGGCAGGATCAATGGGATGCATTGAATAGAGCCCAGGAAGAAGAAGTTAAATTAAAAGAAGTGTTTCTTTTTAAAAAGAAACAGGCAATTAATCTGGACTTAATTAAAAAGCAGCTTACAGAAACTCAGCAGTCATTCGGAGCATTGCTCAAACAGCTTCCAAGTAAGTCGGAGATGGATGCGTTACTTACCGATATCAATCAGGCGGGCTTGGGGAGAGGATTGCAGTTTGAGCTTTTTAAGCCTGGAGCTGAAAAAATAAATGGTTCATTTACAGAGCAGCCAATCACGATAAAAGTAACCGGGAATTACGATGACCTTGGTAAGTTTTCTGGAGACATAGCGATGCTGCCACGTATTGTTACGCTAAACGATATAAAGATTAAGCCTGCAGGTGGCAATCTGGTCATGGATGCAACAGCCAAGACTTTCCGTTATCTGGATGAAGCAGAATTGGCTAAACTACGCCCTAAGAAAAAGCCTGTAGGAAAAAGAAAATGAGATTGATACTGCTTCCCTTTCTTTTGCCGTTGCTGACTGGATGTTTCAGCGAAGAATACAAGGATTTGCGTGATTTCGTTAAAGATTCTGGAGCTGGGCTGCGCGGAAAGATTGAGCCGCCTCCCGAGGTGAAACCTTATGAACATTTTGCATACACAAACGATACAAATATTCCTGATCCGTTCAAGCCACGTAAACCTGAGATGCGTTCTGGTGGAGGAACGAATATGCCAGATATGGATCGTCCTAAAGAGGCTCTCGAAGAATTTCCACTCGAAAACCTCAAGATGGTAGGTTACCTTTATCGAAATAAAATTGGCTATGCTGTGGTTCGTGCTACCGACGGTAAGTTGCATAGAGTCAAGGCAGGTAATTACATGGGCTTGAACTTCGGTTTGATACAGGAAGTGACGGATACGGAAATTATGATAAAAGAGACAGTGCAAGATAGTGTTGGTGATTGGACTGAACGTCAGAGCAGCTTGCAATTACTTGAATGACTGGGAGCAAGACAATGGGATACATTAACAACACGGCTCGATTACTTGGCATAATATTAATGTTAAGTGGGTTGGGTGTTCATGCAAAGGCTGATACCCAGAATAGTATTACTGCGCTGGGAGTAAGCAGCGTGGGTGGCGGGGAGACTTCCATCAGGATTGAGTTGTCTCAGCCGTTGGCGAACCCGCCAGTTGGATTTAGCATCAGCACTCCACCACGCATCGTTTTCGATTTTCTCAATACGTCGAATGGTTTAGGTAAGTCTGTGCAGAATTTTGCCGAAGGTGGGTTGCGTAGCGCAAATATCGTTCAAGCTGGTAATCGGACTCGACTAGTAGTCAATTTAGACGAAATGTCAAATTATGACACCATGGTGGAAGGCAATAGCCTGCTGATTACATTACATCAGGGTGCGGCAAGCAGTACTACTTATGCCAGAGTATCCAAATTTGCCGAAGCAGGCAAGGATGTGCAAAAGCATACTTTACGAGATATCGATTTTCAGCGCGGCGAAAAAGGCGAGGGTCGTATACAGGTAGATTTATCAGACTCTGGTATCGGTATTGATATTCGCCAGCAAGGCCAGTTGCTTTTCATTGATTTCCTAAAAACCAATTTGCCTCAAAATTTGCAGCGCAAACTTAATGTGATTGATTTTGCAACACCGATTCAATTTGTGGATACGTTTGTCCAAGGTGACAACGTTCGTATGACGGTTAAGCCTAATGGTTTGTGGGAGTACGCTGCATATCAGACTGACAATAAATTTATTGTGGAAGTGAAGCCTGTTGCTGAAGACCCGGATAGATTAGTGAAAGGATCTAAGATTGGGTACGCTGGCGAGAAACTCACATTGAATTTTCAGAAGATAGATGTTCGTGAAGCGCTAAATGTGATTGCTGATTTTACTGAACTGAACATTGTGATCAGTGACACGGTAAAGGGAAACCTTACATTGCGCCTAAAAGATGTTCCGTGGGATCAAGCGTTTGACATTATCTTGCATAGCAAGGGTCTTGATATGCGCAAAAATGGCAACGTGATACAGGTTGCGCCGAGTGAGGAAATAGCAGCAAAGGAAAAGATAGAGTTATCTTCAAGGCAAGAAATTGCTGATCTGGAAGAAGTCCATACAGAAAGTTTCAAGCTGAGTTATCAGACTGGTGAGGCTATGGCAGCACTCCTGACTAATGACAAGCAAAGAATTCTTTCGAAGCGTGGTAGTGCGGTAGTTGATCCACGCACAAACACCATTTTTATTCAGGACACTTCATCTCATTTGGAAGATGCGCGAAAGTTAATCAAGCAGATTGATGTGCCGGTACGTCAAGTGATGATAGAGGCTCGAGTAGTCGAGGCATCAGATAAGTTTGGAAGAGATCTCGGGGTAAGGCTAGGTTACCAATCGAATGATATTAACGTGATAAATGGCGCCCCTGATTTCAATATAGGTGCGAATGCACTTGCAGCTGGGCCATTGGCAGGTACAACCTTCCCGGCAAACACACCTAATGTAAACCTGCCGATAAACCGGGCCGCTGGGACATTCTCCATGCTGCTGTTCAACAGCTCATTAAGCAAGGTGCTTTCATTAGAGTTGTCGGCGCTAGAAACTGATAGTAGAGGAAAAATCATATCCAGCCCTCGGGTTGTAACGTCAGATAAAACAGAAGCTACAATAGAAGCTGGTACAGAAATTCCGTATCAGCAGGCTTCAAGCAGCGGCGCTACCAATGTATCCTTCAAAAAAGCAACATTGAGCTTGAAGGTCAAGCCGCAAATCACACCTGATAACAATGTCATTATGGATATCAAGGTAAATAAAGATTCAGTTGGGCAGATATATGCAGGGATACCCAGTATTGATACCAATCAGGTTGAAACTCAAGTTTTGGTTGAGAATGGTGGAACAGTAGTGATTGGCGGCGTATTTACCCAAGTGTTATCAGACACTGCTGAAAAGGTGCCGCTTCTCGGCGATATCCCGGTGTTGGGCTATTTATTCAGAAGCTCTATAAAGCGTGACGAAAAGAATGAGTTGCTGATATTTATTTCGCCCAAGATAATGGATGATGTAATTAAATTGCAGTAAATTTCTTCAGTCAGAAAAGTAGGGAATGCTTAAGAGATGGTTGATGATGAGGCGCTAGCGCTTTGACATTGAGTTACACATAGGAAAGCCCGGAATGATCCGGGCTTTTTTTCGATTACAATGCAATCATGCAAGGTAGCCAGAAAAACTTAAGCGAAGTCCAGCGCTCGTGTGAGAGTCAAAATACTTTATCAGATAATCTGATCTTAGTAGGTATGATGGGATCTGGAAAGACCACGATGGGGCGGGCACTCGCAAGACATTACGGCATGTCCTTTGTGGATAGTGACGAAGAAATATGCAAGCGCACAGGTGTGACTATCCCACATATTTTTGACGTTGAAGGCGAGTCGGGCTTCCGCGAACGTGAAAGTTCTGTTCTGGCAGATTTGGTCAAACGGGATAATATAGTCCTTGCTACTGGTGGTGGGGCAGTTTTAATGGAGAAAAGCCGTGCGCTGTTGAAGCAGGGCGGGATTGTTATTTATTTAAGTGCTAGTGTTCATGATCTTTGGCTCCGTACCCGGAATGATCGCAATCGTCCATTGCTACAAACGGGCGAACCGTTCAAAATATTGAAAGAGTTATACCAACAGCGTGACCCAATATACAGGCAGGTGGCAGATATCATCGTGAAGAGTAGTAAGCAAAGTGCGAATAATCTGATGCTGCGTTTGGTTGATGAAATTGAAACTTATAAAGTGAATTTCCAGCTAGGTAGCCAATAAATCATGCAAACATTGAAAGTGGGGCTGGGAGAGCGCAGCTACCCGATACATATAGGCAGTGGCCTGCTTGAGCAAGCTAATCTAGTGCGAACGTACATTCCACGAGGACGTGTTGTTATCGTAAGTAATTCGACAGTTGCTCCGCTCTATCTTGAGAAGCTTCGGTCTACCCTGCTGAGTATTGATGTCAGTAGCGAGTCAGTGATATTGCCTGACGGAGAGCGTTATAAAAATTCTGATACGCTGAACCATATCTATGATTCCTTGCTGCAAAAACACTGTGAGCGAACGACGCCGTTGATTGCTTTGGGGGGAGGTGTGGTCGGTGATATGACTGGTTATGCTGCAGCAACCTATTTACGGGGGGTGCCATTTATTCAGATTCCGACGACCCTGTTGGCACAGGTTGATTCATCAGTTGGGGGAAAAACTGGTGTCAATCATCCTCTTGGCAAAAATATGATAGGTGCATTTCATCAGCCGAAGTTGGTTCTGGCAGATACTGACGTGCTGAACACACTACCTGATAAAGAATTGTCTGCCGGTATGGCGGAAGTCATCAAATATGGATTGATACGTGATTTGCCATTTTTGGAATGGCTGGAATCTAATATTGAAAAGCTGCTGTTGCGTGATCCTGCCGCGCTGCAATATGCAATTGCGAATAGCTGCCAGAACAAGGCCGAAGTGGTTGTAGCAGATGAACTTGAAAACGGACAACGAGCGTTATTAAATCTGGGGCACACATTTGGACATGCCATAGAATCGGGTATGGGCTATGGTAACTGGTTGCACGGTGAAGGAGTCTCGGCGGGAACTGTCATGGCGGCTGATTTATCGCAACGTTTGGGTTGGATCAGTGCTCAGGATGTAATGCGTATACGCAAACTATTAGAGCGAGCCGGGCTGCCAGTTGTTGCACCAGATATTGGGGTAGAAAAGTATCTTGAACTAATGTGGATGGATAAAAAAGTCGAGGGTGGCAAGATGCGCTTTGTGCTACTCAAGGCAATCGGTAAAGCAGAGGTTGCTGAAGATGTGCCTCAAGAATTATTAAAAGAAACTTTGCGGGCCTGTGTTTATGGCTGAGCTTGAAACGTTCGCAGTTAGCGAAAGAAATTCACGTGGTAGAAAAGTGCAGGAAGTGGCACCGGGTAATCGCGGAGAGTTCCAGAGAGATCGTGACCGAATAGTACATTCAGGTGCGTTTCGTCGTCTTGAATACAAAACGCAGGTATTTGTAAATCACGAAGGTGACTTGTTTCGAACTCGACTCACACATAGTGTTGAGGTGGCACAAATTTCACGCTCTATTGCTCGACGTCTACATTTGAACGAAGATTTGGCAGAGGCGATCTCCCTGGCGCATGATCTTGGGCACACACCGTTTGGTCACGCAGGACAAGAGGCGTTGAATGCCTGCATGAAACTGCATGGCGGATTCGAGCATAACCTGCAATCGTTGCGCGTAGTGGATGTACTGGAAGAGCGGTATGCAGCATTTGATGGCCTGAACCTTTGTTTTGAAACGCGCGAAGGCATACTTAAGCATTGTTCCGCATCGAATGCCCTAAAATTAGGGGAGTTGGGAGAGAGATTCCTGCATAATCGCCGTCCTTCTCTGGAGGCGCAGGTTGCAAATCTGGCTGATGAAATTGCATACAATAATCATGATTTGGATGATGGTTTGCGCTCAGGTTTGATTACGTTAGATCAATTATCCGAAGTTCCTTTGGTTGCGGCCCATTTGCAGGAAGTTCGTCAAAACTACCCGGATTTGCCAGAACGGCGCGTGGTGCATGAAACGATACGACGTATGATAAATACCTTGGTGACTGACTTGCTTCAACAGAGTGAAAGTAATATCAAAAGCCAGCATCTTGTTGAGATTGATGACGTGCGGGATTCGGTCGCAGTAATAGCTTTTAGTCCAGAGATAGGTGAGCAGCAACGAGCCCTGAAGAATTTTTTACATACTCACCTTTATCGCCACTACCGTGTAATGCGTATGAGTGTTAAGGCGCAGCGCACTATCAGGGACTTGTTTGACATATTCATGACAGATAATCGTTTATTGCCGCCACAGTTTCAGCGTGAGGAAGAATCAAAGCGTGTTCGTGCGATTGCAGATTACATCGCCGGTATGACCGACCGATATGCCATACTCGAACATCGGCGAATTTTTTCAGTGGAAGAAGTATCGGAATAGGTTGTTCTCCCGACATCCAAACCTAATATCTGTTACTCGGTTAATAGGTAGCTGGCATAAGCTTGTTGCGGTTGCCCATCATTCCCAGACAAGGTAATATTCCCGCCCTTTCGCTTTTGTATTTGACGTGGTGACTTGTGTCGCCATTTTTTAGCTTTATTGAATTGACCGAGGAACGCCGTGAGTAATAGTTCTTTACCGATGCAACAAGGATTGTATGATCCACGCCATGAACACGATGCGTGTGGAGTAGGTTTTGTCGCCCATATAAAAGGAAAGCAAAGCCATGACATGGTGCGCCAGGGTCTACAGATACTGGAGAATTTGACCCATCGCGGCGCGGTGGGTGCCGATCCGCTGGCAGGTGACGGCGCTGGCATTTTGTTACAGATTCCGGATGATTTCATGCGCACCCAATGCGCTTTGCAGGGCATGAAGTTGCCTGAAGCAGACAGTTATGGCGTGGGAATGATGTTCTTGCCTCGTGAAGCAAAAGCGCGAGCCGCGTGCGAAAAAGTAATCGAGCAAAAAATTAACTTTGAAAAACAGACGCTTTTGGGTTGGCGTGATGTGCCTGTAGACAACACAGGTCTTGGAGAAAGTGTAAAGAAGGTTGAGCCAGTCGTACGGCAAGTTTTTATAGGACGCGGCAAAAATTGTGTTGATAGCGATACATTCGAGCGCAAACTATACGTCATACGTAAAACGGTAGAGCATGCGATAAGTAAGTTACCAAAGGACCAAGGCAAGGGTTTTTATTGCCCATCGTTGTCATGCCGTACTATTGTTTACAAGGGTATGTTGTTGGCCAACCAAGTGGGTTCATATTACCTCGATCTGCAAGATTCTCGCGTGGTCAGCGCATTGGCACTAGTCCATCAACGCTTTTCTACCAATACATTCCCAACCTGGGATCTGGCGCATCCATTCCGAATGATTGCTCATAACGGTGAGATTAATACCGTGCAGGGCAACGTCAACTGGATGACGGCACGTCATGCTGCAATGTCGTCAAAATTGCTTGGCGAGGATCTGGAAAAACTCTGGCCGTTGATTGCAGAAGATCAATCCGACTCGGCATGTTTCGATAATGCACTGGAACTGCTTGTGGCAGGAGGATATTCATTGCCGCACGCAATGATGTTGTTGATCCCTGAGGCTTGGGCAGGCAATCCGCTGATGGACGAAGAACGCCGAGCTTTCTATGAATACCATGCTGCATTGATGGAGCCGTGGGATGGCCCCGCTGCAGTGGCGTTTACCGATGGGCGAATGATAGGTGCGACGCTAGATCGGAATGGTTTACGCCCTGCGCGCTATCTGATTACCGAAGATGACATCGTACTTATGGCATCGGAGATGGGTGTGTTGGATATCCCGCAGCACAAAATTGTCAAGAAATGGCGTCTGCAGCCGGGCAAAATGTTCTTGATCGACATGCAAGCCGGACGAATCGTTGACGACGTGGAACTAAAAAAACAGTTATCTACTGCCAAACCCTATCGCAAATGGGTTGATGAATCGCGCTATTTCCTCAGTGACCTTGCTGCTGTCAAAAGTACGTCCAAGCTCAATGCTTCGTTACTCGATACCCAGCAGGCATTCGGTTACTCTCAGGAGGACCTGAAATTCATCCTGGCCCCGATGGTGAAAGCAGGAGAGGAGCCAACCGGTTCTATGGGTGTGGATGCTGCACTACCTGTGCTTTCAAACAAGAATCGCTCTTTCTACGATTACTTCCAGCAATTGTTTGCCCAAGTGACCAATCCGCCGATTGACCCGATACGTGAAGAAATTGTGATGTCACTGACATCATTTATTGGACCCAAGCCTAATCTCTTGGGTATTGAAGAGATCGACCCGCCGCTGCGTCTTGAAGTACATCAGCCGGTACTTTCCAATGAGGATATTGCCAAGCTGATTGATATTGGCAAGTTGACCAAGAATAAGTACAGATCCCTGGTGCTCGATATCACATACCCTGCAAAACAGGGATCTGGTGGAAGCGAGAATGCGATCAAGGTTGTGTGTGCAGCTGCTGATAAGGCTGTAGCGGCCGGATATAACGTATTGATTCTGTCAGATCGTGCGATATCTTCTACAAAAGTAGCGATTCCCGCTTTGTTGGCGACCGCTGCAGTACATCATCACCTAGTACGTGCGGGTCTGCGCACCAGCACCGGTTTGGTAGTCGATACCGGTTCAGCAAGAGAAGTACATCATTTTGCCCTGCTGGCAGGGTATGGTGCCGAAGCGGTATGCCCATGGCTGGTCTACGAAACAATAGCAGCGATGAACTTGCCTCCGAAAGTTGATCTAAAGGAAGCCAATAAACGCTTTATCAAAGCGATCAACAAAGGGCTGAACAAAGTGATGTCCAAAATGGGCATCTCGACCTACCAGTCGTATTGTGGTGCTCAGATATTTGAAGCGGTCGGACTGAATGCTGAATTTGTCGCAAAGTATTTCACCGGCACGGCGACGCAAATCGAGGGTATAAGCTTGAAGGAAGTTGCCGAAGAAGCGGTGCGTACCCATCTTAGCGCATTCGGAAACGATCCGGTGTTGGCTAATGCGTTGGAAGCAGGAGGCGAGTATGCATATCGTGTGCGTGGTGAAGAGCATATGTGGACGCCAGTATCCATTGCCAAGTTGCAGAATGCGACGCGCACTAACAATGCTTCGACATTTAAAGAATATGCAAAGTTAATAAACGAGCAGAGTTCCAAGCTTAAGACTTTGCGTGGATTGTTTGAAATAAAGCCTGCAGGTAAGCCAGTGCCATTGGAAGAAGTCGAGTCGGCTAAGAAAATCGTTAAACGGTTCGCCACTGGTGCGATGTCGCTAGGCTCGATCTCAACTGAAGCACACACTACGTTGGCAATTGCGATGAACCGTATTGGAGGGAAATCGAATACAGGTGAGGGTGGTGAAGACGCATCACGCTTCAAGTCGTTCAAGGGTGGTGAGATGCTCTCCGATATCATCGGAAAGAGCCGCATCGAAAGTGATCGTGAGTTAAAGGCCGGCGATTCATTGCGTTCCAGAATCAAGCAGGTGGCTTCTGGACGTTTTGGCGTGACAGCTGAATATCTGGCAAGTGCTGATCAAATACAAATCAAGATGGCTCAGGGCGCTAAGCCGGGCGAAGGGGGGCAACTACCAGGGCACAAAGTTTCCGAATACATCGCAAAATTGCGTTTCTCGGTGCCGGGTGTAGGATTAATCTCGCCTCCACCACACCATGACATTTATTCGATCGAGGATCTGGCTCAACTGATCCATGATTTGAAGAATGCCAATCCAAATGCATCAATTTCGGTCAAATTGGTTTCGGAAGTGGGTGTGGGAACGGTTGCTGCTGGCGTATCCAAGGCAAAGGCAGACCATATTGTTATTGCAGGTTTCGATGGCGGCACTGGTGCATCGCCTGCTTCTTCGATCAAGCATGCAGGCACACCATGGGAATTGGGTTTGGCCGAGGCACAGCAGACACTGGTGCTAAATCAGTTGCGAGGAAGAATTGGGTTGCAAGTGGATGGTCAGATCAAGACTGGACGGGATGTATTGATCGGTGCATTGCTTGGTGCCGATGAATTCGGCTTTGCCACTGCGCCGCTGGTGGTGGAAGGTTGCATCATGATGCGCAAGTGCCACCTCAATACTTGCCCTGTTGGTGTCGCGACTCAAGATCCGGAATTGCGCAAAAAGTTTACCGGCCAACCTGAACATGTGGTCAACTTTTTCTTCTTCGTGGCCGAAGAAGTGCGTGAATACATGGCTCAGATAGGTATCCGTAAATTTGACGACTTGATTGGACGTAGTGATTTGCTTGATGTCCAAAAAGGTATTGCACACTGGAAGTCTGAGGGACTGGATTTTTCCAAGATATTCCATCAACCGAATGTGCCGGAAAGTGTAGCTCGACGCCATGCAGAAAAACAGGATCATGAGCTTGAGAAGGCGCTCGACAATAAGCTGATTGCACAGGCGAAACAAGCGCTCGACAACAAGCAGCCGGTAGTCATAAATATTGGGATAAGCAACGCCAACCGTACGGTAGGGACGATGCTGTCGCACGAGGTGGCCAAGCGTTATGGTCAGGAAGGCTTGCCGGCCGATACCATAAAGGTGAAGCTTACTGGCACAGCAGGACAGAGCTTTGGCGCTTTCCTGTCACACGGCATTGCATTCGAGTTACATGGTGAGGGTAACGACTACGTGGGTAAAGGACTGTGTGGTGGTCGAATCGCGATCATGCCGCCTGCCGAAGCCAAACTGGTTTCTCACGAAAACATCATTGTCGGTAATACTGTGTTGTATGGTGCGACTTCTGGTGAATGCTATTTCAGTGGTGTTGCTGGGGAGCGTTTTGCAGTCCGCAACTCCGGTGCAATTGCTGTAGTGGAAGGACTCGGCGATCACGGTTGCGAATATATGACCGGTGGAATGGTAGTTGTGCTCGGTCAAACAGGTCGTAACTTTGCTGCTGGCATGTCCGGCGGAGTGGCTTATGTGCTGGACGAGGACGGTGGCTTTGAGAAGCGCTGCAACCTGTCCATGGTTGCGTTGGAGCCGGTTCCTTCCGAGGTTGATGCCAGCGAGATGGGCGAAGTTGAATCTCACGGACGCGTCCATTTCAACCATCTCGACAAGGCTGACGAGCATGCGTTGCGCGAGCAGATCGAAAAGCATCTGCTGTACACCAGAAGTATGCGTGCCAAACAGATACTGGAAAATTGGGATAAATATCTACCCAAATTTATCAAGGTGATGCCGACCGAGTATCGTCGTGCCTTGCAGGAAATCGCCGCGCAGCAAATCAAACAGATGGAGGCCGCATAATGGGGAAGCCAACTGGATTCATCGAGTTTGAACTTCTGAGCGAAGCCTACCTGCCTGTACAAGACAGGCGCAAGAATTACAGGGAATTCGTGCTGCATCTGAGCGATGAGGATTCTAGGATACAAGGGGCGCGTTGCATGGACTGCGGCATTCCGTTCTGTACCAGCGGCTGTCCCGTAAATAATATCATTCCCGACTGGAATGATCTGGTCTATCGCGGAGAATGGAAGCAGGCTCTGGATGTGCTCCATTCCACCAACAATTTTCCTGAAGTTACAGGACGTATCTGCCCTGCTCCTTGCGAAGCAGCATGCACGTTGAACATCAACAATGATGCAGTAGGCATCAAGTCCATCGAGCATTACATAATCGACAAGGGCGGCGAGAACGGATGGGTCGTTCCGCAACCTGCTGCGAAAAAGACCGGTAAAAAAGTGGCTGTTATCGGATCAGGGCCTTCTGGATTGGCGGCTGCTCAGCAACTGGCACGTGCGGGACATACTGTGACCGTGTTCGAAAAGAACAGACGTATCGGAGGGTTGATGCGCTACGGGATACCAGACTTCAAACTCGACAAACGTCTGATTGACTGGCGTATGGCACAACTTGAAGCTGAAGGTGTGAAATTTCAGGCCAATACTTTTGTAGGCAAGGATCTGCCTGGCAAGGGCATTGCAAATGACGCGAAGAAAACCATATCACCCGAAGAACTGAAAAAGAAATTTGATGCGGTGGTTTTGTCGGGTGGATCCGAACAACCTCGCGATCTGCCTATACCGGGACGCGATTTGAAGGGTGTACATTTTGCACTGGAGTTCCTGATACCACAGAACAAGGAAAATGCCGGAGACGGTAAGAATCCGATTAATGCGAAGGGTAAACATGTATTGGTGATCGGCGGCGGAGATACCGGTTCAGATTGTGTTGGTACCTCTAACCGTCACGGTGCAGCTTCAATCACTCAGATAGAGGTGATGCCACGCCCACCTGAAAATGAAAATAAATCACTGGTATGGCCTAACTGGCCACTCAAACTTCGCACTTCCAGCTCACACGATGAAGGTTGTGACCGTGACTGGTCCATTGCGAGCAAGGAGTTTGTCGGGGAGAATGGCATGCTCAAGGCTATCAAGGCTGTAAGAGTTGAATGGAAAGACGGTAAGCTGAACGAGATTGCGGGCAGTGAATTTGATTTGAAAGCTGATCTGGTTTTTCTGGCGATGGGTTTTACCAACCCACTGCAACAGGTTCTGGATGCGTTTGGTGTAGAGAAAGATGCACGCGGCAACATCAAGGCAACTACGGAAGGGCAAAATTGTTACCACACCAGTGTCGATAAAGTGTTTGCTGCGGGTGACATGCGTCGCGGGCAATCGCTGGTGGTATGGGCGATCCGCGAAGGACGTCAATGCGCGCGTGCCGTAGATGAATATTTAATGGGTAGCTCTGTGTTGCCCCGTTAGCCCAAAAACAGCCTATATTTGCACTTAAGCAGAGATAAGCTCAGACGATTTTGAATGTAACTAGAAAGAGAGCAATATGAATCCCAAGCTAAAAAATGACACGTTTTTGCGTGCACTTCTACGTCAACCAACTGAATACACGCCTTTGTGGATGATGCGTCAGGCAGGTCGTTATCTGCCGGAATATCGTGCTACTCGCAAAAAAGCAGGCAGCTTTCTTGGATTGTGCAAGAACCCAGATTTTGCCACCGAAGTAACTATGCAGCCATTGGATAGATTTCCTTTAGACGCAGCTATTTTGTTTTCCGACATTCTTACTGTGCCAGATGCAATGGGTCTGGGTCTGTACTTTTCCGAAGGTGAAGGTCCGAAATTCGAGCGTACTGTGCGTGACGAGGCGGCAGTTAAAGCGCTGCACGTGCCAGATATTGGCACTGATTTGAAATATGTTACCGATGCGGTATCGCAAATTCGCAAAACACTAGATGGACGCGTACCACTAATTGGTTTCTCAGGTAGCCCATGGACATTGGCCTGTTACATGGTAGAAGGTGGTAGCAGCAGTGACTATGCAACAGTCAAAACCATGGCTTACAAAGAACCTGAGTTAATGCATCAAATTTTGACCAAGACTGCTGATACCGTTACCCAATACCTCAATGCGCAAATCGAAGCAGGCGCACAAGCGGTGATGATCTTTGATTCCTGGGGTGGCGCCTTGTCGCATTCCGCCTATCACGAATTTTCTTTACCTTACATGCAAAGAATTGTGGAAGGCTTGATTAAAGAAAAAGATGGTGTGCGTGTTCCTAACATCGTGTTTACCAAAGGCGGAGGCCTGTGGATAGAAAGCATCGCCAATATTGGCTGTGACGCAGTTGGGCTTGACTGGACCATGGATATTGGCATTGCTCGTCAAAAGGTGGGCGAAAAAGTTGCGTTGCAAGGAAACATTGATCCATTGGTTTTGTTTGCACCGCCTGAAGCGATTAAAGCCGAAGTGGAGAAAGTGCTTAGCAGCTACGGATTCGGTAGTGGCCATGTTTTCAATTTGGGACACGGTATTTCTCAACACACTAATCCTGAGCACGCTGCAGCATTGGTTGCAGCCGTTCATGAGTTGAGCCGTAAATACCACTAAGTAGATGCTTTTGCCAAAAGCCGCAGGTTTTCCTGCGGCTTTTGTATTTCTACAACAATTGAAGTGCATATTTACTGAGGAACCATGTCAATAGCCCGTGTCGCCTTGGATGCTCCGCTGCCAACCCTGTTTGATTACATGGTGTCTGAAGGAATGAAAATTCTGATAGGGCAGCGCGTAGTGGTGCCTTTTGGCAAAAGAGAAATGGTGGGTGTGGTGATGGAAATTACTGCCACAACGGCAATTGAAACATCACGCATTAAGCATGTGGTGAAGGTGTTGCATGACAGCCTGCCCTTGTCGAAAGAATTGCTTACTTTGCTGAATTTTTGCAGTGATTATTACTGCTATCCGATTGGTCAGACAGTGTTGTCAGCATTGCCCACGCGCTTACGTTCTGACAAGCCTCTCGTGAGTAAAATCATACTGGATTATCGTTTGAGTACACAGGGTCAGACGCTCAATCTTGATGAATTCCCAAAACGAAAAGTAGTACAGCATCGAATTTTGGCTAAGCTGTCAAATCAAACTTGTAATTTGGCACAGTTGAAATCCTTGTCAGCATCTGCGGGTAAACAGTTGAAATTGTTAATGGCGGATGGGTGGGTTGAGCAGTGTGAAACTTCTGCCTCTGTTTTAACGACCGCCATGAAAGAGGAAGGTCGTGTTGTTTCTCACAAGACTGACCATGCCTTCAATAATGCACACACTTTAAACGACGAGCAACAGGCGGCGGTAGAAACGGTTATGCAAGTGTCGAGCTATAGCTGTTTTTTGTTGCATGGCATTACTGGAAGTGGCAAAACTGAAGTATATGTACATTTGATCCATAAGATATTGCAGCGTGGTAGGCAAGTATTGCTACTGGTTCCGGAAATCAATCTCACACCGCAGTTGGAAAACTATTTTTGTAACCGTTTTCCCGATACGAAATTGGTAAGCTTGCATAGCGGATTGAGTGAGGGCGAGCGATTACAAAATTGGCAGCAGGCGCAAAGTGGCGTTGCCCAAATTGTGTTGGGTACGCGTTCGTCAGTATTTGTCGAGTTGCCGAATCTGGCGTTAATAATTGTGGATGAAGAGCACGATAATTCTTTCAAGCAACAGGATGGATTGCGCTATTCAGCACGTGATGTGGCGATTTTTCGCGCCAGCCAGCGAGGTGTGCCTATAGTGTTAGGGTCAGCAACACCATCTTTGGAAAGCTATCAAAATGCACTGAATGGTCGCTATACATTGCTGCGATTGAAGAGTAGAGCTCAGGCAATGGCGAAGCTGCCAATAGTGCGCTGCATCCATACGCAGCAAACTGTGATGCGTCATGGTATTAGTGAGAATCTGTTAAAAGAAATTAATCAGCGTATTTCTAGGCAGGAACAGAGCCTAGTGTTTATTAACCGACGTGGCTATGCACCAGTGTTGATGTGCGGGGAGTGCGGCTGGCTCTCAGATTGTAAAAATTGCTCAGGTAAATTGGTATTGCATTTAAGAGACCAGCGGTTACGTTGCCATCATTGCGGTTATCAAACGCGTATGCCAAATGCTTGTCCGGATTGCGGGGCCGTAGATTTACATCCTGTAGGTATTGGTACACAACGTGTCGAAAATGTGCTGCAGGAGCATTTTCCACAAGCACGAATTTTGCGGGTAGATCGGGACAGTACGCGTAGTAAACGAGCCTGGGAAATTATGCTAAAACAGATACACGCCAACGAAGTTGATATTCTGGTAGGAACGCAAATGTTGGTCAAGGGACATGACTTTCCTGCACTTACTCTGGTGGGGGTGCTTAACCCGGATAGTGCGTTATACAGCAGCGATTTTCGTGCTGCTGAAAAGTTGTTTGCTCAACTGGTGCAGGTTATAGGTCGTGCCGGCCGTGCAGATAAGGCAGGTGCCGCAATTATTCAAACGTCCTTCCCTGAACATCCGTTATTCCTCGCTTTACAGGCATACGACTTTGATGGGTGGGCTGCTTCACAGCTTGATGAGCGCAAAATGGCAGGTTTCCCGCCATTTAGGTACCAAGTCATGTTGAGAGCTGAAGGCAAGCAAGAAATTGAAGTTTACGCTTATTTGAATCATGCACGTAAAGCAGCCATTGCATTGCAATCAGAGGTAGAGATTTTTGGTGTGGTGCCAGCAGCGTTATCTCGTCGTGCAAATCATTTCCGTGCCCAGTTGCTGGTGCAAGCGACCAATCGGAAAGTCATGCAACAATTTTTGCGTGCTTGGCACCCTACACTTGATGGATACACATCAAAAAAAATTCGCTGTTCTTTGGATGTTGACCCGACGGAGTATTGAAGCGCATCCATATAAAATAGATGAATATATGCCATCATTGCTGTAAGAGCTGGATATTTACTTATGATTCCCAATCATGGCTGATGTTTAGGCGATTCTTGCTCCCACTTTTTTTGTCAACTTTGGTTAAAGGACTATCAGTTTTAGATTGATTGGCGAATGATATTTTATGGGCACAATAGTCAAAATTGACCAACTTGCCGGAGAGATGTTAAAGGTGTATGGTTCGTGCATGTTATGAAGATGTTTTCCTTTGGTGTGGTTGGACATGTGGTCAGTTAAAAGGCACAGGGTAGCAAATACGATTGATAGTTAATTGAATTTCTGAGGTATAACATGAATAAAAGAATCTTGCCGAGCGGTATTGTTCTAGCAGCATTATCTTATTTTTTTATAGCCTCTCCAGTTCAAGCAAAGGGAGAGGTTAGCTACAAAAATGATATCCGCCCAATCATTTATGACTACTGCTTGAGTTGTCATAAACCCGGAGGAAAGGGTTACAAGAAAAGTGGCTTAGACTTGCGAACATATAAGAGCTTGATGAAAGGTACTAAATATGGGGCCATTATTAAGCCAGGTGACAGCTATACCAGTATTCTGATTCAGTCAGTAGAGGGGCGCGTTCATCCCTCTATCAGAATGCCCTATGGGATGGATGGAAGCCTCGCTAAGGACAAGATTGAACTCCTCAGAAAATGGGTGCAACAGGGTGCAAAGAACAACTGAAGCAAGAAAAAATCTTGTTGAAGATGCTTTATACCTTGCTTGTTATATGAGGGTGAATTTTTATAGTCACTTTTCGTAAAATTGAAAATGGCCTGCATTTAAGCTGTGGAAATTTAGTATAAAAAATATATATTTTTAATATTCCTGGCAGGTGTTATTGGAGCCGGTTATGAAAATCGCCAAAGAGTTTATGATGGTCCTCATGTGGAAAACGATTTGCACTACCTGCACACAATAAACCGCAGCATTAATGTGGACTAAATCGGGTGTAGCTTTCTACAGCGCTAAGGTTTGAATATGTTGCCTACTGCTTTGTGTGAAAGTTGTCACTGATATGCAATTTTGTTGTGGCTAGTAATGTGCAGGTGAATTTAAAAAGGATGATATTCCGGAATTCTAATTAGGGGAGTAGCAATGACTGAGGCCGATGATTTAGAAAATAAGGGACGACGCAGTTTCTTACTTAAGGCAACTTCTGTCGTTGGTGGGACTGGTGCCGCAGCTGCGTGTTATCCATTTGTCGCTAGCATGAATCCGAGTGCTGAACTGTTAGCAAAGGCAAATACCGAGGTTGATTTATCCGGGATTCCTGAAAAAGGAATGCACACGGTTGCTTGGCAAGGCAAGCCAGTATTTGTATTGCATCGTTCTGAAGATCAGATTAAGGCGATGGCAGCCAGTGAAGGGGGGCTTTTCCCTGAACAGGATAAAGATCGGGTAAAACAGCCGGAATGGCTGGTCGTGATAGGGGTCTGCACACATATGGGTTGTGTGCCCAATAAGGAAGGTCCGGGTTGGACTTGCCATTGTCACGGCAGTCAGTACGACGATAGTGGTCGAGTCCTTCGTGGACCAGCTCCGGGAAATCTTGAGGTACCTCCTTACCGGTTTATTTCGGCAAACAGGATAAAGATTGGTGAAGTCTAGGAGCGTGCCATGACAAATAAAATCATCAAATGGATAGATTATCGCTTCCCTCTCTCCAGCCTCATCAAACATGAATTGACCGGTTATCCGGTACCGCGAAATCTTAGCTATTGGTGGAATTTCGGGTTTTTGGCCCTTTTTGTGCTGATACTCCAAGTAGCCACCGGACTTTTTCTGGCCATGCATTACAAACCGGATGCGGCTATTGCCTTTGACTCCATCCAGCACATCATGCGCGAGGTGAATTATGGCTGGCTGCTGCGTTACATGCACTCTACCGGTGCTTCGGCATTCTTTCTGGTGATTTACATACACATGGCACGCACGCTTTATTATGGTTCATACCGAGCGCCCCGCGAATTGATGTGGTGGACCGGGCAAGGTTTACTGCTGCTGTTGATGGCGACTGCGTTCATGGGTTATTTGCTGCCTTGGGGGCAGATGTCCTTCTGGGGTGCGACCGTGATCACCAATCTTTTCCGTGCCACACCTTTCATCGGTGACGAGGTGGTGGTATGGCTGCGTGGTGATTACGCTGTGGGAGATGACACACTAACGCGCTTCTTCGCGCTGCACTATTTGTTCCCGTTCCTGATCATCGGTGCGGTAGTGGTACATCTGGTTGCATTGCACACTGTGAAGAGCAGCAACCCCAGCGGTATTGATCTGGCTGACAAGGACAATATCCCGTTCCACCCCTACTACACCAGCAAGGATTTTTTTGGGATGGGGATTTTTCTGATTGCTTATTTCATCGTGGTATTCTTTTTCCCGCATAGTGTGTTAGAGCCGGCTAACAATATTCCGGCCAATCCCATGATAACCCCCGATCACATAGTGCCGGAATGGTACTTTTTGCCGTTCTATGCAATCTTGCGTTCGGTGCCGAATGCAGTTGGTGGTGTGGTGGCAATGGGACTCTCCGTAATTATCTTTGCATTCATGCCATTTTTGGACCGATCGCGTATACCCGGTGGGGGTCGCTACAGACCAGTGTACCGAATAATGTTCTTTATATTTATGCTGGATATTTTATTGCTAGGCTATATCGGTTACGTTCCGGCAACCGATCAGACCATCACAATCGGACAAGTAGCGACTCTTTACTATTTTTTATCGTTCCTGCTGCTGCCTTTTATATCCAAAGCCGAGGATATGTGGCTTTTTAGACGAGGCTTACCATCCAATATATTGGCTTTGATTGCAAGTGAGGAAGAAGAAAAAAGAATAAGGAGATAGGGTGAACAAGTTCATTGCTTCGGTAATGCTTTACTGTACCGTTTTTACGGTATCTGCCTCTGAAGTCAAGTTGGAAAAATTCCAGGTTGATACCAGCGTGCTTGCTGTGGAACGCGGAGTAGATACTTTTATGGAAGTTTGTCATGGTTGTCACAGCCTGAAATACGTCTTTTATCGGGATTTGGCAGCCTTAGGCATAAGTAGAGACAGAATTGCCGAATGGCGGGGTGATTCGACACTTGAGGCAGCAATGACCAGTCTGATTTCAGATGAGACAGCTATACTGTCGTTTGGAGCAGTTCCGCCTGATCTGAGTATGATGGTTGCCGCGAGAGTCGGTGGAAACAGTTATTTGTACGCCTACCTGACAGGCTACTACCTTACATCTGATGGAGAAATTAGCAATCATGTATTTCCTCTAACGAAGATGCCGGATGCACTAGACATCAGTAGTGCATCAGACTCGGCCCGGCGTTCAGAGTTACAGGGAAAAGCACATGATATTGTGTCGTTTCTTTCATGGGCTGCAGATCCGCATAAGGCGGAGAGGGAGAGAATGGGGTATTACGTAATCGGTTACTTAATACTTTTGTCTGTATTGCTTTACAACGTGAAACTTGAGGTTTGGTCTAGACTCAAAACATAGCCAGTTTGAAATGTCTATGTGTGTTTGATGGTACTTTAACTTATGCTACATGCTGGTTCACATAGGGTCTGAGCCAGACGGTATGTTGATTATTCATCCCTTCAAGTTTACAACTATCACACCTGCGAGTAGCGATGATTCCTGGAGATTTAATCTTTGCATTGACGGCCATAGTTGGCAGCATTAACGCGCTGACAGGAGAAAAAATGGCGCCATTCTGCAGAGATTGGCGGGATCGTTATTCTGGCACCGCGATTGCAGTTGTATTTCCCGCGGACACACAGCAGGTCAGCGAAGTTGTTATGCTGTGCCATGCCAATCATATTTCTATAGTGCCGCAAGGGGGTAATACTAGTCTATGTGGCGGATCAGTTCCACTTGAGAATCGTGGCGATCAGGTCATTGTCAATCTTTCGCGTATGAATCACATCGTCTCTGTTGATGCAATCAACTACACCATGACGGTTGAGGCTGGCTGCAAACTGGCTAGTTTGTATGAGGAAGCCGAGAAACATAAGAGATTGTTCCCTTTAGGTCTGACTGCAGTTGCACCGCACTGCGAGATTGGCGGTAACCTTTCTACCAATGCCGGTGGTGTTGGTGTATTGCGGTACGGGAGTGCACGTAATTTGGTGCTTGGTTTGGAAGTGGTGATGCCAGATGGGCGTATCTGGAATGGCCTACGCAGCCTGCGTAAAGATAATAGCGGCTACGATCTCAAGCATCTGTTTATTGGAGCAGAAGGTACGCTGGGTATAATCACGGCCGCAGTATTAAAGTTGTATCCTCTTCCAAGATCGGCAGCCGCTGCTTGTGTTGCGGTAAGCGACCCGGCAGCTGCAGTGGCGTTATTGGCACATCTACGTGCTACATGTGGTGACACAATCAGCGCTTTTGAAATTATTTCTCGGTCTTGTCTGGATCTGGTTTTTAAGAATATTCCTGATGCGTTAGAGCCTTTTACAAAAATGTATGAATGGATTGTTATCGTGCAGCTGGAAGATGTTATTTCAGTGCCGTTGGATACTGCATTGCGTGATGCACTAAACTTGTTCGGAAATGATGTGCTTGAGTTTGAAATTACTGCCGATAAGGTTTACGCCGAACGTTGGTGGAGGTTGCGTAAGAGTATTAGTGAGGCACAAAAGCTTGAGGGCATCAGCATCAAACATGATATTTCCGTGCCTGTCAGTTGCGTGGCAGACTTTATTTTACGCGCTGATGATTTGTTGCATAAAGAGTTTAGGGGTATACGTATCGTGGCTTTTGGTCATATAGGTGATGGCAATATCCATTACAACACTTCAATGTTGGATGCAAAGGAAAACGAGCGCTTCATTTCGCAACATGAAGGTGCAGTGAATAAGTTGGTTTATGCCGTGGTACGAGAGCTCAATGGAAGCATTAGTGCTGAACATGGCTTGGGGCAACTTAAGCGCGACACCATAATCGGCTACAAAGCCCCGCTGGAGATGGAGCTAATGCGTAATATCAAACAAACATTCGATCCGTGCGGACTGATGAATCCTGGTAAGGTGTTGTAGGTCACACTGGGTCTACTATTCGGTAAGTGCGGCGTGTCAATGTGAATACCGATTTTTGTAGTTGGAAATTAAGGAAATTATTTGACTGACTAGGTCAATATTTGATACGGCTCCATTACTAGTGACTCTACCTTGCCACCTAACAAGGTCAATCGTCCTTCAAGTCGAGTGTTGCCGGTTTCGCTGAATTCAAAGCGATAAGTGCGTCGTAGAACTCTGCGCCCAGATTTGTCGCGTGAAAAGGCTAACGCAACGCTAGCAACGGTGTCATCCAGAAACTGTACGTTTGCTTGGTTGCAGGCTTGTTTTCCTGTTGTTCGAGCTATTTCAAGCGCACGCAAGCTTTCAAACCAGAACCAACCAAGCACGGCTAAGAGAACTAGGAAAAGTAAGCTTATTGTATCCATGGTTGTGCAATATGTAAGGAGCTGATTATTGAATATAATAAGATTATGTTAACAGCGTCCCTAAAATTTCATTTAGTTAATATTGAGTTGCGTAATGAAGCAAGCAAGCTGAAGTTGTAATGTAATATTGGGTTAAGCACTTTGCAATTCCTTGGTTAGGTAATGAGCGAATTTGTATCAACAATCCAATAATGCTCAGGTGTTATAATCCGCGCCTCTTTAAAGGTGCTGTTTCATGTCCGTTGCATTAAATTTTAAATCTCATTTAGCTGAATTGTTCGTGCAGGCCTTGCACGAGATTGCGCCTGATATAGAAGAAACCGAGGTTTTCATAGAGCGTCCCAAAATTGCTGCGCATGGTGATTATGCCTGTAATTTGGCTATGCAACTGGCAAAATTGTTGCGGAAGTCGCCACGTGACATAGCGCAGGCATTAATCTCAGCATTGCCCTCATCTGATGCTGTGGAAAGAGTAGAGATTGCTGGAGCGGGATTCATTAACGTGTTTATAACCACTGTTGCAAAGCAGGGCGTGGTTCATGGAGTTTTACGAGCAGGTGTTGATTACGGCCGTATTAATGCTGGCGAGGATAAAAAAGTCGGAGTGGAATTTGTTTCAGCGAATCCGACAGGGCCACTGCATGTGGGTCACGGACGCGGTGCGGCAGTGGGAGACTGCTTGTGCCGTGTACTTAAGGCTGCCGGATGGGATGTGACTCGCGAATTTTATTATAATGACGCGGGTGTGCAGATTGATAACTTGACGCTGTCTGTGCAATTGCATTGTAAGGGTATTACACCAGATGACCCGGCTTGGCCTGAAGCGGGATATCGCGGTGATTACATCGCGGATGTAGCCAAAGCATTTGCAGCAAAGGAAGTGGTTGAAGCTGATGACCAGCACATTAAGGCATCTGGTGATGTGACCGATAAAGAAGCAATCAGGCATTTTGCTGTAGCCTATTTGCGTCGTGAGCAAGACCTTGACCTGCGTGCTTTCGGAGTGTGTTTTGATGTGTTTTCATTAGAGTCTGCTCTGTATACTGAAGGTAAAGTGGAGGAGACGGTCAATAAGCTGATTGACAGTGGGCATACCTATGAGCAGGATGATGCACTATGGTTGCGTACTACCGATTTTGGCGATGATAAAGACCGGGTGATGCGCAAAACTGATGGTGGCTATACTTATTTTGTCCCTGATGTAGCGTATCATCTTGATAAATGGCGGCGTGGTTTTACACGTGTTATTAATGAGCAGGGTGCTGACCATCACAGCACGATTACCCGGGTAAGGGCTGGGTTGCAGGCGTTGAACGTTGGTATTCCCAAAAGCTGGCCGGATTATGTGTTGCACCAAATGGTGACGGTGTTGCGCAACGGTGAAGAGGTGAAAATATCCAAGCGTGCAGGCAGCTATGTCACTTTGCGTGATTTAATCGATGAGGTGGGTTGTGATGCAACCCGCTATTTTCTTGCGGCACGTCACCCGGATTCGCAACTTGTGTTCGATATTGATTTGGCAAAGTCCAAGAGCAATGATAATCCGGTGTATTACATTCAATATGCTCACGCACGTATAAGTGCAGTGTTAGAGCAGTGGGGTGGAAGCAGTGAAACTTTATTACAAGCGAATGTCAGACTGCTGGATAGTGAATACGAGATCACTTTGCTGCAACAGATGATTGATTACCCGCAAGTGATTGAAAATGCAGCACATGAATTGACGCCTCATGTTATTGCGTATTATCTGAAAGATTTGGCAGCTGATTTTCATAGTTACTATAATGCTTCGCGATTCTTGGTAGAGAATGAGGCAATCAAGTTGGCCAGGTTGGCATTGATTGCGGCTACTGCACAGGTGATACGTAACGGCTTGGCTTTATTGGGCGTCACCGCACCTGAGAAAATGTAGTATTAGCTATGAAACATATACTGGATGAAAAATATGAGCAGTAACACTGGCAATAAATCCTCAGCACCGCGTAAAGAGGAGCATAAAATGCTGGTGGGGGTTCTCGTTGGTATGGTTGTTGGCGTAGGGGTTGCAGCTGGCTTGGCTTGGTATTTGATGAAATCGCCAACACCATACCTGAAAAAATCCCCATTGGCTGACAAGTTGCCAGTAACTATAGCTCCTCAAAATCCATCTGTCGGAGTGGAAAACATGGATGATAAGCCTCGTTTTGAGTTTTATAAAGTTTTGACTGATAAGCAGGATTCAAGTGTTGTTTCGCGTGCTAAATCGTCCACTGTTCCTGTTCGAAAGACGGTTGTTTATAAGTTTCAACAGTTGCAAGTTGGCTCATTCCAAAGTCCAGATGATGCTGAAAAGCTTAAAGCCAAACTTGCGCTATTAGGTGTTGAAGCTAATGTTCAAAGTGCAACTATCCCTGACAAAGGGGTGTGGTACCGGGTTCGGTTAGGGCCATACAAAACAGAAGATGAAATGGTTCGTGCACGGAGTTTTTTGCAACAAAATGGGGTGGAAAGTACTCCAATGACGGCGCAATAAACTGATTTATCATTATCACTGGAGAAACTAAATGAATAAATTGTTCAAAAGTTTGTTAATTGCTGCTGCGTTACTTCTCAGTAACGGGTCTAATGCATCGGTAGAACTGGGTAAGGATTACAAGATGTTAAATCCATCTCAGCCAACCAGTAATAAAAATATTGAGGTGCTGGAATTTTTCTTTTATGGCTGCTCGCATTGTTTTAATCTACACAATCCACTGAGTTCTTGGGAAAAAACTATGCCCAATGACGTGGAGCTTACCTTGGTGCCAACAATATTCCGCAACTCTATGGAGCCCATGGCACGTACTATGTACGCTCTGGAAAGCATGGGGCAACTAAACAAATTACATGAAGCACTTTACCGGGCTTGGAATGTGGAAAAACAAGAGTTGTTTGATGAATCTGCTATTACCAATTTCGTGGCGAAGCACGGTGTGGACCGCAAAAAATTTGCAGCTGCATATAATTCATTTTCAATGCAAAGCAAGGTAGTGCGAGCCAAACAGATGGTACGTAGTTACGGCATCAATGGCACACCGACCTTAGTGGTAGATGGTAAATATGTGGTAACCGGATTACAGCCTGACGATACTGTTCGTGTGCTGAAGGAGGTTATCCAGATGGCGCGCAAGGAAAGGTCTGGGGAATAAGTAATTGATTGAAAATATTTAATTGTTATGTTGATCGGAGCCGATCAGCTGTTGATGCAAGAATCAAATACTCTTGGAAGTTATATCCAAGTGCATTGGGAGATGGCGGGGTGAAAGTGGTTACGATTCCCCCGGCTTAACTAAATTTCCCTGACAGCAATCAAACCTTACTTAGTCCCATTTTTCTTGGATAGAACCATTTAGCTGGTCGTATACCGTGTGCAATTAATCGGAAGGGGACATTTACCCTTGTCAAGGCATGAGTTTGCAGGGGGGTGGACTGGAATTGCGGCCCCACTGCATATATGACCTATTCTTTGTCAACCTAATGCTCATACCTCGCGTTAACAGATCACGGCAGACGGCACCTTGATCGGTCACTTTCTTCTTTGCCAAGCGGGTGGATTTTCTGTATTCTGGGAACCTGTTAGGCTTTAAGCAGTCCGACATTGGGCCTTTTGTAGTAAGGCTTTATACACCCGTCTATATTACTTATTTAAGGAAGTTATAATGAAAACCATTTTTACCCTGTTGGCAATATTTACATTTGCAGGTACTGCGGTTGCAGCTCCACAATCAAATGCACTAGATGCCATGTACGCTGCAGTCAGCAAATACCCCAATACGGGCAAAGTAACGGAGGTTATCCAAACCTCGATGTACACCTATATGCAGGTCTCAGGAGACCAAGGTTCGATCTGGCTTGCGGCCTCCAAAAACAAAGTAGAGAAAGGTAATAACATCGGTTTTGGAAGTGGCGCAACTATGAAAAACTTTCATAGCAAATCGCTGAATCGCACCTTCGATACGATAATCTTCCTGGATAAAGTTGAAGTATTGAAGTAAGCGTTCTTAGTAGTTAATTCAAAGCCCCTGGTCATCCGCTGGGGGCTTTGTTGTATCAGCCTTTAAGTTTGTGTTTCAACACTTCATTCAATTGAGCTGGATTTGCTTTTCCGTTGCTGGCTTTCATGGCCTGACCGACAAAGAAGCCAAACAGTTTTTCCTTTCCGCTGCGGTATTCTGCTACTTTGTCGGTATTTTCCGCAAGAATTTCGTCCACCAGTGCTTCGATAGTACCGGAATCCGAAACCTGTTTCAATCCTTTGGCATCAATGATGGCATCGGCATCACCACCGTCTATCCACATTGTGCGGAACACTTCTTTTGCAGCTGAATTAGAAATGGTGTTGTCAAAAATATGCTTGAGAATTCCGCCAAGCTGGTCTGCTGTGATGCGGCTCTCCTTGATAGACAGGCCATCCCTGTTTAACTGTGCACTAACTTCTCCTACAACCCAATTACATAGTTTCGAGGCATTTGTTGCAGATGTTGGCACGCCTTTTGTAAGCAAGGAGCGAAGGGCGCTATCGTAGTATTCAGCTACTTCTCGGGAGGAAATGAGGATATTGGCATCTTCAGTTGGAATGCCTTGCTTGACGTAACGTTCAAGTTTTGCATATGGTAACTCAGGTAGCGTATCTCGTATCCTTTCAATCCATTCAGGCGAAATATCCAGCGGCAGTAGATCGGGGTCAGGGAAGTACCGGTAATCATGCGCGTCTTCCTTGCTGCGCATTGCGCGTGTCTCGCCTGTGTCCGGGTTGAACAGAATCGTGGCTTGTTGTACCTTGCCGCCATTTTCAATAGTATCGATCTGCCATTGCACCTCGTAATCGATGGCCTGTTGCATAAATTTGAATGAGTTGAGGTTCTTGATCTCACGGCGGGTACCCAAGGGATCTCCTGGGTGGCGTACAGAAACATTAACATCACATCTGAATGAGCCTTCCTGCATATTACCGTCACAAATCCCTATCCAGCGCACCAGAGAGTGCAGGGCTTTTGCGTAGGCTACAGCTTCTGCGGCGGAACGCATATCCGGTTCTGAAACGATTTCCAGCAACGGTGTTCCGGCACGATTCAGGTCAATGCCGGTCATGCCGTGAAAATCTTCGTGCAGTGATTTGCCAGCATCTTCTTCGAGGTGGGCGCGGGTCAGGCGCACCACTTTTTCGCATGCGGGCTGCTTACCTTGAGCAGGCACATGGATAACGAGCTGACCGTTACCGACTACCGGCAGGTCGAACTGACTGATCTGGTAGCCTTTGGGGAGATCGGGGTAGAAGTAATTTTTGCGGGAAAAAACTGAGCGACGAGGAATTTCCGCGCCGACAGCAAGTCCGAATTTGATAGCGCGCTCCACGGCGCCCTTGTTTAAAACTGGTAATACACCAGGGAGTGCGATACTCACTGCATCAGCTTGCCTATTTGGTTCGGCACCGTAGGTGGTGGAAGCACCCGAAAATATTTTGCTGCTGGTTGTAAGTTGCGCGTGAACTTCCAAGCCGATAACTATTTCCCATTGCATGTTCATGTCTTTACAAGCCTAAGTTTTGTGGTGCGTGATTGTGGCTGTCGGTTACCTGTTGATATTGATGAGCGACGTTAAGCATTTGCGCTTCGGCAAAATAATTACCGATAATTTGCAACCCAACCGGACGTTTATTGTGATCAAAGCCGCAAGGTATAGACATGCCCGGTAGTCCAGCCAGATTTACCGCGATAGTATGGATATCGGATAGATACATCTGCACTGGGTCGTTATCTTTTTCTCCAAGATTAAATGCGGTGGAGGGGCTGGTCGGCCCCATGATGACGTCACATTGTTTGAAAGCTTCAGAGAAATCCTGTGCAATAAGACGACGTATCTTTTGTGCTTGTAGATAGTAAGCGTCATAGTAACCATGGCTAAGAACATAGGTGCCAATCATTATTCTGCGTTTTACTTCTGCACCAAAGCCCTGAGCTCGGGTTTTTTCATACATGTCAGCCAAGTCGGAATATTCTGGTGCACGGTAACCATAGCGTACACCGTCGTAACGTGACAGATTGCTGGATGCTTCTGCCGGAGCAAGCACGTAATATACCGGGACAGATAATTTGGAATTTGGCAAGCTGATGTCAACAATGGTTGCGCCAAGTTTTTTGTATTCGGCGATTGCCGTGCTTACGCACTCAGCTACATCATTGCTCAAGCCTTCAGCAAAAAATTCCTTGGGTAGGCCGATGCGCAGGCCGTTCAGTGGTTTGATGAGATCACGAGTGTAGTTTTCTTTATCACGTTGCAGGCTGGTTGAGTCGCGCTCATCAAACCCGGTCATCACATTTAACAATAGTGCCAAGTCTTCTGCGCTGCGTGCCATAGGGCCAGCCTGATCAAGACTGGAGGCGAAGGCTATCATGCCGTAACGGGACACAGTTCCGTAAGTCGGTTTGATGCCTGAAATGCCACATAGCGAGGCCGGCTGGCGAATCGAACCACCAGTATCGGTGCCTGTTGATGCAGCACACATTCGTGCAGCTACAGCTGCGGCGGAGCCACCTGAGCTGCCTCCTGGAACCGTGTTCAGATCCCAAGGATTTTTAACTGCTCCGAAGTAAGATGTCTCGTTTGAAGAACCCATGGCAAACTCGTCCATATTGGTCTTGCCTAAATTCACTGCACCGGCGTTGTTGAATTGTTCAATGACATGCGCATCGTAAGGTGCAATAAAATTTTCAAGCATTTTTGAGCCGCAACTGGTTCGCCACCCTTTAGCGCAAAAAATATCTTTTTGCGCAACAGGGATGCCAGTTAAATTTTGTTCCTTGCCATTGGATAGCAATTCATCAGCTGCCCTTGCCTGTTTGAGGCTGAACTCAGGGTTGGTGGTAATGAATGCGTTCAACGATGGATTGAGTGCGGCGATGCGATCAAGGTATAGCTGAGTAAGTTCAACACTGGAAATTTTTTTTGTGCGCAAAGCAGTACCAAGTTGCGCAAGACTGGAGTTCAACATAGGTAGGATTACTCGATGACTTGGGGGACAAGATACAGGCCAGCTTCAGCCTGTGGGGAGATGGATTGGAATAGCTCTCGCTGGTCAGATGAGGTAACTTTATCCTCACGCAGTCGTTGGCAAACGTCTTGGGCGTGTGACATGGGGGTGATATTTCTGGTGTCGACAGCCTGCATTTCAGCGATCAGATCAAAGATTCCTGATAATTGGATCCGTGCGTCAGCGATTTCTGCTTCATTCATTGCGAGTCGCGCTAGGAGGGCAACTTTCTGTACGTCTAAATTGCTGAGGGACATAGGAAAAGCTTTATAAAATTAGAGCTAATAGGGTATCATAGATGGGATTTTTGGCGTATATCTTTGACTACAGGACACAATATGCTTAAGTTTTTTAATAGCTATTTTACTAATGATCTAGCGATTGATCTTGGTACTGCAAACACCCTAATCTGGGTGCGCGGCCAGGGTATCGTGTTGGATGAGCCATCAGTAGTGGCGATCCGCCAAGAGGGCGGACCAAACGGCAAGAGGGTGGTCCAACAGGTTGGAATTGCCGCCAAACAGATGTTGGGACGTACTCCAGGAAGCATTCAAGTGATTCGACCGATGAAGGATGGAGTGATAGCCGATTTTACCGTCACCGAATTGATGCTTAAGCATTTCATCCGCAAAGTATACAAGGCGGGTATTTTCAGTCCTAGTCCACGTATCGTGATTTGCGTACCTTGCGGTTCTACGCAAGTGGAAAGACGAGCGATTCGTGAGTCAGCAGTTGGTGCCGGTGCGCGCCGTGTTGAATTGATCGAAGAGCCGATGGCCGCAGCAATCGGCGCAGGCTTACCGGTAGAAGAAGCAACAGGCTCAATGGTAGTTGATATTGGTGGCGGTACCACGGAAGTGGGAGTTATGTCGTTGGGTGGTGCAGTTTATTCTGGCTCGGTACGAGTCGGAGGTGACAGATTTGATGAGGCGATAATCAATTATATCCGTCGTAATTACGGCATGTTGATCGGCGAAACTACGGCCGAGGTAATCAAAAAAGGTATCGGCTCAGCCTTTCCTGGCAGCGAGGTGCGCGAGTTGGAGGTTACCGGGCGCAATCTGGCTGAAGGGGTGCCTCGCAGTTTCACTATTTCCAGTAATGAAGTTCTTGAGGCGATGACTGATCCTATTAACAATATAGTCAGTGCTGTCAAGACTGCGCTAGAGCAAACACCCCCAGAGTTAGGATCTGACATTGCCAGTAAAGGCATGGTGTTGACCGGGGGAGGAGCGTTATTACGTGATCTTGATCGCCTACTGATGGAAGAGACGGGGTTGCCCGTGTTGATAGCAGAGGATCCGTTAACCTGTGTGGTTCGTGGTTCCGGTATGGCACTTGAGCATATGGATAGATCAACCAGCATCTTTACCACTGAATAGTTATTTTTCGACATAACTTTTCTGAAACTGCGATGGAATATCGTTGATGGACAGCACACAATCCTTCAGATTTTTCAATCGAGGTCCCAGCTCAGTTGCAAGGTTGGTTTTTTTTGCAGTGTTCTCGCTGTTACTCCTTTTCGTAGATGCTCGTTACCGCTATCTGGAATCCACTCGTAGTGCATTATCGATGCTGGTTTATCCAATACAGCGCATGGCAAGTTGGCCGGGGTTGTTGTGGCAGCAGGCTGGAGATTTCTACATCACGCAGAACAGGCAGCACAACCTGATAACGGAAAACGACAGGTTGCAGCAAAAACTTCTGCTTAACGCGGCTCAATTGCTGCAGCTGCAAGCTCTGCAAGCTGAAAATCAGCAATTGCGTAAATTGTTAGAGCAGCCGTTCCGCTATGATTTTTCTGCAAAATTGGTTGAAATCACGCACGCAGAGCGTGATGTATTTATGCGCAGAGTACTGGTCAATAAAGGTGAAAATGACAATATAAAAGTTAGCCAGATAGTAATGGATGACGTTGGTATTGTTGGACAAATTACGCGTGTATATCCTTGGATGTCAGAAATTACCCTGATTACCGAGAAAAATCACGCTGTTCCTGTACAGGTGTTGCGTAACGGCTTACGAGCCATCGTTTTTGGCGCAGGCAATACCAGTGAATTAACATTACGCTATACACCAGTAAGTGCGGATGTTCAAAAAGACGACATGCTGGTTACTTCTGGAATTGATGGGTTGTATCCACCCGGCATTCCAGTGGCAAAAGTTATATCAGTGGTGCGTGATTCTGTTTACCCGTTTGCGAACATTACCTGTTTGCCTATGGGCGGAGTAGACAAACATCGTCATTTGCTGGTTCTGTCTAATATGCCTGAACAAGTTGATCGTCCTCTGAGAGAGTTAAAAAATTCCAACGCTACTTCACGAGGAATGACCAGGAGTAAGCAATAATGCTGGCTAGAGACATAAATTCCAGATCAGTGATCGAGCGTCCGGTCAGTAATTTTTTTATTTTCGCAAGTGTGCTCATTGCATTACTGATAAACGGATTGCCGTGGGGAGGAATCTGGTTGTTGTTGCGCCCAGATTTTGTTGCAGTTGTGTTGCTCTATTGGTGTATGCACAAACCTTGGCGGTTTGGTATTGGCTTGTCCTGGACAGTAGGAATATTTGCCGATGTGTCTGATGCCAGCTTGTTCGGTCAGCATGCTTTGGCATATACAGTACTTGCATACGGTGGAGTAGTGTTGAATAACCGTTTACAGATGTTTAATCTGCGCCAGCAGGCCATCCATGTGTTAGGTATCTTGTCGTTGACTTATATAGTCTATGCTTCGGTGCATTGGATGATGAGTGGTCACATTACTTGGTTATATTTCCTTGGTTGCTTGACTTCTACCCTGTTGTGGATTCCGCTTAGTATCCTGTTTCAGGCAATGCGGCAAAAGCGTGTGGAAAATGAATGATTAAATACGCTGAGTTTAAAAATCACCAGCGTGAGATATTCCATTTTCAACTGCGCCTTCTCGTCAGTATCGGGTTTGTGCTGCTGCTATCAGCAATACTTCTGATGCGTTTAATCTACCTGCAAGCGATCCGTCACAGCCATTATCAGACTTTGGCAGAAAGTAATCGCATTTCCATAGCGCCGCTTGTCCCCAATCGTGGTCTGATAGTAGATCGCAATGGCATAATCCTCGCACGTAACTATTCTGGTTATACGCTGGAAATAAATCAAAATAAGACCACAGATGTCGACGCAACCGTAAATGCGCTAGCTGAGCTAATCAAAATCACTCCAAAAGATCGCAGGCGTTTCAAGAAAATGCGCGCAGAAAGTCATGGCTTTGAAACATTGATGATTCGCAATCGTCTGAGCGATGAAGAGATTGCACGCTTTGCTGCGCTGCAATATCGCTTTCCTGCAGTTGAAATCAAGGCGCGACTGTTTCGAGATTATCCCTTGGGAGAAAAAGCAGCACATTTGATTGGCTATATTGGTCGAATCAATGAGAATGATGAAACAAAGCTTGAAGAAAATGGTCTTGCAGCCAACTATCGTGGCTCGGATTACATCGGTAAAACAGGTTTGGAGCAGAGCTATGAAAGTGATTTGCACGGTATTACCGGTATAGAAGAGATTGAAGTAGATGCCGGAGGACGTGCGGTACGAGTGCTGTCGAATAGCCCACCTGTTTCCGGAAACACGCTGGTGTTGAGTGTAGATGCAAAATTGCAGGAGATTGCCGAGCAATCATTTGGTGATTATCGTGGTGCGTTGGTAGCTATAGATCCTAACAACGGAGAAGTGCTGGCTTTTGTCAGTAAGCCAGGTTATGACCCCAATCCGTTCATTGACGGTATCGATACGCAGAGTTGGAATGAACTGAATAATTCACCAGGTGTGCCGCTAAACAATCGTGCATTGCGCGGACAATATCCACCAGGATCCACTTTAAAGCCATTTTTAGCATTAGCCGGATTGTATTTCAAACAACGCTCACCAAGCGACACCATTAATGATCCGGGTTATTTCATGTTGCCAAGGTGGAGCCGTCGTTATCGCGATTGGAAACAAGGCGGGCACGGCAGTGTGGATATGTTCAAGGCCATTCAGGTGTCCTGTGATGTCTATTTCTATGGTTTGGCTACCGAGCTGGGTATAGATAATATGTTCAATTATCTTTCGCTCTATGGATTCGGTAAGAAAACAGGCATTGATTTGGAAGGAGAGTCATCCGGACTGCTGCCTTCGAAAGAGTGGAAAATGAAGCGCCACAAAGACATATGGTATCCCGGCGACACAGTATCTGCAGGGATTGGGCAGGGTTATAACCTGGTAACACCAGTGCAGTTGGCGCTTGCTACAGCTACTTTGGCTAATGATGGTGTGGCATATAAGCCACATTTGGTAAAGGAAGTGCGTAGCTCACTAGGTGAAGTTAAACGTTTGATCGCTAGCGAACCGATAGATGATCTGAAGATAGATGCAATACATCTTGATTTGGTTAAACGTGCCATGGTTGCTGTAACGCAACCTGGCGGAACGGCAGTATATGCATCATTAGGTGCGCCTTATCGTATTGCAGGGAAGACCGGTACTGCACAGGTGATATCGATGAAACAGGATGAAAAATATGATGCCGAAACAGTTGCTGAGCGGCATCGCGACCATGCATGGTTCATCGCATTTGCTCCTGCAGAGGAGCCAAAAATAGCGGTGGTGGTACTGGCCGAAAACGGCGGTCATGGTGGAAGTACTGCGGCTCCAATTGCGCGTAAGGTATTGGATTATTATTTGCTTGGCAAGATTCCAAAGCCGATGGTCAAGCCGAAGAAAATTGTGGAGATTGAACATGACTAGACGGCAATTCTGGAGACATATCACTGTTCATGTCGATCGTCAGTTGATGTTGGGGATCAGCCTGTTGTTAATGACCAGTCTCCTGATGCTATACAGCGCGGATAACGCCAGTTGGGATCGGCCATTGAGGCAGATGTTCAACATTGCGATAGCAATTAGCTGCATGTGGCTAATTGCGAATCTACCGCTGCATTTTTTGAAGCGTACTGCGGTTCCTGTTTATCTGTTGGGTATGGTGTTGCTGATCGGTGTGGCATTCTTTGGTGAAATTAGCCATGGAGCACGACGCTGGCTTGACCTTGGTGTGGTAAGTATCCAGCCATCCGAATTGATGAAAATAGGTGTTCCGATGATGATGGCTTGGTATTTTGAGAAGCATGAAGCTACGCTTACCTTGAAAAATTATTTTATTGCTTCACTACTGCTGTTTATACCAATAGGGTTGATTTTACGTCAGCCCGATCTTGGAACTTCATTGCTGATTTTAGCCAGTGGATTTTACGTGTTGTTCCTGGCTGGTTTGAGCTGGCGAGTGATGGCGGTAATGTTTATTTTGGCGTTAGCCAGCGCACCTGTGATGTGGTCGGTGTTGCATGAATATCAACGGCATCGCATCATGATGCTGTTCGATCCATCTCAGGATGCTTTAGGTAATGGATACCATACTATTCAGGCTACTATCGCAGTGGGTTCAGGAGGCTTATTCGGCAAGGGTTATTTGCACGGCACACAGGCACACTTGGACTTTTTGCCGGAACGCACTACAGATTTTATTTTTGCTGTATTTTCTGAAGAGTTTGGCCTGTTGGGCTGCACAGTGTTGTTGGCAATGTATGCATTTGTACTCTGGCGAGGGTTTAGCATCACTGCAAACGCATCTACATACTTTACGCGACTGATGGCAGGCTCCATAACCCTGACATTCGCTACCTACACATTCGTCAATATGGGTATGGTTAGTGGCATCCTGCCGGTAGTTGGTGTGCCATTGCCACTTATCAGCTATGGTGGCACTTCAATGCTCACATTGCTACTGGGCTTTGGCATTTTGATGAGTATAGAGACACATAAAAAACTGGTAAGAACTTGATAAAACAAATAACCATTTCACTTGACTGCCAAGCGTGGTAGTTAAATGGCTGATTAAACAGGAGGATCGATGAGTAGGGGAATCGCAGTAACACCGTATAAAGTTCTGGTAATTACAACTTTGCTGCTTGCCGCCTGTAGTACTCCGCTGCGTCAAGCTGGGGAGCAGGGCAACCCAGCGACGACAGAAGCAAGCAAACCTGCCTCCGGTGGCTACCTGAAGGGTGATGGGCCAGGTACTGATGAACCAGTTAATCTGGATGCTGTAGCTGATGCTGTGCCCAGGATAGAACCACTTCATCGATATGCAAACCGTCCCTACGGTGCGTTGGGTCAGAAATACACGCCACTGACCAGTGTTGGCAACTATAACGAGCGCGGCATTGCCTCATGGTATGGCAAGAAATTTCATGGTCAACGCACCTCTAGTGGCGAGGTATACGATATGTACGCGATGACTGCTGCGCACCCTACCTTGCCAATCCCTAGCTATGCACGAGTAACCAACTTGGCTAACCAAAAGTCTGTGGTGGTACGCGTCAATGACAGGGGCCCATTTCTGCATGATCGGGTGATCGATCTTTCTTATACTGCCGCATATAAATTGGACATCCTTGCTAATGGCAGCGCAGAAGTGGAAGTGGAAAGCCTCTCTCCATCGACCAATACAAGTACCATAGCTGCCAGCACGGTGACTAGTGAGCCGCTGGAAAGTAACCTGCCTGCGTTACCGGCTATAACCGAAGCTCCGATAACTATTGATTCTCTACCAGACGGTGGGAATGTATACCTGCAACTTGGTGCTTTCGAATCAGAGGAGAATGCCAAGGTCTATATGGAAAAAATGCGCAGCAAATTGAGCTATATCGGCAAACAATTAAAATTGTCCGAAAAGGACGGAATGGTACGTGTGCATGTTGGACCCTAC
>Ga0316187_10000231_pt1 | contig 40750 bp, 34 predicted proteins | sample CroRivburrow1_MG_FD_204927 | JGI IMG/M metagenome (GOLD analysis project Ga0316187, IMG submission 204927) | Coastal sediment microbial communities from Maine, United States - Cross River worm burrow 1 | ecosystem: Environmental > Aquatic > Marine > Coastal > Sediment | place: USA: Maine... | reverse complement strand
GTAGTCAGACATTCAAAATGCCCTGTAATTACAATCAAAAAGAAAAGGGACTTTTCCGAAATTATAAATATTGCTTTTGCTTCAACTTTTACCGGTAATCAATCGCATGTTGTCGAAGAGCTTTTTAAGTTACAGGAAATTTTTCAGGCTAAATTAAACCTGGTTAAAATCAATACCCCTAATAATTTTGAATCTAATCGATCAATAAAAAAATGCCTTGATGACTTTGTTGAAAAGTATCAAGTTAAAAATTATAGTGTAAATATTTATAATGATTTTACTGAAGAAGATGGGATCACTGGTTTTGCTGAAGATATTAACGCAGATATGATCGCATTAGCAACCCATGGCCGAACCGGGTTGATGCACCTTTTAAGTGGAAGCATAGCTGAAGATATAGTAAATCATGCCAAACGACCTGTGTGGACCTGCAGGTTAAAAAATTAGTAGAGAGAAGAAATGGCGAAGATATTAGTTGCTTTAGAAGAAAAATGCACTTTTGTAGATGACCTTATTACGGTTACTAAAGATTTATTCCCGGAGGCATCGGAACATTTATTTTATGCCTTCGTGGTAAAAGATCTGGCATATACTTCTAATATCAGCAACTTTGTAAAAGAATCTGCATTGGTTGATAACCTTCCAGGTGGAATTGAACATTTTTCAGATGAAAATATCAAAAAGACCAAAGTAATTTCATCCTTTGAAAAATCCTGCAAAAATGAATATATCAGATATCAATTTTATAATGATTTTAAAATAACTACTCATGAACTGGTTAAACAAACTACCTATGCTGATTTACTTATAATAAGCTATGAGATATTCCTGAATCACGTAACAAAGAAACCAGATACTTCGATTTTATATCAGCTATTGAAAGGTAGCCGATGTCCTGTTATGATCATCCCGGAAGGACTGAAGCCTGTTAAAAATATCATATTAACATATGATGGTAAAGAATCTTCTGTTTTTGCAATAAGAGCTTTCAGCAATTTGTTTAGCCAAACAGTAAAAGATAAAGTAGCCACAGTTTTAACTGTAACACCAAAAGCTGAAGAAGAAATAAAAAATGAAAAATTCCTTCTTGAATTGGTTAAGGAGCACTTCAATAATGTGGGAGTTCAATTACTGACTGGTTCAAGTACCTCTCATGAAATCCTTAATTTTGCTGAAAGTGTTGAAGATTCTCTTGTTATTATGGGAGCTTATGGTAGAAGCACAATTTCTAACCTGATAATCCCAAGCGTAGCCCGAAGAATAATTGAAAAACGTCGGATTCCACTCTTCATAGCTCATCGCTAATTCCTTCCCTGGAAGTATTCAACAAAGAAAATAAAGTATACCTGTTTCGAAATTATCCATACGATAATCGCCGGGTTTACTATAAAAAACGCGTGGTTGGTTTAACGAATAATAAGAGTCACCTTATTACGACGTCCTTCTACTAAGGTATCAACCATTTCCCCATCACCGAAATTATTGTCATCACCCTTTACAGCACTAACATAATATTGGATTGATTCAAGTTCTTTAAACAATACCTTCCCCTTTTTGCTGGTATTTTGAGATTCAGTCACCGGATTTTCTTCATTCTGAAAATCATCGTGAGTTATGTATAAGGTTACTTCTACACCTTCTACTGTATTACCAAGTCGGTCTCTGACGGTGATCTCAAGGGATGTTTTTAAAAAACTCTGGAATGAAACACCAATAAAAACTATCCCGATAAGAATAATAATAAAAAATTGCCTCTTCATGCTAATAACTTTTATGTCAGGGTCAAAATTATAAGGAATTTATGAACTATAAAAATTATTTGAATTTTCAGTTATCAAATAGCAGTGTTATTAATTCATTAAAATCCCGTGGATCTTTATATTTCCTCCCCGAATGTACATTTGCCATTATTTTAAGCCAGATTTCCTCATTATCCTGATACTTCACCTCTATGAGTATATTTCCATATATCTGATCGATCTGCGCCTCTTGGATAGGATTTGGTTTCAGAAAATATCTTTCAAGCATTAAGACGGAATTTTCAGTTTCCTGGATTTTTCGATCATTATGGACAATCCGGTATTTATTTTCTAAAAGAGTTTCTTTAATATATTCCATCAGAAAGGCAAAGGTTATCCTATCCATTCCAGGACCTGAAAAGATTGTCAGACCATTAGAATAAGAAGAAATATATAATTCGATTTCAATAGATGACTTAATATTATTCTTTTTAAAATGCCAGGAACGGCTAAGCTCATTCAAAATCTTCTGGCTGGCTTCGGTTTTTTTCCAATCACTATATTCTGCTAAAAAGGTGGCAGATCGGGTTAAAAGTTCATGAATAGCAACTGGTGAACTATTGGAGAACAATTTTTTATATAAATCCTGAAAAAAAGTCATAGCTATATATTACACTCCAATTATTTAAGTAATATTTTTGATTAATTGTTACATTAAAAATATGGAATTAAATTCGACATCTGGTTGAATAATAGATTATATTTCTTTTAAAATGCTATTAAAATGGAAGAAGCCGAATTAAATAAACTACAAGAATTTTGGGATGTGGCCCAGGTTTGGCTCATACAATTTGGAGGCAAATTGGTAGTAGCCATACTGGTCCTGTCTATTGGATTTTGGATAATTAACAGATTTTCAAAGATCATTAATAATATAATGATTAAAAGAGAGGTAGATGAATCATTGCGTCCATTTCTGGTAAAATTTTTGAAGATCACTTTGAAGATCATTATATTAATCCCAGTGATATCTATAATGGGCTTAGCCACTTCTTCTTTTCTTGCCATTCTGGGATCAGCCGGACTTGCTATTGGCCTTGCACTACAAGGCAGTCTTGCGAATTTTGCCGGAGGAGTTCTTATTTTATCAATAAGGCCTTTTTCTGTTGGCCATTTTATAAAAGCAGGTGGGGAAATGGGGACAGTTCATAAGATAAATATATTTAACACAATTTTAAAAACGCCGGACAACCAGACCGTTTTCATTCCAAATGGACAATTAGCTGGTAATGTAATTGTAAATTATTCTGATGAACAAACAAGGCGGCTTGTAATTAATCCAACCATCGGGTATGAAGCTGATATTCCAAAAGCCAAAGAAATCCTGTCTTCTATTGTAAATGCTCATGAAAAAATATTAGATGATCCTGAACCTAAAATTGTGGTATTAGAAATGGCGGATAGTGCGATAGTTCTTTCAATAAGGGCATGGGTGTTAAATTCTGATTATTGGGACATCTATTTTTATTTACAGGAAACCATAAAGTTACAATTTGATAAAGAGGGCATATCCATACCGTTCCCTCAAACTACGCTTTCATTAAGCAAAGAAATTGCCCAAGTTTTTAAGAAGTAACGTGATAAAATTATGATCATAGAAACAAGGGCGTTTGCGCGGGCAGGACTACTAGGAAATCCTTCGGATGGTTATAATGGAAAGACCATTTCTATAATTGTTAAAAATTTCGGAGCTCAAATATCACTATATGAAACTCCAGAATTGCATATTATGCCCATGGACCAGGATCTAAATATATACAAAAACATACACGACCTGGTAGAATCAGTAAATCTTACGGGTTATTACGGTGCAGCACGATTGGTTAAAGCAGCGATTAAGAAATTCGTAGAGCATTGTCTTGATCAAAATATCAAGCTTAATGGGAATAACTTTACAATACGATACCATTCCTCCATTCCAAGACAAGTAGGTTTGGCAGGTTCTTCTGCAATTATTACTGCTACCTTTAGAGCATTAATGAAATTTTATAAAGTATCTATTCCATTAGAATTACTCCCGAGCATTATTCTGGCAGCTGAAGTAGAAGAATTGGGCATTAATGCTGGTTTACAGGATCGGGTTATCCAAACTTATGAAGGATGCGTATTCATGGATTTTGAAAGACATTACCTCCAAAAGTATCATTATGGCAAATATGAAAAACTTGACCCCAAACTTCTGCCTAATTTATATATTGCCTATAAAACGGACCTGGGCAAGGTTTCAGGAGCCACCTTCAATGATGTAAAAGTTCGATATGAAAAGAAAGATCCGATCGTTCTTGAGTCATTGAATAACATCGCCTCTCTTGCTGACAAAGGTAAAAATGCAATTATATCAAAAGACTATACGAAGTTGCATTCTCTGATAAATGAAAATTTTGATGAAAGGTGTAAAATTATGAATATCAGTGAAAGTAATATAGAGCTTGTAGAAAAAGCCAGAAAATGTGGCGCCTCAGCAAAATTTACTGGATCGGGAGGTTCGATAATTGGGACTTATGAAGATAATGATATGCTTAAAAAGCTGATCATAGAATTGAAAAAAATTAATGCAAGAGTTATAAAACCTTATATTTTTTAATAATGATAAGAAAGGCAGTAATACCCGCAGCAGGATTAGGAATACGATTTCTACCAGCCACCAAAGCACAGCCAAAAGAAATGCTTCCTATAATTGATACACCAACCATTCAATATGTTGTTCAGGAGGCCGTTGATTCAGGCATTGAGGATATTTTAATCATATCCGGAAAAGGGAAAAGAGCAATTGAAGATCATTTTGACAGAAATGTAGAACTTGAATCCAGGCTGGAAGAAAAAGAAGAAGCTATTCTATTTAATGAAATAAGACATCTCGCTGATATGGCCAGCATCCATTATATCAGGCAAAAAGAAATTAATGGATTGGGAGATGCGATCTACCATGCAAGATTTCATACTGGCAATGAACCATTTGCTGTCTTACTTGGAGATACAATTATTGATTCAGTTATTCCTGTTACACAGCAATTAATTGATGCCCATGCTCAGTTTAGAAATAGTGTGGTGGCAGTTGAAAGAGTTCCTAAAGATAAAGTATCCAGATATGGAATTATTGGAGGCAAAAAAATGAGTGATAATATTATGAATATCAATCAATTTGTCGAGAAACCTTCAATAGAGGAAGCTCCTTCTAACCTGGCTATTGCTGGCCGGTATATACTTACACCGGATATTTATAAAGCATTGGAAAATACTCCCAGAGGTAAAAACAACGAAATCCAACTAACTGATGCTTTGATGTATCAAACTAAACGAGAGGAAGTATTTGCCGCAATTATTGAAGGTAAAAGATATGATATTGGCAATAAATTAGATTATCTGAAAACTACTGTCGAATATGGATTGAAAAGGGAGGAATTTTCACAACCTTTCTATAATTTTCTTAAATCCTACCTTAAAGAATATGAAAAGAAGAACGGGCTGTAGCACCCTGAAGTACTGAATTTTATCAAAATCCTTAATTTAATTTCTCAACCACGATATCACTGGGTTTAAATCCCAATCTTACAGACTGTACAGAAAGGACAATATCTCTTTTTAGTAATATTGGCTTAGAATACAATAACCAATGATCCTTTTCATTTATCTTATATCCAATTGAAGCTCCTTCGGTACTACAAGTAAGCCTAACAGAAACAGAATCTCCTGATCCAATCTGTTTCATAATTATTTTGGGAACCTCCGTCACCGGTTGAATTCCGTCAGGTGGCCATAACTTTTTTATTAATTCAGTTTCCGGTATTAAGCCCCAATCATTGGTCTCCTCTTTCCAGATGAGATGCTCATTTCTTAATTTTATTAATACATCTTTATAATCAGAATGGCCTGCCAGATTATTTATTTCATAAGGATCCACGGTAATATCATATAGCTCTTCAGAAGGTTTACATTGCATGAACCATAATGACTGGACTTCATCCAATCTTCCTTCCTTATTATATTTGATTAATTCCTTCATTAAATCCATCTGATCCCTATAGGGAAGAAACTGGACATAGGGCCTTTCAGGCATATAATTTTTGATATATTTGAAATGCTTGTCTCTAACTGCTCTACGGTTATCCATAGCAGGATCCATCCTGTCTTTTGCAGCAAAAATATATTCCCTATCGACAGCTTTTTGTTGTCCTGCAAAAGCACGTCCCTGCATGTGTCCAGGTATTTCAACGTCCGCGAGTGACAATACTGTAGGAGCAAAATCAATAAAACTAATCAGGTTATCATTAATTGTCCCTGCTCCCCATAAATCAGGATACCTAATTATTAAAGGCACCTTAATACCTGAATCGTAGATCCATCGTTTCGCTCTTGGTAATCCATCGCCGTGGTCACTAAAGAAAAATATAATAGTGCTATCCATCAATCCATCTTCTTTTAATTGATATAATAACCCATCAACTTGTCTATCCAATAAGGCGATATTGTCATAATGCCTTGCAATATCTTTTCTAATTATTGGGGTGTCAGGATAGTATGGTGGCACAACAACTTTGGATGGATCAGTATAAAGGGAATCTTTAGCCCTTATCCATATTTGGGACTCATGAGTTATTGTGAAATTAAATACCGCAAAAAAAGGCTGGCCAACATCCCTATTTCTCCAATGGGCCCTTTTACTGCTTTCATCCCAGGCAGTTACTGGTCTTTTGAATTGATAATCTTCCTTTGAATTATTGCTGCAGTAATATCCCCTTGCTCGCAAAAATTCTGTGAAGCACTTTACATCAGGTGAAGGAACAGCTTCGTATGTAGGAATAGCAAGTAAATCCGGATCGGTAATTTTATCTATTGCTGATGTTCTGGTCATGGTACGCATGTGCATAGAGCCTATTGTAGTAGGATACATACCGGTTATCAGGGCTGACCTGCTTGGAGCACATACGCCAGAAACAGAGAAAGCATTTGTATATCTTACTCCCTGTGCTGCTAAATTATCAATATTAGGTGATTTTGCAATTGAATCGCCATAGCACCCCAATCGAGGACTCATGTCTTCACAGGTTATCCATACAATATTTGGCTGAAAATCATACTTTGGAGGCAAAGAATAATGTTCAGTTTTTTCACACCCTCCCAAAAAAACACCAATAACCAAAATGAAAAAATAAACCAGGTGTTTCATACTCATAAATCAATGGGTACATCCATCAGGAAGAGGTTCAGTAGCTTCGAGTAATTCAGCAAAGTCTTTTTCCAATAACTTGGTTTGAAAGCCACTCTTTGTTGTACCTATCATCGCCTGAACTCCATATCCCATGTTATTCATATGTGCCCGGACAATCACTTCCTGGTTAGAATTAATCTTTACTTTTCCACCCGAACGTGTGAATGGTTGCTCATTTACATGACTATGAGTCAGGATTCTGCGGTAAATTAATTTACCATCAACTGTAATCACTTCCCACCAGTCTGCATACTGTTGACATCCAAGATCAGGGCTTCTCAAGGTAACTGAGAAGGTATAATCATCCTCTATTCCGGATGTTGTGACCATTTCTACTATTACCTGGTTTTCTTGAGCTTCCTGATTCTGACTATTGCAACTCACTATCGAAACAAGTAATAGTGGTACAATAAATAAAACGACTTGATAAAATTTAAGTTTAAGAGCCATATCCTTTTAGTTACATCAAGTTCAATATAAATCAAATTACTTTTATATGAAATATCTTGTGTTTAAATTAATACCAATATTACAGTTTTAAATCTTCCATAATGAAAAGATATATAATATTAATCTTCCTATTAGCAACTCCATTTTTCAATCCTGTTTTCAGTCAGCAAAAAGATTATTATTCTGACGTTGATTTATTTATATGGGTAGTAACTAATGTAGAAAAAGTTGAAGCTGGCTGGAGAAGTCTGGGATTTAATCATTTTCAGGATCATGGAAATCTCATCCTGCAAGATTTTAAAGTTAATGGTAAGGTAGCCAAAACAGAAATTAAGATGGTTTCTGCCAACATTGGGGGGGCTAAGGTTTTATGGATACAACCAATAAGCGGGGAAAGCGCTTTTTCACAATACTTAAAGATGAATGGCAATGGTGTTTTTGCTTTGATGCATGAAGTTCCCACCTTAGTAGAGTTGAATAGTGAAGTACAAAGGTTGAATAATCTTGGTACGGATGTGTGGCAACAGGGAAAGTTTGTTTTAACTGGGACCTCAATTCAATTTGTGATGATGAAAACTTTGAACAAAGGAAAATATGTTTTGGGATTATATCATGGTGAGAGTCCCCTCGATGAAGCGAAAAAGTCTAACAATGACTTAAATTGCAAATTTAATCAGGTTGCATTTGCTTTAAAGAAATCAAATAAAAAATCCACTTCCGCTTATTGGGAAAAACTAGGCTTACTGAAGTTTAATTTTGTATATCCAGTAGATACGAAAGACAAGAAATACTATGGAGAAGCTGCAGATTTCGACCTGGAACAAGGTTGGCAAAGAAATAATGTGCCTTATGAATGGTGCATACCAATGGCCCCCCCTACTGTATACGCAGACCACATAAAAAAATATTCAGAAGGATTTCATCATTTTGGCTTAGGTGTTGGCAATTTTGAAAAAGCCGTTCAGTATTATGAGAACAAAGGCTTTAAAATATCTATGTCAGGGGGATGGGGAGAGGAAGGAAAGCCAGGATCTGGTAAATTTGCGTATGTTGATACTGAAGAATTTGGAGGTGAATCCATTGAGTTACTTTGGAGTTATAAAGAATAAATATGATAACTTATGAAGAACATTTTATGGCTCCTTTTACTCCTTGTTATTGAAGGATACAGTCAGAGCCCAAAACAAAATAATTTGGATAATAAGCCTGTTCTATATTTAGAAGCTGAAGTAGAATTAGAGATTTCTGCAGCTTTGGGCGAAGGAGGATTATGGAACCATGAAACGCAAAAATTCTGGTGGGTCGATATTGAAGGTAAAACGCTGAATATATATGATCCAAAAACAAAAATAAATAAAGCTATTGACCTGGGTCATCGTGTAGGCACTGTGGTGCCTGATAAGCAGGGGAATGCAATTGTAGCACTACAAAATGGCATCTATTCCCTGGATTTAAATACTCTTACCAAAACCGAGATTTGCAATCCCCTATCAGATTTGGAGAATATCCGTTTCAATGATGGAAAATGTGATCCTGCAGGACGATTATGGGTTGGTTCCATGCATTTAAATTTTATACGAGGAGCAGCCTCTTTGTACTCGATAGATCCAGATGGATCGTTCAAACAAATATTTGGTGGAGTAACCATATCCAATGGAATAATATGGTCCAACGATCTATCTACATTATACTATGTTGATACACCTTTAAAGAATGTACGTGCCTGGGATTATAATAAGGAAACAGGAAATATCTCTAATGAAAGGGTGGTTATCGAAATTTCTGATGATATGGGATCCCCTGATGGAATGACCATAGATGCGGAAGGGAAATTATGGATTGCACATTGGGGAGGGAAAATGATTGGCAGATGGGATCCGGATACCGGCGAATTAATTGGGAAAATATCAATTCCAGCACCTAATGTGACATCCTGTGCCTTTGGTGGACCTGATCTGGATATATTATATATCACTACAGCAGGGGGCGATAATGCGAAGATGAAAGAAGAATATCCTCATGCAGGTTCCGTTTTTCGTGTCATACCAGGAGTAAAAGGAGTACAAGCATCGTTTTTTGGCGAAAAATAATTAATAGATGAATATGACTAAAAATCGCTCAATCACCAGATCACTAAATAATAAAGACTGCTGATCTTAATAGGTAATATTCCGGGATTAGAACACATTTTACCTAAGATCAGCTAGCCTTTATATAAAGAATTTTATTATTTTCTAATTTCTGCAGTTCCGGTACCTGTTCCTACCCGGATATCTATATCTTTTGATCCGATGGTTACCGATTTCTTTAAATAGGTTTGACCTCCTTCTTCGTATTCTTCTTCTGTATCAAAATCGAATGGTGCTTTGATATCACCTCCTTTTTTCTTACAGGTCATTACAATTTTACCTTCGATTTTATTTCCGTTGAAATCAAGCAAAGCATCGCCAGATCCACTATTTACACTGATATCTTCCACAAGTGCAGCATTCAATTGTACCTCCGAATCTCCTGAGCCTGTATTGAAATTACCACTCTCAATAAGTGTAAGACTTTTGGCTTCAACATCACCACTTCCTGTGTTCAATTTAAATCCGCCCTTTGAATCATCTACCCGAACATCTCCAGAACCTGTATTGGCTTTCGCTGATACATTAGAACCTGTTATCTTATGATCGCCAGAGCCGGAATTTGATTTTAGTTCACCATTTACATTTTCAAACCTGAAATCACCAGAGCCAGAATTCACCTTCAGTTCTCCATTAAAATTACGAATATCTCCATCACCAGAACCTGAATTATAATTTACATTTCCTTTCAGATCAGCTAAGATAAAATCGCCGGAACCAGTGTTGAATTTAATATCCAATCCATCGGGCACAGTCAATACCCAATTACTAGTACCCCTGGTATTATTGGCATGAAATTTTTCTTCAAGATTCAGGTTCGATCCCCGCAAATCCATTTTAGGTTCGTAATCTTCATCATCGTATGTGTAGGTAAGTTTTACTTTTACGGCATTTCCATTACCTTTCACAATTTCACAATCACCGGAAGCAGTACTTAAATCAATGGATTTAACTCCATCAAATGATTTTTCAACTTTCTTTTCCTGTGAAAAAGAAATACCGGCGATAAGCAATATTGCCAGAAGTAGAGATATTGATTTATACATAATTATTGCATTTAAGTTAGTGTTCCAAATAAAGACATTGTATTACCATCAAAAGATGCATTTTGTTGCAAAAAAATATTCATTGCATCATTTCATCAACCTTATTCAGCCCCTTATATACAGGCTCAAATTCAAATGGGCACCATATTATTTTCTTAATCTGAAAAAATCTGACAAGACATCTTCGAGGTCTGGTTTTCCAATTACCTGCAAATCATAAAATACTCTGACAGATGGTTTTTTAATATTAATTTCCCTGCTTAAATCAATAGGTGTACCTATCACAACAGCATCACATTCTGTATTATTGATGGTTTTTTCCAGATCACTTAATTGATCAGGGCCATAGCCCATTGCAGGCAGAATATTCCCAATATTGGGATAAATCTCAAACGTCTCTTTTAACTTTCCAATAAGATAGGGTCTGGGATCTACTATACTGGCAGCACCGTATTTGCTAGCAGCCACCACGCCTGCTCCATATTTCATTTCACCATGTGTAAGCGTTGGCCCATCCTCAACCACTAATACATGTTTGTCTTTTATGATTGAAGGATCAGCGATGAACACGGGTGATGCAGCATCAATTATTTTGGCTTTTTTGTTTACTTTTTTAATATTATCACGCAACTGACGGACGTCATCATGATCAGCACTATCTATCTTGTTAATAATAACCACATCAGCTAGTCGTAGATTTACTTCACCTGGATAGTAAGTAAGTTCATTTCCTACCCGGTGAGGATCAGTTACTGTTATCATCAAATCAGTTTTATAAAAAGGGAAATCATTGTTACCACCATCCCAAACTATTACATCACATCCCCTGGGATCATTTTCAGCAGCTCTCAGAATTGCTTCGTAATCTACTCCCGCATATATCACATTCCCTCTTTCAATATGTGGTTCATATTCTTCCATTTCTTCTATCGTACAACTGTATTTTTCAAGATCGCTGATTTCTGCATAACGTTGCACTTTTTGACTTGCAAGATCGCCATAGGGCATAGGATGCCGAACAGCAATTACCTTTAATCCCTGCTGCATCAATAGTTCAATTACTCTTCTTGAAGTTTGGCTCTTCCCACAACCTGTTCGTGTAGCGCATACGGAAATAACAGGTTTTTCACTTTTAACCATTGTTTCAGATGGTCCCAACAGGATGAAATTGGCTCCAGAGGATTGTACAATCGCACTTTTTGACATAACTTTTTGATAGGATAAATCACTGTATGAAAAAGCACAATCCTGAATATCATGCTGTGCAATCAAATCAACCAGATCTTCTTCAGGGAAAATGGGTATGCCATCTGGATATAGTTCACCTGCCAATTCAGCAGGATATTTTCTCCCATCAATATCAGGAATTTGAGTGGCAGTAAATCCTACCACACGATAGAGTTTATTATCTCTATAATAGGTATTAAAATTATGAAAATCACGCCCGGCAGCCCCAAGAATAAGTACATTTTTAATAGACATAATAATTTAATAGTTTTAAAAATGGATTCAATAAATAAAAAAACCTACCCTTCAATTTACATCAATAAATTATTCAATGAAAATCAGCCGCATGAATTTATTAAGGATTTTCAGAGTTCTCAGACTCTTGATTTCGGTTACGAATAATGGGCAATAAGGCAACCAGGGTACCAATGGATCCAACAATCATACTAATAAAAATCAATATTGCCTTCGAAACTTCAAACCTCCATAAAAAGAAAGTTACCTCAACTATATCGGCATTTTGAGTAATGAGTACAACAATTAATATTAATATTATCAGTATGGTGAAGTATCGCGTGTATTTAATATTCATATTTTCAGGTTATTAAGGTAATGTGATTCATCTATTCTCATTCGACCATATAATTTAGTACTATTGTTTGAATCTTGCAAACTCCTCTGCCAATCTTGACCGATATAATTTTAAGAATTCATCAGAAGGATTTATACATAGATATATGGGCAAACCACGCTCACGTGCATATGGATTTGTAATTCCCTCATACTTTTTAATCTCTTCAAAATAATCTTTTATCCCATCTATATTATCATTCACATATATAAAATATCTGATATCTTTTATTTCATCTGGAGCCCAGAATATAAAGCTACCGTGGAAACTAATGGGATCAGGTAATCCGCTTTTCTGACCATAGTAGCTGATTGCCCCTGCCTGACCATAATTTTCTGCATAGATGTAACAATGCTCCTTCTGTTCATCAGACAAAGTATTATATACCTTTTCTACATTGCTTCCTAATTCCTTCCATCCAATCATATCAGCATAATCCTGAGGTAAAGCATGTATTTCACCATCTTCCCATCTCATCGGCATATCGACACCTCTTTCAATTGTTTTCTCGCAGAAAGCCAACATTCGTTCATGACCATATATTGTCAAACTAAAAGGAAGCATATAAATGGTGATGACAATCATAAAGGCCAAATTCAAGTAGGTTAGAATTTTGTAATGCACATACTTTTCAAAAACAATACCTCCAGTAGCGAATAAAACAGAATATAATCCGATGGAATAGTAGGATTTCCCTTTCATTATAATCAACAATGAAATAACAGCAAGATAAGTAAATCCTATAATCCGGTACTTTTTCAAACCTGAATAAAAAATCAGATATAAAAGACCCGTAAACCAGAAAAAAGTAACAGGAAGGTTCATAATTAACTGGTCCAGAATAAATTCTGACCATGATACGTTAACCAGATGTTTATCTATTAACAAACTCATATGATAGGCTACGGGCCAGCCATTTTGATACTGCCAGAAAATATTAGGTGATACAATAACCAGCCCGATAAGAATCCCATATAAAAAATATTTGTTGAGTATTAATCTACGATGAGGAGTAAGTAACAAACTTATAAAGAATCCCAGTGCCAGAAATACTATAGAATATTTAGCCAAAAAGCCAAGTGCAAAATTAATTGAAAGGAAAATCCAGAACTTTGGGTTTTGCGTATTGATTAATCTTATTATAAAATAGAAAGAGGTAAGCCAGAAAAACTGATTCAATGATACAGGCTGAAAAAGCATATTTGATCTTAAAAATGCGGGTGAGAATATAAAAGCCAGACTTGCAAGGATCATAGCCCATTTTTTCCCTCCCATCTCTTTTACAATTAAGTTAATAATAATGACAGAGACGCTGCCAATGAGTGTAGGAAATAATCTCACCGCAAAAACAGAATCACCAGTAATTAATCGTAATCCTTTTGATAATAATGCATTAAGTGGTGGGACTGATAAATACCCCCATGATAAATGTTCACCTTGTGCCAAATACAAAAAAGCATCTCTGTGCAATTCATAATTTGTATTTGTTACTAAATGAATAAGGATTTTGAGAGCTGCAAAAGATATTGCTAGATACCAGAATTCTGATTTCGATACTTTATTCATTAATACTATCAGTTATAACAAAAGAATCCCGCCAAAGGCGGGACAAATTTCATTAATTTTTAATTATTGAAAAAATAAGATATTATTCATCTCTCAAGGTTATAGAAGGGCTAGTTAATGCGGCCCGTAATGTTTGAGAGCCAACAGTTAATAAACCCAATAACAACATGATCAGAATTGCAGTTCCAAAAATATTTACTCCAAAATTTACCTTATAAGCAAATAATTCCAACCAAAGGTTATTAATAATATAAGCCAGAGGCCCACCAATAATGATAGCCACTCCTAGTAATATTATAAATCCCCTGGACAACAGAAAAAGAATACTCTGAACTGAGGCTCCCATTACTTTTCGAACACCAATTTCCTTCAATCTCGTTTCGGCAGTATAGGTAGCCATGCCTAGAAGTCCGAGACAAGCGATTGAAACCGCAAGGATTGAGATAAAACCTATAATGGATATAAGGTCTCCAAATATTGCTGTTGAATTAGCCAATTGTTCATCAAAAAACTGATATTCATAGGTGTGGACTTTATCTATCTCTTTCCATTTATTTTCTATAAAGGCTAACGTTTCTTTTAAATTGTTTCCAGAGATCCGTACATTCAAATACCTAAATCCTTCAGGGCTATAATGAATGGCTAATGGGCCAATCTCATCCATAAAAAGATCATAATAAAAATCTTTCACCACACCTACAACCTCAACCATATCATCTTTTTTGGAGAGAAAAAATACTTCTCCAATTATTTCCTGAATATTTTCATACCCAAATTCTTTAGCTGTAGCTTCATTTACAACAATGTATTTTCCGCTATTATCAGATACATCAACTGGTAAATTTTTGCCATATAATAATTCCAATTTTAGATTTTCGATGTAGTTGTGATCAGCACCGATATAGAAAACACTGGTTGAATCTGAATCATCAGGTTTCTTTAACTTGCCACCATCACTAAATCCTGTAGCAGGAATTAATGAACTTGCGGATATGACCTTAATTTCTGAATATGAGCTTAGTTCATTCGCAAGCAATTGAGGATCATTTCCCTGCAGGCTAATATTTAAAATGTTTTCCGTATCAAATCCATATTCAGCCTTCAATAAATATTTCATCTGGCTGAATAGTAAAGTAGTAGTTACAATTAATATTAAAGAGAATATAAACTGAATAACTACGAGTGATTTACCTAAACCAGGTTTTGAAAAAACAAGCAGACCTTTCTTTCTTGACACATTGGATAATCCCTTTTTTAATACATTTAAGGGTTGAAATGATGATAAATACCAGGCGGGTAAGAAGCCTGCAATAAATCCAATAAGTATACTGAAGAATATGAATATTATTATTATCCCTGTGTTTTCGTTCATATTTATTGCCAGATACTCATTGAGCCATAAACCAGTAAATCCCAGTTTAAGTAATTGTAAAATTATAGTTGAAAGTACGAGGGCAAACAATGATATCAATATTGCTTCAATTACAAACTGTAAGAAGATCTGAACTCTTTTTGCACCGTTTATTTTTCTCACTCCAATTTCTTTTGCCCTTGTTAAAGCTCGTGCAACTGATAGATTGGTATAATTGAAACAAGCTGAAACGATTACAATCAAAGCAAGGAAAGAAAGAAAATAAAAACCCTCTAAAGGCATTCTGAAACTCATAGGATTACTCATCAGTTTACCAGGAGTAATATCCGGCAGGGCTTGGGCTTTAAAATTTAATTTAAAGTTTTCATATTCTTCGAATTGGAGTGCTGAGATATTATCTAATATCATTGTAAGATCCTCGGAAGTTTTACCTTCTTCCATCATAACAAATAAATAAGTATCCCAATAACTTTTCCAGTCATCCAGATTCGTATCATCAAGCCCTTGTGTTTTCAATACGGGAATGGTTGACCAGGATCCAAATATCTCCAACGGAATATGTGTTTTGTAATTTTTATCTTTTATTACCCCGGTAACGGTAAAATCTCCAAGCATAACATTTTTAACACTTATACCTAATCCATAATGATCCAATCCACGGTCATTGAATTTGACAACCTTTCCAATAGGATCCTCATCCTGAAATATCTTATGTGCAGCCTCTTCAGATAAAACCAAGGAATAAGGATTTTTCAGAGCAGTTTCCGGATCACCGCTCAATAATTCAAAATCAAAAACATTGAAAAGATCTTCATCAGCATAAAAGCCTGCCAGAGGAAGTGTGTTTTCTTTAAAGGTCACATCACCACCAAACATCATTCTGAACCTAACTACTTTTTCTATTCCTTCATACTGATTCAAAAGAGTTTCCCGAAGGGGCATAACCGTTGTAGCATTATAAGGGCCACCAGACTTCTCTTCCCGGGTTACTATTCTATAAATCCTGTCTTTTTCTGAATGGAACTCATCATATTTCTTCTGATCAGCAATCATTAAAATTATTAACAGACTTGCTGACATACTCACTGCCAGACCAACGATATTGATAAATGAAAAAATCTTATACTTCAATATATTACGAAGTGCAATTTTGATGTAGCTTAATATCATGTTTAAAAAATTTTAGACTATATTATATAAGACCACAATTCATTTCATAGGGTTACTTTTTTTTTGAAGATATAGGATCATCGGAAAAATAACAAGGTCAGCGGAAATATATTAGTATAGAAATCATATGCTATTCCCATGTATTTGATCATTTACTTCTATTGAAGGCATTTCTTCATTACCCAGGAGTCAATAAAAAATATGGCATTAATAGAATTTTAGAATATATTAATTTGGAATAAATACTCATTAAAAATTAATCATCGCTTTCATAACACCATCCTTATAGCCACCCACAAGGTCAAAAGCAATCTTTGTGTCTTCGAAAGAATAGTTGTGTGTCACCATTTTGGAAATGTCAATACGCCCATCTGCAATCAAATCAAGAGCCTCCTGAACGCAGTGCTTCTGGCGTCGCACGTTTACTATACTAATCTCTTTTCGCCTCATATAATCCATATTAAAACAAAGCTTCTCTACTTCAGGTATTCCGATTAGCATCAGTTTTCCTCCTGGTTTTAAAATTTCCAATGCATTATCAATAGCATCCTGTTGCCCACAGCATTCAAATACAACATCCAGTTGCATCGGTTCGATTTCATTAATCTTCCCCACTACATCTACCTCATCGGGATTGCCTGCCCAGGATGCACCAAGATCCTTCGCAATTATAAGTCGGTCAGTGATCTTATCCGTAACATAAAAAATCTCAGCTCCGTATGCCATTGCTGGTAGCATTACACTCATCCCTATTGGCCCGAAACCCAATATCCCAACTTTGGCATTTTTCATAGAAATAGATTGTTGCACAGCATAAACACCTATTGCCAGGGGTTCCGATAAAGCCGCCTCCGCAAAACTCATATGATCAGGAATCAGAAAACAATTTTCCTCAGGCATGACTAGATATTCTGTTAAACATCCATCAATCTGACCAGGGCATCCAAGGAAATTGATATTTCTGCAGGTATTGGGTCTGCCGGATGTACACTGGTCACAATGCCCACAGGAAATAGCAGGCTCAATAGCAATTCTATCTCCCTGTTTAATTTTTTTTACATTCCTGCCTACCTCTACAACAGTACCACCCGATTCATGTCCAACCGGATACGGAAATCTTACTACCTGGCTTCCTATCCTCCCTGTAGTATAATAGTGAATATCAGATCCGCATACACCAACGCTTTCCAGCCGGATCAAGACATCATTTTCATGTACAATCCTTGGATCTGGCCAGTCCATCATATCCAGTTGACGTATCCCGGTAAGTACCATCGCTTTCATAGTAATATATCTTTTTAGAATTCATTCAAATTTAGGAAATTACCAGCAACTCAAATTAATTTGTACAGATTTTCTTATTAATTCCGTGAATTTGGACGCTCGTATTAAAAAATACAATTATTGCGGTTTAATTTTCTAAAAGATATTATACAATTATAATATATAAGGAATCAGAGCTTTTCGCTCAACAGGATAAGTCTCAAATTTCTGTTTATACCATTTATGATTATCTATAGCCCTGGGCACCAGGTTGGCAAAAGTCCAGATGAAAAATGAAAATGCTGGCAAGCCTCCAACCATAATTGCAAATCCCAGCCATTCAACCAACTCACCAAAATAATTCGGAGATGAAATGTATTTAAACATCCCTCCCACTGGAACCACATATCCATTTTTTGCAGTTTTTCTCAGGTTCATTAATTTTTGATCAGAGCTCATATTTATATAAATTCCGGCAAAGAACAATATCACACCAAGTAGGAAAGTAATGCTAAAAATGTTATAGCTATAGAACTCACCGGCAAAATTGCCAAGGAAATAACCATTAAAGAATCCATTAAAGAAATTAAAAAAGATAGCCATCAAAGCCACAACCAGAGGCATGGGCTTATTTCCGGATTTTATACGGAATGGAAAAATCACAGACCGATTAATATAATGCAGGATCCATAAGACTGAAAAAAACCAGATAAACTCATTTTTCTCACCTTCCCCGGTAACAACAAAATAGGAGAAAATAATAAGCGAAGGTAATTCCATCATGATCCAGCCCGTTTTATTGGAGATCATGGGTCCCCAGTTCTTCCTCGTATGTCGACCATAAGGGGCAGAAATAAAAAATAATATAATGAATATGAGGATTGCCAATCCTATCCAGATATATACAAATGTTGAAAACAACTTAATATCCATAGTTTGCAAAAAAAACTAATTTTCACTTCAATAACTTAAAACAATGCGATAGATAGTGAATTTTTTTAAACACTCAAAATTGTGCTAAAAATATATGTGGCTTGAAAATTACAGTTTTAGCTAAAACATCTATCTTGACTTTCAGTTATACAATTATAATTTTCGGTGTCTCAACTTTTATTTTATGATTCAATTTTCCAAACATTCTGGTATAGTTACTTTGTTAATAAAACAAAAAATACCTGTTTCAATAAATAAGGCGTGGAACTTTTTCTCCACTCCTCAAAATCTTGCTGATATTACCCCTTCGCACATGGGATTCCGAATAACTTCAAGGATAAACAACTATGAAATGTATCCCGGGCAGATAATTTCATACAGGGTTTTTCCTTTCCCGGGAATTGGAACCAATTGGGTTACCGAAATCACCCATGTTAAAAATGAAGAATATTTTGTTGATGAACAACGTTTCGGGCCTTATGCTATGTGGCATCATGAACATCATTTTTTATCGATTCCTGGAGGAACAGAAATCATAGACCAGGTTAGTTATAAATTACCTCTGGGTTTTATAGGTCAACTGCTTGAAAGATTGATTGTCAGAAAAAAATTAAAAGAGATATTTAATTTCAGGCAAAAAAAATTAGTGGAGGTTTTTGGAATACCCTCTGTATAAATTCCCGCCTGATCAATCGAACATTAATTGTATTCTGAAATAATATTCAAAATTCTTTGGCCGAAGATTAACTGATCATTGTTGATTTTCTAAATACAAATTCAAGAAATTAAATTGATGTATTCTTAAGATAGTTTATCTTTAAAATCTCTTTTATATTATAATAAAATGATAATGATTAACAACTACATTAATCAATATATTTTTTCAATATTTTCGGTTTTGCTCTTTTTAGCTTTTGGATGCAGTAATGATCAATATGGGTCAACAGCCTATACCCATGATTGGGAAAATGAACAGGTATTTGAAATTAATAAGGAAGCACCCAGAAGTCATTTTTTTGCCTATGAATCGATTGACTTGGCGCTTCGAGGTGATTTAGATGAATCTGAAAGACATATAAACCTAAATGGAAAATGGAAATTTAACTGGGTACGGAAACCTGCCGACCGTCCTGTTGATTTTTATAAGAATGAATTTGATGTAACCGGATGGAAAGAAATCACTGTTCCCGGTAATTGGGAACGACAGGGGTATGGAGTCCCACAATATTTAGATGAGGAATTTCCATTTCCAGCAAACTGGCCCTCCATTCCCAATGAATATAATCCTGTCGGTTCCTATAAGAAAGACTTTACACTTCCTCAAAATTGGACCGATGAGGAAATTTTTATTCACTTTGGTGCTGTAAGATCTGCATTTTATATCTGGATAAATGGTGAGAAGGTAGGATATAGCCAGGGATCGAAACTTCCAGCAGAATTTAACATCAGCAGTTATGTTAAACCTGGTATTAATACTGTTGCCTGTGAAGTTTACCGCTGGTCAGATGGAAGTTACCTTGAAGGACAGGATATGTGGAGATTAAGCGGAATAGACAGGGATGTCTTTCTCTATTCTACCCCAAAGCAAAGTATCCGGGATTTCTTCATTATCGGGGATCTTGATAATGATTATAATAATGGATTGTTTAATATAGATCTTGAAGTAGTCAATTACCAATCCTCTGATATAATGAATTTATCGGTTAAGGTTGCTCTTACAGATGATGCTGGTAAAACTATAACCCTTACCTCCGATATTCCTGTTATCAAAGGAAAGGAAAAAGAAAGTATTAATCTCACAGCTACCCTTGACAATCCAAAAAAATGGACCGCAGAAACACCTAATTTATATGATGTTTTAATCCAATTGCAGGATTTTGATGGAAATATTGTGGAAGCAATCGCCTGTAAAACTGGATTCAGAAGAACTGAAATAAAAGATGGATTGCTACAGGTAAATGGAACAAAGATTACAATTAAAGGAGTAAATCGACATGAACATGATCCTGTTACCGGACATGTTGTTGATGAAGCCTCAATGATTCAGGATATTAAGCTGATGAAAGAATTTAATATCAACGCTGTTAGGGCCAGCCACTATCCTAATCATCCACGATGGTATGAGCTATGTGATGAATATGGATTGTATGTAGTAGACGAAGCCAATGTTGAATCTCATGGTCTGAATATAAGAGACAGCTCCATAACACTTGCCAATAGACCACAATGGATGAAAGCACAATTAAAAAGAACGGAACGAATGGTAGAGCGGGATAAAAATCATCCATCAATAATTACCTGGTCGCTGGGAAATGAAGCAGGTTTCGGGATTTGTTTTATTGAAGCTTATAAATGGGTAAAAGATCGGGATCCATCAAGGCCTGTACAATATGAAATGGCAAAATACAGCGATTATACTGATATCCAGGCCCCAATGTATCATAAAATTGATCAGATTGAAGAATATGCTAAATCTGATCCTTCACGTCCGTTGATTCTATGTGAATACGCTCATGCAATGGGGAACAGCGTAGGAAACCTGCAGGACTATTGGGATGTAATTGAAGAATATGAAAGTCTTCAGGGAGGATTCATCTGGGATTGGGTAGATCAGGCTTTGCTTGAATATAATGAAGCTGGTGAAGCATATTTTGCTTATGGTGGTGATTTTGATCATGCGCCGGTTGATAATGATTCCAATTTTTGCATAAATGGTCTGGTACAGGCCAATAGAAATCTTAATCCACACATTTGGGAAGTGAAAAAAGTATATCAATACATAGATATCGTCCCTTCTGATCTGGAAAAGGGAAGGTTTGAAATAACCAATAAATATGATTTTAACAACCTGAACAAATACAACGCAAGCTGGATTATAGAAGCTGATGGAAAAATTATTTCAAAAGGCAATTTACCATCATTAGATATAGGACCTCACCTATCTGAAAGCCTTCTTATTCCTTATCCAAATCTGACCTTACAGCCCGGAACCGAATACTTCATGAAAATTTTGTTTGAAACTAAAAATGAGGAATACCTGGTTCCGGAAAATCATGTAATAGCCTGGGAACAGTTTTTACTTCCATGGTGGGTCGATCAGGAAATTTTGGACAATGAGAACCTGCCAAAGCTTATTGTTATAGAAGAGGAAGATAAATTCATTATAAATGGAGAGGATTTTAAATATACAATTTCCAAATCAGATGGAAAACTAAGCACCATGCAATATAGAAATATTGCATTGATGAAGGAACCATTAAAACCAAATTTCTGGAGATCACCTGTTGATAATGACTTGGGGAATGACATGCTTCAAAGATGTGGGATATGGAAGCTGGAAGGCGATCAATCAAGGGTTAAAAGTATGGATTGGGAAGAAAAAGGCTCGAATAAAGCCCTCTTAGAAGTATTATATGATCTGCCGGCTACATCATCATCCTTGACGCTACAGTATACTTTTTATTCTGACGGGATAATAGATGTCTCCAATCATTTTATTCCGGGTAATACAGACCTTCCGGAACTACCAAGGATAGGGATGACGATGGAAATGACTGGTGATTTTAACCATATGTCCTGGTTTGGCAGAGGTCCGCAGGAGACTTACTGGGACAGAAAATCAGGAGCAGCGGTAGGATATTATAAAGGAACTGTATGGGATCAGTATCACCCCTATGTCCGACCCCAGGAGTTTGGAAATAAAACCGATGTACGATGGATGGCATTACAAAATGATGAGGGTCAGGGTCTATTATTTGTTGGTAATGAGCCCATGAATATGAGTAGCTGGCAGGTAGTTATGGCTGATCTGGAGCACAAAGAAAAAAACCAGCCAAACAGGCACGCATATGATGTTAAACCACGGGATCTAGTAACTGTGAATATTGACTTTAAGCAAATGGGTGTTGGCGGTGATAATACCTGGGGTGCCCCTGTGCATGATCAATATAAAATTTATCCTGATGAATATTCTTTTGGATTTAAAATTATTCCTTTCAAAGGAGATTCAGATGATATATGGAAGCTTAGTAAAATAAAAGTTTTGAAATAAATAATACGGAAAATGAATACTGCACTAATATTAAAACTAGTATCTCTGGAAGATAAAATAGTGGTCATCTCCGGAGGTGCTTCGGGAATTGGATTGGGTACAGCGAAAAGGTTGGTGGAATTCGGTGCCAAAGTAGCTATTCTTGATATCAATGATGCTAATGGTGCCAGTGCGGTAAAAGATATTCAATCTATGGGAGGGGAAGCAATATACATAAACTGTGATATTCGGAGATTGGAAGATTGCCAGACTGCTATTAATTATGTAATTGAAAAATATCATAAAATTGATGCTTTATTCAATAATGCTGGAGTAGCTATGCGAAAAAATGCAGTAGACCTGGACCCTGAAGATTGGGACCTTGCTCTGGATGTATCATTAAAAGGCCAGTATCTCTTATCTAAATGCGTAATCCCTTTTATGAAAAAAAATGGAGGAGGAAGTATAATTAACTCAGGATCAGGTTGGTCTTTTAAAGGAGGAGAAAATGCCGTTTCTTATTGTGCTATGAAAGGCGGATCTCTGAACATGACTCGCGCTATGTGTATTGACCATGGCAAGGATAACATAAGAGTAAATATTGTTTGTCCGGGAGATGTAGACACGCCTATGCTTCAGAGTGAATGTGAACAATTGGGAGGTGTTTATGATAAGAATTATAAGGAAGAATGTGCTGACAGACCATTAAACCGGCTGGGTACCGTTGAAGATGTTGCCAATGCTGTTGTATTTTTTGCCAGTGATCTTTCCACCTGGGTTTCAGGTGCTAACCTGGTTGTTGACGGCGGAGGAATCGCATGATTTGAAATAAAAATTTAGGATTAAAAATTATATATATGAAAGACAAGAATTATGTCCACCCGTATATTCCCAATTCTGTGCCTGAAGTAAAAGCTGAAATGCTAAAACAAATAGGCGTTGAAAGTATTGAGGAATTATATTCTGATATCCCTGAGGATCTCAGGTACAGGAAAAAAATGAATATTCCGGAAGCCTTACCATCGGAGCTTTCTTTGAAACAACATATGGATAAAATTTTATCCGAAAATAAATCCGTGCGAGATTATACAAGTTTTCTTGGAGGTGGCGTTGCAGATCATTTTGTACCGGCAATTTGTGATGAAATTAATGGTCGTTCGGAGTTTCTTACCGCCTATGCCGGGGAAGCATATGAAGACCAGGGACGGTTTCAGGCATTATACGAATATCAAAGTTTAATGGGAGAACTATTAGATTTCGATGTGGTAAACGTACCGACCTATGACTGGTCACAGGCAACAAGTACCAGTGTTCGGATGGCACAGAGAATAACTAAAAGAGATGAAATTCTGGTTTCTGAATTAATTGCCCCTGACCGATTGAGTGCAATATATAATTATTGCAGGTCAGCAATGAGTATTAAAATTGTAAAACATGATCGTGAAACTGGACTGCTTGATTTAAATGATTTAAAGTCAAAACTAAATCCTAATATAGCTGGTATTTATTTTGAAAATCCATCCTATGTTGGAATCATAGAATCTCAGGCACAAAAAATCTCAGATTTAATTCATGATGCCGGAGGAATATGTGTAGTTGGTACTGATCCAATCGGTCTGGGTGTACTAAAACCTCCTTCACAATATGGTGCAGATATTGCTTGTGGCGACATCCAAACATTAGGCAATCACCTGCACTATGGTGGATGCCTTGGTGGATTTATTTCCTCAAGGGATGAAGAAAAATATGTTATGGAATATCCTTCAAGATTATTTGGCATTACAAAAACAGCAGTTGAAGGAGAATGGGGTTTTGATGATGTAGCATATGATAGAACCTCCTTTGGAGTTAGGGAAAAAGGCAAGGAATTTATAGGGACAGCCAATGCCTTGTATGGTATAACCTCAGCAGTTTATCTTTCGTTGCTCGGACCTGATGGTATCAAAGACCTGGGCCAGCATCTGATACAGAAGTCATTATACGCTAAAAAGATACTGGGAAACATTAAGGGAATTTCTATTAAGTTCTCATCTACTTCTTTTAAAGAATTTACAGTTGACTTTAGCAATTCGGGCTTAAGCGTTGAAGAAATTAACGCCAAATTATTGGATCGTGGAATTTTTGGAGGCCACAACCTGGGTGCCGGTATTGATTGGTTGAAAAACTGTGCTCTATATTGTTTCACTGAAATGACTTCTAAGGATCAGATTGATCAGTTAGGCGTAGCCTTATCTGAAATTCTGGATAAATAAAATTTGAAAATCGTTATGGAAAATAAATATAAAAAACTAAGAAATTTTCATCAGGCTAAATGGGATGAAGAAATCATTTTTGAACTGCACAATCCAGGAGAAAAAGGTTTGGTGGTAGGCCAGGTAGAAAAAGGTATAAGCGATACTATAGGTAGTGGTATAGAAAGTATTCCGGAGTCTATGGTGAGAACTGAAAAACCCAAACTGCCGGAAGTTGGGCAAATGCGAGTATTAAAGCATTTTCTGCGTCTATCACAACAAAACCTTGGAGCTGATTTTAATATTGATATAGGGCAGGGTACCTGTACAATAAAATATAATCCAAAAATCAATGAATCATTTGTAAGAACACCGAAAATAGCTGACATGCATCCGTTGCAGCCAGAAGAAACTGCCCAGGGGACATTGAAGATCCTTTATGAAATGGAGAAAATATTTAAAGAAATATCTGGTTTAGACAGGTTCTCATTTCAACCCAGTTCTGGATCACATGCTATTTTAAATATGGCTTCAATAGTCAGGAAATACCATGAAGTTAGAGGTGAAGGAGATCAGAGAGATGAGATTATTACAACTATCTTTTCTCATCCTTCTGATGCAGCTGCTGCTGCTGTTCTTGGCTTTAAAATTATTACTATTTACCAGGAAGAAGATGGGCTCCCCAGCCCGGAAGCTTTAAAAAACGCGGTATCTGAAAGAACAGCTGCTTTATTTATCACCAATCCAGAAGATACCGGAATTTTTAATCAATACATTAAGCAATTCACGAAGATCGTTCATGATGCCGGAGGTTTATGTGGATATGATCAGGCAAATGCAAATGGTATTTTGGGTATAACAAGAGCAAAAGAAGCTGGATTTGATATGTGTTTCTTCAATCTACACAAAACGTTTTCAGGTCCTCATGGAAGTGGAGGTCCCGCCGCAGGTGCAATTGGAGTAACTAAGAAATTGGAAGACTTTCTTGCCGTACCAGTAGTTGGGAAGAACGATAAGGGTTATTTCCTGAATTATAATTTAAAACATACAATTGGTAAAACACGACTTTTCTATGGCGCGATACCGGTGATTGTTCGCGCCTATGCATGGATAAGAAGTCTGGGTACAGAAGGACTTGAGGAAGTAGCAAGAATCGCAGTATTAAATAATAATTATTTACTTAGCAAGATCACAAAGATCAAGGGAGCTGCTTCACCATATACTGCTGGTAAACACCGAATTGAACAGGTAAGATATACCTGGGATCAGCTGTATCAGGAAACTGGTGTCGGCACCCATGATGTCACACTCAGAATGGCTGATTTTGGATTCCATTTATGGTCCAGTCATCATCCATTTATTGTACCTGAACCATTTACTATCGAGCCAACTGAAGCGTATTCGAAGGAAGAACTGGATGAATATATAGAAGGATTACAGCGCGTCAGCGATGAGGCATACTCAAATCCTGAAATAGTGAAAACAGCTCCACATAGAAGTGTTGTACATAAAATAGATCATAGTGTTTCTGATGATCCTGAAAAGTGGGCTATAACCTGGAGATCATATTTGAAAAAACATAATCCATCGAATTGATGGCTGAATCTCTGTGATTAATATTGGATATCTTTTTTTCTGTAAAAAACGAAACATAATATTTTGTTTCGACAAAATATTATTACCTGAAATCAGATTATTTTGAATCCACTCAAAAAAATAGGCCTTATCGTTAATCCTATTGCAGGCTTGGGTGGTATGGCAGGATTAAAAGGAACCGACGGCCAGGAGATTATTGATAAAGCAATTTCCCTGGGAGTTGAACCTATGTCAGGTGCAAAAACTAAAATTGCACTCAAAGAAGTTCATTCGTTAAGATCCCATTTCTCTCTGATTACCTGCCCTGGAATTATGGGTGAAGATATTGCCACAGAACTGGGATTTGAATTTGAATTGGTGGGAGTCAGGAATTCAAAAATTACTTCTTCTGAAAACACGAGAACAGCGGTTGAAAAAATGATCTCAGCTAAAGTTGATCTGATCCTTTTTTCAGGGGGAGATGGTACTGCCAGAGATATATATTCCTCTTTAAAGACTTCCATTCCAGCATTAGGTATACCAACCGGTGTTAAAATTCAATCCTCAGTTTTTGCAATTAGTCCTTCACACGCGGGTAAACTTTGCAACGCTTTTCTAATGAATGATGCAATCAAGTACAGAGAGGGAGAGGTCATTGATTTAAATGAAGAAAATTATAGGCAGGGATTAATTTCTACAAGCCTTTATGGATATTTAAAGGTTCCCTATAAAAAAGATTTTGTTCAAAATGTAAAATCCGGAACACCTAAGAATGAGCAATATATACAGCAGGCGATTGCAAATGATATGGCTGAAAAAATGGATAATAATATACTTTACCTGATAGGCCCCGGATCAACAACAAAAGCACTAACCGATCATCTGAAAATTAAAGGCTCTTTACTTGGTATAGACATCGTGAAAAATAAAAAGCTGGTTGCTCAAGATGTAAACTTCAAGGAAATCATTCGGCTATCTCGCGAAGAGGATGTGGGATTGATAATTACTCCTATCGGAGGGCAGGGTTTTTTATTGGGAAGAGGAAATCAACAATTAACGCCCATAGTATTGAATACAATTGAGAAAAAAAACATCTTTATCCTGGCTACATTGCAAAAGCTTATTTCTCTAAAAAATCAACCCTTATTCGTTGATACTGGTAATTTAGAATTAAACCAGAAACTTGGAGGTTATTATAAAATAATAACCGGATACCATCAGAGCACAGTATATAAAGTAATAAGCTGATTCGAGTCAGCCATCTTTTAATTTTATGATTTTTTTATGAAATTCAATATCAGGAAATGAATATCTCCTGATTATTTTGGTATGAAAGATATAAATATCATTAAGGTAAAACCCGATAATATTTTAGAATATGGTGTCTATTGCCTTAAAAATCAAAAAAACCAGGGTTTCCAAAGAAAATATGAATGGTTTTTGAATCAATATGATTCGGGCCTTAGAATCAAAATCCTTGAAAACGCTTCTGGTGAACAATTGGGCTTTATTGAATATATTCCAATAGAAAATGCATGGAGACCTGCCGAGGGCAATAATTATCTGTTTATACAATGTATATTTATATACCCAAAGAAAAATACCAATATTGGCTTAGGTTCGCTTCTTATTTCAGACTGTATTCATGAAGCCATATCAAAAGATTATAACGGAGTTGCTGTTATGACAAGTAAGGGCGCATGGATGGCAGATAAATCCCTATTTATTAAAAACAATTTTGTGAAAGTTGATACCAGAGACCGGTTTGAGCTTTTATCGTATAAAATCAATCCGGAGTCTGAAAATCCTTCTTTGATTGATTGGACTAAAAATCAAAAGGACTATATTGGATGGCACATTGTATATGCAAATCAATGTCCTTACCATGAAAAATCAGTCTTCGATCTAAATTCAGTTGCGGAAGAATATAATATCCCTTTGAATATCTCCAAACTGGAATCCCCTTCAGATATTAAAGAAAAATCCCCCTCTGGATTTGGAGTATTTGCCCTCTTACATGATTGCAAATTACTTGAGGACCACTACATCAGTAAAACCCGCTTTAAAAATATAATAAACAAGGAATTATCTTTATAAGAATGCTTTCCATTCAGAAGACAATTGCTTGCTTCCTGTTTTATAGAATAAATATTTTCTTTATACAAAATGAAACAATTATTTAATATATTTCGTTGTATATATACAATGTTTATTATTATATTTACATCATGGAGTCAAGAAAATTATATAACAGGATAGCCATATTAAGAAAAGAAAGAAATGTATCCAGGAAGGAATTAGCAGACAATATTGGTGTGAATTTTCAAACTGTTGGCTATTTGGAGCGTGAAGAGTATAATCCTAGTCTTGACCTTGCATTCAAGATAAGTGAATACTTTAAACTACCTGTCGAATTTATCTTCTCTACAGAACTTATGAAACCTATGAGTCAGGAACTATTTGATAATTCAAAAAAACAATAAAATGAAACGTAATATATCAATTCAAAATCGAAGATTATGGATTTTGATTAATAGCTTCGCCTTAATCATCCTTGTAATTGTTGCTGAACTGTTTATCAATACCTCCTTATTGGAAGGATGGTTTTGGATTTTATTTTTGATAATACTAATTGTTTTATTAGTAAGTTTCAAAATGTTTTATGTGGACACAGGACTTTGGAAACATATACATAAAAAATCTAAGTATTTAGATGAAAGAGAGGCAATGGTTCTTACAAAAGCGGTCCGGCTTTCTTACACTATTTTCGTTGTAACTGTTATGTTAATTATTTATGCATTTGCAGTAATCGAAAAAGGGCCTATCGATGTAGTTATTGCCGGGAGTCTAATTTATATTGCACATATTCTTCCGGCAGCAATAATTGCCTGGAGTGAAAAAGAAATTTAAAAATTATAGTATAATATTTTATTCATATCGATTGGAGAACCTGGTCAAAAAGTTTCTTAAAGATAAATATGGCATTCAGGCTGAAATACAGCAATTAGAAGGCTACTCTGTAATAAATTATAAAGTATCAGTAAAAGGTGAGTCAAAATATCTCTTGAAACTAACCGGAAACCTTCAGGAAAAGGCATTTCTGAAAATTCAGGATTTAATTTATATTCATCTTAAAGGTTTAGAAGATTATTCCTTCCCTCAAACGGTATTTGGTCTTGATGGAAAGCACATTTATTTGTTTACTGATAATGAAGGAAATCAATATTTAGCTCATATGTTGAGTTATATAAAAGGAAGTTTCCTCGCAAAAGATGAAAAAAGTTCAGAGCTTTTACAAAATCTTGGAAAATTTCTGGGTACTGTAAATAAGCACTTACTGAACTTCAATCATCCTGTTATTCAGGCAAGGCATTTTAAATGGGATCTGCAATATTTCTTAGAATTTTATTCAAATCCAGACTACGTCAAGGATCCTGAAAAAAGAAAATTAATAGAATATTACCTCCAACAATTCAAGGAAAATGTTTTACCAGTTTTACCTGGATTGAGAAAAAGTACTATCCATAGTGATGCGAATGATTGGAATGTTTTAAGTAATGGAAAGAAAATAACCGGCATTATTGATTTTGGAGATGTTGTATTCTCTCCTTCAATAAATGAATTGGCTATAGCCGTATCATATATGGGATTGGGATCAGAAGATCCACTGTCTAATATTTCTGAAGTAATTAAGGGATATCATCAGAAATTCCCGATTGAGGAAAAAGAACTAAATATTCTTTATTACTTAATTGCTGCCCGATTATGCACAAGCATTTGTCAGTCGACGAAATCAAGCCTAAAAGATCCCGATAATAAATATATAAGTATCCAGGAAGAACAAATATGGGATCTGCTTATAAAATGGATACAAATAAGCCCTGACAAAGCGCGGATTATTTTTTATAAAGTTTGCAACCTTAAGAATGAAACTCGCCGATTAAAGGCATCACTATATGAGAACCGAATTAAATATGTTGGAAAATCACTATCAGTAAGTTATAAAGATCCCATAACAATGGAACGTGCTGCCTTTCAATATATGTTTGATAAGGATGGGAAAACATATGTGGATTGTGTAAATAATATTATGCATGTCGGTCATTGCCACCCAAAAGTTGTCCATGCCGGACAGACCCAAATGGCTAAGCTTAATACCAATACCAGATATTTATATGATGAATTGAATAACTATGCTAAAGGCATAACGAGCCGTTTCCCTTATCCATTAAATAAAGTCTTTTTCGTTAATTCTGGAAGTGCTGCCAGTGACCTGGCCCTCCGACTTGCCAGGAATTTTACGAATAAAAAAGATATGATAGTTTTGGATCACGGGTATCATGGAAATACTGCCTCCACAATAGAGGCCAGCCCGTATAAATTCAATAGCAAAGGAGGAGATGGACCAGAAGATTATATCCATATTGCTCCTATCCCGGATGGTTATCACGGAAGGTATAAATCAGCAGATGCCAATGCTGGACATAAATATGCAGAATTAATCCGAAAATACTTAAACGATAAAAATGCTGGTTTTATTTGTGAACCTATTGTTGGATGTGGTGGTCAGGTTATGTTACCTCCCGGTTATCTAAAAGAGATATATTCTATGGTCAGGGAACAAGGTGGATTGTGTATCTCTGATGAAGTACAAACAGGCTTTGGAAGGGTAGGCACTCATTTCTGGGGTTATGAAATTCACAATGTAATTCCTGATATTGTGATTCTTGGTAAACCAATAGGAAATGGTCATCCAATCGGGGCTGTAATTACTACTGATGAAATAGCTAATGCGTTTGACAATGGCATGGAATTTTTTAGTTCTTTTGGTGGCAACCCGGTTTCATGTGCTATAGGAAATGCTGTCCTTGAAGTAATTGACGAGGAAAAACTACAACAGAATGCTTTAGATGTTGGGAATTACCTGATAAATGAGCTCTCCAAATTACGTAATAAATATGAGATTATTGGCAGTGTGCGGGGTTCGGGTTTATATCTTGGCATAGAACTGGTAAATGATTTGCACAGCCTTCAGCCTGCCACCAAAGAAGCTGTCAAACTAGTTAATCAATTGAAAGAAAAAGGATTTTTATTAAGTACTGATGGCCCTTATAATAATGTGATCAAGATCAAACCTCCTCTTTGTTTTACCTGTAAAAATGCAGAGGATTTGATTTCAGCCATATCTGACTCATTAAAAGTAATGGATAAGTAGAAAAAAAATGTCAAGATATCTGGTTTTTAAGTATTTTTGTTACTTCTTGTACAAAGCAATTTTTATAAAATTTTAAAATATATGTCTATCCCTTTTCATCTTGCTTTCCCTGTGAAAGATATTAAGGAAACCAAAAAATTCTATATAGAAACATTGGGATGTACCGTAACAAAATTCACGGACCACTGGTTAAATATAAATTTCTTTGGCCACCAATTATCTATTCATCATTACCCACAAATGAAGATAGATTCTAAGAAAATATTGGTAGAAAAGAAGAAGGTCCCATTACACCATTTTGGTGTAATCTTAAAAAAAGAAGATTGGGAAATATTAGCTGATAAATTAAAAAAGTTGAAGGTGAATTTCCTTATTAAACCCAAACTCAAACATGAGAGTCAGATGTGCGAGCAGGCTATTATGTTTCTCACGGATCCAAGTGGAAATGGAATTGAATTTAAATGTTATACAGATCCTCAACACTTATTTAAAGATAATTGTTGAAAAGATCAGCTATAAATATTTCAAAGAATAAGCAATCGTACTACTTATAATACTCCAATCAAATTAGAAAAATCACTCTATTTCTCCTTTAGATTACATGAAAAGGCCTTAACCAGATATACACATACCTGGTTCATTTCTTTGGGTCCATCACATGATCCAATTATTTTTAGAAAGTAGAAAAATTAATAATTCCGGGGATCTATTTCCAGGTCCGGCAAAACCAAGGTCTCCAGACGGTCACATTAAGTTCTCTCAAAAGTAAATTGGCACATTGAAGATTACTGTTATATGGTTAGAATTACCGGTATTCCACCTTTTCTACAAAAAAGATTTCCTGGTTACTTGAATCACCAAACGACTTGAGACCTGAAAATAGAAAGTAATCTTCAAACCAGTGATCGAAGGAAGCTGCATGGTTGTCATAGTTAACGACCAGGTTTTTTCTAACTCTGTTGTGTAGAAGTTCCAGTGGTGTAGAAGGTTGAATAGTTTCCGAATTTCGGATTTTTTGCTCATATAAGAGGTTCCTATCAAAAAAATACAACCTTAGATAATCATCCTGAGGCACTATATGTATAAATTTTTTAGGCTTATCGGAGACAACATTTTGAAGATCCATATCATTTACCCACTTGATTTTCAGATTATCATCAACACAAATTATTAGTCCCTTTTTATATTCATGCAGTACTTTAGATTGTAAGGGAGATATCGATACCTTTTGAGATATCCAGGACTCGAGGAGAATAATATTATCATGACCAAATTCATGCATGTCAGCGATTTCCCAGTTGAATTTGCCAGCATCCGAAAGATATGAAAACTCCTCCGGGCCTGCATCGAATTCAATTAAATGAATGCTATCAAGTTTATTGTATAGATATTCAAAACTATAATACACTTCTTTCTCTGTCCCCTGCAACGGAAATCCTTTCAGGAATAATCCAGTATCAGTGCTCTCACGTATATGTTTATATATATTAGCAACTATCCTGGTATCCTGATTTATAATTAACGCATCTGCATTCAGAATATCTGAATTCTTTCCTGTAACAATTCTTAGATCTTCAACTGAAGTTCCAAATTCATCGAAAGAATTTAGCTTTACTCCAGACATTCCATCTACCCCTTTATAACTGGTGAGCACTGTAAAAATCTGGTTTTCTCTATCAATATCAATATCAAGTATTCCTGACCTTTTATGAAAAAGTCCTGAAAGAACAACCGATCGGTTCTTTAAAAGATCGTAAAACACGATCGCTGGTTTTGACTGCTCCATCCCCCCAATAATCAAGGAATTATTGAAACAGGAAAAATAGTTAACCAGATCCGGCATGAAGGTTTCAAAAGAAATTTTAGAGGTATTTCTATTTTCAAGATCAACCTGGTATACAAACAATTGCCTTTTAAAATTCTTTATTCCATCATAGAGGATATATAGTTGGCCCTTAGAATAAACATGATCAATTGCATTAAAAAGATAATCCGTTTCAATAGAAACATTCCATAAAGCCTTCAAATTCTTATTATGAAAAAAAATTTCCCAGGTTTTATTACCCATTAACTCCTCATCAAATTTTTCGCGGTACAAAACGAAACCATATTCAGAAGCTGGAACTATTTTGAACGAACTAAAATTTTCTTCAATGGGAATTTCCATCTGACCTACCGGATTTACCTGGGCCGAAGTAAAAGAAAGTGATATCAGAAATACTGCTATAAGGCAAAGAATATATTTCACGTATATTTAATCATTGTTTATCCTCTAATTTAATGAAATATTTCAGTTGAAAAAAAATGAGGCAATTAAGCAATGGGAGGCCAACAATGCATTATAGATCATTCCACCTTTCTGCACCCCTGGTCAACCATAGGGCAGCGTTCGAAAGTATGGTTTTAATTTCCTCTGATTTTAATGATTCAGGACCATGTCCCAATACTGTTTGAAAGACACGAGAACTCTTTCCATTTAATCCTTCAATTTCATAAATCCACGCTAAAGGTTCTTCTTTTCCGGTATCCTTAGAAAGGGCGGATAACAATACATGAATTGGTTCCTCTCCTTTCTGATTGTAATACAATTCATCAGTTATCTCAAATGAAGATATTTTGTCAGTTATTTCATGGCTTGGATCATTAATATTTACCTTAAAACTCCCATATTTATCATGTGCGCTATTATCATCATGATCCCAAACCCTTCGACATAGTTTTCGATAATATGGCCAATCAGATGCACCAGCACCTGGTAGACTATAATGAAAAGCTCCGTTTGTGAAATGGATGAACATCAAGCTTCCTCCGTTTTCGACATATTGCTTCAAAGCTTTTTTAGATTCCTGCCATAAAGGATCAGGATCTTCCCAATTACAATAATTAAAAACTAAAAGATCATAATCCCGAAGATCATATTGATATAGATCATTGATATTTGTGGAAATATCAAAATAAATGGTGCCACTTTCCTCAACCGCTTTTTTAATTTCTGGAGTAGTCTCTTTCCATTTATGACCAGGATAATCATTGCCAGTTAAGATCAATCCTTTATATTCCGTTTCATATAACTTTCTGGTTACCTCCTTATCAGTGTAAAAAGATACTTCAATTCCATTAGCAGGCACCTCTATTCCAGCTGTCCATACGATAGCATTCAGGATTAATTTTCTATAATCCTGGTTTTTCCAATTGGCATAGTAATGTCCCATAGAAGTGCCAAATCCCCGTCCCCCATCTTCTCGCTCAATAGCCCAGGCTACTACATCCCCGTGGGATCTGCTGGAACCCAGTTCTGGTACATTGACTATTGCAGAAAACCGAGGATCCGAACCCGGAAATCTTAAATTATAATAATACTCTTCAATAACTTTAAATGGTTTCACTCCATTTGCAATGGGATGCAGTTTATTAGGTAGTTCTATTTCTTCTTCAAGAAACTCTATATCTGAGTACCATTCCCTCTCCCCTTTTTCATTTTCCCAGTCAAAATATCCTCCAACCCAATTCAGAATTTCATCCCCATACTTATCAGGTGTGAAGGTTGAAAAATGAAATGTCATGAATCCACATCCTCGGTCAAGTTGTTTTTGTATGATTTCCATTCTTTCATCCGTCATAAAAGGAACCTCCACACCGTTTGGACCATCCCGACCATCAGAAAGTGTTAAAATTAAATCAGCTGAATCCAAATCAGCCGTATTCTCAGGCCATCCCTGATAATAAATTGCAGTTTGAATTTTTTCAGGAAGTTTAACATTATCCAGCATCACTTTTATTAGTCTTGCATTTTTCAGGTATTCATGCAATGTTGCCGGATGGCTCTTATCACCCACCAGAATAGCAATCCTTTTAGCAGGCTTCGGCTTGTTAGAATTTACCTCGCAAGCTCCAAACCAAAGAGTCGTTAATAAAAGTAGAAATAGAAAGATCAGAAATGAAGATGAATATTTCATCATGGTATTATTTATTTTCCATATACAATCAATTCACCAACCTCGATGATTACATCCGGATGCGGATTCAAAACTTTCATTACCAGTTCGTGTTTCCCGGGAGCTAATTCATACTGAAAAAACAATTCATGATTTCTCTCAATGAAAGAAAGAGGTTGATCCAATTTCTTAATCATCTCTCCATCAATATAAAATTCTGTCTCAACTTTATAGCCATTGATTGTTTGTTCTTCACTTTCCAGCCCATAAGTGAATCCAAAATTTTTGTTTTTCATACGGCCTTTTAAGACTACACCAATTCCTTCAAATTCAAATTTCAATTCTTGTTTATCACTTGTATTAAAGCGGGTATTGGTATTTCGTTTTTCCAGAACTACATAACCCGGAAAATTTTCTTCCAATGGAACTGGCACAGGATCCTGGATCTTAATTTTTATCTCATCATCGTTTATTATTCCTCCATTTTTTTCGATTAGTTCCAGAGCATGCCTGTAGCTCATGCCATACACATCATTTAAAGAAATGGTAGTATATTTAAAATCCAAATCCTCAATTAATGTCAAACCACCTCCCCATTTTTCTGGTATTTCACGATAACCAATCATTGCTCCAAGTATACCTGCAGCACTGGCTGGGTTACAGTCTGAATCTTGTCCACAACGAGTAGATATATCTATGGTTTTATCCAAATCACCATTACCATATAGCAATCCCATAATTACATAAGCAGAGTTTATTTTAGCGTCAATATTAAAATCCGAATGTACTCCATCTGGGCATCCGATATCCTCTCCCCATTTATTTTCCACCAGTTCCCAGGTTTTCGACCATTCATATGGATATTGTTTGCACCAGCTAATAACATCAGTCATACATTTATAATAGCTACTTTCCTGAGGAATCACAGTCAAAGATTTCTCAACAATCTCACTTATATTATTGTTCACATAGGCATTACTGTATAAGGCAGCCATATAAACACCACCGTAATAACCATCACCAGAATTCATAACATGACCTACCCTGTCACATATTTCGCTAGCGGTATTAGGCATTCCCGGTGCCATAATACCTGCAAAGTCAGCTTCTATTTGAAAATCAATATCATCAGCATGAGGATTATTTAGCCAATGTCCTGATTCTGGAGGCTGCATACCATTGAGAATATTATACCTTCCTTGTTGATTGGCATGCCACAACCAATAACCCGCATTGGCATAAGCTTGGCCAAAAGCTGCAGGTGTTGCATCCATACCATCTCTTTCAAGAATTTCTACAAAGGTTAGATCCATATATATATCATCGTATAAGCCTGGAATTCGTGTCATCCAATGATACATTGTTGTATCCGTCCATGGTATGACAATACTATCCGGAATCATCTGCTTTCTAAACCTGAATTCTGTTGGTCCGCCATAGGTTACACCAATGGTTTGTAATGCCCATGCTCCCATTATCTTATCTTTCAGATCCTCATGAGAAATGGAATAAAAATCACCTTCATTCTCCTGAGCGTTATTGCAAGAAAAGACCGAAAGTAAAAAAAATAAAATAACAACACTCTTAATAAAATAGTCTATCATGGCCTGCTTATTTACACGTAATTTATTGTTTAAAAAATTGTTTTTTTAAATGTCCTGAGTGTTGTATTTTTAATCAATTAGAAGCACGTTTATACACCCAAAGTCCAGCAAATGGAATAAAAATCAATGATAAGGTAATCATACCGGCAATGTAAATAAAATTGGCTCCTGCTAGATGCATAATTTTAAATAATAAAGCAAAATCCAGCAATATAAAGGCCAGGGTTCCTGAATAAAACAGCATATTCTTCATAAGAAAAGCTCCTGCTAAAAAAACGAGCGTAATGGATATCAATCCAAATCCCCTTAATAATCCATCTCCTTCCCACTGCATGGCTGTAAATAAAAAACTCAGGGAATATATCATCATGGCAATAGTTCCTATTACAAAAAGTGGTTTTTTCATAAATTTTAGTTTTTTTTTATATAATCATTGGTCAATATAATTAAATATTTTTGAATTTAAATTAATTTGAATCTGTTATCTGTTTAGACATATTTTAATTGTATCTATTAATTCACATTACTATGAATGAGATAAAAAAACTCTTTTTTCTATTATTAGTTTTACCAATATTTCTTCAATTTGGTTCCTGTACTCAGAAAAACGAGCCGGGGCGGAACCGAATTGAAATATTTCCGGATAAAAACAATGGAGGAATTACCTTACCAGAAAACTTTGGGGCTATGGTCGTTGTTGACACTTTGGGTAGAGGGCGTCATCTTGCCATAAATAAGAATGGAGATATCTATGTCCACCTGATGAAGCTTAATCATGAAGGAAAAGGCATTATCTCTTTAAGAGATATAAATGGTGATGGTAGAGTTGATCAGATGGCCGGGTTTTCAGAAGTTTCAGGTACTGGTATAAAAATTCACAACGGATATCTGTATTTCTCATCCAGAACCCAGATTTTTAGAACAAAATTAAAAAAAGGGGAGCTATTACCCGAGGAAATCCTGGACACGTTGATTCATATGGTTGATGGCAAGGGACATATGGAAAAAAGCTTCACTTTTGATCAGAAAGGGAATATTTACGTAAATATTGGATCTGCATCAAACGCATGCCAGGAGGAGCCGAGAACAGAGGGTTCTCCGGGAATCAACCCTTGTGTCGAGTTAGAAACAAGAGCGGGGATATGGAAGTTTTCCGATGATGCTATTAATCAATCACAGGAATTAGATAAACGGTATGCTACTGGTATACGAAATGCTGTTGCACTTGCTTGGGACCCGAATGCCAGTCAGTTATATGGTTTGCAACATGGCCGGGATGACCTGCACCGGTTTTGGCCTGATTATTATTCTGAAGAGGATAACCTCGAGCTTCCAGCTGAAGAATTCCTTGAAATCAATGAAGGAGATGATTTTGGATGGCCATATTGTTATTATGATCCGTTTAAGGAAAAACGGATGCGATGCCCCGAATATGGTGGTGACGGTATTACTTTAGAAGGATGTGAAAACATCAAAAAACCTTTACTAGGTTTCCCGGGTCATTGGGCTCCCAACGATCTTTTATTTTACACCGGAAAAATGTTCCCTGATAAATATCAAAATGGTGCCTTTGTGGCATTTCATGGTTCCTGGAACCGTCTCGGGCATGAACAACAGGGCTTTAAAGTAGTATTCATTCCTATGAAAGATGGTAAACCTTCCGGAGAATGGGAAGTTTTCGCAGATGGATTTACAGGTGGCCAAATAGAAAATCCAGGAGATGCCAACTACCGACCATGCGGCCTGGCCGAAGGACCTGATGGTTCATTATTTGTTGTTGACTCTCAAAAAGGAAGAATATGGAGGATAATGTATTATAAAGAAGGTATCCCTGGATATAATGAAATGCCGGTTGCCATTAAACCGGAAGCAAAAAAGGAGGAGGTAGTTAATGAGGCCCTGTTACCTGGTAAAAAAGTATTTGAAACTTTTTGTGCTACCTGCCATATGAAAAGCGGTAAAGGGGCCCCGGGCATGAATCCACCATTAATCGATACAGAGTGGGTCCTGGGCGATAAAGAAAGATTAATAAAGATAGTATTGAATGGGATGAGTGATCCAATTGAGATAAAGGGAGAAATCTATCAAAATGTGATGGCATCACATTCCTGGCTCACTGACCAGCAAATAGCAGACGTGCTTTCTTATGTAAGAAATAGCTGGGGTAATTCAGCAAGTATTATCACAGCTGAAGAAGTATCAGCTGTAAGATCGACAAATTAAAATGATAAAATCAATCCGAATGATTTTTCAAATCATCCGGCTTTTATTCTCAATGAAAAAGGAGTAATTTCAAAAACTTTTTGATATGATATTTATTCATTTATTAAATTTTTTATGTTATGAAATCTAATTTAAACAATATTAAAACCCTTGTTATCGTAATGATATCGACTATTTTATTAACAAATTGTACTGCACCGGTTGAAAACGCAAGTGATACTAGCGGAAGTGATGAGATAAGCAAAGACAGGGATAATATCTCTGAAAATTATAAGTGGAACCTTGCAGATATGTATGCAACTCTTGAGGATTGGGAGGCCGCTAAAGAATCATTTCCTTCCAAGTTTGAAAAGATAGCTAGTTTCAAAGGAAAGTTAGGCAGATCAGCATCAGACCTTTTTAATACTTTGGAATATATGGAAGAAGTAGTCAAAGAGTTGTATGTCTTCAGTTCCTATTCGGGCATGCTTTCCGATGAAGATAAGCGTAAATCAGAACCTCTAGGAATGGATCAGGAAGCCAATCAATTATATACAAAATTTGGGGCCAATGCAGCCTATATTGAACCTGAAATACTTGCAATACCTGAAGGAAAGCTTAAGAAGTTTTTCAAAGAGGAACCAAAACTTGAAAAATATAGTCAATATATTGATAACGTATACCGAAATAAGGCTCATACACTGTCAACTGATGAAGAAAATATTATCGCTCAGTCTGGTCTCATGCAGGGAAATTCTAACAATATCTACAGTATTTTCACCAATGCTGAGATGCCAAGAGCAGAAGTCATCTTATCAAATGGTGAAAATGTAAGACTTGATGCATCGGGATACTCTTTGCATCGGGCCAATCCAAACAGGGAGGATCGTAAGATTGTGTTTGAGAGTTTTTTCAATAAACTGAACGAATATAAGATGACCCTGGGAAGCCAGTTGTATGGAAATGTGAAAGAAGATATGTTTACCAAAAATGTCAGAAATTATAATTCCTGTCTTGAGGCTTCTTTAAGTTCAAATAATATTCCTACTTCAGTATATCATAAACTTATTGAAAATGCGAATAAAAACCTTTCTGTGCTTCATCGCTATCTTAATTTGAAAAAGAGAATGATGGGAGTGGAATCATTGCATTATTATGATATT
>Ga0316187_10000230_pt1 | contig 40784 bp, 42 predicted proteins | sample CroRivburrow1_MG_FD_204927 | JGI IMG/M metagenome (GOLD analysis project Ga0316187, IMG submission 204927) | Coastal sediment microbial communities from Maine, United States - Cross River worm burrow 1 | ecosystem: Environmental > Aquatic > Marine > Coastal > Sediment | place: USA: Maine... | reverse complement strand
ACTAAAATAACTACTGTTAAAATAGTTCCTATAATTACTCCCCCCATAATAATAATTTTCTTAATCATATTTAAAAAATAAAAACTAGTAGAATAACTCTGCTAATATTTGCCCGTCGTCTACCCCTTCATCTTCCACTATCTTTGATGTTTCAGTAACAAAATCCATAGCCCCGCAAACAAAATAATTAAAGTCATTAAAATTAGAGACATATTTTTTTATTGTTTCACCATTAATTCTTCCATACTCCTCTACTCCATTAACCTTGTTATCCTCTTGAGTTAAAAGATGAATGACATGTAGTCCACTCCATTCTTTTTCTATTTTCTGTAATTGCTCAAAAAAAGCAATGTCTTTTTTTGTTTTATTACTATAAAAAAGATAAATTTCTCTATCTCTGTCACCTTTTTCATAGATATCTTTAATAGTGCTATAAAAAGGCGCAATACCTATCCCTCCTGCAAGAAAAACTATTTTTTTAATAAAATCCTGAACAGTGAAACTACCTAAAGGACCCATGAGAGAGACCTTGTCGCCTACCTTCAAATCATGTAAAGCGCCAGAAAAAGGTCCTATTTTTTTGACGCTAATAGAAAGGAACGGATCTTTAAACGTGCTGGAGATACTATATGATTTACTGGAAAGATTGTTGGGATTATTGATAAGATCAACTCGAACAAATTGCCCAGGTTCAAAAACTAACATCTCTCCATTTTCGGGTACCAAACAAATAGTCACGATACCTTCCGCTTCTTCAATAATATTATTAACTGTGTAAATTTCTTTTTTAATATCCATAATTAACCTTGGGTAACATCTGAAGGTAAAACGACAGAATCATTTTCAGTGGCAAGCTGACCACAAGCCCCCTTCACCTCCCTCCCATGTTTATAACGAATAGTGACCGGTACTTTGGCTTTCTCTAATACATTTTTAAAATAAAGCATACGCTCTTTTGTAGCAGACTTGAAAATACCTGTGGAATTGTAAGCAATCATATTAACCATACAAAGACGTCCTTTCATAAGTTCTGCTAATTCACGAGCTTGTTCATCGGAATCATTTACCCCTCCAATCATTAAATATTCAAACATCACTTTTCTATTAGTTTTGGCGATATATTCATCCACAGCTTTTAGTAGTTCCTCAATAGTGTGTGTTCGTGCCACAGGCATAATACTACGACGAGTTTTATCATCTGGGGCATGTAGAGAGACAGCAAGATTAACTTGTAATTTTTCTTCAGCTAATTGATTGATACCATCAATAACCCCGCAGGTTGAAATAGAGATGTGTCGGGCACCAATGTTAAGTCCATCATGGTCATTCATCACTCGTACTGCATCAAGAACATTGTCATAATTAGAAAATGGCTCACCCATTCCCATAAAAACAACACCGCTAACTCTTTTATCTTCTTTTTTTAAATAACGGGCAAAAAATAAAACTTGTTCCACAATCTCGCTTGAAGTTAGACTTCTTAAAAGGGTCATTTTTCCTGTGGCACAAAAAGCACAAGCCATGGGGCAACCGACCTGACATGATACACAAACAGTATTGCGGCCGTCTGTGTGACGCATGAGCACTGTTTCAATACGTTTTCCATCGTCCAGCCTAATAAGAGCTTTAACGGCAGTATCTTTTTTATCGCTAAAAACTTCCGCATCTATATTTAAAGGGCATTGTTTTGTTAGTTTTTCACGAAGAACCTTAGGAAGTCCTGTGATCATATCCCAATCTTCAACAAGGTCCACAAAAATACCCTTCTTTATTTGAGAAGCTCGATACTTTGGTTCTTCTTCTGTTGTTTTAGATATAACTGAAAGGTCCATGGGTTTCATAATATCATATTTAGACGGCTTTCTTTCAGAACACTGTATTAACAAAAAAACACCCAATGGGGTGTTTTTTTGGCTATTTATTTTTAACTACTTCTTTTTTGTGACCGCTTTCTTCTTAGTAGTTTTTTTGGCTGGTGCTTTTTTAGCCACAGCTTTCTTTTTTGTAGTTGGTTTTTTAGCTACAGCTTTCTTTTTGACTGTTGATTTTTTAGCTACTGTTTTTTTAATAGCTTTTTTAAGAGCTGTTTTATCAGCAGAACTTTTAGGTGCTTTTTTAAATTTTTTAGATTTTGAATCATCAATTATTTCCTTCTTTGTATCTTTTATTTTTTCTTCAAAAGCATTAATGTTCAGAGCCTTCAAAATTCTATCCATTTTGCTGTTTAACATATCAAACTGCGCCTTGTAATTTGGAGCGTCATGTCCTCCACCTTGATATGATTTTTTATCAAAACGAGGTTTTGAATCCCTACCACCATGACCTCTATCTCGAGAATCTCGTGATCCACTGTCTCTTTTATTTGAGAAACAATCACTACAAAAAATAGGTTTTTCACCTGTTGGTCTAAATGGAACTTCACAATTTTTTCCACAGTCGTCGCAGACTGCTCTATGCATTTGACGATCTCCGTCTCTTCCTCCACCAAAACCCCCTCGTCCTCCTCTGTCTCCACCACGACCTCCACGATCGCCTCCTCCTCCAAATTTTCTACCTCCCCCTCCGCCAAACTTTTTTCCTTTATTGTAATGATCCATATTTTTTTAATTAATTTTAATATCTAATGGCAGTAAGTCTATTCTTTTTACTACTCAAAAGCAACATCTTGATATCTCTATCTTTCTCCCCATAATTTTTTGTGTACGATGTGAGCAATACTTCCAAGAGTTATTAAAAACACAATGAATCCAATAATCCATCCAATAAACGGTACTAATTTTACAGCAGTAAGTAGAACAACACCTCCGACAATAATTTTCCAAGCTATATCTGTTTTGTCAGTTTTATTAATGACTTGATTTGCCCATACTCCTGCTACAACTCCAGTATAAAGGCATGTAATACAAATAAGTAAGCCGTAGGCTAACATAGCCATAAAACCAAAAGGAGCACCAAATAGTGTTGCCAGTAATATAATTGAGGCAACAGGAACAACTACAAGAACGACAAAACCTTTTCCGAGTTTTTGTAATGGATTTTTAAGAGCTCCTTTAATTACAGAATTTGAGAAATTTCTAAACAACCAAACTAAAATAAGTGCCCCAAGAATAAGTGTGGCAAGCTTTAAAAGAATAGCAACACCAATAAAAGCAAAGATAAAATTCTTTGATTTATCACCATGAGCATATTTAGATTCTTTAAAGACGATCTCCCCGGTTACGATGGCTCCTTCACTTATTTTTAAAGCTTCAGCCTTTCGTGCACTGTATTCTAAATTACCATCAATAATAGCTCCTTCACCAATGGTTAGAGCCTCATTAACGTCAGCTGTTATATTTCCTTTCATATAACCGTTGATGGTGGCAACTCCACCAGCAATCTGTGTATCACCGTAAACATCTCCATCAATAGAGATCTGACCACCGGCAATCACAAGGTCTTTTTTAATAGAAGAATCAGAAGAAATAGTTACTGAACCTCCAGTAGCAATAACTTCCCCGTTAACATCACCAGCAATTAAGATATTACCACCAGCAACACGGACATCTCCTCCACTGTTTCCTAAAATTGTAATTGTGCCACCTGCAGCTGTTGTGTCTTCAGATACATTACCAGAAACGATAATATTACCTCCAGCAGTAAACAAATCTCCAAAAACAATACTGTTTATAGAAACATTACCTCCAGAAATATATAAATTATCTTTAATATCATTTCCTTTATTTATAGTAACTTCTTCTCCTGCTTTTATTGTAGCGCCAAAAGCAAACACTGGCATTAGTATTACTGTAGCCAATACTAATATAAAAAACTTATTTTTATTGTTCATAGTTATATGTATTTATTTAATAATATAGGGTTTAAGTAGTTAAATTGTACTCTTTAAAGACTATTTCATCAATGACTCTTCTTTTATTAAATATAATTTTGTAATTCAAAGTGAATAGTGTATAATCATCTACATTATGGCAAAAAGAGATACAGCAATCGTACAAAAAAGAACTTCTCGTTCTAAAAAAACCAAGAAACGCCTTGAAATAAAAAAGGCTATGTTGGCTGAAAAAGCAGCTAAAAAACGCAAGTAATTTGAAACATATTATAATTCGCTATTAAAAAATACTCCCTTGGGAGTATTTTTTAATATTGACTAGTATTTTATATATAATGTGTTATGATAGTAGCAATCAAATCGTAGCTGTAAGAGGATCGAAGTCGGGTTTTATCGTACAGGTGTAGTATTTGAACAATTTATTAACCTATTTTCTCTTACAAAATATGAAAACAGGAACAATCGCTCGTCTAACTGATCGTGGTTTCGGGTTCATCGCTCAAGAAGGAGTGGAAAAAGATTTATTTTTTCACGCTAATGAGTTAAAGAACGCAGAATACAACGACCTTAGAGAAGGAGATGCTGTAACATTTGAAGAAGCAGAAGGTCCTAAAGGACTTAACGCTGTCAATGTTAACAAAGCTTAAGTTTAAAACTTAATAAAAAAATACCCCGCCTTACGGCGGGGTATTTTTTTATAAGCTTATTTGAATTAACAATTAAGCAGCGTCCTTGGGAAGTATCTTGTACATTCCCGTATCACATGTTGTGCATTTACCTTTAGCGGCTGGACGACCAGGTTTGATTTCAGTCTTTTCGACATCCTTCATTTCCCTTTTTTCCTTGCACTTCATGCAATAACCAATTAATTTTTCTTCCATATGCTGTTTATTATAACAAATAGTCAATTACTTTCAACAATATTAAGCTCGTGCTATTAGGCAATGAATTGTGGTAAAATATGGCTATTAAAAGCTAACTTTATATAAATATGAAAGGATATATAACAAATATTGAAAAAGATACTCTAGAAAATGAAAATTTTCGAAAAGTATTGTATACAGCCCCTAATAGTCAACTAGTTTTAATGACCCTTCAGCCTGATGAAGAAATTGGTGAAGAAGTACATGAATTAGACCAATTTATTAGAATAGAAGCTGGAAATGGAGTAGCTGTTTTAAATGACATCGAAACACCTATTGAGGATGGATCAGCTGTTGTGATTCCTGCTGGAACCAAACACAATGTCATTAATACTGGAGGAGACAAAATGAGACTCTATACAGTCTACTCCCCCGCTGAACATAAAGATGGTGTCATTCATAAAACTAAAGAAGATGCTTTAATGGATGAGACTGATCATTTTGATGGTGTTACCAGTGAGTAAGAATAGATGGAAAATAAAACTATAATAATTTACGGTTTTCATGCAGTAGATTCTGCTATTATTAATGACACTGAGAATGTGTTGAATTTATGGATCGAAAAAAAACCTAAAAATAAAAGAATCCAGCAAACCATAGAGTTGGCAGAAAAATATAATGTCTCCTATAAACTTGTAGATGCTACTTTTTTAGACGAACAAGTAACCGATGCAAATCACCAAGGAGTAGCTATTGAATATAAAAATAGCGAATCCTTTAACGAACTCTATCTACCAGAAATATTAAAAAAAGAAAATGTTTTTATTTTAATTTTAGATGGTATAACAGACCCACATAATCTTGGAGCATGTTTAAGAAGTGCTAATGCTGCAGGAGTAGATGCTGTTATTGCTCCCAAAGATCGTGCTGCGGGGTTAACCCCAACTGTCAGAAAAATAGCTTCAGGAGCAGAGCAAACAACTCCTTTCATTCAAGTAACGAATATCTCTCAAACATTAAAAAATCTAAAAGATAATGGTGTTTGGTGTTTTGGTTTAGCTGGAGAAGCAGAAATGACCCTATATGAAGCTGATTTTGTGGGAAAGGTGGCTATTGTCATGGGTGGTGAAGAAAAAGGATTAAGAAGATTAACTCGTGAAAACTGTGACTCTTTAATAAAAATCCCCATGAAAGGAAGTGTTGAGAGCCTTAATGTGTCAGTAGCGACAGGGGTGACTTTATTTGAAGCACTAAGACAGCGAAGATAATATATACTTTAGAACCGCTATATGGTACTATAATGACCACATGAAATCTCCATTTGAGAGATTTTTTTAATGAATTACTTAAATTATGGAAATTAGAAATATTGCAATTATTGCCCATGTTGACCATGGTAAAACAGCCTTAACAGATGCCATATTGACTCAAACGGGAGCCGTCTCTAAAGAGACAAGTATGGATAGCAACACGCTTGAACAAGAGCGTGGTATTACTATATATGCTAAAAATGCCTCTACTGTGTATAAGGAGACAAAAATTAATATTGTAGATACTCCTGGTCATGCTGATTTCGGTTCAGAAGTAGAGCGTGTCCTACGTTCTATTGATTCTGTTCTTCTTATTGTAGATGCTCAAGAGGGACCTATGCCTCAAACACGTTTTGTATTAAAAAAATCCCTAGAGTTAGGACTAAAACCTATTCTAGTTATAAATAAAATAGATAAACAAGCAGCTAACCCAGACCGCACTCATGATCAAGTTTTTGATTTATTTTCTGAACTTGGTGCCACCGACGAGCAATTAGATTTTCCAATGATTTATGCCATCGGACGAGACGGTATTGCTAAAAAAGAATTAACTGATGATTCAAAAGACATCACTCCCCTTTTAGACATGATTCTAGAAAAAGTTCCTGTAGCTACGGGAGATGCTTCAGCTGATTTTGTGGCTCAACCATTTAATCTTGCTTACGACAATTTCCTAGGAAGACTAGGAGTTGTTCGTGTCTATGATGGAACATTGAAAGTTGGTGAAAATGTCTTTGTTAAAAAACATGACGGAGCTACTCAGAAAGGTAAAATTACAAAACTATTCACTTTCGAAGGTGTTACCCGAAAAGATGCTGACAAAATAGAAGCTGGTGATATTGCTATCGTGGCTGGTTTACCAGACATATACATTGGTGACACTATTTCTAAATCTGAAGATGCCCCCCTACTAGAAGCCATTGCTGTTGATGAACCAACTATTAAATTAACTTTCTTAGTAAACAACTCACCATTCGCTGGACGTGATGGTAAATTTGTTACCAGTAGACAAATAAGAGAAAGGCTGGAAAAAGAGCTGGAGGTTAATGTTGGACTTAAAGTTGATTTCGAATCAGGAACTGCTGAGCAATTTACTATTTTAGGGCGTGGGGAATTACACATTGCTATTCTAATAGAAAATATGCGTCGTGAAGGATATGAGCTTCAGGTTTCTCAGCCTCAAGTTATTATGAAGGAAATTGATGGAAAGAAACACGAACCCTTTGCTGAAATTACCATTGATGTACCGTCTGAATTCCAAGGAAATGTTATTGAAAAATTAGGAGTAAGAGGATGTGTATTAACCAACATGGAAACTGACGGGGATCGAGTAACAATGATGCTTGAGGGGCCTGTTCGTGGTCTTTTTGGCTATGCCAATAAGTTTGTTGTTGATACTCGTGGTGAAGGAATTCTAGCGACTCAAACAATCGGATATCGACCTTATGCTGGGGAAATTGCCCATACGGAAGCGGGCTCAATGATTTCTCAAGTATCAGGAAAAGCTCTTGGTTATTCTCTTTATAATTTGCAATCTAGAGGAGTTTTATATATTGGAGCTAATACAGAAGTTTATGAAGGTATGGTTATTGGTAATACATCTAAAGGTGAGCAAATGACGGTTAACCCTATTAAAGGTAAAAATCTAACCAATGTTAGATCCTCAGGAACAGATGATGCAATAAAACTTACCCCTCCTCAACTAATAACAATCGAATCTGGATTAGAAACCATGGCTGAAGATGAATATTTAGAAGTAACACCAAACAATATTCGTTTACGAAAACAAGGATTAACTGAAAATGACAGGAACAGAATGGGACGAGGAAAATAGAAGAACAAGATACAATAAAAACTACATAAAATAAACGGCTCACATTGTGAGCCGTTTATTTTTTAAGATTTTTACTATCGCTTACTATAACAATCTCTACAAGTTAATTGATCTGCCCTAGATGGATCTGGTTCAAAAGGAAGCTCTGTAATGGGAGCTTGGCATTTTCCACACTTCCAATCACCTGTAAACATTTTTCTTTCTCCTCCACCTCCAGCTGGTCTAGAGTCTCTATTTTTCATAAAACAATCTCTACAATTGAGATTACTAGTATTTTTAGGCTCAAAAGGCAATTCTGTTATAGCTGCTCCACAACCAGAACATTTCCAATCACCTGTAAACATTTTTTTATCGTCGTTCATATTTTTTACTTTTTTATTTATAAATGTAGGTAACTTGAATTATAACTTATATTCTTAATTTCACTAAATATTCTCCTAATGTTAGGCAACTACAATATTTAAAATTTTACCTTTAACGTAAATAACTTTTTTTATTTCTTTGCCATCAGTCCATTTCTTAACAACCTCACGGTCAAGAGCTTGCTCTTTAACTTCTTCTTCAGATAAATCACGTTTAATTTTCATGTCATCTCTAACCTTACCGTTAATTTGAATGGCAATGGTGATAGTATTCTCTAGTGTTTTTGATTCATCAAAGAATGGCCAATCCATACCATGAATAGAACCATGCTTCTTAAGCTCGTGCCAAATTTCTTCAGTCATAAATGGAGCAAAAGGGGCTAATAGTTTTATAAAAATTTTATATTCACTAAGACTAATAGATTTTCGTTTTTCCATATCATTTGCCAAAATCATCATGGCAGAAATAGCAGTATTATAACTAAAGGTTTCAATATCATTAGTTATTTTTTTTATAGTCTGATGTAAAAGAGTTTGGTTTTGTTCACCATCTTCACTTACTTTATCTTGGAATTGCCAAATTCTTTCAAGTAAACGGCGTGGACCAATAATAGTTTCCCCATTCCAAGGCTTCATATCTTCCAATGGCCCCATAAACATAGTGTGTAATCTAAGAGAGTCTGCTCCATAAATGGAAATAATATCATCTGGATTTATAACGTTCCCGAGTGATTTTGACATTTTTCTGCCATCTTCAGCTAGAACCATTCCTTGGTGACGCAACTTCACAAAAGGCTCATTGAAATCTATAACACCCAATTTATTTAAAACTTTAGTGAAAAAACGAGCATACATAAGATGTAAAACCGTATGTTCTGCTCCTCCCATATACATATCTACTGGTAACCATTTTTTTATTAAATCAGGAGAAGCGAATTTATCTATGTTTCTAGGATCAGCAAAACGGAAGTAATACCAAGAGGAACAGACGAAAGTATCCATGGTGTCCACTTCTGGTTTCCAACCTTTACCGAAAATTTTCTCCGTGCGCTCTAATAATTCTTGAGAAGCTGCTAAAGGAGAAACTCCTGTTGGTTTAAATTCAACATCTGTTGGTAGAATCCAAGGAAGGTGCTCTTCTGGCACTGGATGAGCATTCCCTTGAGGGTCGTAGACGATAGGTATAGGAGCCCCCCAATATCTTTGCCTAGAAACCAACCAATCACGAAGTCTGTAATTTATTTTCTTTTTTCCAAAACCCTTTTTTTCTAACCAAAAAGCCATTTTTTCTCGAGCTTCTATTGAAGATAATCCTGTAAATTCTCCTGACTCCACCAAGACTCCATCTCTAGTGTAAGCCTCTTTTTTGATATCACCCCCAGAAACACTTTCAATGATTGGTAGATCATATTGTTTAGCAAATTCGAAATCTCTTTCATCATGAGCAGGCACCGCCATGACTGAACCTGTACCGTAAGAAGCCAAAACATAATCTCCTAAATAAAGAGGAACTTCTTTATTTGTAAAAGGATTTATTGCAGTAATCCCTTTTAAAATAACTCCTGTTTTTTCTTTAGCCAATTCGGTTCTTTCTAGATCTGTTTTTTTGGCTGAAGCTTTTTGATAATCTTCAACGGCTTTTTTATTTTTTATATTCTCTTTAAGAATTTCAACTAAAGGATGTTCTGGAGCAATAACTGCATAGGTCATACCAAAAACAGTATCAACACGAGTGGTGTAAACCAAGAGTTTTTGATCGAGTTTTTCATCTGTGCCAGTAATCGGCATTTCAAATTCCACCCCCTCACTCTTCCCTATCCAATTTCGCTGACTAGCGACTGTTGAGCTAGGCCAATCAACATTATCCAAATCATCAATGAGTTCTTCGGCGTAGTCTGTAATCTTAAAGAACCACTGTTCAAGGTCTTTTTGAATGACTTCATTTTTACATCTTTCACAAATACCATTTTCAGATTGCTCATTGGCTAAAACAGTTTTACATGAATCACACCAATTCACCTTAGCTCTTTTTTTATAAGCTAAACCATTTTTATATAAAAGTAAAAACCACCACTGGGTCCACTCATAGTATTCAGATGAGGAGGTATCAATTTCTCTTTCCCAGTCATAGGAAATACCAAGAGATTTAATTTGCTTCTTGAAATTATCAATATTCTCATGTGTTTTTTTATTCGGATGTACTCCTGTTTTTATAGCAAAATTTTCAGCTGGCAAACCAAAAGCATCCCAACCAATGGGGTGCAATACATTGAAACCTTGCATTCTTTTGTATCGAGAATAAATATCAGTAGCTACATAATTTTCCGCATGACCTAAATGAAGTCCATCACCAGAGGGATAAGGAAACATATCTAGAATATATTGTTTTTCTTTTTTAGAATAATCTTCAGCAGTATAAAGGCTAGAATTATCCCATGATTCTTTCCATTTTAATTCAATTTTTTTTGGGTCGTATTTCTTCATATGATTAGAATTTTACCCTATTAATCTTAAATTACCAAAAAGTAAGTAGCTTATACTAGGAACTTTTTTAAGTATTTTCTTCTGTGCCAAAGTACCTATCACCAAAATCTCCAAAGCCTGGAATAATAAATTTATCCTTATTCAAGCCCTTATCCTTAACCATAAAAATAACTTTAATATCTGGAAATTCATTTTTCAAAAATTCAATACCCTCTGGAGCCACAAGTAAGGCAGAAAAAATTATTTGGTTTTGTCTCACTCCCTCTTTAACTAAAGATTTAACTGTCTCCACGGCAGTCCCCCCAGTAGCAATCATGGGATCTAAAATAACAACTAAATCATTTTCTTTTACCTCAGGAATATTTTGATAATACTTACGGGCAATGGCTGTCCTCTCATCTCTCTTCAAACCAATGAACCCCACTCGAGCATTTTCAAAATAAGACAAAAATATTGGCAAAAATGCTAAGCCAGCACGAAGGATAGGAAGAAGGACTATATTTTTTCCTAAAATTCTCCCGTTTGTTTCAGATATATAAGTTTTAATCTTAGATTCCCTGGTCCGTAAATATTGAAAAGTCTCTTGAGCTAAAAAATCAGTTGTTTTATTAGCAGCCCGACGAAACTCGGCTGTGTTAGTTGTTTTATTTCTAAGGATAGTTATTAAAATTTCTTTCATATTTTTTTTAAAAGATTAACGACTGTTTCATCTTCTGTTTGAGTAAAATCTTTATAAAACTGACCGACTGCATAAAACAAAATGGGAGCATGTAAATAAATTATTTCATCAGCTTCTTGAGATATTTTTTTAAGGGCATCTCTAGCTATCACTGGAGTAGCAACAACAACATTTTTGGCTCCTTTTTCTATAGCAGAGTTAATGGCTGCTCTAACTGTAGATCCAGTAGCAATACCATCATCAACGATAATCGCTATTTTATTTTTTAAATCTAAAGGTTTTTGTCCTTCTCTATATTTTTCAAGTCGTCTTTTTATTTCCTTTTTTTCTTTTTTGACCTGATTATCTATATACTCTTTTGAGATCATCTGTTCAGAAATAGCTTCTTCGTCAAAAACCCCACGACCTTCTTCACTAATAGAGCCAATAGCAAATTCTTCATTGTTGGGTGCTCCAATTTTTCTGGTGACAATAATATCTAATGGTAAATTAAGAACCTTTGAAACTTCATAAGCTACCACTACTCCACCACGAGGTAAGCCTAAGATAATAGCTTGGTTGTTATTTTTATAGGGGGTAAGTTTTTCTGCTAGTTGTTGACCAGCTTCTTGTGGATTTTTAAAAATCATAACTTACTAGACTCTTTTTATTATAATATAAATTAACCCAAAAAACTGCTGTCTTTTGTTAAATTGACAAGTTAGATTTTTATGATATAATACATATAGTTGTTTTGATACTTACCACCATAAAAGTTTATTACACATAGTAAATTTTTATGGCGGTGAGTCTGCTGAGGGAATCCTCGGAAGCCTATTGGACACGGATTTAACCCCGTGGGTAAGTGCTAACCCTCTCCGCCCTCAATATGTCGCCTACTCTATTAAATTAGAGGGGTGACTTTTTTATTTAAAAAAATCCCCGTGTAAAACACGGGGATTACTTATTTACGACAGATTCATCATTGTTAAAAAAAACATTGATTTAAATATAACCAACAGAATTAAAAAAATAAAAGGGAAAACATGTTTTATTTTTTTAATTGCTCCAAGTTTTTTCATTTCTTTAGAAATGAACCAACTAATCCAAAGGGGTACCCCTAAGAAAAACATTATCGAAGGCAAAATTGGAATAATGAGACTTAGTGACACATCAGCAGTCCAAATCTTATAGACCAAATTAAGTCCCAAAAAAACTACTAAGGTTGCCAGTAATCCATTTTTCAAACTAGAGGCCACGGTAACTTCTTTAGTTTTTGCGGCGGTATTTCTATTAAGATCATTGGGCATTGCTACGCCCTCCTTTAATTTAAAGTAGCGTTATAACATTTTGCTATTAGCTCTATAGTCCATCAAACCATACTGGCAAAATAAGTCAATCAATAAACCTTGACCTGTTGATAAACCTTATATATATTGAGAAGTAGTAAGATCATTCAAAAAGGAGGTTATGATGCAAAAAATCATAATTATATTTATCTCAATATTTTTGTTTTCTTCTGTAGCTGTGAGTGAAAGTCCTCTTGAGCCTGTAGTAGAAAAGTGGCAAGATACCATCCCTTATAAAGTAAGTTATCTTAAAGAATGGCAGAGTAATGGTTACTTACGCCTTTCTTATGAAAATAATATTTTCTTTGTAAGGTTTTTAACAAATCCTAATAAGGAAAGATGGGCTTTTATCATTAGTAGGAATGAATCAATTGATAAAACAACTTTTTTGCAATACTGGGAATGGGATAATCAAAAAGAAAAGTATATAAATATTTTTTCTGTGAAACAGTATCAAACACAAAGTGGTTCTCCCTCCTCGAATCGTGAAAAATTTATTATTACGAGAATGTGTTTGTATCCTTTAATAATAAATAATAATAAATACTTCCTTTCCTGTTGGAGAAAGGGAACAACCAATAATATTAACTTTTTCGCAATATCTATAGATGTTGGGGGAAATACAACACTCCCAAAGTTTCTACAAATTATTGAACTACGAAAAAATTATGTTTCAGAAATGGTATTTGGACCTCCAAAGCCTCAACTCCCTGTCTTTAAAAAATTAATACAGCCAGGAGTTTTTCTGCCAGATCCGCTTAATGCTAATCAGGGTTAAAACAAAGCGCTTGTTGTGTAACACAACAAGCGCTTTTTCTGTGTAAAAAATATGACTATTCGTAACGCAAAGCCTCAATTGGACTCTTTTTAGCAGCCTGTTTGGCTGGATAGATACCAAAGATCAAACCAACCAATGAAGAAACTCCAATACCTAATGCCGCGGCGAACAAAGGAAAACTGAATGGCCAATCTAAAGCGAAAAAATTTGTCAGAATAACAGAAATCAAGAAAGATAAGACAGCGCCAAAGAAAATACCAATTAAACCACCTACTCCGGTTAAGATGACTGCTTCTAAAATAAACTGAGTAGAAATATCTTTATTAGTAGCCCCTAATGCTTTTCTTAAACCAATTTCTCTAGTTCTTTCAGTAACAGAAACAAGCATAATATTCATAACACCAATTCCCGCAACCACTAAGGAAATCGCCACCACAGAAGAGAGGAAAGCTGTTAAAATACCTAAAATAGTTTTTACTTGATCGACTAAACCTTGTTGAGTAACAACATAAAAATCATCTTTTTCTGAACCAGTAATATTATGAGTTCCTCTTAAAGTTAATTCAATATCTTGAACAGTCCGATTAACAACATCAGCTGAAGTAGCTTTTACCATTACTTCATGAAAATGATCTATCCCTAAAAGATAGGCTTGGGCTGTTGTATACGGAATAATAATAACTTCATCTATGTCTAGAAAAGCAACTTGTCCTTTTTTAGGAAAAACGCCAACCACTTTAAAATTACGATCTTTAATTTTTATATTTTTTCCGAGAGCATCCGACATTCCAAATAATTCTTCTTTTACTTTATGTCCGATAACCACCACAGACGCTCTACGTTTAATGTCATCTTCGCTAAAGAAAACTCCTTCCTCGGGATAAATATTAAAAGTCTTTCCCATAAATTCAGCTACCCAACCAAACATTTGAGGTCTATAGGTTTCTCCTTTATAAGAGACTGTCCCCGTGACAATAACAGCAGGAGCAATGTCTACTAATTCTGGTACATTACTTTTTTTCTTTAAAGCACTAATGTCAGATTTTTTCAAAGAATCAGCAAATAGAGTATCTGCCAGGTCACTAGGTCCTGTTGGTTCTTTTCCTGGCCTAATAACAACCATGTCAGCTCCCATCCCTCCTATTTCTTTTAGAATGAGGTCCTCTGCTCCATGCCCAATGGAAACAATCATCATAATAGAGGTAATACCGATAACAATACCAAGAATAGTTAAAGCCGATCTCGTTTTATGAGTTTTTATTCCAACAAAAGATGCAGTTAATAGATGTCTAAAAATCATAATTTATTTTGAAAAATGACCATTATTGCCATTGTTAGTTCTTCTAATCACTTTTTCATCGCTTTCTACAAGTCCATCATAAAGTTTAATAATTCTGTTGGCATATTCTGCAGTGTAAGTTTCGTGGGTAATCAAAATAACCGTATGTCCTTCATCGTGTAGTTTCTTAATCATCTCCATAACCTGCTCTCCTGATTTTGAATCAAGGTTCCCTGTTGGCTCGTCTGCAAAAATAACATTTGGATCATTAACTAAAGCCCGAGCAATAGCAACCCTTTGTTTTTCTCCTCCAGACAATTTAGCTGCTATATGATTAGTTCTATGAGATAAACCTACTGACTCAATAGCTTTACGAGCCATATCATCCCACAAATCTTCTTTGGTTCCTGAATACAATAATGGAAGTTTTACATTTTCTAAAACGGTTGCTCGGGGAAGTAAATTGAAAGACTGAAAAATGAAACCCATTTTTTTATTCCTAATATGAGCTAATCCATCTTCACTGTAGTCGTCCATAGCTTTTCCGTCAAAAAAATACTGTCCATTTGTTTGACGATCAAGAAAACCAATAATATGTAATAAAGTTGATTTACCAGAACCAGATGGCCCCATAATAGAAACGAACTCTCCCCTTTCTATTGCGAAAGAAACATCTTTAACAGCCGGTGTTTTTACTTCACCGTCTATGTATACTTTTTCTACATTTTTAACCTCAAGTAAAGCCATAGGAAAAACTATTTTGTAAATATTATTACTTTATCTCCAATATTTACACCTTCTGTGATTTCCACATTTCCTTCAGAATCGTAAATACCTGTCTTAACAATAACTTCCACTGTTTCATTATCTATATCTATAACCTTAACAACCTTATTGCCATTTTTTGAAATAACAGCCCTACTTGGTATAGAGATAACATCAATTAAAGAAGCTGTGAGAATATCAATATTGGCGGTCATTCCTGGTAAAATTCTTCCGTCTTTTTCAATTAACTGTAAAGTAGTTTTATACGTAGATACTCCCTCAATGGTAGTTTCTGCTGGATCAATATGGATAACTTTAGCCTGAAAAATCTGGTCGTCATCGTAAGCATCAAGGGTAATTTTAGACATATCACTAATATTAACTTTTGGAATATCTACTTCTGGAATATAAGCTTCAATTTCAAATTGACCTTCAGATATTAAACTGAAAGCTAAAGTACCGATGGAAATTACTTCTCCTACTTCTACTTCTTTTTTTGTAACAATACCACTAAAAGGTGCTTTTATAATAGTCTTATTTAATTTGGCTTGAATACTTCCTAGGTTAGCATTAGCTCCTTTAACCAAAGCTTCTTGAGTAGCAATTTGTTCATCTGTTGAACCAGCTTCTTTAAGAAGTAATTCCTGTTCAGCTAAAACCAAACTTGATTCATTAGCTTGCAAAGCAGAACCTACTGTTAAAAGATTTGTGTTAGCTGTGTCTATGTTTGTTCTGGCTGTTGTAATATCCGTTCTATAAAGATTAATGGTTGTCTGGGTGATGGTAGAACTACTCTTTAATTCATTAACCATTAAAGCTACACTATTCATAAATAATCTAATTTGTTCAAGATTATCTTTAGCCTCAAGTATCGCTGCATCAAGATCACTTTCTATTTTTAAACTATTAGTTGAAACCCTCCAATTGTTCAAAATATTTTCAACTAAAACTCTCCCCCACTCTAAGTCTGTTTTAGCTTGCTGGCCAGTGACTGGATCTAAGGTAGGATTATTACTCTTTGGATTAGAAAACATCTGATCTACTCTATTATAAATAGCATCGTCTGATTTTGTATAAGCATCCTGTATTTTATTAATAACATCTCTTTTTGCATCATTAAGATTTTTTTGGGCGTTTTCAACTTTAACCTCTTGAACCCTTAATTCTTCAACCCTTGTTCCAGATTTCAAAGCAGATAGATTAGCTTGCTCTGCTTCAAGATTCGCTTCAGCTTGAAGAACTTGAGATCTCAGATCTAAGTTATCTAATACAGCTAATGTTTGCCAAATATTTACCTTATCACCAATATCAACATTAATAAGTGAGACTCTTCCGCCTTGCTCAAAAGAAAGATCAACATCTTGAGCAGCTTTAATTTTTCCAGTAACACTAATTTCTTGAATTAAATCTCCTTTTTCAACAACAATAAATTCATAAGGTATATCTGTTTTACTTTGTGTGTATAAAATATACGCTCCAATTAAAACAACAACTACAGTAAAAGCTATTACTTTTTTATTAAATAAAATTTTTTTCATATATCTATATTCTAATCTTCTTTGCTATCTTAATCAAATGAATTAATCACTTTTAAAAGTTGATTGCATTAAAAGTATTTTTTTGCTAGTTTTGAAATAGATAATTCTTTACAAAAGGAGACCTAAGGATGCAGAATAAAAATGTTTCTTTATTTGAAAAAGAGAATGTTCTTAATACCTTATTTCTGGTTTTAGGAAAAGAGCCTAAAAAAGAGACGCTGGAACTTATCAATCAATATGATCAAATCGATGCTTCTGCTCTTTTTCATATTGTTTTAACCAGTATTCAGGTTGATTTTGAATTTATTAGACATGAGTTGGGAACCTTGCAATTGGCAAATATCACCCCAAGTCGTAATCATTATCAAAACTTCTTCTATAATCAATGGCTGTCTCAAGCTTCTCCTTTTTTAGCTGATTCTATTTTAGAAACGGAATCAGAAGGAAGGGATCCATTTTTTACCCCCCTTAAAGAAGTTTTAATTTGGGCTGGTCTATGTTTCTTTCTTGTTTCAACTCAAAAAAGATGTATAGCTTTTAAGCGCCCAGACGAGACGGCTCCAATCTGTGAAAAATGCTACTTCAAAGACACTTGCCTACTTTTAAGAACAGCAAAACGGATGTAATATTATAAAGGCGACGCCAATAGCGTCGCCTTTTTTTGTGGATTTCGTGTATTTTTATCTACTAAATATGTGTTATAATACAGGCAGAAAATTAGACCGGTCGATTTTTAATATAAAGAGTTAACACTCTTTGGTAGCTTCCTCGGCCAGATAATATAAAAGTTACACTTTTATATTATCTGGCTCTATGTCGCTATTAAAAAATAATAAACAAAAAAAATGAATAATAAAACTATCATTTGGGTACTAGTTATTGTTGTTATTGTGTTGATTGCAGTTTTTGCAAATACTTCACTATTAGAGAATAACGAAATGGGTGAAAATGAAGCCCTAGAACATGGTGATGCTGCTATGGAAGCAGGAGAAACTCCAGCTATGGAAGCAGGGGAAACTCCAGCGCAAGAAGCTGCTGAACACCAAGCGCTTTAATCTTAAAAAATAAAAAAACACTGAGTGTTTATCACTCAGTGTTTTTTTATTTTTTAAATTTAAGAAAAGAGTATTTTTATCAATTCCTGTCTGCCAATTTTCTTTTTAGCTGAAAAAGGAAAGACATCAATATCGCCTACTTCTTTTTTGATATTATTAATTTGTTTAGAAATATCATTCTTTTTTAATTTATCTATCTTATTAGCTACGATTATTATTTTATGACCTAATTCGTTGAGAAAATTAATAAACTCCTTATCTAACTCAGTTAAGCCAACCTTAGCATCAACAATAACAACTACATACTTAGGTGTAATTTCATTAGTTTCTAAATACCAAAGAATATGTTTTTGTAATTTATCTACTCTTCTTAAAGCTAGTTTAGCAAAACCATAACCTGGTAAATCTACAAAATAAATTTCTTTATTAATTAAAAAGAAATTAATTTCTCTAGTCTTACCAGGCTTTGAACTAGTTTTAACTAAGCTTTTTCTACTAACTAGAACATTAATAGTGCTAGATTTACCCACATTGGAACGCCCAATAAACGCCACCTGTGGGATGCCGTCTTCTAAAATAGAATCTGTGCCCTTAATTCCTTTGATAAATTCTGCTGATTTAATTTCCATATTATCTACCATACTACCCCGATAAAAGACAAACAACAACCCGAATATTAAGACCAATTGTAGGGCTTGATATTATTTATTTTTTCAAGAAAAGGAGTATAATAGGTACATTAAACTAACCTCAAGAAATGGCTAAACATAAATATATTGTTAAAGAAAATATAATGACACCGGGAGATGTAATGGTGTTAACTTTGGTGCCTAAAAAAATAGGGTCTACTGTTTTCAATTTTAAACCTGGTCAATATGCAATGCTTTCTTTTGAAAATACTTCAGGAAAATTGTTTCCTGATCACCCTTTTTCAATTGCTAGTGCTCCAACGCAAAAAAACTATATACGATTTGGAATAAAAATCTTTGGAAATTTTACAAAAACTTTATCCCAATTAAAACCAGGTGACGAAATAAATGTTTCTGGCCCTTTTGGTAAATTTGTTTTTAAAGAAAAAAAACACAAAGAAATTGTTCACCTTACTGGAGGAATTGGTATTACTCCTTTTGTTAGTGCCGCTAGATATGCAACAGATAAAGGTCTACCAAACCGCATGACAATGCTTTATAGTGCTAGAACAATAGAAGGAGCTACTTTCTATAATGAATTAAGAGACCTAGATAGTAAAAACCCAAACTTTAAAGCTATTTTTGCTATTACTCAAGAAGAAATATCTGAGAGTGTTCCCTATTTAGAAAAAGGCTTCATAGATAATAATATGATCCTTAAGCATGTTGGACCGGTCAAAGGGAAAACATTTATGCTTTGTGGGCCTCCTAGATTTATGCAAGCCATGGAAGAGAATCTAAAAGCTTTGGGAGTACCCAAAAAACAAATCTTACAAGAAGCTTTCTCTACTACTCCCAATCTTCCTTTCAGAGAAAATTTTAAAAATCTATTCTTGGTTTATGGATTGGCTGGTTTTCTTTTAGTTTTTTTTCTAAATTTTGTATACCAAACAGATAATAGTAAATTTAGTACTGAAACTTTATTGAATAAAAAAGAACTTGCAAGTACTATAAATAGAGCAGTAGCTGAAAGAATGGCTGGAATCCTAAGCCTTAAAAGTACGACTCTTTCTAATGCAGACCAAGCTAATTTAAATAAACAGTTAGACCTTCAAAAAACGATCTTTAAACAAGAGGCTGTAGTTCAACAAGTTCCCGTAGTTAAACAACCTACTCCCACCCCGGCCCCCGCTCCAGTTATTCCCCAAGTCCAAATTAAACCTAGAACAACTGTTTCTTAAAAAATAATATGATTAAAATAAAAAACAACTTAATATTCACAGCTTTATTAACCATCTCTTTAATAATCTTTTTAGGGTTTTTAGGAATAGCCAGTGCAGACTCTGATGATTATTGGGAAAATGAATATAGGGGTAGTTATGGATACGATGACGATGATGACGATGATCGTTATGACTACGACGATGACGATGATGATTATGGATACGATGATGATGATTATGAATGGGTGACAAAAGAACACGACGATGAAGAATTTGAGTATAGATACTATAAAGACGAAAATTTCCAGGATACAGATAATGATTCAATTTATGACCAGTATGATGTTTATCCAGAAGTGAACGATTTAATCTTTGCTATAGATTCAGACCTTGATGGTATCGTGGATGGAGAAGATTTATATCCAGGAGAAGATGATTTTGCTTTCCTAGTGTCCGATGTTAACCAAAATGGTATTGTGGATGATTTGGAAAATATAATATCAAACTTAATAAAGTAATTAATTATATTAAGTTTAAAATGCAGTTCTTTAAAAAAATAAATGCTTTAGGAACCGGAATAGAAATATGGTTAAACACCTTAGACGATTCTAAAGAAGAACAAAAAGATTTTGAAAAAATTGAAAAACAAATTTTTGATTTTGAGCAATCTTTTAGTCGTTTCATAGAAGACAATGAGCTTAATCGCCTTAATAAAAGTCGTGGTAATTTTAAAGCCAGTCCTGAAATGATTAAAATTTTAAAGCTTGCTAAAGAGTTTTATGTTAAAACCAATAAAATCTTTGACCCTACAATTGCTACAACCTTAGAGAGATTAGGGTACGATAAAAGTTATAATGAATGGATTGTGAAAGAAGGTGGTGAAATACCACACCATCATACCGATGAAATTGGCTTTGATAAAATTACCATTGACGAGGCTAGTGGTCAGGTAAATATTCCCCCAGAAATAAAAATAGATTTGGGTGGTATTGGAAAAGGTTATATAGTAGATATTATAGCCAAAGATTTAATATCAGCAGGTTATAAAAATTTCTGGATTTCAGCCGGTGGAGATATGTTTTTATCAGGAAAAGGAGAAAATGAACAATTCCATCAAGTGGGTATTCAAAACCCTTTAAAACATTCTGAGGATTTATTAAATATTGAAATAAAAGGAGAAACTCTAGCGGTGGCAACGTCAGGAATAACCAAAAGACATTGGTCAAAAGCAGGTAAGAATTGGCATCACATTATTGACCCAAAAACTGGATTATCGACACAGAATGATTTACTATCGGTGATTATCATTTCAGAGAACACGGTAGAAGCAGATGTTTTTGCCAAAACAGTTTTTATTTTAGGCAAAGAAAAGGGTGTAGAGTTTATAAACAACCAAAATAAAGTAGAAGGATTAATTATAGACAAAGATTTAAACACCACCTTATCAAAAAACATGATTAATTATTTAATTTAAAAAATGACAAAGACAAAAGAAACATTAATTTTTGTAATATTAATAACGGTTATAATCGGTGGTTTTTTATCACCATTTTCAGCTCAAGCTGAAGAGGTTCAATATCCTACCCCCGTTAAAGATACTGATTTTGATGGTTTAACCGATCAAGGTGAGCTCCAAATATTTAAAACAAGTCCTCTTAACCCCGATTCAGATAATGACGGATATTTAGATGGGGCTGAAGTTTTATCTGGAACTGACCCCTTAGACAGTAATGACCCAGCCCAAACAAATAAGGAGGCATTCGCTACTCAAGCAATAACTAAATCTATTGAGACTCAGACAACACCTTGGCCTTGGTATTTTTCTAGAAGCTCTGGAATCGTTTCTTATCTTCTTCTATTTCTATTAATTGTCTCTGGTATTGGTATTAAAACATCTTTATCTTTCAGATTAATGGATCCCACAACAGCATGGGTGTCACACAGACTGATTGCAATTACTTTAACCTTTGCTATTACGATTCACTTAATCTCTCTTTTGTTTGATGAATTTCTCAAATTTACCATTATAGATCTTCTCGTTCCATTTGCATCAAGCCATGAACCATTGTACGTAGGTTTAGGGGTTATAGGGTTCTATGCCTTCTTAGCTATAATTATCTCTTCGTTCTTTTTTATTCATAAAACACCGAAAATTTGGCGCATATTACACTATTTAACATATCCTGTTTTTATTTTAATATTCCTTCATGGAATATTAGCAGGAACAGATACTTCAACTAATATTATGCAAAATATCTACTGGTCAACAGGTATTATTGTCGGTATACTTGTAATGTACCGCTTATTCATATCTTATAAATTAACGAAAAAATAATGCCAACTATAAAAAACTCTATACTTTTTTTTATAATTTTTCTCTTGGTTGGTTTCTCAATCTTAGAAATACCGAGTGTCCATAATTTTGCAGAAGAAAGATTTAATATAAGTTTTAGCCCTAGTGACATTTTTGGAAAAATTCTTCCAGATGATGCAATAGAAATAATAACTTCTAAATCAAAATATAAAATTGGTGAAGAAATATTTTTTGCTATACAAAACAGGACAGATAAAACTGTTCGTGTAGAAAATGAATGCCCTTTTGAACCTTTAGAGGTATACTTTTGGGACGGAAAAATATGGAAACACATAAAAGCCGCTGCCTCTAACATTGATTGTCAGAAGTCTGGAGATATTGAAATTGCTCCATATGAATTAAAAGGTTCTTCCTTTTTACCCTGGGCTAATATAATATTTAACACCCCTGGAAAATACCGCTTAGATATAGAAATTATTGGCTATCAAAATAATTTCCAAACAGAAATTGAAATTATAGAATAAAAAATCAATTCAAAAACAAAGACACATTAAAAAAATAATAATTATAAAATACAATAAATATATGAAAGATACTTTAACCATGCCCGTAGCAGTAATCATTACTGGAGTAATCATTGCTGGAGCAATTATGTACACTAATACTCCTAGTAATACTCCACCTTCTCAAGAAGATATTGAGTTGAGACCAGTAGATGAGACTGACCACATTTTAGGAAATAAAGATGCTGAAATAACTATCGTAGAGTTCTCAGACACAGAATGTCCTTTCTGTAAAAACTTCCATGATACTATGAATCAAACAGTGACTGCATATGATGGAAAAGTTGCTTGGGTTTATCGTCATTTTCCAATTGACCAGCTCCATTCTAAAGCCAGAAAAGAGGCAGAGGCAACGGAATGTGCTGCTGAATTGGGGGGAAACGAGGGATTCTGGAATTACATGAATAGATTAATGGAGATTACCCCCTCTAATAATGGATTAGAGCTTGCTTTACTACCTACTATCGCTGAGGAAATTGGTTTAAACAAAGGAGCTTTTGAAAAATGTTTAGATAGTGGCAAGTACGCTGAAAAAATAGAGAGTCAAGTTCAAGAGGCTATAAAAGCTGGAGCTCAAGGAACACCATACAGTGTCGTAATAAATGGAGATGGTGAATTAATTCCTATTCCAGGTGGAGCTGTGCCCTATGAAAGCTTGAAACAAGGCTTGGATGAAATGTTAAAATAATTAAACAAGGATTATATACCCAAATAAGTAAGTAACAAAAAAAAGCTCACGATGTGAGCTTTTTTTGTTACACTCCCAGTAAACTACGAAGGTTCTCTGGGGGTTTCCAAGCAGGTTCAAAAGTTAAATCTACTTGAACTTCACCCAAATTTAACTCCCCTACTTTATCTTCTACTTCTTGAATAATTTGATCAGCATATGGGCAAAAAGGCGTTGTTAATGTCATAAGAATTTTTATAATTCCCTCTTCTTTCAAATCAATATCATAAATTAGTCCAATGGTGTAAATATCAATACCCATTTCTGGATCATTAACTTGTTGAATTTTCTCTATAATCTTTTCTTTAGTTGTCATGATGCAAAATCATATCATTTTTTACTTCAACTTAACAATAGAATTGCTTATTGACTTAATCTAAAATGATAGGTAGTATTAATTTTAGAAAATCGTGGAGGTGTTGAGATGAGTTCAACAATAAAAAATGAAGATGAGCCCTATTTCCAAAGAAACGTATTCCGTAGAATTATAGGTGCTGGTTTATTGGGTGTTATTGAAATCCTGGTGGTTAGTGTTCTAACTGTCGGCTACGTAACAATCCCTATTGATTGGATTAATTGGAACGCTATGGTAACTATCATTGGTGTGGTGGTAACAACAGTTATTGCTAATTACATATTGGGTGCACTTTTTAATAGAGATAATGCTGTCTCAATTATTGTACCCGTATCTTTTACTGCTGTTGCATCCTTTATCGTTCTTATTCTTAATTTTAATCTAAACTTTCAAGAAATAATTGCGTCATTTGTTTATTCCAGTGTCGCAATAACTATTATCTTCTGGTTTAGCTACTACAGACAAAAGAAGATTGTTTGGTAAAACAAAAAGGGCTTGGATTATATCCAAGCCCTTTCATATTAAATATTAAAACCTTTTTGGTGTATTTCTTTACTCAACTCATGTCCTCCCGACTTAATAATCTTCCCCTTATCAACAACGTGAATAAAATCTGGTTTAATTTTATTTAAAAGACGGTCATAGTGAGTAACAATAAGAAAACCCGTTCCGTCTTTTTTGGTTTCTTTAATAGCTAAAATAACCTTATTTAGAGAATCAACATCCACTCCAGAATCAATTTCATCTAAAAAGGCAAAACTAGGTTTAAGAGTAGCTAATTGTAGAGCTTCTCCTTGTTTCTTTTCCCCTCCAGAAAAACCAACATTGAGATAGCGACTCAAGAACTTAGAATCAATATTGAGACTTTTTGATTTATCTTCTAGGTATTTATAAAAATCAATAACAGAAATATCTTCTTTTATGAAATTTTTATAAGCTTTATGCAAAAAATTAGAAACCGTTACTCCATCTATTTCAGGCAATTGTTGCATAGAAAGAAGTAATCCTAATTCAGCTTTTTTATCAGTTGGAAGACTTGTTATGTCTTTGTTGTTAAATAGAATAGACCCAGAAACAATCTTAAATTTAGGATGACCTAGGATGGCATTAACTAAAGTACTCTTCCCAGCCCCATTGGGGCCCATGAGAACATGAATTTCACCAGACTGAATAACCAAGCTTAGGTCGTCAACAATTAACTGACCGTCGGCTGATTCAACCTTTAAATTTTTTATTTCTAATTTATTCATTTTTATTCAAAGCTTCTTTAAGTGTATTTAAAGAAAGGAAAGCACAGTTCTCTCTACTAATACCAATCTCTATACCCAGCATATCAAGAATATCTTTTTCTGTTAATGATTGAATTTCTTCTTTATTTAATCCTTTTATTTTATCAGTAAGCATTGAGGTAGCCGCCGTGCTAATAGCACAACCCTTTCCTTCAAAGCCAACCTCTTTTACTTTATTTTCTTCGTCAAATTTAAAATAAAGAGTGACATCATCTCCGCAATTTACATTCTTACCATTGTGAGAAATATCATAAGAAGCTAGAGCTCCTTTATTGTGAGGGTTTCTATTGTGATCTAAAATATTTTCTTTATATAATTCTTCGTTCATATTAAATCTTAAATATTTTCTTAGCTTTTTTGATTGTTTCTATGAAAATATCAACATCCTCTTTACTGTTATAAACATAAAAACTAACTCTATTTGTGGCTGGAACTTTAAGAGATTCCATTAATAGAGCTGAGCAATGATGACCAGCTCTAATAGCTACATTGTCTCGGCTAGCGATCTCCGCCATATCATGAGGATGAATGCCTTCCACTATAAAAGAAAGAACTCCAATATTTTTATCACTATCTCCCTTCCAAAATGTCTCTAAATCATCAATTTTTCTCATTTCTAATAAAGCGTAGTCTAATAGCTCTAAAGTGTGTTCATGAACCTCTTTAAGCCCTATATTTGTTAAATAGTCACAAGCAGCAGCTAAACCAATAGCCCCAGCTATGTTTGGTGTCCCAGCCTCAAATCTACCAGGAATTGCTCCCCATTTAGCTCCCTCTCTAGTAACTTGATAAACTATTCCCCCACCAAAAAATCCTGGATTTAATTTTTCTAATATTTCCTCTTTCCCATACAGAACTCCTATACCTGTTGGCCCACACATTTTATGCCCTGAAAAAAATAGGAAATCGCAATCGAGATCTTTTACATTTAACTCCATATGCCCCACAGCTTTAGTGGCATCCACAATCAATAAAGCCCCCATCTTGTGAGCTAAACTAGATATTTTTTTAATATCATTTATGGTTCCTAAAACATTACTGGCTAAAGTAAGAGAAATAATTTTAGTATCTTTATTTATCAATTTCTCAGCCTGTTCATAATCAAAAGTAAAATCGTCTTTAACATCAATATAAACAATATCTAATTTTCGTCTCTTGGCTAACTCTTGAAGAGGTATTAAATTAGAATGATGTTCCATAACACTAGTGACAACTCGATCTCCTTTTTTAAAATTAAAACTTTGTTCTAAGCTGTATATTAATAAATTAATAGACAAAGTTGCTCCACCAGTAAAAATAATTTCTTTTTCTTTGGCTCCAATAAACTCAGCCACAGTCTCTCTAGCATTTTCATACTTAACAGTAGCCGCCTGACTTATTTGATAAAGCCCTCGATGTACGTTGGATCGAAAATAAGTGTAATACTCTTCCATGGTATTTAAAACTGGAACAGCTGTTTGAGATGAAGCAGCACTATCTAAATAAACCAAACTTGGATTAGTTTCAAATATAGGAAAATCTTTTTTTATTTCTTTTACGTCTATTTTTTTCATAAATTTAATATGATTCCTCCCCCATTTCTAAAGCAATTAGTTTGTTTAACTCTACTGCATATTCTAAAGGTAATTCTTTAATAATAGGATTAGCAAAACCATTAACGGCTAAACGAATAGCTTCGGTTTCAGAAAATCCACGAGTTTTTAAATAGAATATTTCTTCCTCTCCAATCCGCCCAATACGAGCCTCGTGAGAAATATCAACTTGATCATTGGCATTCTCCACAGCAGGAAACGCATTAGCCTGTGATTTATTGTCTAAAAGAAGTGAATCACAAACAAGTGAGGCTTTAGTATCATTGGCTTTTTGAGTAACCTTGATAAGACCTCGATAATTAGCTATTCCCCCATCTTTTGATATAGATTTTGAATATATAGTAGATGTTGTATGAGGGGCTAAATGAATAGATTTAGCTCCTGTATCCTGAATTTGTCCTTTCCCAGCAATAACAAGACCTAGATTGTCAGAACGTGCACCCTCTCCCACAAGAACAGATGATGGATATAACATTGTCACACCTGAACCAAGGTTCCCGTTAACCCATTTAATCTCACCCTCTTTTTCAACAATGGCTCTTTTGGTATTTAAATTAAAAGTATTAAGTGACCAGTTTTCAATGCTGATATATTTAACCTTAGCTCCAGCATTTACAAAAATTTCTACACAACCGGCATGCAAAGAAGAGTAATTATATTGTGGAGCTGAACAACCTTCAATGTAAGTAAGTTCTGATCCTTCGTCAGCAATAATTAAAGTGTGTTCAAATTGCCCCGATTTTTCTTTATTCATTCTAAAGTAAGCTTGTAGAGGTAATTCAACTTTAACTCCTTTAGGTACATAGATAAAAGTTCCCCCACTCCAAACAGATGCATGTAGGCTAACAAATTTATGATCATCAATGGGTACACATTTAGTCATGAAATATTTTTTCACCAACTCAGGATGTTTAATTAAAGCAGTGTCCATGTTTTCAAAAATAACTCCCTTTTTCTGAAGAGTTTCTTTTAATTTATGGTAAACAATTCCAAAATCATATTGAGCCCCCACCCCTCCCAAATAATCTCGTTCTGCTTTAGGAATACCTAATTTTTCAAATGTTTCAGCAATTTCCTCTGGGACTTCGTCCCAGGTGGTAGCCTCTTTTGATTCAGGGTCAGAGTAGTAAATAATATTATCCAAATCTAATTTAGAAAGGTCTGGGCCCCAACTTGGCATATTTTTTTTATCATAAAATTCCAAAGCTGCCAGACGTTTATCTAGCATCCACTTTGGTTCATTTTTGCTTTTCGAAATATACTTAACTAATTCCAGAGAAAGCTTATTAAATTCTAATTTATTATTACTCATAAATAATATACTCCCCCAAGAAAAAATACGGGGTTAGTAATTTTTTAACTTATCTACTTCTTCATGCTGTCGAATTCTTTCATAGGCTTTGGCTTCAATTTGTCGAATACGCTCTCTAGTAACACCAAACTCTTGTCCCACTTCTTCTAAGGTGTGCATAATACCATCTTTCAAACCATGCCTCATTTCTAAAATCTTTCTTTCTTTTGGTGAAAGATCATCCAAGATTTGTTCAATTTGGTCTGACAAGATTCTTCTAGAAGAATCTTGATCTGGTGATAATATTTTGTCATCTTGAATAAAATCTTTAAGAGTTGATTTGTCGTCGTCATCTCCAGCTGGTTTCTCTAAAGAAACTGTCGCTTGGTCAATATTTCGTATAGTATAAATTTTTTCCACATCCAGTTCCATTTCTGTGGCAATTTCCTGTGGCAATGGATCACGTCCTAAATCTTGAGATAATCTTCTGACAATTTGTTTATATTTAGCGATGGTTTCAACCATGTGGACTGGAACTCTAATAGTTCTAGATTGGTCAGCTAGAGCCCTAGTAATAGCCTGTCTAATCCACCAAGTAGCATAGGTAGAAAACTTAAAGCCTTTGGTCCAATCAAATTTTTCAATAGCCTTAAACAAACCTAAATTACCTTCCTGAATAAGATCTAGTAAAGTTAAATCAGGGCTTCGTCCAACATATTTCTTAGCAATAGAAACCACTAAACGTAAGTTAGCTCTGGCTAATAAATTCTTGGCTTCCATGTCGCCAGCTTCAATTCTTTTAGCTAAAACTTTTTCATCACTGGCAGAAATCAAAGAATACTGACCAATTTCTTTCAAATACATTTGGATGGAATCTAATGAGGATTTGGTTCCTGATAAATAACCTTTCTTTCCTTCTTCTGGTTCCTCTGACAAAAGTCCTCCTGACTCAATAACATCTACATTGGCTCCACCTAATTTATCATAAATTTCATCCAGAAGCATGATGTTATCCTCAATATCTGGAAATTCTTTAAGGATTTCATTGTAAGTTACAAATCCTTTTTCTTTTCCACTCTTAAGTAATTTATCAACTCGTTTATTTAATAGAGCTTGTTTTTTTGTGACTTTTTTAATTTTAGAATTTCTTTTTGCTGTTGCTATAGCCGATCTCTTTATTTTTGCAGCTTCAGCTTTTTTCTGAGCCTTCTTTTTCGCAATATTCTCAGCTGATTGTTTTTTGACTACCTTTTTTACAGGTTTTTTAGCAACTGGTTTTTTCTTAACCACCTTTTTTATTGGTTTTTTAATTACTCTTTTTTTAACCACTTTTTTAAGAGGTTTCTTTTTTACTATCTTTTTTGCAACTTTTTTCTTAATGATTTTTTTAGGCATAATAGATTATTGATTACTTAAATTATTTAAATTGCTTATTTTTTGATGTAATTCTTGTATTTCTTCTTGTAATTTAGTTAATTCAACTTCCTCTCCATTCTTTTCAGAATCTTTTAATTTTTCAGTTTTTTCTTTAATTTGAGTTGTTAATATTTCTTTTTCTAAATTAATAAATAAGTCATTCATTCTGTAATCTAAATTGTCGTTATCTTTATGAGACTCCTCTGCTTTAAAGATTAAAGCATCTTTTGTCTTTTGACTCAACTTGTCTAATTCATCTAGTCTATCTTGTCCAATAATTATTTTTAGTCTTTCTTTGTATTTTAGTAAATCGATTGAAGGTTCTCCTGCTTTTTCTTGCCATAATATAATACTCAATATTTTTCCTTCAATTATATTACGTCGTGTAACCTGTTTTAAAGGAGGTGGGATAATATTATTATAATTACTTTTATCTTCCGTTGTCTGACTGATTATTCTTTCTAATTCCTTCTGCAGTACTTCTTTTGGAATTTTAGTCTTATCAGATATCTTAGAAATAAAATGATCTTGTTCTATATTATTTCTAATATTAATTACATAAGGTAATATCTTAGATCCAACTTCTAATCCTAATTTTCTATCATCATAATCTTCTTCTAGGAGAGTATCTAAGTAGAAATCTATTAGATGTTTAGCCCCTTTAATCGCTCCATCCCAAGCACTCTGATTCTCTAAAATAAAATCAGCAGGGTCTTTACCCTTAGGCAATTTAACGACCTTAACATTAAGGTCTAATGACAAAGCCATGTTAAAACTTTTCTCAGAAGCTGAAACACCGGCTTGGTCGGAGTCAAAGGCTATCACTAAATTATCAGTGAGGCGCTTAATAGCTAATAGATGTTCTTCTGTCATAGCAGTACCAGATACAGCCACAGTGTTAGTAAAGCCAGCTTGATGAGACATTAATAAATCCATCTGCCCTTCTACAAAAATACAATAATCTTTGCTCCTAATTGAAGCCTTAGCTTGATGGTATCCATACAAAACTTTAGATTTATGATAAAGAGCAGTTTCTGGACTATTTATATATTTAGCCTTATCTTTACTATCATCCTCAGGAAAAATCCTACCAGAATAACCAACGTATTTCCCTGAATGATTCCCTATTGGAAAAAGTATTCTCTTCCTGAATCTATCGTAATAGCCACTCTTCCCACCTGGGATAATAAGTCCTGTTTTTTCTATATCAACATCCTTAAATCCTTTAGTTCTCAAAAAGGATAGCAACTCTGTCCATTGATCGTTGGCGTAACCTAATCTAAAATCTTTTATTGTCTCATCTGTAAGACCTCTATCTTTTAGATATTGAAGAGCTTGAATATCATCTTTTAATTTTGACTCAAAGAACAGAGTGGCTTCTTCTAAAATTGAATACAAAACATTTTGTTCTTCTCTAGCTTCGGGATTATCTCTCTCTAGTGCCACACCTGCTCTATCGGCCAATATCTTCAATGCTCCACTAAAATCAATTCCTTCTATTTCCTCAACAAAAGAAAAAATGTCTCCCCCTTTGTGACAACCAAAACAATGAAATGTTCCCCTTGATGGAGAAACTGTGAAAGAAGCAGTCTTTTCATTATGAAAAGGGCATTTTGCCTTCATATTAGCTCCAGCTTTTTCTAATTTTAGATATGACTCTACAACCTCAACGATACTTAATCGATCTTTGATTTGTTCTGTTGTAGATGACATAGATATGAATTATGAGTCCTGAATCATGAATTATGAATTTAAAAATACATAATACTCAACTCAGTATTAATTACCAATGGTAAGCAACCAAGACCTATTTTTTATCTTCCTCTTCAGAATTATCTTCATCTTCTTCTTCAGAGTCAGTATTAAAACCAGTACCAGCTGGAATCAACCGTCCGACGATGACATTTTCTTTTAATCCCCTTAAATGATCAACACCTCCTCTGATAGCATTGTCTATTAATATCCTTGTGGTGTATTGGAATGAAGCTGATGATAACCAACTATCTGTTGTAGCGGAAACTTCAGAAATACCCATGATGAGATTATCTGCTTTTGATTTTTCTCCACCGTTATTTTCTGCTTCAGCTCCTTCTTCTATAAATCTAGCTCTTGAAACAACTTCTCCTACAGTAAATGGAGTATCTCCAATTTCTTTTATCTTCATTCTTGAGAACATTTGTCTGATGATAACCTCAATATGTTTTCTAGAAATAGACGCACCTTGTAGTTCGTAAACTTTATTAATTTCACTAATGATGTATTCTTCTGCTACTTCTTTGCTGGCGTATTTGAATAATTCAGTTAAGTCAGCAGAACCATCTGTCATGAATTGACCTTTTTTAACTTTATCCCCAACAGCGACAAGAATAAGTCTTTTTGCTGGAACAACATAGTTAGCTTCTTTGCCTTTTTTAGCTTTAGTAGTAGTTTTATTTCCTTTAGTGCCATTAATAGCATCTGACATGATAGTTACAATAGTTCCTTTTTCTCCATCTTTGATTTCAGAAATGATACCATCAGTTTTGGCTATAAGAGCGGCGCTTTTTGGAATTCTTCTTTCGAAAATTTCTTCGACTCTAGGGAGACCCATAGTAATATCTCCACCGACTGATGCAATACCTCCGGAGTGGAATGTTCTCATAGTTAACTGTGTTCCTGGCTCACCAATAGCTTGAGCAGCTACAATACCGACAGGCTCTCCTAGTGCCACTAACATATTTCTACTTAAATCAACTCCGTAACATTTTTGGCAAAGACCATGAACGGTATCACAAAGAAGTGGTGACCTAACAAGAACCTCTTCAATTCCTAATTCTTCTATCTCGAGAGCGTCTGCTTTAGTGATTAGATGTCCTTTTGGATATAGTTTTTCTCCTTTTTTGTTTTCAATAGCTGCGGCTGTGATTCTACCTCTTAGTGATTTAGCTAAAGAAATTTCAAGACCTGAAAGGATTTGTTTAATAGCGATTTTCCCTTTTTTAGTTTTACAGTCCTCTTCAGTAATAATGGCATTTTGAGCCACATCAACTAGACGACGAGTCAAATAACCAGCTCTAGCTGTTTGTAAAGCAGTATCAGCCAAACCTTTTCTGGCTCCATGTGTTGTAATAAAGTATTCTAAAGGAGACAATCCTTCTTTATATGATGGAGTTACGGGGAAATCAATAACTCTACCTTTAGGGTTAATGATTAAACCTTTCATTCCAGCCATTTGGGCAATCTGACTAGCAGAACCTCTGGCTCCAGAATTAAGCATGTCATATGAAGAACCATCTTTAACTAATTTACCTGGAACCAAAGCTCCGACTTCATCAGAAATTCTTTGCCATACTTCAATAGTTTTTCTATACCTTTCTTCTTCTGATAGAAGACCTTCGTTGAACTGACCCCGTATTTCATCAGCTAACTTTCCTCCCTCTTTAAGCATCTCTTTCTTTTCTTCTGGAACAATAACATCATCCATGCCCCAAGTAATACCAGAGGTGGTAACATATTTGTAACCAAAAGTTTTTATTTTATCAAGAATATCAGGAGTTCTAGCTACCCCATAGGTCATAATTAAATCATCTGTTAAATCAGCTAAGCTTTTTTTATCAATTTCTTTGTCTAAAAATGGATAGTCTTTTGGCAAAACACTATTGAATAATAATCTACCTACAGAAGTTTCAAATACTTGCCCTGCAAATTTTTCATATTTTACAGTATCAGTAGCCATAACTTTTATCTTGGATCTGAATCCAACTTTCCCAAAATCATATGCCATGATGGCACTATTAGGGTTAGGGAAGATTTTGCCTTCACCTTTATCTCCATCAATAAATTTAGTCATCCAATAACAACCTAAAACAATATCTAAACTAGGAGTAACGATAGGATCACCATTTCCTGGTTTCAATAAGTTTTTGGCTGAAGACATTATCTCTCTAGCTTCTCTTTGAGCTTCATCTGAAAGTGGTAGATGGACAGCCATTTGGTCTCCATCAAAGTCAGCGTTAAAAGCAGTACAAACTAAAGGATGAACCTGAATAGCATTCCCTTCAATTAAAATTGGTTTGAAAGCTTGAATACCAAGACGGTGAAGTGTTGGGGCTCTGTTTAAAAGAACATACTTATTCTCAATTACTTTTTCTAAGATAGCCCAAACTTCTGGAATTCCCTCATCAATTAATCTACCAGCTCCCCTAATGTTGAAAGCTAATTCTTTTTCTAAGAGTTTAGAAATAACAAATGGACGGAACAACTCCAAGGCCATATGTTTTGGAAGTCCACATTGATCTAATTTCAAAGTAGGACCAACCACAATAACTGATCGGGCTGAATAATCAACACGTTTACCTAAAAGATTTTGTCTAAAAATACCTTGTTTTCCTTTTAAAACATCAGCTAATGATTTCAAAGATCTTCTATTTGCTTGTCCAGCAGACATTACTTCTGATTGTTTTCGAATGGAATTATCAATTAAAGCATCAACAGCTTCTTGAAGAATTCTTTTTTCATTTCTTAAAATAACATCAGGTGCTCCAATATCTTTTAGTTTCTTTAAACGATTATTACGGTTTATAACCCTACGGTAAAGATCATTAACGTCTGAAGTGGCATGTCTTCCACCTTCTAGGGCAACCATTGGACGTAAAGCTGGAGGAATAACTGGAATGACTGTTAGGAACATCCACTCTGGACGAACTCCTGACTTAATCATAGCTTTAACTAATCTTAATCTCTTTTGAATTTTAATTCGGTTAGCTGCTCCAGATTTTTCCAAATCTAGAGTAACTTTATCTTTCATTTTTTCTAAATCTAGAGCAAGGAAAATATTATGAATAGCCTCTGCTCCAATACCAGCTTCAAAAGCTGAGCCATATCTTAGAGAGAATTTACGGTAAACAATTTCATCTAAAACTTTTCCTTCTTGTATTTCACCAATTTCTTTTTTGGTTGCCAAAAGAAGCTCTTTTAATTTATCAACAGCTTTTTTATCAGATAGATTTTTTACTTTAGTTTTGTATTCAGTATCAAGCTCTTTTAAAATATTAACTTTTTCACTTTCGTTTACTTTAGTAATAATATATCCAGCAAAGTAAACAACTTTTTCTAGGTCAGCGATAGAAAGACCTAAGATTAAACCAATCCTAGATGGAATTCCTCTCAGGAACCAAATATGAGAAACGGGCGCAGCTAATTCTATGTGCCCCATTCTTTCTCGTCTAACAATAGATCTGGTAACCTCTACTCCACATTTTTCACAAACGATACCTTTATATCTAATTCTTCTGTATTTTCCACAGTAACATTCATAGTCTTTTTCTGGTCCAAAAATTCTTTCATCAAATAAACCACATTTTTCACTTCTTCCAGTTCTATAGTTAATAGTTTCAGGTTTAGTGATTTCTCCGTATGACCATCCTTTTATAACATCAGGAGAGGCTAACTTTAATGAGATTGAATCAAAATCTTTAATCTGTTCTAAATTTTTCATATTTTTTTGATTTTTATTATTTGATTATTTATTAGCCTCTTGATCATCTTTCTTTAATTCGACGTTTAAAGCTAATCCTTTTAGACTGTTTAACATGACATTGAATGAAGCCGGTAGATTTGATTGAGTAATGTCTTCACCTTTAATGATGGCATCAAAAGCAGCAGATCTTCCCAAAATATCATCAGACTTAATGGTTAACATTTCTTTCAAAACGTGGGCGGCACCGTAACCTTCTAATGCCCACACTTCCATCTCTCCGAATCTTTGACCTCCTCCTTGAGCCTTTCCTCCTAACGGCTGTTGAGTAATCAAAGAGTATGGTCCAATTGAACGCACGTGAATCTTGTCTTCAACCATGTGGTGAAGTTTAAGCATGTACATATAACCAACGGATACATCTTGATCAAAAGCTTCTCCGTTTCGTCCGTCGTATAACTTCATTTTTCCACTTTCATCAAAACCAGCTTTAACTAATTCTTCTTTAATTTCATCTGTTGTAGCTCCTAGGAATGCTGGAACAACTGCTTGGTAACCCAAAGCGTTGGCTGCTAAGCCTAAATGTAATTCCAAAATTTGTCCCAAGTTCATTCTAGAAGGAACACCCAATGGGGTCAAAATAATATCTACAGGAACTCCATCTTTTGTGTATGGCATTTCTTCTTCTGGAAGAATTTTAGAAATAACTCCTTTATTACCATGTCGTCCAGCTAATTTATCTCCAACAGAAACGTTTCTTAATTGAGCCACTTCAACATGAACTCTCTTAATAATTCCTGATTCTAATTCATCTCCATTTTCTCTTGAGAAAACTTTAATTCCGACAACTCTTCCTCTTTTACCGTGTTCTACTCTTAAAGAAGTATCTTTAACATCTCGTGCCTTCTCTCCAAAAATAGACCTCAATAATCGTTCTTCTGGGGTTAACTCTGCTTCTCCCTTTGGAGTAATTTTACCTACCAAAATATCATTGGGTCTAACTTCTGCACCAATACGAACGATTCCTTCTTCATCTAAATCTTTTAATTTATTTTCACCAACATTAGGAATATCTGGTGTTGTTAATTCTGGCCCTAGTTTTGTGTCCCTAACATTAACTACAAATTCTTCTAAATGAACAGTTGTAAATTTACTATTTTTAACTAAACGTTCTGAAATAATGATGGCATCTTCATAATTAGAACCACCCCAAGACATGAAAGCAATTAGAGCATTTTGTCCAATAGCCATCTGTCCATTTGAAGTTGATGAGGTGTCCGCTAAAACTTCCCCCTTAGCAACTTTTTGACCTAAACTAACGATTGGTCTTTGGTGGAATGATGAGAAGTTATTATTTCGAGAATATGTCATCAAAGTAAACTCGTCTTTCTTTCCTTTCTTATTTTTAACAACAATATGTTTAGCATCTACTTCAATAATTTCTCCAGCTTCTTTTGCTAAAACTAATCTACCTGTATCTCTGGCTACTTTTTCCTCCATACCAGTAGCTACTAATGGAATGTCAGGAATAATACAAGGAGTAGCTTGTTTCTGCATGTTGGATCCCATCAAAGCACGGTTTGAGTCATTGTGCTCTAAGAATGGAATTGAAGATGTGGCAATAGAGAAAGCTTGATTTGGAGCAACATCAATAAAATCAATTTTTTCTTTTTCTACAAGACCGGGCTTAGCGTTAATACGAGCTTCTACTTTATCTTTAGTAATTACTCCCTTATCGTTGTATTTTACTGCCGCATGAGCAATATTATATTTTTCTTCTTCTAAAGCATCTAAATATTTAATTTCATCAGTAATTTTCCCTTTTTTCACAACAGCATAGGGAGTTTCAATCATTCCAAAAGGATTAATACGAGCATAGGAAGATAGGTGAAGAATCAAACCAATATTAGGTCCTTCTGGTGTGTGAATAGGACAAACCCTACCGTAGTGAGAAGTATGGACATCACGAACTTCAAAACCAGCTCTTTCTCTAGTTAGACCTCCAGGGCCCATGGCTGACAACCTTCTAAGGTGCTCAATCTCAGTCAAAACATTTTCTTGATCCATGAATTGAGACAATTGATTAGTTGTAAAAAATTCTTTAATTCTAGCCTGAAGAGGTCTAGGACTAATGAACTGAACAGGAATAGTTGTTTCCGCTTCTAATGTAGACATTCTATCTTGAATGTTTCTTTTCATCTGAGACATACCTACTCTGATTTTTTGTTGCATCATTTCTCCAATTGGACGTACTCTTCTTGAACCAAGATGGTCAATATCGTCTGGAGTTGAACCTGGTGTAGTATTTAATTCTACGATTCTCTCTACTATGGAAACAATATCATCAGCAGAAATAGTTCTTCTTTCAATTTCTTTGTCACCAAGGTCTTTTTCAAATCTTTTATTAAATCTAAAACGTCCAACCTTTGATAGATCGTATCTATCTTCGCTGAATAGTGAGTCCACAAACTCTTTAGCATTGGCCACTGTGGCAAAGTCTCCGTCTCTCAATCTTTTATAAATTTCTATATATGATTCATCAGCTATTTTAGCAGGATCTTTTTCTATAGCTTTTTCTATATATTCTTTAACGACAGGATTTTTAAATTTCTTCAATAGATCTTTATCTGTGTCTGTATCTGCTCCTAGAACTCTCAAGAGTGAGGTTACTGGGAATTTTCTTTTTCTATCAATTTTTACATAAATTACTCCGTCAGCTTCTGATTCAATCTCAACCCATGCTCCACGGGAAGGAATGATTTTAGCACCGAAATGTTTTTTACCTCTCAACTCTTGCATCATAAAGAATACCCCATAACTTCTCGCTAATTGGGGTACGAATACACGTTCAACTCCATTAATAACAAAAGTACCATGACTGGTCATCAAGGGTAAGTCTGCCATAAAGATTTCTTGCTCTTTGGAAGATCCTAATGTTTTATTATGAAGTTTTGCTTTAACTCTTAAAGCTCCGTCAAATGAAAGTTTATTTGCTCTAGCATAATGTTCATCATGCTGAGGTTTGCTTAACTCTATTGAAGTAAATTCTAGTTTGAATTTTTTTCCAGAATAATCTTCAAGGTTTGAGAACTCTTTGAAGATTTCCTTTAGGCCATCTTCGATAAGCCATTGATAGGAGTCTGTTTGAATTTCGACTAAGTTTGGTAGTTCTGTTAATGGTTTTTTGTATCTTGAGAAGTACTTTTTTTCTTTATGCATAAATAGATTAAGATTGATCTAAAGATTATTAAAATTGAACAGATAAAAATACAAACCACCCCTCCTTTGGAGAAGGTTGTCTTTGTAGGACGAATCCTATGTATTCTATTAAACTTGTTGCTTGTTTAGCATCCGCAACTCAATCATTCAAACGTTGGTAATTAGTATATATTAAGATTAAAAAATGTCAAATACAAAATTTAAAAAAAGAAAGGGCACATTGAATAAATCAATGTGCCCTTCTCCTAAACACTTAGTTGTGGTTAGGAAGTAGAAAATTTTCTACTAATTTTTTGGGAGGCTCGCTTTGACATTGGCGATAATAAGTTCAGCCTCACGTACCCGCAAACGATTTGATAGAGCTTTCTTACTCTTCTCAAATGCTACCACTTTGGCAACATCTGCAGGTATTTCCACTGGAGGAACAATACTCTCTTCCGCCACTGACGTAGATGGAATTATTGCGAGTGCAACAATCATTGAGATTGCAAATAATATTTGTTTCATGGCTTTCGCCTCCTATAGTTGTAATGTGCTATTCTAGATCTTTTTACTATCTTTAGCTACTTAAATACTAGCATAACTAGAGAATAGTGTCAAGGAGTCTAGCTCTTCCCTTTTTTCCACTCCTCTATCTTTTTATGGTGTCCTGATAGTAAAATTTTAGGTACTTTATAGTTTTTTCCACCATATTTTAAAACCTCTGGCCTAGTATAAACCTCCGAAGTAGAGACTCTTTTTTCCTCCAAGGAGTCTATATTACCTAAAACCCCCTCAATTTGCCTAGAAATAGCATCCACCATAATCATGGCTGGTAACTCCCCTCCTGTTAATACATAGGGTCCCACTGTATATTCTTCTGCTCTTAAAGCCTTCTTAACCCTGGCGTCTATGCCTTCGTAGTGCCCCGCAATTAATATTATATCTGTATATTTTCTAGAAAGACTAAGAGCCACTTTATTATTAAATTCTTTTCCTCCAGGAGACAGAATTACTATCTTAAACTTTGGTTTATTTTTTCCTTTTTTTATTTTATCTACGGCTCTTAAAATCGGCTCGGCATAGATAACCATACCCGGACCACCTCCATAGGGCTTATAGTCTACTTTACGATGTTTATCTTTTGTAAAATCTCTAAGGTCATAGATTTTAATTTTTATCTTCTTATTTTTTTGGGCAGCAAAAAGCATAGACTCATTTAAATAAGAAAAGCTGTTCGGTAAAATAGTTATAATATGAAAATTCATAATGTTATATTATCAAAAAAACAGTCCCACTAAAAGCGGGACTGTTTTTTATTTGATTTTAAAAAATTAGATTTCTTTAATATCTTCCATAGCTTGATCAACGCTTGATGCGTCGGCGTCGCTATCTGTTGTACTTTCTGCAGGAGCACTTGGTCTTCTTGTGCTTCCTTCTGGTTCGTTAATTTTTAAGTTAACTCTAGCACCATTTTTCATACCAACGACTCTTAAAAGAGTTCGGATGGCTTTAGCGGTGTTTCCTTGACGACCAATGATTTTACCCATGTCTTCAGGACTAATGTCGAGAGTTAATAAAACCCCCATTTCGTCAACTGTTCTGTTAACCTTTACATCATCTGGATTATCTACCAGTGATTTTACAACACTTTCAAGAAATGTTTGATCTTGTTCTGCCATTTTATTGAATTCTTAATGTTAATGAACCGCAGTTTTGACATCACTGCTTAATAACTATTATATTATCTTTTACAAAAAAATACCACTAATTAAATTAGTGGTATTTTAAAAAATTGATTTTTATATTTAAGCTGAAGCTTCTTCTTTCTTTTCCTCTGTGGGAGCTTCTTCTACTTTTTCTTCAACCACTGGCTCTTCTACAGGAGATTCTTCTTTGGCTTCTTCTGCGGGAGCTGTCTCGTCAGTTGAAGCAGGAGTTTCTTCTTTAGCTTCTTCATCAGCTGGAGCTTTTTCTTTCTTCTCTTTTAGGATAGGGCTTTTCTTTGGTAAAACGTTAATTTTTTTAGCGTCAATAATTTTATTATTAACCAATACATTATGAAGTGTTTCAGAGACCTGAGCACCTGTTGAAATCCAATATTTAATTCTGTCTTCTTTCAATACAGCTTTATCAATTCTAGGATCATAGGTTCCTAAAATTTCTAAAAATTTGCCACTCTGAGGACCATTTTTAGAATCAGTAATAACAACCCTGTAGGAGGGATCATGTTTTCTACCAACTCTTTGTAATCTAATCTTTAACATACGGGCTATATTATCAAAATGAATACCATCAGTCAAACCTATTTACTTTTTAAATCACCGGGGTAGTTGTGGCGGTTGGATCAGTAGTGGTAGCTGTTGTGGTTGTTGGAGTAGTAGTAGCTGTTGTTGTGCTTGGAGTGGATGTTGCAGTTGTAGTAGTTGTAGTAGTTGCTGTTGTGGTTGTGGGTTCAGTACTAGTGGCTGTTGTGGTTGTTGGAGTAGTAGTAGCTGTTGTTGTAGTTTGAGTGGTTGTTGCGGTTGGGTCAGTGGTGGTGGTTGTTGTTGCGGTAGTTGTTGTCGTTGTTTGAATAGGCGTTGAACCTGTCAAACTCATTCCAGCATTTATAAGTAAAGCTTGTAG
>Ga0316187_10000229_pt1 | contig 40860 bp, 26 predicted proteins | sample CroRivburrow1_MG_FD_204927 | JGI IMG/M metagenome (GOLD analysis project Ga0316187, IMG submission 204927) | Coastal sediment microbial communities from Maine, United States - Cross River worm burrow 1 | ecosystem: Environmental > Aquatic > Marine > Coastal > Sediment | place: USA: Maine... | reverse complement strand
ATGTACCTGCCGTTCTACGCCACGGCCGGCATCTTCGTCGGCGGCCTGTTCCGCTTGATCATGGACGTAATGCTCAAACGCCGGGACGCCACGGACCCGCAGAAGTCGAAGGCGGAGAACACGGGCGTCCTGATCTCCAGCGGGTTGATTGCCGGAGGTGCGCTCACCGCGGTGGTCATCGCTTTCATCGTCCTCGGATACAACCCGCCGTGGGTCGAGCCCACGCCGCACCCGGAGTTCCAGTCCGCGGCTCAGGTCGTCGAGCTGGACCTGAAGCTGGACGAGACGCCCACGTTGATCGATCGCGCGCGGATGGCCATCGGCTTCAAGCCGCAGCCGTGGATCGGGCTGATCGCGTTCATTGGGGTGGCTGCGTTGCTGATCTGGGTCCCGCTGAAAGAATCGCGTGACGGGCCCTGATTGACGGCAGGCCAGCCACGGACCTGACCGCCATGGAGACCCAGCGTCCCGTTCGTCGGCTCGACTGGAGGGAGGGCGACGACGGTCGAATCGAGGTCCTGCGACCGAAGTTTGGTACCGGCAAGGTGGGCCGCTGGATCTCCTCGCGGCTCCAGCGCCCCCACATCGCGATCAAGCTCGACGAGACGGGAAGCTTCGTGTGGAAGCTGTGCGACGGAACCCACGCGGTCGAGGAGATCGCAGCCGCACTCGAGAAAGGTGCCGTTGAGACGACCCGAGATATCCGGCCCCGGCTCGCGGTCTTTCTGAACCGGATGGCCCGCCGAGGAATGATCGACTGGAGCTGAACGGTCGGCGTAGCTTCCCTCAGGGTGCCGTCCGATCCCCACGAACAACAACGGCCGCCCGGGGATTCGGGCGGCCGTTTCTGGTAGGGGAGGAGGGTAGCGGGCTCAGTAGACGTCGTCGTCGATGTCGGAGTCGTCGTCGGTATCGGTGTGGATCTCGATCGTCTTGAAGAAGGGGTGGCCCTTGGCCTCCTCGAGCTCGACGTTGTGCTTCGGACAGTAGTAGGTGAGGGCATCCTCGGCATCCAGGTTCATGGTCGTGTCGCCCTCGGGGCAGCGGAGCATCCGCATGTCGTCGCCGAGGGTGAGGAGCTCCATGGGGTGGCCGGGTGAGCCGATCAGGGTCTTGACCTCGGCCTCGCCGTCACCGGCATTGCGGAGCATGATCACGTGGGAGTCGGCGGTACGGAATACGTTCTTGCCGTCGCCCGAGCCGATCCCGATGATGTCGATCTTCTTCTCGAGCTGGCCCGGCCCGTCGGCGCTGACCATCACCATCTTCACGCCGGCGGAGTCGCCGGAGGTGAAGGCGTAGCACTGGCTCGGTCCCTCGAGCTTGCAGTCGATGACCCGGGCGTCGTCGTCGTCTCCCCGGGGCAGGGCGATCCTGATCACGTCGCCCTCGCGAGTCGCCGTGATGACGTCCTCGCCACCACCGAAGGTCCGCGTCTCGCCCTCGGCGAGCTCGGACAGATCGTTGAGCTCGACGTTTTCGCCGTTCGCGTGAACACCCACCGCGGGTGAGACCACGCTCACGATCATCGCGAGCAGCGCGCTGGCCAGTCCCCAACCGATTGTCTGTGTCATCTTTCCACTCCCAGGACCGGATGCTCCGACTAGTCTGGCGCCCTCCTTCGCTCGCTTCGCGAGCTACGGAGGGCAGGGGATCCTGTGGCCGGGCCTCCGGTCCGTTCGCTACCGGCCGGGATCCTCGATCCCCTGAGTTGCACCTCCCGTGCCAACGTCGGGGCCGCACCGGGGCCGCGTCACGGGCATGAGAGTCGGCCTGGGGTTACCCCAAATGGAGCAGGCCCACCCCAAACGGGGCGGCCAACAGGGCTAGGCGTCGGGATCTTCGCCGGCCGCGGGAGCCTGGCCGACCGCGTCGCGCGTCTCGGGCTCGAGACCGTGCTTTCGGACCCGGTACTGGAGGGTCTTGTAGGAGATCCCCAGAAGCTGGGCCGCAGGTCGCAGCCGCCCGTGGCAGCGTCGCAGCGCCTGCCGGATGAAGCGCTTTTCGAGTTCCGCGAGACTCACCCCGCCGGCCGGAAGATCCAGCCCGGCCGCGGCGCCTTCCTGCGCCTCGGGCCCCTTGCGGATCGCCGGGGGCAGATCGTCGAGGCTCAGTCGCGACGACCGGGAGAGGACGACCATGCGCTCGACGCAATTCTCCAGCTCCCGGACATTGCCGGGCCAGGTGTAGTCCTGGAGGCGGTCCAGGACTTCCGGAATCGCCCCGAGGGGCTCGCGACTGAACTTCTTCGTGGCCGACGACAGGAAGTGATCGACCAGAAGCGGCACGTCCTCGCGCCGCTCGCGCAGAGGCGGAAGATGGATCGGCACGACGTTGAGACGGTAGTACAGGTCGTCGCGAAACGTCTTCCGGCGGACGGCCTCCTCGAGGTCGTCGCAGGTGGCGGCCACGAGTCGGGCGTCCACCGAGATCGTGCCCGACGAGCCCAGGCGCTGGATCTCCTTTTCCTGGATCGCCCGCAGGAGCTTCGCCTGGAGATCGAATCGCATGGCGCCGATCTCGTCCAGGAAAAGCGTTCCTCCACGTGCCTGCTCGAACCGGCCGGCATGGGAGCGGTGGGCTCCGGTGAACGCGCCTCGCTCGTGTCCGAAAAACTCGCTCTCCAGAAGCCCTTCCGGGACGGCGGCGCAATTGAGGGCGACGAACGGTCCGGCGGTCCTGGGGCTGTTCTCGTGGAGAGCGCGGGCGATCAGCTCCTTGCCGGTCCCGCTCTCCCCCTGGATCAGCACGGGGACGTCGGTGTGGGCGACCCGCTCGACCAGGGAGAAGACCTCTTGCATGCCCGGCGATGTCCCGATGATGTTCCCTAGCCGGTAGCGCTCCTTGAGCGCTCCCCGCAGGGAGACGACCTCGTCCTCCAGTCGGCGCTGGCGAAGGGCGCGCTCGACCACCAGCAGCAGCTCCTCCTTCTCGAAGGGCTTGGTGAGATAGTCGGACGCCCCGCGCTTCATGGCCGACACGGCGGCCGATACCGAGCCGTAGGCGGTCATCAGGACCACGGGGAGATCGGACCGGATCGCACGGGCGCGATCCAGAAGGGTCAGACCGTCCATGCCTGGCATCCGCTGGTCGGTGAGCAGCAGCTCGAACGTCTCCTGGCCCAGCCGGTCGAGGGCCTCCTCCGCCGTGGCCGCCGTGCTCACATTGAAACCCGCGCGGGTGAGGATCGACGAGAGCATCTCGCGCTGGGTGGACTCGTCGTCCACGACCAGCAGGCTCCCGCGGCCTGTCAGGTGGCTCGCGGTCACGATGTCGTCTCCGGTGCCGGTTCCCGTGGAAAGGCCAGGCTGACACGAGTGCCCTCGTCGGGGCGGCTGTCGAGGGAGACGCGGCCTCCGTGCTCCTCGACGACGACTTGGTGGACCATGGCAAGGCCGAGGCCGTTGCCCCCGTCCCGGGTCGTGTAGGCGAAGTCGAAAACCCGTTCCTGCTCGGACTCGGGGATGCCGTGGCCGGTATCGACGACCTCGAGGACGACCTCGTTGTCATGGTCGACGGTGGCCACGCGAATCCGGAGGCTCCCGCCGTCGGGCATGGCCTCGAAACCGTTGAGGACGAGATTCAGGATCGAAGCCCGGATCGATTCCGCGTCCGCCTGCACCGTGGGGACCGCGTCGTCCGCCACGACGTCGATCTCGATCCCGCGCCGCTCGGCCTCCTTCTCCACGAGGCGCACCGTCTCGCGAGCGAGGTCTCCCAGACTGACCGGGGCCCGCTCGAGTCGATCGCTGCGCGCGAAGTGCAGGAAGTTCGCGACCAGCTTGTCGAGGCGATGGATCTCGCCGCGGATGATCGAGACCGAGCGGTCAAAGTCTTGGGCGCGGTCGTCGTCCTCCGGGCGGCACGCATCCTGAAGGTGCTGCAGGGTCAACCCTATGGAGTGGAGCGGGTTGCGGACGTCGTGGGCGACACCGGCGGCCAGGCGGCCCAGTGCCGAGAGCTTCTCACGGCGGGTCATCTCGCGGGCGCGCTCGCGGCTGGAACGGAGCTTCGCGGCCATCTCGTTGAATGCACGTCCGAGGCGGGCCATCTCATCCCGGCCTCGCACCGGAACCTGGACCTCCATGTCGCCCTCGGAGAGCTGATGGATGGCGGTGTCGAGGCGGCGCACCGGCCGCGTGAAGCGAGTGGCGAGGCCGGCCGACAGGGCGGTCCCGACCAGGAAGACGCCGAGGAAGACGAACCCCGAGCGGCTCCGGAACTTGCTGAACAGATCGCTGAAGTCGTCGGTGGGGACCTCGAAACGGAACTCCTCGGTGAAGGCGGCCGGCGCGAGCCCCGCGGCGTTCGGCCCCGCCGTCCACTCCGTTTCGAAGGTGTTCGCCTCGTCGGCCTCCGCCCGCAGGGTCGGGATCCTGAGGAACAGTCCCTCGGCTTCCTTCTCGGCGCGGATATCGTCGAGACGGATCACGGTGGTGACCTGGTGGATGCCGCCGACCCCCTGGACGTCTTCCTCGACCTCGGGCAAGCATCCTTCGCCCTCGAGGGTGATCGCGCCGGGGAGCCCGCTCTCGCTGGAAAGCTGCTTGATGTCGATCCGCCTGGGCTCCTCGCCTTCACGCTGGATCATGAGGAAGCCACCGCTGGTCGTCTTGCGAAGCGCGCCTTCACCTTGGGCGGTCACGAAGATCACGCGGCGGTCCTGCGTCTCCTCGAGGTCGACGACCATCCGGTCGGCCTCGATCGAGAACGCCTCGCTGTCGCCAAGCCCCTGCACCACCGGCCGGGGACCCGGAAACGGCCCGGATTCCAGCGTTTGGAGCGTTGCGCGGCCGACCTCGGAGGCGGTCCTTGCAACCTCTCCCATGAACTGGTCCTGGTAGTGGCTCATCAGGAGAGCGAAGGCGGCCAGCGAGAGGAGCAGCACGATGCTCATGAAGCCGATGAGGCGGTATGTCATGAGAAACCTCCCTGCCGGTCCGGGTACATACGGTCTTTTCGGGAAGGTAGACGAGCAAGAAGTGTACCACCCGGTCGGGGGCGACGCGGTGGGCCCGGCCCATGCCCTTGCAGGGGATCAGCGGGACGCGAGACGGGTCAGCAGGCGATCGAGTTGGTTGGCAAAGGCCTGCCGATCGCTCTGGCCCAGGGACGACGGGCCGCCGGTGACGACCCCTTCGTTCCGGAGCTGATCCATGAGGTTCCGGACGGCAAGGCGCTCCCGGACGTTCTCCTCGGTGTAGAGCTCGCCTCGAGGGCTCAATGCGTGGGCGCCTTTCCCGACGACCTCGGCGGCCAGCGGGATGTCCGCGGTGATCACCAGGTCGTCCGGTTCCACGAGCTCCAGGATCCGACCGTCGGCGACGTCGAATCCCGAGGGGACCTTCATCGTGTCGATGAACTCCGAGCGTGGCGCCCACAGCGGTCGGTTGGCGATCAGCGTCAGACGGACCCGCACCCGCTCCGCGGCGCGATAGAGGATCTCCTTGATGACCCGGGGGCAGGCGTCGGCATCGACCCAGATTCGCATCAGCTCGCCGGCGGCACTCGACGGATGAACCGACCGCTCAGCGCACGGCCAGGGGCACGTGGGTGGCGATCTTGAGGTCCGCCATGGTCTCGAACTGGCCCTGCAGCTGCAGGTACTGCACCGCGACGACGAGCCCGAGCGTCAAGACGGCCCTCCGGGAGAATCCGAGCCTGATCACACCCCTACCCTCCAAGATCGAATTGAAAAAAGGCATTCTAGCCCACGCGGCCTTCTCGCATCCGCGACGGATCTTTCGTCTCGCCGCACGGCGCCGTGGGCTTGACCACCGTCATCGTTCTCGCGGCACGGTCAGGCCGTTTTCTCCTTGTCGGGAAGAAGAGCAAAGGGGATGAGCGTCTCCCAGTCGTCTCCCGGGCTCACGTCCATCTTCGACAGGATCGCGTCCTCGAGTCCCCGGGGGTCGGGCTCGAAGCGGCACCGCTCGACGATCGCGGTCGGCGCTTCCTTGAAGCACAGCGGGCACGGGGGCGCGATCTCGCCCAAGAACCTCAGCGGGGGACCGTAGGTCCGACACGAGACGGGGCGCGCCGCATACAGGTCGCAGCGCCCGGTCGCCGGATCGAGGACCGGGCAGGGAAGTGAGCCGCGATGCTCGAAGAAACGGTCGAGCGTCTCGACGTCACCGGACAACCGGCCACAAACCGCGTCGCCCGGATAGCCGTCCACGAGTGCCCGTGCCGCGTGGAGCACGCGGTCGAGGATCTGGCTAGCGCGTTCCGGATCGTCGCGAGAGAGATCGGAGAGTCCGCGGCGGAGGCGCCGGGCGTCGAGGCGGGTGATCGGGAACGGCCCGATGCAACACTCCGAGCAACCCGGGCCGCAGGCCACCCAGGCACCCGCGCGGCGGCTCGCCTCGACGAAACCGTCGTCAAGATCCTGGAGAAGCTTCGTGTCAGCCCGCTCGAGGTCGTCTTCGCCGGTCACGGGCGCGCGTTCAGCACGATCGGCCCATCGGTGCTGCGGAGTGTCAGGCGATTTCCCCCGGAGCCGAGGTTGCCCTTCAGCTTGGTGCCGGAGCTCTCGGCCACGGGTCGGACCGGGAGGTCGGTCCTGATGCGGCCATCGGTCGCGTGGGCGTCGATGAGGAGATTGGCCCTGCGGTCCACCGTCACGCGAACGGGACCTTTCATGGCGTTGAGCTTGCCGCCGCTCTGGTTCCCGGCGGCAAAGTTGACCTCGAGCGATCCCTGGGCACTCCTGGCCGTGACGTGGCCTCGGGCGTTGTCGATCTTGACGTGTCCGCGGACCACCCCGACGTCGACATCGCCCGAGACGCTGGCGATCTCCATGGAGCCGGCGCCGGTTCGGGCGAAGAGCGAACCGTCGATATCGTTGGCGCGGATGTTGCCTTGGGAGGTGGAGACGCGAACTTCGCCCTCGATCCGCTCCAGGGTGATGTCACCTCCGGCCGTCTCGGCGAAGATGGCTCCCTTCAGGTCGCGAAGCCCGATCGCTCCTCCGGCCGTCTCCAGCTTGACGGTGCCACGGATCTCGAAGATGCGGACGGGGCCCCCACTGGTGTCGATCTCGAGGCTCGTCGAGATCGGGACACGGATCTGGTACTCGAGCTTCATGGGATCGGCGGTCGTCCAGCTGAACGCTTCCCAGAACCAGCTCTTGGGCTCCTTCTCGAAGGCGGAGAGCCGGACGACACCGGGCTCCTCGTCGAAGTCGAGGTCGACCCTCGACTCGAGGTTCTCGCGATTCGAGGTGATGACGACCTGCACGATCGAGCCCGTGGTGCCGGTCACGGTGACGCTGCCGATCCTCGAGCTCAGGATGAACTTTCCGTCGCTTCCGAGATCGAAGGTCTTGGCAATCCGGCCGCCGGCCAGCGCGGGCCCGGTGAGGAAGGTCGCGGCCAGGGCCAGGCAAACGAGCACGATCGACGCCCGGCGGGTCGGTTCCGGGGTGGTTGTGCCTTGATCGTTCATGGGTTCGTCGCGATTCCCGGAAGCAGCCCGTTCACGTGGTCCCGGTCCGAGACCGGAGCACGATAATCGAGGTTAGTCTCCGGCTCCAGCGACGTCAAGAAAGACGCGAGACCGAGGCGTCAGCCGCTCATCATCTGCTCGCGGCGCTCGGCTCGTGCGAAGGCCAGCGCCACGATCGCCAGGATGACCAGCGCGTAGCCCACGCGATTCTGGATCGTCCACGCCAGGACATCGGATGGGTCGGCGCGGTCGGCGATCTCGGGCAGCAGCGTGTTGAAAAACGGCGAGGGGCGGAAGGAGGAGAGCGACATGCCGATGATCAGAACGGGGATCGAGACCAGCGCACCGGTCACCTCGCTCTTGAACAGGGCGGAGAGCGCCATCGAGAGCACCAGGTAGAAGATGGCTGCCTGGAACGCCGTGTAGAGCACGCCTACAGGGAAGTCGGTCAGGAGGACGCGGGCCACTCCGGCCAGCAACAACTCGGCGACGGCCAGCATCAGTGCCGCGGCTGCCAGCTTCGCCAGCCACACCTTACGGGTACCCCCGGGAACGGTGTAGGCGATCTCGAGGGTTCGGCTGTCGATCTCCGCGGCGATGATCCGGACGCCGAGGCCGATCGCGAGACTGGCGAGCGGCACGGCGATCATCAGATTCTGCGCGGAGTAGGCCGAGTATTCGTCGGTGTCCCCCCACTGGAAGACCAGGCTCAGGATCAGGTATGCCGTCCACAGCAGCGGGATGACCGGCACGACCCACCACCACCGACCCGCAATCAGGCGAGCCGAGAGGTAGACCAACCGGCCTCGATCCCGGATCGCGCCGAGGATCCGCGCGCTCACGCCGCCTCCTCGCCGCCGTTCTCGACGAGCCGGAGGTAGCCCTCCTCGAGGGAGGGCTCGACCGGGGTGGCGTCCGTGTGGGGCGGGGCGTGGTGGAGGATCCGAAGCCGGGAACCACCGCCCGGCTGGGGCACCTGATCGACGATCTGTGCGCCGGTCGGAAGATCGGGTCGCTCTCCGGCTGCGATGTCCAGCGCCCAGACCTGGCCCTGCGCCTCTAGCGCGAGATCGGTGGGCAAGCCGTCGAAGACCAGCCGACCTCCGGCGAGCACGAGGACCCGCTCGCAGGCCACGGCGACGTCCTCGACGACGTGGGTCGAGAACAGTACGACCCGGCCTTCGGCCAGCCGCGAGAGGAGATTGCGGAAGCGGATCCGCTCCCGGGGGTCGAGGCCCACGGTCGGCTCGTCAACGATGATGATCTCCGGGAGGCGCAGGAGGGTGCGGGCGACCGCCACTCGCTGGCGCATGCCTCCCGAGTACGAGCCGATCTTCTGGTCGGCCTTCTCCGCGAGGCCGACCTCGTCCAGGAGCCGCTGGGTCCGGCTGTCGCGCTCGGAGGCCGGATCGATCTCGTAGAGCAAGGCGTAGTACTCGAGGTACTCGCGGGCGGTGAGGTCCTTCGGAAGACCGAAGTCCTGTGGGAGATAGCCGATCCAGCGACCGAGGTAGCCGCGGATTCGCTCCAGCGGCACGCCGCCGATCGTGATCCGTCCCAAGGAGGGTTCGAGGATGCCGGCGAGCTGCCGCAGCAACGTGGTCTTGCCCGCGCCGTTCGGCCCGAGGACGCCGACCATGCCCTGCTCGACGCGGAACTCGACGCCGGTGAGCGCGACCACCTCCTCGCGGGGGAGATCCATCCCGAAGACCCTGCGGCTGACGCGGCGCCACAGGGTTCGCGCACGGGTGAGCTTCCCCTCGGAGGCGCGCTCGGGAATCGTCCCCCGGGCGAGCCTGAGCGCCGTCGCGCGTCCCATCTGTCCGATGGCGATCACCACGCCGATCGTGATCGGAACCCACAGGCGGAAGCGAGGAAGGTCTCCCGCGACCCGCGGGAGGACGTAGGTCGACATGACCAGATAGGCGTACGCGGCCCACGGCGCCAGAACCGCCGCGAGGCCCTCCGGGCCACCCGGCTCCACCCGTCCGAGATCGTCGGCTCGACCGCGCGCGCGCCTCGCCTCGCGCAGGAAGCGCGCCGCCAGGGCGGCCGTCACGAAGAGGAAGATCGTTCGCCACCCGGCCGACTGCAGCGAGAACGCGAGGTAGGCGGCGCCGGCCCCGACCAGCGCCAGCGGCGCGAGGTTTTCGAGAGCGTCCCTCGGATCGAACGGCTTGCCGCCGTGGGCGAGCACCCAGCGGGCGAAGCGCTCGGGAAGCCGCCAGGCGCGACGCACCGGTCCCGGCTGCCCGTAGACCTTGCGGAGCGATCTCGCCTCCACGGCCGGAGGACCCGAATCTTGCGTGGCGTCCAGGAGCTCGGGACGATCGGAGAGCCGTTCCAGCTTCCCCCAGTGGGTGCGACTCTCCGCGCTCAGCGGGCGCCGGAGGACGAGGATCGTCGCACCGAGGAGCGAGGCAGCTACCAGCACGGTCGTGATGATCTGCCAGCGGGTGGTGCTGATCAACGCCAGGCTCACCAGCGGCCACATGATCGCCGTGGTCGCGCCGATCCACCCGATCAGGATCCAGGGCCCGAGGCGTCCGAAGAGCGCATCGAGCTTCTTCAGCATCACGAAGCCGACCGGGATCACCAGAAGCGTCAGGATCGTCGAGGTGATCAGCCCGCCCATCACCACCGTGGCAAAGGGAGGCCACATCTCGTTCGCGCGGCCGGTGACCAGTGCAAGCGGCCATAGGCCGGCCACCGTCGTCGTGGTGGTCATCAGGACCGGGCGCGCGCGCTCGCGGACAGCGGCGAGAGCGGAAGCGCCGGGGGGCAGGCCTCCTACCCGTGCGTGCTGCTGCATGCGGTCCACCAGCAGGATCGCCGGGTTGACGGTCAGCCCGATGAGCGACAGGGCGCCGATCAGTCCCATCGGGCCCGCGGGGGTACCCGAGAGCAGCAGCGCCCAGGTGGCCCCTAGGATCGTGAGCGGCAACGCGAGCAGAACCAGGATCGGCAACGTGACCGATTCGAAGGTGATCGCCAGCACGGCGAACAACAACAACATGACCGGGGCCACGAGCTTCTTGAACCAGCTCGTTCCCTCGTCGGGAGGCGGGGTCTCGACCGTGTAGCCACCGGGGCGATTGACGGTCTGGATCTCCGCGGCGATCCGGCGCTCGAGCCCCTGACGTGCCGGTCCCGACTGCGGCGCGAAGCTGTTGAAGTTGTACAGCACGCTGAGCTCGCGGCGGCCGTCGTGGTGGTGGATCGTCGGTGGCGGTGGCATCTTCCGCACCGTGGCCATCGCTGACAGCGGGTAGACCCCGGACGGCGTCGAGACGCGAAGCTCGCCCAGCTCACGACTCGATCGGAATCGGTCCTGCTCGCGACGAACGGTCATGGGGATCTCACGGCCGTCGGGCAGCGTGAAGCCGATCTGCATTTCGATCCCCTCGCGACGGACCACCCCGAGTACGGGCAGCACCTGGTCGGCGGTGAGCCCGAAGCTGGCCAACGCCCGCTCGTCGGCGACCACATGGATCTCGTTCAGGCCCGCGCGTCCCGAGATCCGCGCCTCGGTGATCTCGGGCATCGACTCCAGTCGGTCCTCGAGGTCCCCGGCGAGCATCTGGAGGCGATCCGCCTCGGGTCCCGACAGCACGATCTCGCTCGAGCCCTGACCGAATAGGCTCGCCATGCCGTCCTCGCCGGAGTCGCCGTTGCCTCCGCCCTGCTGCTGGGTGCGGATGTCGACCCCGCTGAGGCCGTCGGCCGCCTCGCGGACGACCTCACGGACTCGGGCGGCGGTGATGCTCTCGGGTCGCTCCTCGGAGTCGACGAGCTTGACGGTGAGCGATCCTCCTTCCTCGCGGACGAAGCTCTCGACCGACTTCACACCTTCCAGGTCGAGGGCGGCCTGCTCGAGGCGGGCGAAGATCTCCGTGGCCGATTCCAGCGATCCACCGGTGGCCAGCTCGACGGAGAGCTGGACCTCGTCGGCCTCGCGGGCTTCCTGGGGGAGGGCGCTCAGACCGACCCACGGGAGGATGATGACGACGGTGACGAGCACCGCGACCGCGATCACCGCGACCCAGGTCGCCGGGCGCCGCAGGGCAACCGTCAGCAGCCCGACGAACATCTGACGCACGCGGTCCGGCGGGTTCATCCCGGCGAGGTCGTGCCGGCGCCTGCGAACCGCGGCGAGACGCGCCAGCGCCGCCGGTGCGGCCAGCCGGCGAGCCAGCAGCGGCACCAGACCGACGGCCACGACCAGCGAGCCGGCCAGGGGGAGGAGGTAGGCGATGGCGATGACCTTCAGAAGCGATCGCAGGAAGCTCGACTCCGATTCCAGGAAGACGATCGGCAGGAAGACCACGGCGTTGGTGACGCTCGCGGCAAGGATGGCGCGGACCGTCCGGCGGATCCCCTGGATGGCGGCGGCGTCGGGCGCGGCGCCGCGTTCGAGCTGGCGCTGCACCGCCTCGAAGACGACGATGCTGTTGTCCACCAGCATCCCGATGCCCACCGCGAGGGCGAACAGCGTGATGAGATTGATCGATTGTCCGAAGAGGTAGAGCAGCGCCAGCGCCGCCAGCAGGCTGACGGGAACCGCCACCGCCACGACGGCGACGCCGCGCCACTGTCGAAGGAAGAGGAAAAGCACCGCGAGCGCGATCAAGAACCCGGTCGTCGCCAGCTTCTTCAGCCGGTCGAGCTGGTCCTCGATCACCTTCGCGCCGTCCATGCTGATGACGAAGTCGATCCCGTGGGGTCGAAACTCTTCTCGGAGCTCCTCGATCCGGACTCGCAGGGCGCGGCCGAGTCGTACCAGGTTGGCGCCCTCTTCGTGATAGACGATCAGGGCCACCGATGGCCCGCCGTTGACCCGGAACACCACCTCCTCGCGTCCCGTGCCGAGGTCGACCTCCGCGACGTGGCGCACCTGCACCGCGCTCCCGGGAACCACGGCGATCTCGCCGACCGAGACCGGTCCCCGCGGCCGGCCGTCCAGGACCACCGACGTGCGCCCCCCTCCGTCCTCGAGGCCGCCCACGAAGGTCAGGCGGCCCACCGAACGAGACAGCGCCCCGACGACTTGCTCGGGAGTGACTCCGACCGCCGCACACCGATCCGGGTCGATCCGAACGGTCAGCTCCTGCGATGCACCGCCGGCGGCCACAACGCGGGAGACCTCCGGGACGGCGACGAGACGCTGCTCGATGCGTTCGTCAATGAAGTGTCGCAACGCGTTGCGGTCGTCGGCGCCCACGACCTGGATGAACATCGCGAAGCCGCGGAGGAACTCGGTCGAGTCCCAGTTCTCGACGTTGATCAAGGTGCCACGGGGCTGCCCGCGGGCGAGGTCGGCCGCGATGCGACGCAGCTCGAGCTCGCGGACCTTGAGATTGGAGCCCGGCTCGAAGCGGATTCTCAGGTTGCCCGACGAGCCCCGAATCTCGCCCCAGGTTTCCTCGACGCCCTGCAGAACGGAAGCTCTTCCCTCGAGCGGGGTGAGGATCTCGCGCTCGATGACCTCCGGCTCGCTCCCCGGGCGGCTGAAGATCACGAACAGGCGGTCGCCGGACAGCGGGGGAAACAGCTCGACGGGAATCGTGCTCCATGCCACCACCCCCATGATGACGATGGCGGTAAAGAACATCGTGGTCGCCACCGGCCGCCGGACCGGGAGCGAGACCCATTTCACGATTCGCTCCGTCGCGGGCGCAGGCGGTCGAGCACCAGGTAGACGCACGGCACGACCGTCAGCGAACCCAGCGTCGAGGCGATGATGCCGCCGATCACCGCCAGTGCCAGAGGGCTTCTCAGCTGTGCCGCGTCTCCGGTCCCTACCGCGAGGGGTGCCAGCGCCAGAATGGTGGTGAGGCTCGTCATCAGAATGGGCCGCAACCGGATCCCGGCGGCACGGGCCAGCGCCTGCTCTCGAGGTTGACCCTCGGCCATCTGACGGCGCGCCGTTTCGACCAGGAGGATGGCATCGTTGACGGCCACGCCCGCCAGAACGATCAGGCCGAGCATCGCCATCACGCCTATCGGTTGCCCGACGACGCCGAGGGCCACCGCGACCCCGACCAGTGACAGCGGGATCGCCGCCAGCACCGTCACGGGATGGACGAGGGACTCGAAAGTGCCGGCCAGGACCATGAACAGGAGCACCAGCGCGAGCACGCCGGCCCACTTGAGCTCCTCGAAGGTCCGCTTGCGCTCTTCCTCTTCACCGGCGAGCCGGACGACGAGGCCCGGGGTGGCCTCGACGGATCGCAGCGTCTCGCGTGCGGCGGCCATCGCCGCGGGGTAGCTGCCGTCCTCTGCGATGTGCGCGGTGACACGAGCCACCCGGCGCTGGTCTCGACGGAAAATCTCCCTGGCCCCGGCGTGGGGCACGAAGCTGGCGATCTCGCTCAGGGAGATGCGCGCGCCCTCGGGAGTCGTCATGGTCACCGCGCCCAGCTCTTCGCGCCGGACCCGGGGCAGCCTGAGCACGACGTCCCACTCCTCGTCGCCGGTGGACATCACGGTCACCGTCCTGCCGTCCAGGGAGGACTCGACCGCCGCGGAGACGGTCTCGAGGTCGATCCCTAAGCCGTCGGCGATCACCTGGTCCAGGACGACGTGAATCTCCGGAGGGCCGCCCTCGAACGAGCTTCGGACGTTCCACAGCTCGTCGCGGGAACCGAGGGCGTCGCTGATGTCGGACGCCGCGTTGCGAAGATCATCGAGCGATCGACCGGAGATCTCGACCACCACCGGAGGGCCGGCACGTCCCAGCGCGCGCGTCAGCGCCGAGGAGGACATCTCCCAGGAGGTCTCCACTCCCGACATCTTCGCCACCGCGGGCGCGGCAGCCGCCACGATCTCTCTCGCGCCCTTTCGTCCGGGGGCCAGACGCACGAGTATCCGTGCGGTGTTCTCCTCGTGTTGTTCCTCCTGGACCAGCCGGTCGTCCTCGGGAAGCCGGCCGACCTCGGCCATCACGGCCACCAGGCTGTCCCCCGACGCCTCGCGAATGATGTCGGTCACCGCCGCGGCGACCGTCGCGGTGGACTCGACCCTCTGGCCCGCCGGGCACAGCACCCGGACCGAGAACTGCCGGGGGTCGGAGGGCGGGAGCAGCTCGGTGCCGAGCAGACCCAGGCTATAGATCGCCGCCGCCGAGACGACCGCCGCGACCACGACGACCCTGCCCGGTCGGCGCAACAACCTGCCCACCACACGTTCCGCGACGGCGATGCCGGGATCGACGGCGCGGGCCTTCCGCCGTGGCAGCAGCCACACCGCCAGTGCCGGGATCAAGAGCACCGCCACCCCGAACGACGCCGCGAGCGAGACCACGACGGCGAAGGACAACCCCTCGACGAAACGCGCCGCCAGGCCCCTCACGAAGACCACGGGCAGGAAGACGATGCAGGTCGTCAATGTGCTGGCGGCGATCGCTCCCGCGACCTCGCCCGTTCCCCGTGCCGCGGCTTCCGCGGGCGGGTCGCCGGCGATGCGTCTGCGGAAGATGCTCTCGACGACCACGATGGCGTTGTCGACCAGCATGCCGGCGCCCAGCGCCAGGCCGCCGAGGGTCATGATGTTGAGACTCTGCCCCCCGAAATACATCAAGAAGAGCGCGGTCAGGAGCGAGACGGGAACCGCCGTGGCCACCACGATCGTCGGGCCCACGGATCGGAGGAAGAGCACCAGGCTCAGGATCGCGAGGACGATGCCGATCAGCGCGGCCCCCTGGACGTCGGCGATCGAATCCTCGATCAGGCCGGCCTCGTCGGCCACGGTGACGACCTCGACGCCCGGAAGGTCCCGGTCGAGGTGCTCGAGGGCATCACGGATCGTCTTGGATACCGCCACGGTATTGGCGCCGGCTTCTTTGTAAATCGACAGGCCGACGCCCTCGCGATCGTTGACCAGGACCAGATGGCGGATCTCGCTGTCGGACTCGATGACCTCGGCCACATCGGAGATGTGCACCGGAACCTGTCGGCCGTTGCTGCCCTCGTCGTATCGCACGACGACCCTGGCGACGTCCTCGGACCGCCGGTAGCGCGAGAGGCCGCGCACCAGGAAGACGCGGCTGCCTTCCTCGAGGGTGCCTGCACTGATGTCGACGTTCGCCGCGCGCAGCCGCGCCTCGAGCTGGTTGAGGGTCAATCCGTGCGCTTCGAGTCGGTAACGGTCGACGCGAACCTGGATCTCGCGCTCGCGACCGCCGAGGACGCGCGCTTCGGCGACGCCCTCGAGTCGCTCGAGGTTCGGGGCGATCTGGCGGCGCGCGATGCGCCGGAGCTCCGCGAGATCGGGGCTCCCCTCGGGAGCGACGAGACCCAGGGAGACCACCGGCGACTGTCGCGGATCGAAGCGTCGCACGATCAGCTCGTCCACGTCCGGATCGGCAGCGATGGGGTTGACCGCCTTCTGGACATCGACCAGCGCCAGATCCATGTCGGCGTCCCAGTCGAAGACGACCGTCGCCACCAGGCGGCCGGTGCGCGAGACCTGCGCGATCTCGCGGGTCCCTCGCACCGTGAACAGACGCTGCTCGACCCACTCGCCGTACAGCCGTTCCATCTCGGTCGGAGGGCGATCGCCCGAACGGACCGACACCATGATCGTCGGGCTCTGGATGTCGGGGAGAAGGTCGAGAGGGATGCGGTTCCAGGCGATCCAGCCGAGGATCACGAGGGTCACCGCGAGGGCGGTGATCGCTACCGGTCGTCGGGTGGCCAGGCGCGCCAGTGCTTCCATGTCACGCGCCCGTTCGCGCGGCGTTCACCCCAGTGTGCCGCTTCCGACATACCTTGACAATCTTGCCGGCCCTCCACGTCGCTGGCCGCGTTCCTTCTCCTCCGAATACTCCCGGTATTCCGTCGTCGAAGCGCCTTGCCACCGACGCGGATGACTCGCCAATATCGTCAACGTATGTCGGAAACGGCACACTAGGCTCCGGAGACGCGGACCCGAGTGCCGTCGCTCAGCGTCTCGAGACCTTTGACGACGATCCGCTCTCCGACATCGAGCCCGTCCCGGATCTCGACGACGTCGTCGTCGCCGAGCCCCACCACCACCTCGCGGCGGGTGACCTTCTGCCCCTGCAGGACGAAGACCACCTTGACACCGCCTCGCTCGGCCACCGCCGTGCGGGGAACGACCGGAACCTCCTCGCGGCGCTCCGCGATCAGGGTGACCTCGACGAACATGCCGGGCCGGAGGTCGCGCTTTGGATTGGCGATCGCCACCTCGGCGGTGAAGGTCCGCGTCATCGGATCGATGTTCGGGGCGAGCCGGGTCACGGTCCCGGGGAAACGGCGGTCTTCCCAGGCGTAGTGGCGGACCCGGGCTTTTTGGCCGATGCGGACACGGGAGAAATCGGGGCCGACCAGCGCGACGTCCGCGATCATCCTCTCGATGGGTGCGATCTCGGCCACGACGAACGACGCCCCCACGAGCTGACCGTCGGCCGCCGGGGCGTTGGTGAACTGCCGGCCGAGACTCTGGACGACGCCCGAGATCGGCGTCACCAGACGCGCGCGGGACTCTCTCAGCCGGCTGGCCTCCATGGCGACCCGGGCATCGGCGAGCTCGGCCTCCGCCCGGCGGAGCTCCTGCTCCGTGATCAGCCCGTCCGAGAAGAGCGACTCGCTCGATTCGAAGTCGCGCAACGCGGCGTAGTAGCGGCCCTCCGTCGCCTCGGTGCGGGCTTCGATCCGGACGTCGTCGCCGATGATCTCTGCAATGAGTTGCCCGGCCTCGACCTGGTCGCCCTCGGCCAGGCGGCGTCCGTCGGCGTTGCGTGCGTAGCTCAGGATCCCGTTCGTCCCGGCGACGAGCTGGATCATCTCCGGAGGGCGTAGCGTGCCGGTGGCGACGATCCGGTCCTCGACCAGACCGGTGCCGACTTCGCCGACCGACACCGGAACGCGAAACTCGACCTCCTGCTCGCGAGCGTTGGGCGAGCACGCTGCCAGCAGGAACGCCAGCGCGAGCGTCGTGTCCACGGCGAGCCGTCTTGAAGCGGTCATCTCGATGCGACCTCCGTCGTCCGCGCCGGAATCCACCGGATGGCGTCCGCCAGCACGTAGGGGGCGTCGGTGTCGTCGGACATCTCGACTCGCACCTCGCCCTCGGTGAGCTCGAACGTCCCGACAGAGTTCCAGCCCTCGGCGCCGGCGCTGAGATCGAACTCCGCGGGCTCGTTCCCGCCGGGGTCCTCTACGGTCAGGCTCCACGTGCCGGTCACCGACGTTCGTGGCTGACTGGGGAGGTGGAGCTGGAGCTCCCACGTGCCGGAGCGCGGGACCTCCGCGGTGAAGACCGCCGTGCGATTGCCCTCGCCGGCCTTGACCAGGGCCAGCGTGTGGCGGTACTTGCCCCACGCACTGCTGGCAGCGCGACGCGACCAGCGACTGGGGGGCCTCGAGAAACTCAGTTGATTGGCCACCGGAAGTCCCTGGTCGGTCGGGACGTCGTCGTCGGGGCCTCCTCCGAGCCGCAGACCGGATCCGCCGCCGCCGTCGACGACCGTGAAGCCGTCATCGAGATCGTCCACGACGATCATCTCACCGTCTGCCGGGGTCCACTCGACCACCCTGTAACCGACGAAGGGCTCCTCGCGGACGACCTTTTCTTCGTCGACCTCGGGCAGGTCGTTCCGAAACGGCTCGCGGTTCAGCGACAGGTACGGATGAACCGACGCCCACCGGGGCGGACGGGTCGTGACCACCCCGATCTCGACCTCGCTCTTGCCGTCAATGCGAATCGGGTCGGTGTCGCCCGATTCCGGCTCGGCGGTGTTGTCTCCGGTAGTGCCCGCCTGGTACCGAACACGCAGCATGCCGCCGACCTCCTCGTCATTTCGCACGGCGAGCAGGATCTGATAGCGCGGGCTGCCGTCCTCGTCGTCGGAAAGGCGGAAAGCCTCGGCGCTCTCGAGGATGAACCCGGGCAGGTCGGTCTCGTCGAGCCACAGTTCGAAGGTCGACCTGAGGTCCTCGCCGGTCTCGGCGGAGGCAGCGATCATCTCCTCGCGTCCGAAGTTTCCTCCCTTGTATTGCTCGCGTAGGCTGGCCAGCATTTGGGCGACTCGCTCTTCGCCGATCTCGTCGAGCAGCGAGCGGGACATGGCGTCACCCTTGAGGGTCAGGACGTCGATGGCGCGGCGGGGGTCTTCCCACGGATCGAGGCCCGTGAGCGCCACGCCCAGCGCCTGGTCCCAGACCTCCATTCGCGACGTCAGCTCGGCGATGACCACGTCGGCGACGTCCAACTGCTCGCCGGTTTGCAGCGACCCGATGAATCGTTGGATCACGGCCCCGATGATCGCATTGAGCTGCCGGTCGAAGATGTGCGCCGAGAAGTAGCTCTGTTTGCCCGTCAACAGACGGGTCACGAGATTCTCGCACAGGAAGTCGAGGGCGACCCGATCCGTTCCCTTCGCGGCCGTTTGATATGGGAAGTAGTTGCGCGCCGTTGCCAGGAAGACGTTCCCGCCGGTGAAGTCGTTCTCGAAGAACCGTTCGAGCCATTCGCGCTTTGCACGCGGCAGCCCGCCGTCGCGATCCCTGAACGGCTCCGCGTCGTCCAGGTGGACGTCGAATCGGGCGGTGGGAAACGAGCACTCCCGCATCAGGGCCATGGCCGGCGGGGCCAGGGTGGTGTCCATCCGCCACCCACCGCCGTATCCCCTGAGCGGGTAGGGGATCTCGACCAGCGAGAATCCGTCATACGGGTATTCGAGGCCCAGCTCGCTTGCCTCTTCCAGCTTCTGGGTGATCCAGTCGCGGATCTCGATGGCGGCGTCGTCGAAGAACTCCAGGTTGCCGACGTGCGCGGGGTGGACCAGAATCTCGAAGCGGATCTCATCGATGTCCACGTAACGGCTCTCGAAGCGGCTCGCCATCACTGCAGCGTCGGGTACGGGGGAGGGGGGTGCGAATCGATAGCTCACACGCCCGTCCGGGGCGCCGGGGCCATCCCGGCGCAATCCGGGGCCGGCGGCCAGCCAGTCCTCGGGGAGCTCGACGGTCAACTCGAGCTCGTAGAAGTCGACCGGTCGGAGGTCCGAGTCGCCTCGTCCGACCTCCGACCCCGAGGCCGGAAGCCAACGCGCGCCGGGCATCAGGGCAACGTAGCCCGAGGAGAACATCATCGGCTGGAAGCCGAGCAGAAACAGCCCGGCGTCCCGGCTCTGTACCGTCAAGACGTTCTTGACCGCGTCGAGGTAGGCGAAGTTCTCGAGTGGGAAGCCGCCGGCCGTCACGCTTACCACCGTTTCCTCTCCGGGGGCGAGAGGCCGGGGGAGGTCGATCTCCAGCAGGCCGTCTTCAAAGGTGAAGTTCGTCTCGCGACCCTCGGCATCGACGACGCCCGAGACCTCGAGTCCGGGGTTCAGGCTGAACAGCGCGCGTTCCAGCGTGTGATTCGGGGGGGGCGCAAAGCGCAGCTCGACCTCGAGGTTCAGAGCGTCGCCGGGGTCGATCCCGGCGAAGGCGTTCATCGCCAGGATGTCCGGTCCGGGGTCGTTCCGACGCGCCTCGTGAGCCGCTTGCCACATCTCGGTGCCGTTGATGTACGTGCGCGTGCTCCCGAGATTCAGTCCGAACATCATCGCCGTCAAAGCGGCCGTGACCCCCACCGCCCCGAGGCGTCTCCCTCGCGAGCCGCCATCGAGCCTCGGGTAAAGGGTGGCCGCCAGCAACGCGAGGGTGATCCCCGCGAGTGCGTAGGCGATGCGCTGGGCGAAGCCGAAGAAGCCCGCTCCGAAGTGCACGAAGTCGGAGGAGTAGCCGACCTGGAAGCCTCCCGTCACCGCGATCAGTGCGCCCAGGTCGACCCGTATCAGCTGGCCGCCGAAAGTGGCTCCCACCAGCAACCCGCCCACGATGACGACCGTCAGAAGCCGGAACTTCACGAGGATGCTCGTCAGGAAGACCAGCCCGAGGGTGAACATGAAGGCCGGGATGGCCATGAAGACCGCGAAGTCGATGAGCGAGTAGGGCTCGATGGGCTCGTCAAAGGCCAGTCCGAGGCCGAACAGGAAGAGGGTGATCAGCACGACCGGGATCCAGGACATCACAAGAAGTCCGACGAAGCGGCCCAGGATCAGCTCGATGTTCGAGAACGGCTTGGAATCGAGCACCTCCACGATGCGTTCTCGAACGTCCCGGGCGCGGACATCGAAGCCCAGGAAGACGAGGCCGATCAGAAAGATCAGCAGGTACCAGGTGCCGTAAAGCGCCACCAGGTAACGTGGATTGATGGCGGCGACGGTGGCGGAATACGCCGAGAACCGTGCGTGGAGGATGAACGCGTAGTTGACGTAGCCCAGGATCCCGAAGCCCCAGGCCAGCACCAGGAAGACCCAGTAACGGACCAGGCGACGGGTGAGCCTGCCTTCCGCGCGCGCGATGGCGAGAATGACATCGAGGCGAATCATGACACCTCCTCGGCGAGCGCGGCCTCGGCTCGACCGCGGGCCGCCATGAACGCCAGGTAGGCCTCCTCGAGGGTGGGGGTGTCGACGGCGGTGGCGCCTTGGGGAATGGTCCCGCCCGGGCTGACCCCGCGGATCTTGATCCCGACGCCGTCCTTGGCCCGCGAGACAATCTCGACGCCCTCCCCGAGGCTGTCTTCTTGCCCGACGCCGACGGTGATCTCGAACGCCTTGCCCCGAGCCTGCTCGGTCAGATCGGAGGGGCTGCCCCGGAACACGATCTTCCCGCGGTCGATGATCGCCAGGTCACCGCACCCGGAACCCAAGTCGCCCACGATGTGCGTGGACAGGACGATCACGCGGTTGGCGCCCAGGTCCGCCATGAGCTGCCGGAACCGCAGACGCTCCTGGGGATCGAGGCCGACGGTTGGCTCGTCCACGATGAGGACTTGCGGGTCGTGGATCAAAGCCTGGGCGACGCCCAGACGGCGAACCATTCCGCCGGACAGCTTCTTGACCTTGCGATCGCCGACCTCCTCGAGGCCGACCTGCTCGAGTACCTCGCGGACGCGCTTTCGACGGGCGCCCTTGTCGGACATCCCCGAAAGGGTCGCCAGCATGTCGAGCACTTCCTCGGCGCGTTGCAGGCGCCAGGCGCTGAACTCCTGGGGCAGGTAGCCGATCATCGCCCGGACACCGGGGCGGTCGCCGACCACGTCGTGACCGCCCACGGTCGCCTGGCCCTCGGTCGGCACGAGCAAGGTGCACAGAATCCGCATCAGGGTGCTCTTGCCTGCGCCGTTGGGCCCCAGCAGGCCGAACAGGCCGATTCCGATGCTGAGATCGACTCCGTCGAGAGCGACGGTGCCTCCTTTGTACACGTGGCGGACGCCGCGGGCGTGAATCGCCCCCTCGCGCTCGCCGCCGGATGCCGTCAAGGCCTCTGCGCTCATTTCCCCTCCCGGTTTGGCGATGGGCCGTTCCGTCGTACTTATACCCGTTCTGTGCGGGGCTATTCCTCCCCCCTGCGTCAGCGGGCCCATGGCCCCCGTGGGCGGTCGGCTGGCGGTCCCGGACGGTTGCCCCAAACCCGTCACGTAAGGCGAGTCGCTCCGTCCCGGGGGCTCTCCGCCGCCCCCGCATATGTGTACGGTCAGAGACGCGGCAGGTTCATGCCCCGGACCCCCGCCTTGCGGTGGCGGCACACAAGCCTAGATTTCCTCGGAAGGGATCTCCATGGGGCTGCCCGAAACGATAGCGGACGAGCGAACCATCCGGGTCGTGGTGCCGATCCTCGCGACGTTCGCGATCGAGAGCTTCACGATCCGGGAATTCACGCTCAATCTCAGCGAAGGCGGCGTTTTTCTACCCACCGAGAAGTGCTGTCCGCCGGGAACCCGGGGGAGCCTGCGGTTCCAGATCACCCAGTTCGACGAGGCGTTCACCCTGAAGGCCGAGGTGGTTCACGTCATCGAATCCGGCAACGACACCGGCCGGCCGACCGGTATGGGCATCCGGTTCCTCGACGTCTCATCCGAGGACCAGAGCCGACTGCGCCGTCTGGTGGAGGGAGTGCGGGACGGCTCGGTGATCGACGCCATCCGCCGGAGCATCCGGGAAGGCCGGAGGAGCCTGCTCGAGGAGCTCAGACGGCGTCCCGTGGATCAGAAGATGATGCTCGCGTTTAGCGCCCGTGCCGAGGAGATTCACGCGATCATCCGGGACGGAAATCCGACGGTCGTCGAGCGCTCGTTCCACAACCCCCGGTTCATGGCAAAGCACGTCGTCGCCATCCTCCGGGACCCGCGCACGATTCCGCGACTGTTGCGCCTTATCAACGCCAACCGCAAGTGGATGTCCGACGACGAGGTCCGCTGGCACTTCTGCAACCATCCGAAGGCGGTGGTCACCGATGTCATCGCACGGCTGCAGAGTCTGCCGGTGGCCCGGCTGCGGCAGCTAGCCGAGGACCGTCGCATCCGACAGCCGATCCGTTCCAAGGCCCGAGAGCTTGCCAAGCGGAAGATGGGCGGCGCCGGAGGCTAGTGCGCAGCCTTGCGCTGGGTGCCGGTGGCACGATTCAGGAGCTCGTAGGCCGCATCCGTTCGGCCCGCGAGGCTGTAGATGTCGGAGGCCCGGCGAAGGAAGTCCTTTTCCTGGAGGCCCGTACCAACGGCGGCCTCGGCCAGCTCGGCCGCCTCGTCCGGGTTTCCGGCGGCCGCGGCACCCGCGGCCCTCGCCAGTAGCGCTCGGCCGTCCTCGGGGTTGGAGATCCGGGCCAGCTCGGAACGGCCGCCATCCATCTGCCCCGCACCGAACAAGGCTTCGGCACGACCCGCGTGGATGCGGTCCGAAGGTCCCGCCAGCGCCTCGACGCGCGCGAACCACTGGAGCGCCTTGCGGTGGTGGCCCTCGGTCAGCTCGAGCTCTCCCAGGAGCAACGGAAGCAGAGGGTCCCCGGGGGTGAGCCCGAGGCGACCGAGCAGGAAGCCCTTTTCGCGCGCGGACTCCTTGATGCGGTCGGCCACGGCCAGGTGGCGTCGGGCTTCGCGCTCGTGACCGGACCGGGCGAGCAAACCCGCGAGGTCCCTGTGCGCGGCGCCGTGGCCGGCGTCCAGAGCAATTGCCTGGCGCAGGGCATCTTCGGCGTCGGCTTCCCGGCCCTGCTTGAGTCGTAGCTGTCCCATGGCGTAGTGAAGCTCTGCGGCGTCCGGAGTCGTCTCGAGGGCAACCCCGATCACTTCCTCGGCCCCTTCGTAGTCGCCGCTCATCCGAAGGGATTTCGCGTGCCGGCTGGCATATCGGGCCTCGGCGGGCTCGAGCTCCCAGGCCTTCGTGAACGAGACCGCAGCGCGGTCGAAGTCTCCCATGTACTCGAGCAGGAAACCGCTACGGGCATGGGCCTCGGCGTTTCCGGGGTCAAGGGAGGTGGCCCGCTGGAAAGAGACCAACGACTCCTCCCACATGTCGAGGTGGTACTCGTGCACGCCTTGATAGAAGAAGGGCTGCCAGCGGTCGGGCTGATCCCGGGCGATCCCGCGGAAGAAGTCGATCCCCTGCTTGTCGCGACCGATGTCGGTGAAGATCTTCGACACCAGCCGGTAGGGCTCGGTGGCGCCCGGGGAGGCGGACAGCGCCTTGGAGGCGGCATCGAGCGCCCCCTTGAAGTCACCTCTCTGGTAGTGCGCGACCGACGTGCGCAGCATCTCCTGCGAAGCGGCGCTCGGCGGCGTCGGTGGGAGTCCCTCCGAGGCGACCGGGGCCGTGAGATCGGAGCCCGTCCGTGGGGCTCCTTCTCCGCCACACGACGCACAGGCCGCCAGCGCAAGCAGCAGGAACCCGAGGCATCGCTCGCGGCCGGTCACGGTGCCAGGACCGCGCCCGCGGGGACCGAGGCGGTCACGCCCTGCCCCTCGGTGATCTCGTAGAACATCCTGGCCGGCAGGTCGGTGAGCTCCTCCGATTCTCCCGAGGGCCACACGATCGACAGACGGTCGACCGTCTCGGCCTCTGCGAGCCCGAAGTGGACCTCGTAGGAGCTGTTGGACTGGTACGAACCGAACGGATTCGCGTCCCGCACCTGAACGTGATCTCCGGTCTCCACGGTGAGCCGCGCTCCCACCGCGTCTCGGTTGGAGCGGACGCCGCGGAGCAGAAACGACACCCATGAGCGACGATCACCGCCGTCGTTTCGCAGCAGGCTCGGCGTCGAGTCGAGGTTGGTCACGAGAAGGTCCCTGTCGCCGTCGCGGTCCACGTCGAAGACGGCGACTCCGCGCGAGCACTCCGCAATGGCGAGCCCGGGTCCCGATACCTCGGTGACGTCCTCGAACTTGCCCCCGCCGAGGTTGCGGTACAGCGAGTTGACCTGCTTGTAGGATGTGTTGAGCCGCGCTTCGCCGTCCACCTCGGTGTAGATGTGGCCGTTGGCGGCGTACACGTCGAGCCAGGCGTCGTTGTCGTAGTCGAAGAACTTCACTCCCCAGACGAGCTTCAGGAACGAGTCCCTGAATCCGACCTCGAAGGTGGCGTCGGTGAAAAAGAGGTTGCCCTCGTTGCGGTGCACGGTGTTGCACTCGTGAGAGAAGTTGGTGACGATCAGGTCGATCCGGCCGTCGCCGTCGAAATCCGCGGCGTCGGTGCCCATCCCGGCCTGGTCCTTCGCGTCCTCGTTGGTTGCCACGTTCGCGAAAGCTCCGATCTCCTGGAAGCGCATCTCTCCGTCGTTCCTGAAAAGGAAGTTGGCAACCGAGTCGTTCGCCACGAAGATGTCCAGGTCGCCGTCGTCGTCCAGATCGGACATCACCACGCCGAGACCGTAGAACGGCACGTCCCGGAAGATGCCTGAATCGTGGCTGATGTCCGTGAACGTTCCGTCTCCGTTGTTGCGGTAGAGCATGTCCGGCTGGCCGATGAAGCCCCGGGGGCCCGCGTAGACGGCCAGACCGTTCCAGATGCACAGCGCGCCGCCGAGCGGGGGGTCCCACAGGTCGTACACACAGTAATTCACCACGTAGAGGTCTAGATCACCGTCGCCGTCGAGGTCGCCGAAGCCGGCGCTCGAGGTCCAGGCATCCTCGGCTCCGGCGACCCCGGCCTCGGCGGTCACGTCGGTGAAGGTGCCGTCTCCGTCGTTGCGGTACAGGACGTTGGGCCCCCAGGTCGTGACAAACAGGTCCTTGTCGCCGTCGTTGTCGTAATCGGCGAAGTACGCCCCGGCGCTCCAGGCACGGAGGTCGACCCCGGCTTCTTCGGCGACGTCGTCGAAGGTGCCGCCACCGTCATTGCGGTAGAGGGCGTTGGCGCGCGGTCTCTTCCCGGCCATCCATTCGTCGGTGGTCTGAGACGTGGTCAGGTAGATGTCCTCGTCGCCGTCACCGTCGTAATCGGCGAGGGCGACGCCCGTGCCGGTCGACTCCAGCAGGTGGTGCTTGTCCTCGTTGCCGCCCCGCGTGCTGAGCGTCAGGCCTGCTTCCGCGGCGATGTCGATGAAAGTTACCTCCGCCATGGGCTTCGACGGGGCTTCGACAGGGGTCGACTCGCGCGGGGCGCCGTCTCCGCATCCGCATGCGAGGATCGTCATGACCACCACGGCGACGACGGCGGGTCGCCATTCGCAACGGACTCGCCGCATGGCGTGTTTCAATCCACCGATAGGCGTTCGATTCGGTGGTGGCGAGGTTCGACCGTGCAAAGCACTTGGACTGTAGCGTTGCCCCCGAGAAATTGTCAAACGGCGAGGCGCATGGTTGCCTGGCCGGGTAACTCGCCTCACAATGAGATCGGGCCTCGGGACTTCGGTCGATCTAAGGGCTGGGGAGTGCAGCGCCGGTGAAATCTCGCTCACGGATTGCCTTTATGGTGCCCCTGCTCGCCGTGGCTCTTTCCCTCGGTTCGCCTGCTGCTTCGGTCCCGTCGAGCGACCGGGATGCGATGGTCGTGCCCGGGGGCACCGAGGTGGTGAGCAGGCTTATCGGAAACGTCGATACGGACTCCGAGCGGTTCGCCTCCAGCCTTAACCGCATCTTGCTCCGGGTCATTCGCACCGATCACGACTGGCAGGCCATCGACGCGAGGGTCAAGTTGATGACCTACCTCGAGACGGTCGCCGATCTGGAGAGCCGGCTGTCGTTTCCGGTGAAGCTCGACGGGTTATCGTCCGAATCGTTGGATCGCCTCGACGCCCTGGGGACCGTTCTGGGATTCGTCCTTGACCGGGAGAGCAGTCCGGTCCGCGTCGAGGCTCTGGAGGGCGAGGAAGTCGGTCGTCGGCAGCGGATCGCGTGGGCGCTGGGGTGGAACCTGACTCAGATCGCACATCGGATCGGGTGCGGAGAGACGGTCACCCTCGATATCCGCACCGATCAAGTGACGCCGCTCGTGCCGCTGTCTTCGTGGGAAGAGGTGTCCCACCTGCGCGTGACCCCGGCGTCGGCGTTGTCCTACATGGTCACGGATCAGAGGATCGGGCTCGTTGCCGAGGGTATGGCAAGGATGACCGGGGAGACTCGCGACCTCCTGGGCCCGGAGGACCTGAGGTGGCTCTACGAACAGGCGTCGGTGGCGTTCTATCGTTACAGCATCGCATTCGAGGTACGAGACGGAGCGTTGCGACTCCCCGGAGGTCCCTCAACTGCCGGAGCCTGGGGGGCATGGGTCGGTTCCGATCCCGACGATTGGCGCCGCTTCATGCGAGTGAGCCTCGCCCAGTCGAGATCGGAACCCGCCCACGTATGGAGCGCCCTGTTCTTCCTTCCGGACGCCATCGCGCGGTACTTCGTGGATAACTTCATCTCGGATCCGTGGACCGCCGATCGTTTGGAGGTCGTTCTCGAAGGAATTCGCTCGGTCTACGGACGCCAGTTCTTCAGTCGAGCGCGAGGTCTCGGAGGTGGGTTTCAACTGCCGTACCGGGTCGTTCGGTTCGCGGGCAACGATCCGTCGCCGCGGCTACCCGAGAATCTCGCAGTGTGGTCCACCTCCCTCCAAGACGGATCGGTCCCGAGAAGCGCGAGCGCGACGTTGAAAGCGGTCTCGAAATCGGCCGACGACGTTGCCAGCCCGGAGGAGCACCTCACGCGGTGGATGTCGACTCGATGCCGGCTCGGTCGGGCCGACGGGCTCATGATCGAGCGCTTCCGCCGAACGGCTCCACTGTTCGAGAACTCTCCAACGCTGTTGACACCCGAAAACGTCTATCTCGTCAACCGCGCGTCGGGGCACTTCCGAACGGCCGTCGATACCCTGCGCAGAATGCGGCTGAGGCAGCCCGAGACCGTCCGGGACTACGTCATCTCCGTCGCCGCGCTGGGCGAGGATGCTGGCGCGGCCGATCGGCTGGTTCGGTTCCAGGGTGGGGTCGAGCTCCTGGCCCTGATGTACGAAGCGAGGAGGGTCGAAGACTCCGCGCTGGAGGCCGCGCTACGATCGTGGACGGCCCTCCACGACAATCCCGGCGGCACGCGCCTGGAAGTCGCCCAGGCGGCCTGGCTACGCGAGCTTCTTGTGAGCTTGCCTCCGGTCGATCCTGCCTTCCCGGGCCGAGGTCCTTTGGAGAGAGTCTGGCTGGCGGCCATGGCAGGGGGCCACGACTCTCAGGTGTTCGAGTGGAACGGACTGACCTACGAGGGACACCGCGGCCGCGACCGCGCCGAGCGGATGTTTCAGCAGCTCGATGAAGAGGCAGTCCCGTCAGTGGACGAGGTCCTGGAGCTCGAAGGTCGGATCGGAGAGCTGCTTCGCGTCTGTGAGGCGGGAGAGCTGGACCGCGCCCGCGAGATCGCGGCGGAGCAGCTCCGGGAGGCGGAAACCGCCGAGCTCCGGGAGGTGCTGCTGGGGATCTCCAAGGAGCGGAAGGGAGGAAAGCTCTCGAGCCACGCGTCCCACCTGACGGCGCTCCTTGGCGACGACGCCACGCGACTCCGTTCGATTCTCGTCGCCCCGGCCTATCTTCCGGCGTTGACCGAGATCGAAAACGTCCTGCTCACCGAACAACGACTGGTCGGGCGCCACGTGGTCGTCGATCGTCGGGCGTTGAGGATGTTCCCCTGGACCGGGCCGTGGCAGGACGCCGAGGTCGTGTCTCACTCCGACAGCGCAGAAGGCGCGTACATCAGCGGTCACCTCGGTGAGGTCCTCGACATCCTGATTCGGCTTCACGTTCGCTCGATTCAGCCCGGCTCGGAGGGTCGGCAGATGGGACTCCTCCCGCGCGAATCCTGGTGGTATCGGGACGTGGTGGCCCCGACGTGGTCCGGGATCGGCCCCGAGAACCTCAGGGTCGTGGAGTCCCTCGTCGCGGCGGGTAGCTCGATCCTCGAGGACGCCCTGGCCCAGGCCGACGAGGGTGGCCCGGCGCTGGGCTTCGTCGTCGAGCGCATCCCACGGTATCGCCTGGAGAAAGCGACCACCGTCGGGTCCGATTCTCACCTCGTGGCACCCAGCGATCGACTCGCCCTGGGGCTCGCCGCGGTCGGGGGCGACAACTGGGGCGGGCCCGCGCCGGAGCTGCTCGGCGACGGTGGCGGCGAGGATCTCGGCCGCGCGATTCGCGAAGTCGGTCGAGGTCCCGACGGAGTCGATGCGATCGCGGCACCGACGCCCCACGTCAACGGACGCCAGCGTCCGTGGATCGGGACGTGGCTACCCTACGAGGCCTTCGACCGCGAGGGCCCGCTGGCGGCGCTGGTCGAGCGCGAGCTGGTCGACCTTCGCATCGCGATCGCCGTCTATCTCGCTCGGAATGGCCTGCCCGGCAGTGTCGGGGCCGATCTCGAGGCCTATGTTCTGACTCGCGTGCCCCGGGAGATCGAGCTCGAGAGCGCCGAGGACTGGGAGTCCGTTCTGAAATGGATCGGACGGTTGGACGACGCCTATTTTGATAGGGGAATGCGCTGGTGCCTGGAACGAGGCTACTACCGCGTGCGGGATTCCTGATCGCGCTTCTGGTCTCGGGAGTCCTCGCCCGGGCCGACGACGCGCGGATCGTCTCTCCCGAGGAAGGAGCGATCCTGCTGGGATCCACCGTCTTGCGGCTGGAGACGGATCCCGACGCGAAGATCGACCGGATCGACGTCTACGTGAACGGTCGACTCGTGGGTTCCGCCGATCGCTCGGATTGGGCGGTGGTCTGGGAAGCCGAGTCGAACGTCGAGACCTTCAAGGCTCTCGCCGTGGCCTATTCGGGGAACGAGGTGGTCGCCAAGGTCCGGCGCGAGTTCCGGGGAGCGTCTTCCCACGAGTACGAGCGCGTCGACCTGGTGCAGCTCTACCCGGTGGTGCTCACGCCCATGGGCGAGTATGTCTCCGAACTTTCCCGTGAGGACTTTCGTGTCTACGAGAACGATGTGGAAGTACCGATCCGGCACTTCGCCACCGAGGTTTCTTCCCTGAGCATCGTGCTCCTCCTCGACGTCAGCGAGAGCATGTCGGGCAAGCTCGGCCAGCTGCAGGTGGCCGCCTCGGTCTTCGTGGACCAGCTGGGGGAACTGGACCAGGTCAGCCTGCACGCTTTCGATCACGCAAGCCGGGAGCTCGTGCCGCTGACCGTCGAACACGAGCGGGTCAAGGACAGGATATGGGACCTCGTTCCCGGTGGAGGAACCGCGCTGTATGACGCGATCCTAAAAGTGGTCGGCGAGCGCCTCCGCTCCATCCCCGGACGCAAGGCCCTGTTCGTCTTCTCCGACGGCATCGACCAGCATAGCTTCAGCTCCCTCGATCGCACTCTCCAGGCCGCGACCGAGCACAACGTCATTTTCTACACGGTAGGGTTCGGCGAGGACGAGCAGACCCTGGCGGCTCGCAAGGACCTCAGCGCCCTTGCCGAGCAAACCGGCGGAAAGGCCTACTCCATCCGATGGGCGAGACAGCTCGAAGGAACATTCGATTCGATCCTGGCCGAGCTGCATTCGCAGTACGTGGTGAGCTACAAGCCGCCGGACGGAGACAAGGGCTTCCGCGCGATCCGACTGGAGGTCGAGGGCGGTCGGTTCGGCACGCGAAACCTGGATGCGTTGAAGGCGTTCGGCGCTGAGGGGGCCCCCGGCTACGAGCTTCGCTACCGCCGGAGCTACTACTACACTCCCGTCGAGCCGTGATCTCCAGCTCCGCGTTCGCGATCCCGGGTCAGGGGATGTGGATCTCTTGCTCGATCCGAGCGGTCTTGCGGGTTCTGCCGTTCCGAAACTCCGCGACGACTCGGTAGTCCCCCGGAGGGGCCTCCAGGTAGCCTCGGACCGCCAGCGTCGCGTCGCCGACCGACTCCCACTTGTCCACCGGATAGGTGTGGCGGAAGACGTGGGGTGAGTCGAGCAGGTTGCGGCCATCGGCCGTCTCGACGCGCACCAGAAGGGTGAGGTCGGCGACCATGTCGCTGCCTTCCCGGGCGTAGTCCATCTCTTTCTGCCGCACGCCCAGCAGGAACATCTGCGTTCCGCCCGGCAGGCCTCTCGGGCGGGGCTTGATCTCGCCGAGCTGGGCGGCGCCGACGACCTGGAGGTCGGGCGGAACGCGCGACTCGACCTCGATCCGCGAGGCGGCGATCCGGATGCCGCTGTCACGAGATCGGACCACGACCCCGAGGATTTCGTCGTCGTCGAGACCCTCGGGCGCATAGATATCGACGGTGAGGCGAGCGTTCTCCCGCGTCACGAACTCTTCGAGGGAGGTTACGATGCCGGGATCGGCGACGAACAGTCCACCCGTGGCTTCGGCCAGATTCTGTAGATCGTTCTGTGCGGAGGTCCATGCCGTGGATAGCGGATCCGCCGAGCCGAGGTAGATGCGATCCTGGCGAGCGCTCCTCACCAGCCCGGTCTTCTTCGCCGGATCGACGAAGTAAAGGCCGACACCTTCCTGCTTTGCCAGCTCCACCACCTCGAACAGCGCGTCCGCGGCCGACTCGTCGTCGGCCAGGGAATGCTCAACCGCGCTTACCTGGCCCTCGCCGAAAACAGCGCGGAGGGCGTCCATGAACTCCTTCTTGGGGTTGGTCGTGACTCCGTGGCTGACGGCGAGCACCGTGGGGCCGCGCGGCATGCCGGCGGCGAGCCGGACGCCCTGCTCGAGGGCCCCGTAGTAACCGCCCGAACGGGATCGCATCTCCTCGATGTACGTTCCCGCCAAGTGGGTGACGCACGGCACATTGAGCGCCGCGGTGTCCGGCGTGAGGCTGTAGCCCTCGTCCGGATCGGGCGTGGGGGCACCGGGAGTCGGGGTGAAGCGGCAGTCGTCCATCCTGTTGACTACGGATCGTACCCGCTGGCTGGTCGATATTCCCGAGGTGCGAGGCCGGTCATAGGCCTCCCGCACGGCGCCGACGGCGTCGCCCTTGTCGGCGGTGAAGAGCTGCTCGACGTGAAGCCTGCCGTTGTACGACACCACCGCGATGAAGTCCGTGGGTTCGACGGTGTCTTCGATGAATTCCCCAACGGCCTCGGCGACCTTCGGCAGCTTGCCCGGCACATCGTTGTCGGTATCGATGAACAACACCCAGTATCGTGGCTTTCGCGGGGAAGTGGATCGCACGCCGACGTCGCTGCCGATCTCCATCCGGAGGCTCACGTCCGGGAGGTCACCGTCTTCGACCGTGTCTTCCTGCTGGATTCCGGCGATCTTCAGCTCTCGCCTGTCGAGTGTCACCTCGAGATCCTCGGGCCGCACGCTCGCCAAGGGGACCCCGTTGCGGTCGGTGGCCAGGACGCTCATCCGGACGACGCGGACGTCGACTCTTTCCACACTCTCCGAGTCTCGCGGCGGCTCGACAGGCTCCTGGGCGTCGCACGGGAGCAGCGCGGACCCCATGAGCCACACGCTCAGCGCTGCCCGTGACGTACCGACACCGCGCTTCCGAGAACGTACGCCCCACAGGCTCATGCCAGTCTCCTTGTCCTTCCTTCGGCCGGTCGGGATCGGCGCTCAGGTGACCGAGGAGCCGGTCCGGTTCTCGCGCAGGAGCGATTCGAGCTCGTTGGGAGCGCGCGCCCTGCTGCGTGCCTCGCCCAGATCGACGAGGCCACGGCGGACAAGATCGGCGAGGCTCTGATCGAGGGAGATCATGCCGGCGTTTTGCTCGAGGGTGATCTGGGTCCGGATCTGCTCGATCTTGCCACGCCGCACCAGATTGCGAATCGCGTCGCTGGCGAAGACGAGCTCGACCGCGGGAACCCGTCCGGCGCCGTCCTTGCGGGGCAGGAGCCGCTGGGAGACGATGCCCGCCAGCGAGACCGAGAGCTGGGTTCGAACCGCTTCGATCTGCCCGGCAGGATAGCTGTCCAGGATGCGGTTGATCGTCTGCGGCGCGTCACCGGTGTGAAGGGTGGACAGCACGAGGTGGCCGGTCTCGGCGGCGGTGATCGCAATGGAGATCGACTCGCGATCCCGCATCTCGCCGACCAGGAGAACGTCGGGATCTTGCCGCAGAGCGGCGCGCAGCGCCTTGACGAACGTCGGGGCGTCGCGGCCGATCTCGATGTGCTCGACCACCGATCCTCCGTGGGGGTGCTCGTATTCCACGGGATCCTCGATCGTGATCACGTGGACCCGACGGCGAGCGAGGGTACGCTTGAGGATGGCGGCCAGGGTCGTCGACTTGCCCGAGCCGGTAGGTCCGGTCACGAGCACGAGCCCGTGGTGCGCCTCGGCGAATCTCCCCAGGCCCTCCGGCAGATTGAGCTCTTCGAGCTCGGGCAGTTCTCTGGGGAACAGGCGGATGGCCGCTGACCACGTGGCGCGCTCGCGGTGGACGTTGCACCGGAACCGGCCGAGCCCGGCCAGGGTCAGCGAGAAGTCGACCGCTCCGCTGGTGGAGACGGTAGCGCGCCGTTCCCGCGGGACCAGCGCAGCGCACATCGCCGTCGTCTCCGAGGCCGCCAGGCGGTCGGTTTCCAGGGGCGTGAGGTCTCCGTCGACCCGGGCCATGGGCGGTGCACCGGCAACCAACGTCAGGTCGGTGGAATCGATCTCGCGGCACCGCGCCAGCAGCCCGTGCAGCCGATCGCGGGCTTCGGTGTCCTCGGGCGGAAGGGTCCAGTCCGAACGCGCGTCGATCTCGGGGGCCGCCACCCCTTCCTCTCCCGGTGACGCCTCATCGGCGGTGGGGTCCGGTTCCACGCTGCTGCGGGCGGCGTCGTTGAGGCGCCGGATGAGGGCGTCCAGGCTCGGGTCGGGACGGAAGTGGGTCATAGGCGACGGTCCTTTTACGGCCTGCCCCGGGGGTTGGCAAGAAGAATACGGTGCCGGACCCCGAAACGTCCAGCCGATCGGGTCAGTCGGCCGCGGGAGCGCCGAACGCCGCGGCGTAGGCTTCCGGCGTGTCGATGTCGGCGATCACCCCCGGGTCGTCCACCGGCACCTCTAGCCTGTCGTCGTCGTGAGCGCGCACCACCGCCCGGGCCCCTTCCGATGCAGGGGCCTCCATCAGCTCCATGGCGAGCGAGGCGGCAAACAGCACAGGATGGCCCCGGCGACCTCGATGCACCGGAAGGACCACGGCCGGGTCTCCCCGAGACTGCTCTTCTAGCAACAGGTCGACCGTTTCGACCTTGACCAGCGGGTGGTCGACCGGCCAGATCAGGAAGCCGCGAGTTTCCCTGGGTAGGGACCGAACCCCGCACTGAACCGACGACAGCATTCCTGTCCCATGATCCGGGTTGAACCTGAACAGCTCGTCCGGCAATCCCATGGCGCGCCGGATCTCATCCTCGGCGTGACCGAGAATCACGCGGACATCGTCCACTCGACTCGCCGCCAGCGTGTCGAGGATGGCGCCGAGAAAATTAGTCCGGCCACACGGAAGCAACGGTTTGGGGCTTCCGATCCGTTCGGACCGGCCCGCGGCGAGCACGATGCCGACGATCACGAGCGGCCCTCGGGCACCGCTCCCGGATCGAGACCCCGGTGCTCGGCAAGCGCCAGGAGAGGTCGACCCGCGCTCTCCGCGTCGCCGGCGTGAGCCGGATTCCTTTCCAGTCCGTGGAGCGCCAGCGCGACTACGCGCTCGGCGAGCTCGCGGATCGAGCGCCCCCCGGCGGAGCCGTCCAGGGCAAGCCTCGCCGCGGAGTCCATCGCCTCGCTCCAGGTCTCGTGGCGATCGTGACCGACGCACAGCTCCAGGGCCTCGCCGAGGCTCTGGGGGTCGTAGAGAATGCCGGTATACAGCGCCGGCACGGCCATGATCGTGGGAGTGTGCTGCATGTCCGCGCTCCGGACCTCGATGTAGGAGTACGACCGGACCTCGGTGAAGATCGCGGACAGGTGCAGCTCCCAGTCCTCGAGGCCCACGGACTTGCATCCGGTTCGCTCCATGAGGGTGCGGAACGGCACCCCTCCGGCAGGAACCAGCCCCCTCACGCGGTGCAGGAAGATGGCGGGCGTATCCAGCACCCATTCCAGCCACGCCTCGATTCCGAAGCCCGGGTCGAAGACCACCGAGGGCAGGCCGCAACGGTCGGGATCGGTCTCCCGCCAGATCGCCTCGCGGTACGAGCGATAACCGGTCTCGCCGCCGTCGGCCCGGGAGGAGTTCGCGAACAACGCCACCGCTACCGGCGCCAGCAGCGCCGCCGCACGGAATTTCCGCCGCCAGTCCCCGGGATCTTCGAAGTCGAAGGCACACTGGATGCTGGCGGTCTGCGTCATCATTCGGTGGGCCAGCCGTCCTCGCGAACCGAGGTACGGCCTGAGGATCTTGTAGCGGGCCTTCGGCATCCACGGGACGTCGTCGATCGCCGTGTCGGGGTCCATGGCGTCACCGAGCCATCGGATCCCCAAGGCATCCGCGGTGGTGTCGAGCGCGCGAAGGTGTGCATCGAGCTGCTCGGCCAGCAGGACGAGGTCCGCTTGAGGTCGCGAGGACCATTCCACCTGCCCACCTGGCTCCAGGGTGATCGCTCCCCAGGTGCTGTCGATGCCGATGAGGTTCTCGCCCTCGTAGGCCGGATCTCCGCCCCTCAAGCCGAGGTAGTGCTTGAGGCACGACCGGACCGACGCCTTGGAGCCGTCGTAGGGAATCCGCACGCCCGTGGCGGCATCCACGCCCATCGCCTCGAATTCCATGCCGATCTGCCAGGCCGACCTGGGGGTAAACGCCTCCTCGAAGTACCCGAGAAGAAGCTCTCGCGTCAGTTGCTGCCGATGTCCTTCCGTCATTCACGCCTCTTGCCGACCATGTTACCCCGGACCCTGCCTTCCCGGGTCCTGTCGTGGGTCATTCCATGTGGCCGGGGTCGCGGGGTCGTGGCGAGCCCCCCACTCCCTCCCTGCGACCGCTGAAACTGCCGGGCGGCACGGGCCAGGCCATGCCTAAGCTTCTGGCCTGCGAACGCTCGAACTGTGGTGCCCCGGACCGTCAGTTTCAAAGGACCGCTGGGAGGGAGTGGGGGGCTCGCCACGACCCCGCTCGTTGCTGTGCCGGGGGGGGCGTTGGGGGAGTACTGCTCGTGGGCCGGGCGCGGCAACGATCGTCCGTCCCGGGTATTCGTGCTCGCCTTCCCGCCCCGCACCGATTGCCGCTGTCGGAACCGTCGGTGACTGGACGTCCAATTCATTTACAGAGCGGGACCGTCGCAGGGCCGGTGCGGCCACACCCCCTTCCAGCGGTCCTTTGAAACTGACGGTCCGGGTCACCACGCGTCGAGCGTTCGCAGGCCGGGGGCTTAGGCATGGCGTGGCCCGTACCGCCCGGCAGTTTCAGCGGTCGCAGGAAGGGGGTGTGGCCGCACCGGCCCTGCGACGGTCACGCGACCCCGGCCACGAGTAGGAGCCTGGTGACTTCAACTGCCGGGGGAAGGTAGGTAGACTGCTCCGTATGGGAAACCTGGAGAGCAAGCGCGATCGTCTCCTGGAGCTGGAGACCGAACGGGGACCGGAGAGCTTGACGCTTCGCGTTGCGGATTGGGGGGTGGAGATCGGCGGGCTCGATGCAGAGCTTGCCGAGGTTCTCGAAGCGCGTTGGGGGGACTTCGTCGGCCGTGCGGTGTCTCCGAGCCCGACGGTCCGGTTGCGCGTCCTGAAGGGGGACGCGGGGTTGTCGTTGGGGAGAGACCGGCCGGGGGAGATCTACCGGCTGGAGGCCGAGCGCGAGGGCGGGTGCATGCTGGTGCGGTCGCACCACGTCGCGATCTGCGCGGAGCCGGACGACCCGGGGGCGTGGCGCGCCGGTCTGACCATCACCGACGCCGAGCCTCCTGCGCGGATCGTCGAGAACGTCGTCCGCTATCTGATGGCACGGTTGTGCGTTGCCGGTGGAGGGTTCGCACTTCACGGTGCCGGCGTGCTCCGCGACGGAAGAGCCCACCTCTTCGCCGGACCTTCCCGTTCGGGAAAGACGACCGCCGTCGGCCTCTCGCCGGGAGGAACGAGTCTCGGCGACGACTTCTCGATCGTGATCGACACCGCGGAGGGCTGGCGGACGACCGCGGTACCGTTCGATAACCTCGAGCGGCCGCCCGAGAGCCCACCGACCGGGTGGATACCCGTCGCGGCCATCTGGCGACTCGAGCGGTCGGCGGAGACCGACGTCCGCATTCCCGCCGCCGTGCAGGCGACGGCATCGCTCATGGCATCCGCCACGTTCCCATGGGCCATGCCCGATCTCACCGACGCGATGCTCGAGCATGTCCGGAGCTTCGTGTCGACTTCGGTGTTCGGCATCCTGTCGTTCACCAAGGAATCGGATTTCTGGCCGTTGATCGAATCCCGGGTTTGACGGAAACGGCCCACCAACGTACGTGTTAGGCTTCCGGGCCGTTCGAATCCCGTGATCTGGAATCCCTGATGGGCGAAAAGAAGGTCGAGAACAACCTGGAAGGCGAGGCGCGCCGCTCCTTCATGCGGCAGCTGCTCACCGATTTGCGCGCGCTGGAGCACGTGATCGCCAGCGGCATGATCGAATCCGGCGTCAGGCGAGTCGGCGCCGAGCAGGAGATGTTCCTCGTCGATTCCAGCTGGCGCCCCGCGCCGGTCGCCATGAAGATCCTCCCCGAGCTGCAAGACCCGCATTTCACTACCGAGCTGGGGTTGTTCAACCTCGAGGTCAACCTCGATCCTCATCTCTTCGGCGGCGACTGCCTCGGTCGCATGGAAGAGCAGCTCGAGACGTTGCTCGACAAGGTGCGTACCGTCGCCGCGGGCTCGGGTCACGAGATCGTCCTGGCCGGGATTCTCCCCACGATCCGAAAGTCCGATCTCGATCTCGAGAACATGACGCCGCTGGACCGCTACAAGGCCCTGAATGATGGCATGACCCGGATGCGTGGTGGTGCCTACGAGCTGCGCATCAAGGGACTCGACGAGCTGATCGTGCGCCACGACTCGGTCATGCTCGAATCGTGCAACGCGAGCTTCCAGGTTCACTTCCAGGTCGGTGCCGACGAGTTCGCCAACCTGTACAACATCGCCCAGGCGGTGGCCGGGCCGGTGATCGCGGCCGCCACCAACTCGCCGATGCTGTTCGGCAGGCAACTCTGGCGCGAGAGCCGCATCGCGCTATTCCAGCAGGCGGTGGATACTCGCAGCTCCAGTCACCACCTCAGAGAGCGAAGCCCTCGGGTGGCCTTCGGAAGCCGATGGGTCGAGCGCTCGGCGGTCGAGCTGTTCCGCGAGGACATCGCGCGCTTTCGCACGCTCGTGGGCGGGACGCTCGACGAGGACCCGTTCGCTGTCCTCGAGGCCGGTCGGGTGCCGGAGCTCAAGGCTTTGAGGCTCCACAACAGCACGGTCTACCGCTGGAACCGGGCGTGTTACGGCATCACCGACGGAAAACCCCACCTTCGTATCGAGAACCGCGTGCTGCCGTCGGGCCCCTCGGTGGTCGACGAGGTTGCCAACGCGGCTTTCTGGTTCGGCCTGATCAGCGCGTTGTCATCGGAGCACGACGACATCACCGAGGCCATGGCATTCGACGACGCAGCCGTGAGTTTCCACGCCGCGGCGAGATACGGCCTCCGTGCCGAGTTGACCTGGCTCGGCGGGGAGACCCTCACGGCTCACGAGCTCATCCTGAAGCGGCTCCTTCCCCTCGCACGCGAAGGGCTGGCGAGCCGAGGTATCCGGAGCGGCGACATCGAGAGGTACCTGGACGTCATCGAGCGCCGGGTGCGAACACGGAGGACGGGGTCGGAGTGGCTGGTCACCTCGCACTCGGAGATGAAGGGCCAGGGCACCCCGGGGGAGAGGCTCAACGCCCTGGTGGCGGCCACGGTTGCGCGGCAGCGATCCAACCGCCCCGTGGCCGAGTGGGATCGCGCCCGGTTGGACGAGGCCGGTGGCTGGAAGCACAACTTCATCAAGATCGAGCAGTTCATGACCACCGATCTCTTCACGGTGACGGAAGACGAGCCCATGGATCTCGTCGCGAGTCTCATGGAATGGGAGCGAATCCGGCACGTGCCCGTGGAGGATCACCAGAATCGGCTGGTCGGCTTGATTTCCTACCGATCGCTGCTGCGTTTGTTGGCCAAGGGACAGCTCGGTCAGGACGGACGCCACACGGCGGTCTCCGAGATCATGACTCCCAACCCGCTCACCGCGTCTCCCGAAATGTCCACTCTCGACGCGATCGAGCTCATGCGCCGGCACCGCGTGGGATGTCTTCCCGTGGTCAAGGATGGCCGTCTCGTCGGCATCGTCACCGAGCGGGATTTCATGAACGTGGCGGCCGAGCTCATGGAGGAGAAGCTCAGGGACTAGCGACTCACGCTACGCCCTGCACCCGACATGGCCGCACGAGACACGACTAGGGTCGAGCCTGCCGCGACGGTCCCGCGAGTCCTCGGTCGCATTCGCGGCGAGATGCCGGGCCCGACGTTGCTCGTGGTCGGCGCGATCCACGGTAACGAACCCGCGGGTATCGCCGCCACGCGGCGCGTTCTCGATCGCATCGAGGCCGAGAAGCCACGACTCCGCGGGCAATTCGTGGCGTTGGCCGGCAACCTGCAGGCCCTCGAGCGCGGGTCCCGGTTCGTGGACAAGGACCTCAACCGTCGCTGGCATCCCCGGCAAGTCGGGGCGCTACGGGGCACGGTTCCGGCATCCGTGGATGCGGCCGAGGATCGTGAGCAGGTCGAGCTCCTCGAGGCCATCGACGAGTGCCTCGAGGGCGCGACCGGAGAGAGCTTCTTTCTGGACCTCCACACCTGCTCGGCCTCCGGCTGCCCGTTCGTCACCGTCGGGGACACGTTGCGCAATCGATCCTTCGCGTCCAACTTCCCGTTGCCGCTGATCCTGGGACTCGAGGAACAGGTAGACGGTGCCCTTCTCGAGTACCTCAACAATCTCGGGCTGGTGACCCTGGGAGTCGAGGGCGGTCGGCACGACGACCCGTCGTCGGTGGATCACCTGGAGGCCGTCTTGTGGATGGCCCTGGTGGCCGCCGGCCTGTTGCCCGACGACCTGCCCGGATTGGACGAGCACCGCGCCCTCCTCGAGCGTGCGGCCGCGGGTATGCCCCGAGTGATCGAGGTCCGCTACCGTTACGGCGTACGCGCGGGCGACGGCTTCCGCATGAAGCCGGGTTTCAAGAACTTTCACGCCATTCACAAGGGCGACGTGCTCGCTCGCGACGACTGCGGCGAGATCCGCGCGCCCTCGAACGGGCGGATCCTCCTGCCGCTCTACCAGGGGCAGGGCGACGACGGCTTCTTCCTCGCCCGCGACGTCAAACCGCTCTGGCTCAAGACATCGGAAACACTCCGTCGCCTTCGTATCGGCAACCTCGTCAGGTACCTTCCGGGGGTAAGACCACACCACGAGTGGTATGGGACCCTCGTCGTCGACACCCGCGTGGCCCGCTATTTCCCCCTGGACCTCCTACACCTACTCGGCTACCGCAAACTCCGCCGCGAAGGATCCTTCCTGCTCGTCAACCGCCGTCGGTTCGACATCGCTCCTCCTTCTCGGTCTTGAGCGCCCTCTATCGCGACCTCGTCGGTTGAGCCGGGGCGCGCTGTCGTCGCGAGCAGCCCACTCCCTCCCTGCGACCGCTGAAACCGCCGGGCGACACGGGCCACGCCGTGCCCCTGGCCCCGGGCCTGCGAACGCTTGAAGCGTGGTGATCCGGACCGTCGGTTTCAAAGGATCGCTGGGAGGGAGTGGGCTGCTCGCGACGACAGCGCTTGCTGCTTGACCCCGAGGGGGCCGCTGTGGGGGCGTTGCTCGTGGTTGGGGGCTTCGGTCGCTGCCTTGGCGATTCATACTCGCTTGCCCACACCGTACCGTTTGCCGTTTTCGGAACTGCCTGTAACTCGATGTCCAATTCAATCACCGAGCGGGTCCGTAGCAGGGCGGGAGATGCCACACCCCCTTCCAGCGGTCCTTTGAAACTGACGGTCCGGGTCACCACGGGTCGAGCGTTCGCAGGCCTGGGGCTTCGGCACGGCTTGGCCCGTACCGCCCGGCAGTTTCAGCGGTCGCAGGAAGGGGGTGTGGCGTCTCCCGCCCTGCGACGGTCACGCGACCCCGGCCACGAGCAAGGCCGGGTGACTTCAACTGCCGGGGGAAGGTAGGTAGACTGCTCC
>Ga0316187_10000227_pt1 | contig 40945 bp, 37 predicted proteins | sample CroRivburrow1_MG_FD_204927 | JGI IMG/M metagenome (GOLD analysis project Ga0316187, IMG submission 204927) | Coastal sediment microbial communities from Maine, United States - Cross River worm burrow 1 | ecosystem: Environmental > Aquatic > Marine > Coastal > Sediment | place: USA: Maine... | reverse complement strand
GCCATACGGTCGAGAGTGAACAGCGCCATGTGCAGGGCCTGTTCATCGGGCGCGCCATCCTTGCGGGTTCCTGCCCAGTGGCGCAGCAGGCGTTCGATGCTGGTGGGGTGTGGAAATTTGGGCGCACCACCGAAGCCGCCGTGTTTTGCGTCAAACTGCTGTTCCAGTTGTTGACGTGCAACGTCCAGCGGCATGGCGTTGAATTTATCGCTGCTGTCTCCCGCCGGGTCCGGCTGGTTCATGGACGACATAAAATCAATCAGCGAGCGGTTCTGTTTGTCCAGTTCTTCCCGACGTTCCTGATAGAAGTCAGATACGCGTTGGCACAGATCGGTAAAAGCGGGCATGCCGTGACGCGGCTGGTCGGGAAAATAGGTGCCGCCAAAAAACGGAATCTGTTCATCAGGTGTAAGGAACATGGTGAGCGGCCAGCCACCCGTGCGCTGGGTGAGCAGCGAGTGTGCAGTCTGGTAGATCTTGTCCAGGTCCGGGCGTTCCTCACGGTCGACCTTGATGTTAACGAACAGCTTGTTCATCGCCGCTGCAGTGGTGAGGTCTTCAAAGGATTCGTGCGCCATGACGTGGCACCAGTGACAGGCCGAATAACCAATAGAGAGCAGGATGGGTTTGTTTTCCTGACGGGCCTTTTCCAGTGCCTGCGGGCCCCATGGATACCATTCGACCGGGTTATGCGCGTGTTGCAGCAGGTATGGGCTGGTTTCGGTAATGAGGTGGTTGGTATAGTGGCTATTATCTGTCATGGGGTCCAGGTCGGTTCGGTTTAAATCACCCGATCATTTCCGCCGTCAATCGGCACCTGAGCGCCGGTGGTTTTGGCAAACAGGGAGCCTGCCATGGCGCAGGCCAGATTCGCCACATCTTTTGAGCTGACTTCGGTTTTTAACAGGTTCTTGGTTTTGTATTCCTGCACACTCAAGCCATAACTGGCTGCGCGTTTTTTCAGGACCTCGTCAGTCCAGATCGCGGTATCAAACACCGCATCTGGATGTAGCATGTTGATGCGGATTTTATCTTCGGCCAGTTCCAGCGCTGCAACACGCGCCAGTTGAGTGAGTCCGGCTTTGGCCACCGAATAGGCCGAGGCACCGGGTCCCGGTGCGGGCACATTTTTAGACGCAATAAAGATCACGGCCGGCTCCATGCCCAGACGCAAATACGGAATGCTGTGTTTCAGGATCATCTGATGGGAGGTCAGGTTGACCGCCAGACTTTTGTTCCAGGTTTCCTGCGACATATCGGCAATCTTTAAGCTCGATGGAAAAATCCCAGCGTTGTTCACCAGAATATCTAGACCCCCAAAGGCGCTTATACCTTCCGCGATTGCCTTTTTAACCTGTGCTTCATCAGTAATATCACACACCAGACCAAGAACATTTTTGCTATTAAATACTGAGACGATGCTGTTATCGATATCAAGTGCGATCACTGCTGCACCCTTTTCACACAGCGCTTGCACACAAGCTTTGCCAATACCGCTGGCTGCACCGCTGACCAGGGCTATCTTGCCCTGCAACTCGGGAATACTGCCAGCCTTGTTCAGCTTGGCCTGTTCCAGTTCCCAGTACTCAACATCAAAAATATCTTTCTCTGGCAGGGCTTGCCAGCCACTGAGCATTTCCGCCTGCTGAATGGCCTTGATGGTATGCGCGGTGATATCGGCAATGATATCCGCTCCCTCGACGCTACGCGCAAACGCCAGCGTGCCTTTATTCGGCCACACAGCCCAGCGTGGCGCGGTATCCAGACAGACCAACGCAGCATTGGCATGGCGTTTAAAATAACTCGTATAGTATTTTTGGTAATTATCCATATCCTGCTCAGGATCATCACTGAGTATCACCGGCACTGGCTTGGTACGAATCACATGATCCGGCGTTAAGGGGCCGCGCGTAGCGATGGAAGACACATTATCCAGACTGGCAAAGGAACAGGCGGCGGCATCGGTGTTTGAACGCACTACCATAGCTTTACCCATTTGCAATGAGGCTACCTGACGTGTTTTTGCCAGTCTGAATAAATCCGCTTCGGAAAAACTGGCTGCAGGTTGCCGGTTTACGATGTTTGCGCCCTGTTGTTGCAAATACGCTTCCGCCATGGAAACCAGTTCAATCATGCGCTCATAGCTGGTTTTGGCATTATCGGCAAAACTGAACAAGCCATGGTTCATCAACACCATACCCTTGAGTTTTGACCAGTCCAGCTCTCTGCTGAGATCGCGCACGGTCTTTGCCAGAATAAAGCCCGGCATAACATAGGGAATTATCAACACACTGTCGCCATATATGGCCTTGACTCGCTCTGGACCATTGATTGTATTCGTGATCGTCACTACCGCATCTGTATGAGTATGATCGACATATTGATAGGGAATAATGGCGTGCAGGATCGCCTCGACCGAGGGGGTGGGTGATGCCGGGTCCATCATGGCAGACTTCTGCGCCTTAACCATATCGGTATCACTGAGGTCATCCAGTTCAGCCAGCCGCTTTAACAGATCGAGCTTAACAGCGGGAAAGCCCTCGGCTTCAATACTGATCAGATCCCAGCCGCTACCTTTGACATACAGTACCTCTTCGCTTTCTCCAAACAGATTGCGCGCTGAAGCCTTGACCGACGTATTGCCGCCACCATGTAAGACCAGATCAGCTTCTCGACCCAACAGGCGTGAACTGTACACCCGCGCCTGTACGGGATCCGTTGAATTGGCCTGAGCTTCCTTATCGTCCCAAAGATTTTGCATTTATTATTTCTTCTCTATTAACAAATTAATGGCCATCGTTCGGAAGTTGCCATTATTACAAGCGGCCGCGCGTGTTGCAGCAGGTATGGGCTGGTTTCGGTAATGAGGTGGTTGGTATAGTGGCTATTGTCTGTCACCGGGTCCAGGCCGGTGAGGATAAAGTCGGCCCAATATAGCTCAGCCAGGCGTGCCCATATCCTGAAAATAGTGAGGGTTTTCATGGAGTTTTCCATTGTCGTCCCGGTTTACAACGAGGCCGGAAGCATTTTTCCGCTACTGCGTGAGATCAGCCAGGCGATGCATGGACGGGGTGTCTTTGAGGTAATTTATGTGGACGACGGCAGCGACGATGGGACAGGGGATGTGTTGCAGCGCGCACTGGGCGAATTTCCGTTCCTGCGCGTGTTCAGCCACGCGCAGCGCATTGGACAGAGCTGTGCGCTGCTTACCGGGGTTCGCGCAGCCCGGGCGTCCCGGGTTATTACCCTGGATGGCGATGGTCAGAATGATCCGGCGGATATTGGTGTGTTTCTGGAACGCACTGCGACGGAGGGCGCGCAGGCAAGTGACCTGGTGCTGGTCGGGAATCGTGTCCGGCGGCAGGACGCCCGGATACGGCGCTGGTCATCGTGTATTGCCAATGCGGTACGCAGCCGTTTGCTGAAGGACGGTACACCGGATACCGGCTGCGGTCTGAAGCTATTCCCGCGTGACCTGTTTTTATCCCTGCCCGCCTTTGATCACATGCACCGCTTCCTGCCAGCCTTGATGCAGCGCGAGGGCGCGCGTGTCATTTCGCTGCCAGTGCGGCATCGCGCGCGTCGAATCGGAGAGTCGAAGTATGGTGTGCAAAACAGGTTATGGGTCGGGTTGGTGGATATGGCTGGCGTCATGTGGCTGCAGCGGCGGCGTATCCGGCAGCCGCTCAGACGTGACGGCATGTGGTCCCGTCTGGTGGACACACTGGGTATGTACTGGCTGCAACGCAGGCCTTGCAGTGCACCAGCCAGGGAGGAATGCTGATGTTTGATCAACCCTGGGGCTGGCTGGCTATCGGCTTCGCCGGACAAGCACTGTTTTCAGCGCGTTTTCTGGTGCAGTGGGTATACAGCGAACGCCACAAGCGTTCTCTTATTCCCATTGCGTTCTGGTATTTCAGCCTGGCGGGCGGTGCCACACTGTTTACCTACGCGCTGCATATCGGTGACCCCGTATTTATACTTGGCCAGTCGATGGGTGTGCTGATCTATACCCGTAACCTCTACTTCATACACAGGGAACGCCGTCAGCTGGTACAGGCGGAGTGACGGTCCTGGTTTTTCTGCAGCTTGTCCAGGGTACAGATGGGCCTGGAGAGTAAACGCACAGCCTGGGGGGTTCTGTTCGCCGGCATCGCTGGTCTGGCGGTTCTGCAGCTCTGGTTACGCCCGTTATTACCGGTTGATGAAACCCGCTATCTCAGCGTCGCCTGGGAAATGTGGTGGCGCGGCGACTTCCTGGTGCCGTATCTGAACGGTGAACCCTATAGCCACAAACCACCGCTGTTGTTCTGGTTGATACATGCCGTATGGGCAGTGGCGGGGGTTTCGGAAACCGGCGCACGGTTGATTCCACTATTGCTCAGTGTCCTTGTGCTTTGGTTATCCGCAGGATTGACCAGCCGCTTGTGGCCTGATCAGTCTGTGGCAATCAGGCCGCTGGTGCCCTGGCTGTTACTCGGTGGCGTGTTCTGGAACAATTTTTTCACGCTGATTCAATTTGATCTGTTAATCGTGCTGGGCGCGCTGTTGGCCTGGCGCGGTGTGCTGGATGCCCTGCACACTCCACTGCGTGGCTGGTTGCTGGTCAGCCTCGCTTTGGGATTTGGCGTGCTCAGCAAAGGGCCGGTGATTCTGGTGCCGGTACTGCCTGCCATCCTGTTCGCGCCCTGGTGGGCAGGGGACAGGGTGCCGGTTTCCTGGCCGGCCTGGTACCTGGGCGGTTTGTTTGCACTGTTGCTGGGCGCGGTTATCGCGCTGTTGTGGGCGGTGCCCGCAGGCATCGCAGGTGGTGATGCCTACCGGCAGGCGATATTCTGGGGCCAGTCTGCAGGGCGCGTGGTGAACTCGTTCGCGCACCGTAGCCCCTGGTGGAGTTATCTGCTGTGGTTGCCACTGATGTGGCTGCCGTGGGTATTGTGGCCGCAGTTGTGGAAGGCTGTGCGACGCGTGGGATGGAACGATACCGGGATACGCTACTGTCTTGCGGTGATCGTGCCCGCGCTGGTGATTTTCAGCCTGATCAGTGGCAAGCAGGGGAAGTATCTGTTGCCCCTGTTTCCCCTGGTAGCATTGCTTTTTGCCCGCTACCTGGTTGCTGCGGATAAGGAAGCCAGTGTTTGCCGACTGAGATTTGCCGGTGTATTCCTGTTTCTCAGCGGGCTTGTACTAGTTGCGTTGCCCTGGTCGCCAACGGGACCGGACTGGTTGTCGCAGGTACAGCCGCTGTGGGGTACGGCATTGCTGGTCCCGGGTGTCGTATTGTTCCGCCTGAATCTGAAACAGGGCACGGCGGTGCGCGCTGCCAGTTTGGCTATGCTGCTGTGGACGGCGACACTCTACCTGGCGTTGGTACCCCGGCTGGCGGCAGACTATGACCTCAAACCGATGAGCCACACTCTGTACAGTTTGCAGGAAACCGGCCGGCCTTTGGCCTGGTTGGGCAAGTACCACGGACAATTTCATTTTCTTGGCCGCTTGCGAACACCTATTGAACCCCTTGCCGGAAGCGACCGGTTGCACCACTGGCTGGACGCCAACCCGGAGGGTTATCTGCTGGTAAATTACAGGACTGCCCATCCGGATGTGCCGGATTCCCTGCAGGTACAGCCCTATCGGGGTGGCAGCCTGGTGCTGTGGCCGGCTGCCCGGTTGCTTCTGGATCCTCACCGGCTCGACGCATTGACGGGGAGCAGGTAAGCTTCGCCACTTCATTTGAATGATCACCTGATTATGAATACTGCTCTTGCATCGGCACCGCTGGCCTCGCTGTGTCTAAAGAAAAACGAAGAACGGCGTATCCGTGCCGGACACCTTTGGGTATACAGCAATGAAGTGGATATCACGGCCACACCACTTAAGTCGTTCGAAGCCGGACAGCAGGTGCAGCTGCTGGCGCATAACGGCAAGAACCTGGGCAACGCCTACGTTAATCCCAACTCACTGATCTGTGCACGACTGGTAAGCAGGGATCCGCACTATGTGCTGGACCGGTCGCTGCTGGTGCACCGTTTGAAAGTTGCGCTGTCGCTGCGGGAACGCTTGTTTGACAAACCGTATTATCGTCTGGCTTACGGTGAGACCGATCAGTTGCCCGGGCTGGTGATTGATCGTTATAACGATATCTGTGTGGTTCAGATTACTACGGCGGGTATGGAAGTCGTAAAAGAGCAGGTACTGGAGGCTGTGGACAAGGTGGTTCACCCGACGGGTATTGTATTGCGTGCAGACAGTTCGGTACGCAAGCTGGAGGGACTGGATTCCTACCAGGAAGTCATTGGCAATGTGCCGGAACAGGTAACCCTCGAGGAACACGGCCTGTCTTTTACAGTATCCCTGCAGCAGGGACAGAAAACCGGCTGGTTTTTTGACCAGCGCATGAATCGGGCCCGGCTGGCAAATTACGTGTCGGGCAAACGGGTGCTGGACGTATTCAGTTACGTCGGTGCCTGGGGTTTGCAGGCTGCAGCAGCCGGTGCCAGCGAAGTGCTCTGTGTTGATGCATCGGGTCCAGCGATTGACAGCATACAGGCTAACGCAGGGATCAATAATCTGACGGACACGGTTGCCACCTTGCAGGGCGATGCCCTCGAGGTGCTGGCCCGGCTGCGCGTAAACCAGGAAAAATTCGATGTCGTAGTGCTGGATCCACCGGCCTTTATCAAGCGTAAAAAGGATGCAAAGGCTGGAGAACAGGCCTATCACCGGTTAAATCAGCTGGGTATGCAGGTATTAAGCAAAGACGGCATACTGGTAACGGCGTCCTGTTCCCACCACTTGTCAGAATCACAGTTCCGGAAGATCCTGTTGCAGTCATCACGACACCTGGACCGTAGCCTGCAAATCCTGGAGCGCGGGCACCAGGCGCCGGATCATCCGGTGCACCCCGCAATACCGGAGACTGATTATCTGAAGGCGCTGTTCTGTCGTGTATTACCGGCTTGAGCGTTAGCCTGGAATAAGTGGTATATGTTGACCTATCCTGAAATAAGTCCGGTAGCGATAGCCTTTGGGCCAGTTGCAATCCACTGGTACGGTTTGATGTACCTGGTTGGTTTTATGGCAGTCTGGTGGCTGGGGAGCGTGCGCGCGCGTAACCCGGATTCCGGCTGGAAAGTGGACGAAATCGGTGATCTTCTTTTTTATGGCGCTTTGGGTGTCATTCTTGGCGGCCGCATCGGTTACGTTATTTTCTATAACTTCACCCTGTTTCTGGAAGACCCGCTGATGCTGTTGCGTATCTGGCAGGGCGGCATGTCTTTTCACGGCGGAATGCTGGGCGTATTTGTGGCGATGGGCCTGTTCGGGCGAAAAACCGGGCGCAGCTTTTTCCAGGTAACCGATTTCATGGCACCATTTGTACCGATCGGGCTGGGCGCCGGCCGCATTGGAAATTTCATCAATGGCGAGCTGTGGGGGCGGCCGACTGATCTGCCGTGGGGTATGGTGTTCCCCTTTGTGGATACCCGGGCGCGGCACCCATCCATGCTCTACGAGGCCTTGCTGGAGGGCCTGGTGCTGTTTGTCATCCTGTGGCTGTATTCCTCCAGACCGAGGCCGTTCCGTGCAGTGTCCGGCATGTTCATGCTGTGCTATGGCGTGTTCCGTTTTACGGTTGAGTTCGTGCGCGAACCGGATGCGCACCTGGGGTACATTGCGCTGGACTGGGTAACCATGGGGCACGTGCTGTCAGCGCCCATGATTCTGTTTGGACTCTTTCTATTGGGATTGGCGTATTCAAAACGAGGTGAAGCGTGAAGCAGTATCTGGACCTGATGCAGCACGTGCTGGATAAAGGTGTGCGTAAGGAAGACCGTACCGGTACAGGGACCCTGAGTGTTTTCGGTTACCAGATGCGCTTTGACCTGGGTGCCGGTTTTCCTGCGCTGACGACCAAGAAAGTGCATTTGCGTTCCATCATTCACGAGTTACTCTGGTTTCTTAAGGGCGACACGAATATCGGGTATCTGCGCGACAACGGTGTCAGCATCTGGGACGAATGGGCCGATGAAAACGGAGATCTCGGGCCGGTCTACGGGTATCAATGGCGTTCCTGGCCAGCCGCCAATGGCGAGCATATCGACCAGATCAGCCAGGTGCTGGACCAGATCAGGAATAACCCGGACTCACGCCGTATTATTGTCAGTGCCTGGAACGTAGGAGAAATCCATAACATGGCGTTACCTCCCTGCCATGCCTTTTTTCAGTTCTATGTGGCGGATGGCAGACTGTCCTGTCAGCTGTACCAGCGCAGCGCGGATATTTTTCTGGGTGTGCCGTTCAATATTGCTTCCTATGCCTTGTTGACGCTGATGATGGCACAGGTTACCGGTTTGAAAGCAGGTGACTTTGTACACACGCTGGGTGATGCGCATCTATATTCCAATCACCTGGAACAGGTCAGGATCCAGTTGCAACGTGAGCCGCGTGGTCTCCCGATCATGAAAGTGAATCCTGATGTGAACGATCTTTTTGCCTTCAGATTCGAAGACTTCGAGCTGGCCGACTACAACCCGCATCCACATATCAAGGCGCCGGTTGCGGTCTGATGCGGATTGCGCTTATTGCGGCTCTGGCCGAGAATCGTGTGATCGGTCGTGATAATCAATTGCCCTGGCGTATTTCTGCAGACCTAAAACACTTCAAGGCGCTGACCATGGGCAAGCCGATTGTTATGGGGCGTAAGACCTGGGAATCGATAGGGCGAGCCTTGCCAGGCCGCGAAAACATAGTAGTAACGAGAGACACAGGCTACCGGGCGCAAGGTTGCCAGGTGGTTCATTCCATCGAGGAGGCTTTGGAAATCACTGGCAAGTCAGACGAGGTTATGATCGTTGGCGGGGCCGGGCTCTACCAGCAAACACTCGAGCATGCTGACCGTCTTTACCTGACACGGGTCAAGGCTGAAGTGGAGGGTGACACCTGGTTTCCGGAAATTGATCCGCAGCAATGGCGTGAAGTGGCGTGCGAGTCACACTCGGCTGATGAGAATAATGAATACGATTATGACTTTGTAATGCTGGAGCGTAACCCGGGTTGATTACACAGCCGTTGTAAGCACGTTGGTTCGAGAGTTTATCATTTTGCCGGATTGATCACGGTGGGGCAGTCATATTCAATACGTTCGGGTGGGTCCCTGTCCAGACGTAACGCCGTCAGTTTGCCTCCCCACAGGCAACCGGTATCCAGCGAGTGAATACCCGCTTCGTCATAAGGACCCAGTGTCGACCAGTGACCAAACAGGATGTTCATGCCCCGGCTCATGCGTTGAGTCCATTCAAACCAGGGTTTCAGATGTCTGGGTTGACTGCCGGGTGGCCCCTTCTGTTCCAGTGCCAGTCGCCCGTTGGTGTCGCAGTAGCGCAACCGTGTCAGGCAGTTGGTGATAAAACGCAAGCGGTCCCAGCCTTGCAGGTCGTCTGACCACTGCACGGGGTGGTTGCCGTACATGACATGAAAAAACTCGATGTAGTTCTCGCTTCGTAGCACCTGTTCCACTTCGACAGCACAGTGCCTTGCCCTGTCCAGATCCCATTGCGGCGGCAGGCCGGCATGAATCATCGTGTAACCGGTTCCGGTGTCGTGATGGAGTAGCGGTTGATGGCGCAGCCATTCCAGTAGCTCGGGACCGTCGGGCGCGTGCATAACCTGCCTGAGTGTATCCTTGTGTTTTCTGTATTTGGGGATATGTGCGGTGGCCAGCAGGTGCAGGTCATGGTTACCCAGCACTGTAACGGCGTTCAGCCTGTGCAGGAAACGCAGCGTTTCCAGTGAGTCCGGACCGCGGTTGACCAGGTCGCCGGCAAACCAGAGTTTGTCCTGGTGTGGGTCGAAGTTGATCTGATCGAGCAGGCCTTGCAGTTCGTTGAAGCAGCCCTGGATATCGCCAATGGCGTAGAGCGCCATTAATGCAGGGTGCGGGGCATGGAGAGGGTGAATGATGGAATATCGGCATCAAATTCTACACCGTCGTCTGCGATCATCTGGTAGCTGCCGCGCATGGTGCCGACAGGTGTTTCAAGCATGGTGCCGCTGGTATAGCGGTAATGCTCACCAGGCTTCAGGTACGGGTGCTCGCCAACTACACCCTCGCCCTTGACTTCCTGAACCTTGTTGTTGGCATCGGTAATGATCCAGTGGCGGTTCAGGAGCCGGGCCGGCATATTGCCTTCATTGTAGATGGTAATGGTATAGGCAAATACATAGTGATCCTTTTGCGGCAAAGACTGTTCGTCAACGTACAGGGTTTCGACTTCGACCTGGATTTTATAGTTGTCTTCAGACATAGGGCTACTCCGGAACAAGTCCCTTAGGATACGGTGTTTGGCGCTACAGGTATAGATAATCCTCGAAAAGTGGCAGGGAGGCGAACAGTTCAATTAGGGTCTATATTTGAAGTGTGGGAATTTTCTGAACAGGAGTAGAGGTATGTACCTGAGAGACAAGACAAGCGGTGATCTGGTAGAGATAGTGGATATGGCGGCGATGGTTGATCCCTGCATGACGGAGCTGGCGGGACGTTTTCACGCTGGAGAAGAAATGCAGGATGTGGCCAGGTTTACCAAGGACGATCTGGAATTTCCCTCAGGAGAAGCATTGCCGCGCTGTTGGATGGATGCAACGTACCGAACGACACAGCACTGAACTGGACTCATTCAAGTGGTTTTTAGACCCCGCAAGCGGGATGAGCCTGCTGCTGCCGGATTTTCTGGCCATATAATTTTTTTAATAAACAGCGAGATATAAAAATATTTGCTGCCTTGCACTATGCTTCCCAGGTTAATTTATTCATTTCTTAAAGAATTTTCTGCTGGCGCCGTTACCTAAGTACTGGGGAAGCGTCAACAGGGAACAGGGAGGGACAGGAAGACCGTAAATTGTGAACCGGATAACGGTTTCGCCGCTTCAAAAGAGAAACAATCAAAGCCATGCCTCACCAGGCATGGGTGACAATAAAGCGGTCTGAATATGAAATTGAAATCCACGCACTATCGTAAACCGGATCTCCCGGTGCTGCTCGCTGTCTTTGTGGGCTTTGGCATGCTGGCCACCAGTCTGGCCCAGGCCGCACAACCCTTTAATATCATGACTAACGGTAAAACCCACTCCGAACAAAAGTCTGGCACGGGTGACTGGCTGCAGGCGCTGTGGAGCATTGATCTGTCCGGCAAACTGCAGACATGGAAGCCAAAAATAAGCGTGGAAGAAGGGGGCGAAGGCTTACGATTGATGCGCCCGTTCGGAGTACGTGGTCCTGCTCTGCGTGTGGTCAACGGCGTTCCTGATGGCGTGGGTAGTAAGCTGCGAACCACCAGTAGCAGCTCCTATCTGGATGCCTACCTGTTCCTGGAAAAACGCTGGTAAGGAAGCAGTACTCTTTCTAGTCCCTGATCCGAACCGCCAGTACATCACAGGGCGCACCGTGCAGCACAGCGTTCGCAGTTGATCCCAGCAACAACTGAATCCCCTCCCGGCCATGGCTGCCGAGGACTATCAGGTCAACATTCTGTTCCTGCGCGATGCGCAGGATTTCCCGTTTGGTACTACCCTGGCTGACGAAATGTTCACTGTCCGGCACGCCGTACTTGTCACCAAGCTCTTTCAGACGTTTGTTCGCCAGCGCCACCAGTTCCTGATCCAGTTCCAGTTCCTGCGGTACCACAAGTTCATTGGACAGATCCATCTGCACGAATTCAACAACATGCACCAGGCTGATCCTGGCAGAGAATATCTTGCCTATGGCCAATGCCCGTTCGGCAACGGCATCGGTATTCGCCGAAAAATCAACAGCGAGCAGTATGTGAGAATAGACTGGCACGGGTTTCCTCCCTATGTTTTGTCCGCCAACTGGTTGGCCAGTGCGGCGAACTGTTCAAGACTTATGCTTTCGGGCCTGGCTGAAGGATCTGTTCCGGTAGCTTGAATAGCCTGTTCCGACAATAGACCTTTCAGCGTATTTCGCAAGGTTTTGCGTCGTTGGGAAAATGCCTGTCTTACCAACGCTGCCAGGCACTCAGTGTCCTTTACGGCGACGCACGGCTGTGGCCAGGGTGTAAGCCTTACGAAGGCCGAGTCTACCCTGGGCGCAGGCTGGAATGCCCCCGGTCCGACATGAAACAGGGGCTCCACCTTACAGCGGTACTGAATCATTACAGACAGACGCCCATAGTCACGGCTCCCGGGTGCGGCGGCCATGCGATTTACAACTTCTTTCTGTAACATGAAGTGCATATCCTGAATCGAGTCCGACTGAGCGATCAGGTGGAACAACAGTGGTGTGGATATATTGTACGGGAGGTTGCCCACAGTTCGAAGCCGCTCTCCGGCAGCCAGTGCGCTAAAGTCAAAACGCAGGGCATCCTGCTGATGGATGACAAGTTCGCCAAATTCGGGTGCTTTCTCGGCCAGTGGGCGCACAAGGTCCCTGTCCAGTTCGATAACCTCCAGGCGCTTGCAGGCTGCCAGCAAGGGGAATGTGATGGCACCCTTGCCGGGACCGATTTCCACCAGCCGCTCTCCGGGTTGCGGGTTAATTACCTGTACAATGCGCTGAATGATCGCCGGATCATGCAGAAAGTTCTGGCCGAAGCGTTTGCGGGCCTGATGTTTCATCGCACCCCAGGGCACCCTCTCTTGCTTCGCAATTCACCTTGCGCCCCAGGGCCCCCTCTCTTGCTGCGCAATTCACCTTGTGCCCCAGGGCACCCTCTCTTGCTTCGCAATTCACCTTGCGCCAGCTCAATTGCCAGTTCGATGGCCGCTGTGAGACTGCCGGCATCGGCCTTCCCGCTGCCGGCTTTGTCCAGCGCTGTGCCATGGTCTACTGAAGTACGAATGAAGGGCAGGCCCAGCGTTATGTTTACCGATTGGCCGAACCCCATGTGTTTCAGTACCGGTAGTCCCTGGTCATGATACATAGCCAGTACGGCATCTGCCTGTTCCAGCCAGGGTGGAGTGAAAAGGGTGTCGGCAGGTAGCGGGCCTGTGAGTTGCATACCTTGTTGCTGCAGATGGTGGACAACCGGTTCGATGATGTCGATTTCTTCCCGGCCAAGATAGCCGCTCTCTCCCGCGTGGGGGTTTAGCCCCGCCACCAGAATACGTGGTCCGGAAATGTCAAACCTGGTCTCGAGTTCGCGATGTAAACAGCACAGTGTTGTCTCCAGGCGGCCCCGGGTAATTGCTGACGCTACAGCGGACAGCGGTAAATGGGTTGTCGCCAGTGCAACCCGCAACCCGGGGGCGACCAGCATCATAACGACCTGTTCCGCAGCGCTTCGGGCAGCGAGGTACTCTGTGTGACCGGTGAAAGGTATGCCGGCTGCATTGATAACACCTTTATGCACCGGTGCAGTGACAAGCGCCTGAAATTCACCGCTGAGGCAACCTTGCACGGAGTGATCCAGTGTCTTCAGGACGTAACCGGCGTTCTCGCTGTTAAGTTGACCGGCAGTGACCGGTGCTGAGAGCCTGACAGGCAAGACACTGAGTGCGCCGGCCTGTGTACTGTTGCTGTGCTGATACCGGGGCAATGCCGGCCTTCTGCCGGCTTCGGCGGCACGTTGCTCCAATAGTAGAGGGTCACCGACCAGAACGAGTTCTGCTGCGAAGCTGTGATCAACGAGTGCCGAACACAGATCAGGGCCGATGCCCGCCGGCTCACCGGTGCTTATGGCGATTCGTGGAATCACAGGTCGTCGAGGTGATACTCGACATAGGATTCATCACGCAGCCTCCGCAGCCAGATTTGCAGTTCTTCCTCGGTTTTGCGCTGGCGTATCGATTCGCGCGCACTGTTACGGCGATGCTCATCTGTATCATCCTGTTCGCGGCGTTCCTGGACCTGGATCAGGTGCCAGCCAAAACGGCTTTTTACCGGCTCACTGACGTCGCCTGGTGCCAGTTCATTCATCGCCTGCTCAAACTCGGGCACCATCTGGCCCGGAGTGACCCAGCCCAGACCACCACCGTTGCTGCCGGAGCCCGGGTCCTGGGAGTGGGCGCGCGCCAATGTTGCGAAGTCCTCACCTTGAGCAATGCGTTCTCGTAACTGGGCAATGCGGGTCTGTACCTGTTGTTCAGAGACCAGGGCGTCGGGGCGTAACAGGATATGCCGGGCGCGGGTCTGTTTTATGAGATGCCGCTCCTCGCCACCGCGTGTTTCTACCAATTTAATGATATGAAAGCCGCTCGGGCTGCGAATCGGGTCACTTATATCACCCGGTTTCAGCTCGACGACAATGTCGGTGAAAATTGAAGGCAGCTGACTGCTTTTCCGCCACCCCAGATCACCGCCTTCAAGCGCCTGCTGTCCATCGGATTCGGCGGTGGCCACTTGCGCGAAATCGGCGCCACCGCGCAGCCGGGCCAGTATATCCTGTGTGCGTGCTTTTGCAGTCTGCACCTGTTCCGGACTGGCTGCTTCCTGGATCGAGACCAGAATGTGCGTAAGGTGATACTCACGATTCTGGTCGCTGAAAGACGATTCGGTAGCCAGCAGGTTGTCCACCTCCTGTTCGCTTACCTCGATACGGTTTTCCACCATCTGCTGGCGAACACGGTTAATGGTGATCTGGTTGCGGAACTGCTCACGAAATGAGACATAATCGTAGCCATCCTGTTCCAGTACTTCGCGGAACTCGGACAGGGACATATTGTTCTGCCCGGCCATTTTGCGAAGGTTTTTATTGAGTGCCTCGTCATCAATTCGAATACCGCTGCGATCGGCCATCTGTAATTGCAGATTTTCCAGGACCAGACGATCGAGAACCTGTTTCCTCAGCGCTTCGCGTGCCGGAAGTTGTGCCTGTTGCTGTTGTAACTGGCTGATTACCATGGCTTCACGCTTTTCGAGCTCGCTGGCAAGAACAACGTCATCGTTAACCGAGGCAACGATATGATTCAATGGTTCCGTGGCTGGTTTCTGCTTGGCTGTATCCGGAGTACTGTTGCCGATAGGGAAACTCAGTGGTGCTGCAGCCAGGTAGCTACCGGTTATGGTAGAAACCAGAACAAAGAAAAGGATTTTGTACGGCATAACGTTTACTCGGTCGGTCTTTCTGAATAGCCTAGGATACCATTTTGCAACAACGATTCTATGTTGCCGCCAAAACTGGCGAGTCCCTTGAATACGACCTGGACCATAAAGATTCGGTTACTCTTACTGTCACCGACATCATTATTATTGTTACGGGTGTCAACATTGTCTACGAAATCACGGGTTACAAAGCGTATGCCCCAGCAACAGCTGTCGTACTCCAGGCCAGCCAGGGTTTCCAGTTTTTGCGAATCGCTGATGTCGTAGTACCAACGACCGACAACCTGCCAGGAAGGTGTCAACGGCCATAATATGGACGTGTCAATCTGATTTTGGGAGCCATTGATATAGCGGTATGAAATGTTGGCGATTTTGCGGAAGCCGGGATTATACTGGATGCGGGCATTGGCGCGCTCGGTGACCTTGTCACGAGGATTCCATACCATATCAGCTTTGCCCGTCCACGATCGGGACAAGGCCACTTCCAGTTCGCCGGCGATATCCGAGGTGCTGTCTTTGAGTGGTTCACTGTTATCAAGTGTGACGTTGCGGTTCGCAAAATAGAACAGTTCCCCGATTGAGGCACGCATTTTTTCGGCGCCGGTATTTGTATCCAGCAGGCGGGTTGTGACTGCCAGCGCGGCCTGATTGGCGTCGCCCATGCGGTCAACACCATTAAAACGATTTTCCGCAAACAGCTCGCGATAGCTGAAGGTAGGCTGACTGGCATCAAACAGAGGAATATCGTCCTGGTTTTCGCCCTGGACATATAGATAGAAAAGTCGGGGTTCCAGCGTATGGGTGTAACGTGCAGAGCCAATATTCAGGTTGCGTTCAAAAAATAGTGTACTGTCCAGGCTGGCAAAAGGCGTTGTACGGTCTGGATTGCTGGATACAGCAGGGTCCTGATTGTCCAGTTTGTAGCCGGTGTAGCGCGCACCGACTTTCGGCGTGACTTCAAACGCACTGCGGCGGATTGGCAGGCTGATATCCGGCCACAGGTCGATGCGGTCGCCGGTAACGCGTTTGTTTGCATCAAATCGAACGGCTTCCGAACTCAGGTTGCTTTCGATGCCCAAAGGGCGGATCGGTGAAGCAAGCCTGAAAGTAGCCCGGGGCAGCCGCTGATACGGGCGGCTACTGTCGGGTATGGTCCTGTCGAGCGTCTGGTAATCATCCGCCTGCAGGCCCAGCTGCCACCAGCTGGTGGTGTACTCAACCAGGCCGGTGCGTTGCAGGAACGATACGCTGGCCAGGCTCAGCGAGTCCCCCAGGTCCTGCAAGTATTCCTTGTCCGATACCCGGTCGTAGTCGATGCTGGTGGTCAGATGGGGGCTGAATCGGGTTTTATCGCGCAGGGTAATGCGGCTGCGATCATCTTCAGTGATGTCATCCTTGCGCAGGTATTCCAGGCTGATCTTGCCCTCCTGTTCAGGACGCAGGTAACGAAAATCGGTAATCATCTGGGTGCCGCGGTCCTCCAGGTAACGCGGTGTGATCGTTGCATCGTAGTTCGGCGCCAGGTTCAGATAGAAAGGTGTGCGTATTTCGAACCCCGAGTTATCGGATGAACCGAAGCTCGGCATCAGGAAACCGGTCTTGCGCCGGTCATCCAGTGGAAAGGAGAAATATGGTGAATACAGGACGGGTACACCCTTGACGCTGAGACGTGCGTTACGCGCAACACCTGTACCCTTGTTGTCATCGAGGGTGACCTTGCTGCCACGTACACGCCAGGCGTTACTGCCTTCAGGGCAGGTGGTGTAGCTTGCATTCCTGAATTTCGTTACACCTGGCTCCAGCAACCAGGTTTTTTTGGCTTTGCCGCGGCCATGACGGTCATAGAACCAGAAGCGGGTATTATATATTTCACCATAGTCATCCTCCGTCCAAAGTGTCCCGTGCGAACCTGACAATCTCATTGTCGGTTCGTCGTAACGCACCTGTCCTTTAGCTGTAGCAACTCCGTCGGTTTCGCTGTAGGTAATGCGCTCGGCACGCAGGCGCTGTGCACCACGCTGGGCTTCTGCATTGCCGATCAGGATCAGCTTGCCGCCGGCTTCGCGTTCTGCCAGATCACCGCTGAGATGCGTGGGGGCCTGTTCAGGGTCCCCGCTATAGTCGAGGTCATAATCCCGCGCCGGTTGTGGAGGACAGGTTGCCCATGCGGAAATTGGCGCGTAGGGGTCAACCGGAGCGGGTTCTGACTGCGCAACGTCGTCAGCGTGGGCTTCTGTGACAGTTGTGAGAAGTGCAGCAATTAATAATAAGTATCTAATATTCACGGGTTATTATGGGTACACACGGCGAGCCCACCGCCTGTGAAGCAGGCGCTGATGTAGCTGGCAGCTGGTGTGTAAAATCGCATAGAATGGCTGTATATTCAATGATTTCGTAGGTCCTCTGTGCGCTTACCCCGATCCTGGCAGGTGTTGATCCTGTTTCTTCTGACAGCAGTTACGCTGTTGTTGCTGGCTATCAGGCCCGAGAAGGACCCGATACTGCGTTCACTTGCCCCGTCTCCGGTCCTGGTAAGTTCTACCGCGCGCGTCAATCTGCATCCCGAAGCGCGGGTGTCCGGACATCTGCAAACCGCCAGACGTGCCTGGTTGCGTTTCGAAGTGGACGGTGCCGTGGCTGAGCGTCTGGTTGAGCCAGGCCAGTGGCTGAGCGCAGATGATGTGCTATTGAAGCTCGACGACAAGGATTACCGGGATGCATTGATACAGTCACGGGCAGAGTGGCAGCAGGCGCAGGAAGACCTGCTGCGTGACCGCAAGCTGCTGAAGCTCGCGGAGCGCAGCAGGAAATTACAGGAAGAAGAGGTCGCACGGCTCAACAGCCTCGGTGAACGTTCGCTGGCATCCAAGACCCGGCTTGGCGACAGTGGCGTGCTTCTGGCGCAGCGTCTGTCAGAGGAAGCGCGATTGCGCTCCAGCGTTGCCACCGGGCCGCAGCGGGTGGCCAGCCGCAAGGCGGCGCTGGATCGTGCGCAGCGCAATCTGGATCGTACCGTTCTCAAGGCGCCGTTCGCCGGTCGGGTCAACCAGGTATTGCTGGAGGCCGGTGATTATGCCAGCCGCAATGAAAAAGTGCTGGAACTGGTCAGTACCCGGCTGGACTTTGTTGCACAGGTAAGAGGCCCGGTGGCGCGGGCCCTGACCCTGGGGCAACAGGTAACGGTGACGGTGGCAGGCCGTTCCTGGCCAGCTACCGTGACGGCGGTGCAGCCGGACCCGGATCCTGCGACATTTACTCATGCCATCCGCTTGCGCATGCCGGAGGCAGAGACGCGTTCGGGTGCAGCGGCGGAAGCCCACCTGCCTTTGCAGGCAGTGAGCAACGCCCTGGTAGTGCCGGCAACAGCGGTGTTGCTCGAAGAGGGAAGTGCTTTCGTGTTCAGGGTGCAGGATGAACACTTGCAGCGGGTGGAGGTGCAGCTGGGTGAGCGGGTGGAGCAGCAGCAGATCATCACTGCGGGTATAGAAGCCGGCGAGCAGGTTGTTGTACGCGATGTAGCAGCGCTATCAGATGGCCAGGCAGTCATTGCCGAAGCACTGCGAGCGGTCACCGCGGCACCCGGTAATCACTGAGTGTCTTTGATCCGTTTTTCCATTGCTAACCCGCTTATCACCAACCTGAGCCTGGTGCTGGTTATGCTGCTTGGCGTGTTGTCCTGGTATGCCATGCCACAGGAAATGTTCCCGGTGGTCGAGCTGGATATGGCGCGCGTAACGACGATTTTTGAAGGCGCATCCCCGGAGGAGGTAGAGCACCAGATAACGCTGACCATAGAGGAGGAATTCGATGGCATGTCTGACCTGGATGTTATTACATCCACGTCCAGTGAAGGTTTGTCCACTGTAACCCTGAAGCTTAAACCGGGCACCAACGTCGAACAGTTTATGCGTGATCTGCGCACCCGCCTGGACCAGATTACAGACCTGCCGGAGGAGGCCGAGGAGCCCGAACTGACCCGCCTGGAAGCGCGTTTCCCGGTTATCAGCCTGAGCCTGTATGGAAACTCTGCGCGCGGCTATCTTTATCAGACGGCAGACGACGTAAAACGCAGGCTGCTGCAGTTGCCGGGTGTTGCCAGCGTCGGTATTGCCGGTGACCGCGACTGGGAAATCTGGGTGGAAGTGGATCCGCATGTCCTGGCGGCGCGCAGTGTATCGCTGCAGCAGGTGATTGCGGCAGTGCGCGATAACCTGCGGGATCTACCGGGTGGCTCATTAAAGTCCAGGGAGGGAGACATACTGTTACGTGGCAAGGGCGTGACACCCGACCCGCAGCTCCTGAAGCAGGTTGTTATCCGGCGTAACGATGCCGGCGGGCGGCTGCGATTGGGTGACGTGGCACATATAAGCCTGCGTCTCGAAGAGGCAGAGACGCTGGGGCGTTTCAACGGTGATCCTTCGGTTAACCTGACGGTTACCAAGACCGCGGATGCCTCAACGATCGAAGTGTCGCGCCTGGTGCGGGAGGAGGCGGAAAAACTGCGTCGTGAGCTGCCGCCCAGTATACAGGTGGGTCTGTTCAGCGATTTATCAGTGTATGTGCAGACCCGTCTGAATACGGTGAAGTCATCCGGGCTGGTGGGTCTGGCGCTGGTCCTGTTGTCACTATATCTGTTCCTGAATTTCCGCGTTGCGCTGATTACGGCTATGGGGATACCCGTGTCCTTCATGGTCGCCGTGCTGTTGATTTACTACCTCGGATTCACCATCAATATGGTTTCCCTGTTCGCATTCCTTATAGCGCTGGGGCTTATCGTTGACGATGCTATTATTGTCACCGAAAACATCTATCGGCACATGGAACAGGGTATGCCCGCGAAGCAGGCTGCGCAGACCGGCAGCCGTGAAGTGATGTGGCCGGTGCTGGCATCAACCAGTACCACGGTTGCGGCTTTCCTGCCGATGTTTGCCATAGGCGGCACCCTGGGGGAGTTTATCAAGGTGATTCCTGTAGTGGTAGCAGCTTCACTGCTGGGTTCGCTATGGGAAGCGTTTGCGGTATTGCCTTCACACGCAGCAGAAATGCTGCATGTCAGCCCCGTGGAAAAGCAGGCCGGGCGTGTAGACTGGGCGGCATTACTGCACCGCTACGTGGATGTGTTGCGCGTGTCGCTGCGTAAACGTTATTTCGTCAGCCTTGTAGCGATCGGTCTGCTGGCCGTTGCAGTGGCATACGCTGCAACACGTTTGCCGTTCCAGTTGTTCGGTCAGGCCGACATCGGCCAGTTTTTTATCAATATCGAAGCGCCGAACACCTACAGTCTTGAAGACACCGAGGCGTTGGCGGAGCGTATCGAGCAGGCGGTGCTGGAAACGCTTGGTGAAGATGAGCTGGACACCATGCTGACCAATGTTGGTGTGACCTTTATTGATTTCAACCGCTTCCGTTTTGGCAGTAACTATATACAGTTGATTGTCGATTTGCAGAAACCGGCGCCGGAAGGGTTTATTGAACGCTTTATAACACCGCTTGTGAGCCTGAAGTTCAGCTGGGAAGGAACCAGGCAACGCAAGACAGAAGCCATAATAAAAGATGTGAGAACCCAACTGGAAACTCTGACCGGTATTCAGCGGCTTTCCATATTGCGTCCGCAAGGTGGACCCGCTGGCGCTGATATAGAAGTTGGCGTGGTGGGTGAGGATGTCGACCGGCTGCTGCAGCACGCAAGACAACTGCGCGATTACCTGCGGCAGCTGCCCGGTGTTTACGACGTAAGGCAGGATCTGGACGTGGGCAAGCTCGAGTACCGTTACAGCCTTAACGAGCGTGGGCGCGAGCTCGGACTGACGCAGCAGCAACTGGCTGACGCGGTGCGTACCGGGTTCCTGGGTCTGGAAGCGGTACAGGTGACCTGGGGTGATGAGCGCATTCCGGTACGTGTCATTTATACTGATCAGACAAGACGCAACAGCTCATTGCAGTCCCTGCCAGTCGCACTGGATGACGGTCGGATCATCTATCTTGGTGACGTTGCCGATATTAGCCGCGGGCGTGGCCTGAATACCATTCGCCGGCGCGACAGGCAAAGGCTTGCCATTGTTACTGCTGAAGTAGATGACAGGGAAACGACTGCGCTGGAGGTAACGGCATTGATCGAGCGCCAGTTTGGTGGCCTCGACAGGCAGGAACCTGGTTATCACCTGCTGTTCCTGGGAGAAAAGAAAGAGGCGTCTGACTCCATGCAGGACATGCGCCGGGCCATGATTATTGCCGCTGCAATTATCTTTTTTATCCTGGCGTCCCTGTTCAAGTCATTGCTGGATCCGCTGGTCGTCATGCTGGCCATCCCATTTGGATTTATCGGGGTGGTGGTGGGGCATATGCTGTTTGATTATCACCTGCAGTTTCTGTCAATGATCGGATTTCTCGCACTGACCGGGATCGTGGTCAACGACTCATTGATACTGGTGGATTTTGCCAAACGCCTGCGGCAGCAGGGCTGGGACCGCATTGATGCCCTGGTTGAAGCGGGACGGGTGCGTGTACGCCCCATCCTGCTGACGACGGTAACAACCTTCCTGGGAATATCCCCGTTGATTTTTTTCGCCACCGGGCAGACTGCTTTTCTGTCTCCCATGGCGGTGAGCCTGGGATTTGGCCTGGTGTTCGCAACGACGCTGATTCTGGTCGTGGTGCCCTGTTTCTATTTGATTGCCGATGATCTTCGTCAGCTCGCATTTGCGAAGCTGCACAAGGCACGGTAACTGCAACTTTGTGCCCGGGTCATTTACATGTGATTACCGCTATAATGCACATGATCTACTTTGTTCAACAGAAAGGTTTAGCTATTGTCTGATCGACTGGATCGTTTGCAGCAATGGACGCGGGGTCAGCTGGGCTGGCCCGATGCTGATCTCAAAGCGGCTTCCGCAGATGCCAGCTTTCGCCGCTATTTCCGCGTGCAACAGCAGGGAGAGAGCTACGTCCTGATGGATGCACCACCGGAGAAAGAGGATTGCGGACCTTTTATCCACGTGAGCCAGCTGTTGCTGTCATTGGGTCTGCATGTTCCGGAGATCCTGGCCAGCGACCTCGACCAGGGGTTTTTACTGCTCTCGGATCTTGGCACGCGTCTTTACCTCGATGAGCTGAATGACAACAATGTTGATAGATTGTACGGTGATGCATTAGGCGCGTTGGCGACACTGCAGAGTTGCGGACCGGATAGTGGACTACCCCTTTACAACCGCAAGCTGTTACTGTCCGAGATGTCGCTGTTCCGGGACTGGTTGATTGGTACCCACCTTGGCGTGAAGCTGGGTGAATCTCAGCAAGACGACCTGCAACGAAGTTTCGAATGTCTTGCCGATAATGCGCTTGAACAGCCTCAGGTGTGCGTGCACCGGGACTACCACTCCAGAAACCTCATGCTGTCGGCCAGACATAACCCGGGCATCCTGGACTATCAGGATGCAGTGATCGGGCCAGTGACCTATGACCTGGTATCCCTGCTACGCGATTGTTATATCAGCTGGCCAGGGCAGCGTGTCGAAGACTGGGCGCTGGGATATTTCGAGCTTGCATTGCAGTCCGGCATAATTCGCCCGGACCAGGTTAACGAGCAACAGTTTCTTAAATGGTTCGACTGGATGGGGGTGCAACGGCACCTGAAGGCGGCAGGTATTTTTGCGCGCCTTAATCACCGTGATGGGAAACCGGGCTACATGAATGATATTCCGCGCACCCTGGGGTACGTAAGCGAAGTGTGTTCGCGCTACAGTGAACTGGCCGAGCTGGGCGATATAACCGAGACGGTGATCAACCGTTTATGAAAGCCATGATCCTGGCGGCGGGGCGTGGCGAACGTATGCGCCCGCTGACTGACCGGACACCCAAGCCGTTGCTGGAAGCAGGTGGCAGGCCGCTTATCCACTACCACATCGAAGCCTTGCGGGATGCAGGTTTCCGGGAACTTGTGATTAACCACGCGCATCTTGGTGCACAGCTTGTCGAGCGTCTGGGCGACGGAGAACAGCTGGGCGTGCGGATCAGCTATTCTGCAGAACCGGAAGGTGCACTGGAAACAGGGGGTGGGATCAAGCGCGCGTTGGCGCTGCTGGGTGAACAACCCTTTCTGGTGGTGAACGGCGATATATGGACAGACTACCCGTATCAACAGTTACATCATGAACCCGGTGGGTTGGCGCACCTGGTGCTGGTTGACAATCCGCAACACAACCCCGATGGTGATTTTCAGCTGAAGGGGGACAAGGTGACAGAAGAGGGAAAGCAGAAGCTGACATTCAGTGGTATTGGTCTGTACCGGCCGGGCCTGTTTTCCCATGCGCCCGACGGCGCGTTTCCCCTGGCGCCTTTGCTGTGCAGTGCCATGCTGGATGGGCAGGTCAGCGGGGAGTATTACGCGGGGCAGTGGATGGATATCGGTTCACCACAACGTCTTTCCGAACTGGACCGGAAGTTACGGGCCTGATCAATGGGAGACGAAATCACACATAGCGATTTTTCCGCTGCCGATTTCGAGCTTTTCGACAAACACCTGCAGCAGGAGACCCGCTTGTTGGGCCAGTGGTTCAAAGACGGGGCATTTTCTTCTCTTGTGCCGGTGTGTGGCCTGGAACTGGAAGCCTGGCTGATCGATAGACAGGCACGGCCGGCGCCTGTAAACCGGCAGTTCCTGGAAAACATGAATGATCCGCTGGTGGTCCCGGAGTTGGCAAAATTCAATGTTGAACTCAATGTCGATCCCGAGCCACTGCACGGCAAGGCGCTGAGTCAACTGCAGCAGGGCTTACAACAGACCTGGGATCGCTGCGGAGTCGTAGCCGCGGGCCTGGATAGCCGTCTGGTAATGGCTGGCATTCTGCCCAGTGTCACGCAGCAGGATCTGACGCTGGCGAATATGTCAGAACTCAAGCGTTACCGGGCACTGAATGAACAGGTGCTGCGGCTGCGCGAGGGCAAGCCACTGATGTTGGATATTCACGGCCGCCAGCACCTCAATGTTCTGCACCATGACGTTATGCTGGAGTCGGCAACGACGTCCTTGCAGCTTCATCTCAAGGTGTCAGTGCAGGATGCTGTGCGTTATTACAATGCCGCGCAGATTGTGTCAGCGCCGCTGGTCGCTGCTGCGGCCAATTCACCCTATCTGTTCGGTAAAGACCTCTGGGACGAAACGCGGATCCCATTGTTCGAGCAGTCGGTCGAGGTCGGCGGGTTTGCGGGTGCCAGTCGTGGGCCGGTGCGGCGGGTGAGCTTCGGCACCGGCTACGCCAAGGAAAGTCTGTTCGAATGCTTTGTCGAGAATCATCAGCATTTTCCAGTCTTGCTGCCTATTCATTTTGATGATCCCGACCGCGAGATGCGCCACCTGCGTCTGCATAACGGCACTATCTGGCGCTGGAACCGGCCGTTGATCGGTTACGATAGTGACGGTACGCCGCATCTGCGTATAGAGCACCGCGTCCTGCCGGCCGGGCCTACTGTTATTGACAGTATCGCCAGTGCAGCATTCTTCTATGGACTGGTGCATGCGTTGGCGACGCATGATGTGGCGCCCGAGATACAGCTGCCGTTCGCTACTGCGCGCGATAATTTCTACGCTGTGGCGCGTGACGGCCTCGATGCCCAGATGACCTGGCTGGACGGACGCAAGCTGTCAGTCCAGACCCTGTTGCTGGATCAGCTGGTTCCGCTCGCTCGATACGGGCTGGGTCTGCTGGAGATCGATGGGCAGGATCGCGATCTCTACCTTGGCATCGTCAAGGACCGGATTCGCAATGCCTGTACCGGTGCCAACTGGCAGCGTGCCTACGTAGCGCGACACGCCTGTGATATGCAGACCCTGACGGAAGCCTATTATGAACGTCAGCAGAGCGGTGCACCGGTACACGAGTGGGATAGCTGAAGATGGGCAGCCTGTTACACATTTATGAAACCTTGCCGGACGGTTTGCTGGAGGCTCAGCCCATACAACTCGAAGACCTGCTAGGCGGTCCGTCACTGATTCATCTGCCGGGACGGCGAGAGAAAAGCCTCTTTGTCTCAGTATTGCTGCACGGCAATGAGACAACGGGATTCCTGGCCTTGCAGGCCTTGCTTAAGCGCTACCGGGAGAAGGAACTTCCGAGAGCGTTAAGTATCTTTATCGGTAATGTGGAAGCCGCGCGAGACGGCCTGAGGCGCCTGGCAGGACAACCGGACTACAATCGTGTCTGGCCCGGCAGCGAACATCCGGACAGTCCGGAAAAGCGCATGATGGAGGAAGTCTTCAGCATCATGCAGCAACGTCAGCCTTTCGCCAGTGTGGATGTGCACAACAATACCGGCATCAATCCGCACTACGCCTGCATAAATCGCATAGACCATCGGTTCATTCACCTTGCCAGCATGTTCAGTCGCACAGTGGTGTATTTCATTCGCCCGGCCGGCGTACAATCAATGGCATTTGCACAGCTGTGTCCGGCGTTGACGGTGGAGTGTGGCAAGGTCGGACAGAGCGCCGGTGAGGCGCACGCCGAAGAGTTTCTGGATGCCTGCCTGCGCCTGAGTGAAATACCGCAGCACCCGGTAGCGCCGCATGACGTGGATCTGTTTCACACGGTTGCCATAGTGCGTGTGCCGAGTGCCTATAGCTTCGGCTTTGGTGAGCAGCTGGTGGATATCTGTTTTATCGACGATATGGACCACCTGAATTTTCGCGAACTGCCCGCAGGCACCACGCTGGCACACCTGGACGGTGTGGATGGCATGCCACTGGAGGCCAGTGATGAAAGCGGGCAGGAAGTGGCTGACCGCTATTTCAGGGTAGAGGACAATATGCTGCGCACCACCCGCGCAGTGATGCCGTCGATGTTTACCCTGGATGAACGCGTGATCCGGCAGGACTGCCTGGGTTACCTGATGGAGCGCTATCCACTGCCCGGCTAGTCTCTGCGTTGAATAAAGATGTCGAGTCTGGATGGCTCTAATCAGGCATTTCCGGGCCAGCCTGGTCAAGCGTCACATTTATAACGGCAAATCCTTACAAGGCTTTTCGTGAAATTACAGGTTCGACCCTTTTCTGCCCTTTAGAGGAAAGCGACCTAACTTGATCTAGGTCAATTTTCTTACCGCGGATTTTTAGTAAATTAAATACAAACTGTAGCGCCTGATTTCAGGCAGTGCAGCTCCTCCTATGTTGGCGGCCTTCGGGCCGCCGTTTTTATCTGAGTACATCCGAATATTGAATGGCTTGGATCAACCCGAAACGGTAGATCAGCATTTTCCGATCCGAGTGCCATTGCCAGGCACGAGCCCGCCTTCAAATGTGTGAAAGTTGCCGGATTCAGTAGTGCAGTATCAGGCTACGGCGGCAATGCCGCCAGACTGACTAGTGCATATAAAGCCACGAGGCGTTTGGTTGAACCGGCATGCAGAAGCCTTTGAAAAGATACTGAAGTAATACTACTTCGGCTCAGACATAGTCTACCGACGATGGAAAACAGGAATTTTACAGCTATACTTGGCTATCTGAATTTGGTGTTCAGGTTAGAGTCGTCAACTAACGCATACACATGCGAATCAATATTGACCGGGAAGTAGCATTGAAGAGTCCACAAGACCTGCACGAAAAGGTGTCGCAGCTGGTCGCGACAACCACTCAGATACAGCTGATACCAGATAAGCTTGATCAGGATCTGCACCTTGATTCGATGGCGCTGCTCGAATTACTGATTGGGCTCGAGAAAGAGTTTGGCATACAGATCGATGAAGCCGAGCTGGATCCGTTGAAAAATTTCCGCTCTTTGGAAAGCATCTCTGAGTTCGTGTTCGCGAATTTGCAATCGGGGGAGGCCAGTTGATGTCAAAGGATACCGCAGCGCCCGAGGCTGGCGGGCCGGGAATGTTACGCATTGACCTGCAGGAGTCACTCCAGCAAAGTTCGGTTGATCCGCGGCAGTTGTCCTCTTTCCAGCGCATCCTGCTCACCACCGATGGAACGGTTACAGAGATCCTCGAGGCTTACCTCTGGGAGGCTATCAAGATTGTCAAACTCTACCAGGAAGCTATCGAAACCGAAGCCCCGGTGCCTTATCTGGATATCGGTGCGCATTCACCCGCACTCATCCGCAAAGTCATTTTGCGAGGAAAGTGCAGTCACAAGAATTACATTTACGCTGAGTCCATCGTAGCGCGCGATCGCCTGGACGAAAGAATACAACGTGGTCTGACGGAGACTCAGAAACCGGTGGGACAGCTGATGCTCGAGGCGCGACTGGAGACTTACCGCGAAATTCTGAACTGCTGTCTCGAGCCGGCAGCGGAACTCGGGGAGTACTTCGATATAGCCCCCGGTGCCAACTTGATTTCCAGAACCTACAGGGTGTTTGCAAACAGACAGCCGTTCATGCTTATCACCGAAAAATTTCCCGAGACAGCCTTCAAAGACTGATAAACAAGGCAGAACTGTATGTTGTACGAGATGCTGGCTTCGGCGGCGACCGAGTATCCCCGGCGCGAGGCTGTCAAGGCGCTTGGCACGGCGGTAAGCTATGCCGAATTGCGGAGTGCTGTCGAGGGCTTTTCTGTTCAACTTGAGGCGCTGGGGTTCGGGAAAGGTGATCCGGTGATCGTGCTCCTGCCCAACGGGGTTGAATTCGTGATTGCCGTGTTCGCTGTCGCGAAACTGGGTGGTATCGTGGTTCCGGTTAATCTGTCCTTTCAGGTCAAGGAGTTGCGGTTCTATTTGCAGGACAGCGGGGCGCGTGCCGTCGTTACTACAGCGGAGCTGGCCACCCGGCATGGTTCGCTCATCCAGGATGTCAATCCGGGTTGTCATATTATCACCTCGATTCTGAGGTCGGAAAGCGCCCTGCCGGAAGCCGATGCGGCGAGGACACCATTCGACGGCGATGTTCTGTATCAGTACTCTTCGGGTTCTACCGGGACGCCAAAGCGAGTGGTTCGCAACCAGGCCAATCTGGTGCAGGAGGCCCATAACTATACGCACACGGTGAATTTAACCCGGGATGACAGGATACTGGCGGTCGTGCCGATGTTTCATGCCCACGGTTTCGGCAACTGTCTGTTGGCGACGATTCGGGCCGGTGCCACCATGTACACCCTCGAGTCGTTTAACCGCCAGCAGGTGATCGATGCACTGGTGGATAAAGATGTCACCATATTCCCCGGTGTCCCGTTCATGTTCAGCATCCTGGCGGACTCTTCTTCGATAGCCGCGACCAGGCTCCCTGCCCTGCGCCTGGCATTCTCGGCGGGTGCGCCTCTGGCACACGAGACTTTCGAGAGTTTTCTGCACAAGTTTGGAGTACCGGTGCGCCAGCTCTATGGATCCACCGAGACCGGGTCGGCTGCCATCAACATGGGTAGTACAGCCGGGGATATGTGGTCATCGGTGGGTCAGGCGATCCACAATGTCGAGATGAAAATTGTCGATGACGATGGACAGCCGACAGGCGTTGGTGAAACTGGAGAAATTATTATACGCAGCCAGGCCATGACCAGGGGTTATGCCAATCTGGAAGAGGTCAACCGGCAAACCTTCCGTGACGGTTTTTTCTGGTCGGGAGACCTGGGCAGGGTGGACAAGGATGGCAACTTGTTTATTAGCGGACGTAAAACGCTTTTCATCAACGTCGGTGGGAACAAGGTAGACCCCGCTCAGATCGAGTCGCTGATTAACGGGCACCCGGCAGTTGCGGAAAGCGTTGTTCTCGGGGTGGACGGCTGCCACAGCCAGGAGATCATAAAAGCCGTGGTAGTTCGCAAACAGGCGTGTGACGCGGAACAGATCAAAGACTGGTGCCGTGGCAAGGTCGCTGACTTCAAGGTGCCACGAATCATCGAGTTTCGGGATGAAATTCCACGGAGTCCGCTTGGTAAGATTTTGCGCAAGTACCTGCAGGATGAAGAAAGTCACTAGTGTGGGCGGCATGAGTGATTTATTTCACTAAGAGGGGATATCATGGAGATCAGTTTCAGCCCGTTGACGGCGGAGACACTGCCGGCGGTCAAGCAACTCCTGCTCCCCTTTTGGGAACGTAACTGGGATCCGGAATTTTCCGAACGGCTGTTTCGCTGGCGATTCCTGGGCAGGCAGGATGGCGAGTCGATTCTGGCTATGGACGGCGACCGTTGTGTAGCAATGATCGATTCCTGGTGCCGCCAGTACATGATCAATGGCGAGTTGGTGGATGTCCGCGAGCTTGGCGATTGGTACAGCCTGCCTGAATATCGTGGTGTCGGACTGCAGCCGATGTTGATGATGATGAAAAAACCGGAGTCCCTCCTCTCCATTGGCGGCACCTCGGCCACGCAGGCACTGCTGCCGCGTCTGGGCTGGAAACCCCTCCCACAGGTCGTGAATTACAGTTTGCCGCTAACCAGCGGGGTGTTAGCCGAGGGCCTTTTAAATAGTTTAGGGTTGCCCGGCAAGTCCGCCTTAGTCAAGCTGGCGCACAAGCTTTCGTTCCCCGTGCGCAGGGTACACAACCAGGCTGCACCGACCGGGAACGCCTCTGTTGCTGAGTATGCCCCCTTGGATGCCCCACCGGAGGTTAAGCCTCCGCCCGATGCATATGCCTTGGCCTCGCTGATCGGCGCAAAAGAACTCAACTGGCTGTATTCAGCGCCTGAGGAGATGGGAGAGTTCGTCTCGCTGGTGTTTTCAGTTAAAGATGAACCGGTCGGTTTGTCTGTCAGCCGTCTGTTCAAGCTGGAGCATGTTTACCAAGCCACCATTCTGCAGATACAGTCCTCACAGGTCTCGACCGGCATGTACAAGTGGATGGTTGGCGAAACGACCGCTTTTCTCGCTGCCCGGAAAGCTTGCATGATCAGCTGTAAAACCTCCTGCCCAAAAGTGGAGGAGGCCCTGTCCAGCGTGGGTTTCCTGCGACATGCCGTACATCAGACGGTCTGGTGGTCCCGCGAACAGGAGCCGCCGGAAGGCATTATTCTGCTCTCGATGTTTCGTGCCGACGACGGCGTCCTTCCCTACCCGAAGTGAGCCGGCATAACAAGGCCATTCCGGAGTACCCCTGTGTCAGAGTAGTTGTCCCATCCAATTTGTAGAGAAGCAGGGTGACAGGGGGTGGCAGGTTAGCGAGGAATATCGAAAAACACTGAAGGATTTAAAGAACAGGCAGTCGGGAAGATGATGCCGTCGAATGTGATGTCGGTGGCGCAAGTGAGGCGGGTTCCTGGTCAGGCGAAAGCGGTGCCTGCAGAGCCATCCAATCCCGAGAACTGAGACGGGGAAAACAAGTTGGCTGTGGTGATCGAGACTGCAGTCTCGGACGAGAACGAGTTGGCGGAGTATTGCCGCATCAATCCATGCTGAGCAAATTGCGCGCCGGCCAGATTTCCACCTGTTCAGCGGAACGGAAAACCTGGGCTTTAACTGGTCTAACGATTCCACAGCCACCCAGCAGACCGGATTCACAAGTTGTCCCGCATAGCCCAGACCGGGTGATTTCACGCTGACCCACCTTGGTGACCAGGCACGGAATTCCGAATTATTACTGATCCCGGTCAATGTCCGGTTTCTGACGGTCTGCTAGTTTAAAAACATATATTTAGAGGGTGGTTTTGTTTATTTGGTTTGCCAGACAGTTTTGGGCTTGGGAGACCAGCTTTCCTGGCCCGGGATTAGTGAGATGTACTGGCGTTACGTAAATTATTTCTGTCTCTAGAAAGGAGAAACGCTATGAAAGTTCAGGAACTGATGAGCAGCGAAGTCGAATCGGTCACACCCCGTGCATCACTAAGGCACGCGGCGCATAAAATGCGGGAAACCGGATTTGGCGTATTGCCGGTTCTGGATGACGGCCGGCTGCTGGGTATTATTACCGACCGCGATATCAGTTGTAATGCGATTGCCATCGGGCGTGACTTGAACTCGACCGATGTGCAAACGGTAATGACGACTGACGTAGCAACCTGCTTCAGCGACCAGGAAGTGGACGATGCTGCGCGGCAGATGAGTGAATTGCATATTCGCCGTCTGGCTGTGGTGGATCATGACAACTGTGTTACCGGCATTCTTTCCGTGGATGACCTTGCGCGTGTTTCGGGCGAATTGGCCGGCAGCGTTCTGGAAGCTGCCACGCTTGAGCATTAACGCAGGGAAGACACCCTGCCAAGAAGGAGACGTATTATGAAAATCAATGAGCTCATGACTCCGGGGCTGGAGTCGATTTCACCGAAAACGACGGCCAAGGAAGCGGCTCGCAAGATGCATGACCTGCACATTGGCTCGCTGCCGGTCGTGGATGACGGCGAACTGGTCGGTATCATTACGGATCGCGATATTTGCTGCCGTGTGACCGGTATGGGACGTGACGCTGTTATGACCAGCGTGGCTGATGTGATGGGTAAGGAGGTCGTGACCTGCTTTGACGATCAGGATGTTACCGATGCTGTACAGCTCATGGTCGATCATCATATCCGCCGCTTGGCCGTATTGAGGCGTGACAACAGTATGGCCGGTTTCCTGTCGGTGGATGATCTGGCGAGAAATTCACACGAATTGGCCAGCAACGTGTTGCAGGCGACCACGCAGGTGCACTGACAACCTGCAGTCGGCAAATAAACTGTGCAGGACAGGCGCTACCTGCATTCGCAAGGAAGGCCAACGGACGAGCCTCCCGGACGACCAGGCTGACCCGGCTTGGTCGTCCTTTAACCCCAGGTTGTAGTGGCGCCGCCGCGGCGACTCTTTTCTACTGTATATTTTTGGGTTAGTTCAATTACTTGATTCAGATCAACTAAACTAATAAAGCCTCAACCCCGCCTATTGACTGTGTCGTGGATTGGAGGATTATTAGCATATAAGAAGTTTCTTATTTACTTGATTGGTTAGAGTCCCAACAAACGGCTGAATCTGACAGCCCGACACATAAAGGGAGAGAAAACGATGAAAGTTTTCATAGGTGCGATTCTAGGTGTTGTGCTGGTCGCGATTATCGCCATCACGCAGGCGCAAAATCTGATGTTTACAATTACTCCGAGCCCCTTTGGGGTCGAGGAAACCGCAGCGCGCATTCAGGCGAATATACAGCGCCTTTCCGGTCGCGGCTGGAAGCTGTCAGGACTCAGGGATCCAAGCAAGGCCGTGTCAGCATCCGGTGGCAATGTTCTGCCGGTTCTGCTGGTCGAAGCCTGCAGTACCAAGTATTCAGGACCCCTGCTGAGGGCGGATAGTACGCGCATTTTTTCTATACTGATGCCCTGCACCATAACGGTATTCAAGAACGAAGATGGCAAGACCTACGTCGGTACCATGAATGCCGGTCTGATGGGTAAATTGTTTGGTGTTTCCGAGGTCATGGACAAAGTCGCAGCGGATCAGAAGGAGTTTCTGACCTTTGATCCAAATACGCCTCCGCCTCCGTTGATCAAGAAACGTCCGGGTGGTGGTGGCGGTGCCGGTGGTATCGATACCGGTGGATGCTGATCCAGGCGCTGCTCGCGAGCCATTTTCAGCACACCGCTATATTTCGGGAGAATAACTTATGAATAAACCTGTGAAGAAAATCTGTGCGGCGATTTTTCTCATCGGTTGCTTCCTGGCTTTTGGTGTCAATGCCAAAGTAGAGGGCGCCGAGCCCGCTGCGGCGGCGGGGACAATACCCGCCGAAGCGGCACCGGTACCCACCGAAGTGGCACCCGCACCTGCCGTTGCGGCGGAACAGGAAGCGAACAAAACCGCCGGCAGTTCAACCGCCGACCATACAAAGTTCGATGAGCTGAAACAGGACTTCAAGACCGGTCCCGAAGTCACCGAGGCCTGTCTGAAGTGTCATACCGAGGCGGCCAGGCAGGTCCATGCCACCAAGCACTGGACCTGGGAGTTCCTCAACCCGGTGACCAAGCAGCAGCTGGGCAAGAAGCATGTCATCAACAACTTCTGTACCTCGGTAACGTCCAACCAGACCTTCTGCAGTGCCTGCCACGTCGGCTATGGCTGGAGTGACGATAACTTCGACTTTACTGCCGAGAACAAGGTGGACTGCCTGGCCTGTCACGACACGACCGGCAAGTACAAGAAGATCCCGGGACTGTCGGGACATCCCAATTACAAAGTAATGGAGTGGCCGCCGCATTCGGGCAAATTCCGGGAGCCTACCGATCTGCAGAAGATCGCGCAGAACGTGGGTAAAACCAGCCGCCAGACCTGCGGTGCCTGTCACTTCTACGGTGGTGGCGGCAATGCCGTCAAACATGGTGACCTGGACAGCTCGCTGACCAATGCCAGGCGTTACCTTGATGTGCACATGGATGCCGATGGCCTGAACTTCAGCTGCGGCAAGTGCCATTTGAGTGATTCACACGAGGTCAGCGGCAGCCGTTATGCGCCCACTGCGGTAGATAACAAGGGTGCGCTGATCCGGGGTAGTCGTGTAGGCAGGAATCCCACTACCTGTGTGGCCTGTCACGGCAATGCACCGCATCCCCCGGGCACGGCGGCCTTCGAAAAGCTCAATTTCCATACCGACAAGGTTGCCTGCCAGACCTGCCATATCCCGGCATATGCGCGCGGATCACTGGCTACCAAGATGACCTGGGACTGGTCGACCGCCGGCCGGATGGGTGAGAAGGGCGAGCGCCTGCAGATCAAAGGCAGCGAGGGCCGGGTTATATACGATAGCAAGAAAGGTGATTTCACTTATGAACGCTACGTGATTCCGGAATATGTCTGGTTCAACGGTGACGTAAAGTTCACCCTGTTCGGCGACAAGGTGGACGGCAGCGAAGTCGTGCGCATCAACGAGTTCCTGGGCAGTGCGGACGACCCTGGCTCGCGTATCTGGCCGGTCAAGACCTTCCGTGGCAAGCAACCCTATGATGTAGGCAACCAGACGCTGGCGGTATTCCATACTGCAGGCAACGACGACTCTGCTTTCTGGGCCAACTACAACTGGGACAAGGCAATGGAATGGGGCATGAATGCCGCCGGTGCTAAATACAGTGGTGAGATGGCCTTCGTTGAAACGGAAATGAGCTGGCCCATAACGCACATGGTTGCGCCCAAGGAAGATGCGCTGCAGTGCGCACAGTGTCACAAGGAAAACGGCCGGCTACAGGCGGTGAGCGGAGTTTACATGCCGGGCCGTAATAACACCCCGATGCTTGACAGGGTTGGTTTCACGCTGGCCCTGCTTTCGCTGATCGGTGTCCTTATCCATGGCGGCATCCGCTTCCTTATGAGCAAGAGGGGTTAAGGCAATGGCAGAAAGAATCTATATCTTCAAACGCTTTGAGCGGTTCTGGCACTGGTCCCAGGCGGCACTGATTATAACCATGCTGGTGACCGGTTTTGAGGTCCACGGGTCCTACACCCTGTTCGGTTTCAAGACAGCGGTGGCCTGGCACACCACTGCTGCCTGGACCCTGGTCGGCCTGTGGGTGTTCGCGGTTTTCTGGCACTTGACGACCGGTGAATGGAAGCAATACATTCCCACCACCGAGAAGGTCGCAGCCATGATGCGTTACTACCTGACCGGGATCTTTACCAATGCGCCGCATCCATTCAAACAGACCCGGCTATCGAAGCACAACCCGCTGCAACGGCTTGCCTACCTGTTCGTGCTGGTCATCATCAATCCGCTGATCTGGACGACCGGCTGGTTCTACCTGTTCTACAATTCATGGAGGGACTGGGGCGTAGAATGGCTGAACATCGAATACGTTGCTTTCTTCCATGTGGTTGCCGCGTTCATGATGTTGATCTTCTTCATCGTTCATGTCTACCTGGCCACGGCAGGACATACGCCGACTGCGCATATCAAGGCCATGATCAGTGGCTGGGAAGAGATTGAAGATTGAGGGAATGCACCGGCATGAGGTGAGTCAGGCGGCTTTTCCTCTAACACAATCGAGCCCGGGTATAGCCCGGGCTCTTTCATTCCTGATATTCTGTATGCTGAGCGTACTACCGGGGAGCAACGTCTTTGCCCTGTCACCCGAGGATGCGGATGCCATACCGCACGTCGGTAAAAAGGCGCGGGAAAACTTCGTTCTCTACCAGTATGCTGGTGATAACAGGGCGTTCGCGATAGCACCCGGGGGTGCCTGGGCCTGGCAGGCCGATGAAGCCACTGAAGAGGCGGCGGTGAACAGTGCACTGCAGGGCTGCGAATCCAATACACGGCAAAAGTGTGTTCTCTATGCCTTGAACAATCGTATTGTTTTCGATACGGTTGAATGGCCGACACTGTGGGGGCCTTTTGCAGACACGCTGTCTGCAGCCAGTGCGCCAGTGGGTAATGAGATTGGCGAGCGTTTCCACGACCTTGTCTGGTTTGACGAGGCACGCAAGCCGGTGACGCTTTCCCGCTTGCGGGGCAAGGTCGTATTCCTTCATTTCTGGGGATCCTGGTGCCCACCCTGTCTGCGTGAATTTCCGTCACTTGAATTGCTGCGTGCAGAGATTGACAAAAAGCTCTCTGCAGATGTGGAGATGGTATTGCTGCAGATGCGGGAACCATTCGGCCAGTCGCGTAACTGGGTTGAGGAATACGGATTCACGAGTCTTCCGCTTTACGACTCGGGTGTGGCGGACAGTGATACCTCCACCCTGTCCCTGTCAAACGGAGATGTTATTAACGACCGGGACATTGCCAGGGTTTTTCCAAGCACCTATGTGCTGGACAGGAACGGCGTGGTGATTTTTTCACACCATGGGCCGGTTGCGAACTGGCTTGAGTATCTTCCCTTCTTCGAACATGCCGTGGCAGGGAGCGTCACGCAGCCAAGACTTTCAGCACCGACTACTGATAATGCGCAGCCCTGATATCGGAATCAGTCGTGCGTAGCAGCATCGTCATAAAACGTCTGAGAAGGTTTCTGGGTAATGCCGCAGGTTTTGGCAGAAGCGCGGAACATAATACGAGTAGTCATGTGGGAAAAGTCACGGTTGACGAGGCCACCGAACAGGTTGTCGATGGTATCGATCCCAGGTTGCGCCTGGTGCCGGGCTATAAACGGAAACTTAAGGGCGAAGTCGCTGCGGCACTGGCGCATATCGGTGACCTGGTCGACCAGGTGCCTGGTCCCATCGATGTCAGTCGCATGACTTTCGTCAGGGACCCCCGTGTAAGCGCATTATTCGCCACGCCTGACGAATTGCAGGCGACCTTCAGTTGCAGCCCCGAACTAAGGGCCTTTTTTGCCGAAGTGAAAAACAGCGAAGAAGATGAATGTTACGCTCTGCTGTGCGCCAATAGGGAAGAGAAAAGCGTTCTGGGCACCGAACTGGCCGGTGATACGGTGCGCCGTGAGGTCTTTCAAACGGCCATAAATTTCCACGACCATAAGATTCTGTCGCCCGCTGCCAATGACAGAGACGTCCGCGACGGGATCAAGCATTGTATCTTCGATGGCCTTGTAACCCATGCATTGCGGCATATCTACGATATCAAAACCCGGCGGAAGGATCTGGAGGACCAGCGCCGTATTCTCCATGCACGGCTCAGGGCAAGGCAGGCGCAGGGTAACGGGTTAAGCCAGCTGTTGGCGGAGGCTCATGGGGGAGACGATCAGTCAGAGGACATTAAAACAAAGATTGCAGAGGCTGAGCGGACGCTTGAGCGGATGCCGGGCAGTCAGGGTGTACTGTCTTTCTACCTTGAAGAGGTCAGGAATATTTTCGCCAGGCCCGAGGAATTTATCCGACTCAACGTGGCCTGCTTCCGGCTCACCGATATGGGTATCAAGGTGAATGGCGATACACCGCAACCGGCGAACACTGTGTGTTTTTCTGAACTGGAAATTACCAATGTCATGAAGCGCGTGGTCACCGTTGTGCGCTATGCGCGCGACGATATGAATTGTCCGGATAAAAGCTTCTAAAACTCACCGATCCTGCCTTACGGGGTTACCGGCATGCCCATCAATGGCCAGGCGATGCCGACTGCGAAGGAAAGTGATTCTAGTTGATGTAGATCAGTTTTCTGACAGCGTCTTTAGAGTAGATTGAGTTGTAATTGCAGTGTCTGATTTCAGATGGTGCAACGTCCTCCTAATTTGGCGGCCTTCGGGCCGCCGTTTTTGTCTGGCTAACTCCGAGCGTCGACCGGGACTCAACGGCAACAAGAAACCAGGTCAACGATAGTGTGGGCTGGGGTATCGCAGCCACCGGATCTTTCGGCTGTGATGGTCCGCTGCCAGGCTGGGAGTGTTTCTATTCCACCGCCAATCTGATTAGCGATAATGTGGCTCTTGGAAATTCGCCTGACCTGTACCATGATGCAGGCAGCACCGGAAACACCTGGCTTAACAATACCCGTGTAACAAAAATCGGCATTGATATTCCCGATTGTCAATCGACAGGAGTGGAGATATGAAAGTAGTTGCACCGAACATGAGCGTTGCTGTGTCGCTGCTTGTAAAGGGTTGGTGGCGTGCCATGGGAGTCTTAGGTTTCGCATTGGCTCTAGTGAACTGCAGCGCAATCTCCCCAGGGCATGAGGATTCTCTATTGCCCTGCGGCATCGCTGCTGAACCCACTGTGGCCAGCAAAGAGATGGCAACATTAGACATGTCCGATTCGCGCTCTGGAATCGTCCGCACAATTGATGGGAAACCATTTTGTCCACAGAAGCCTTGTAATACTCGTAAAATCATCCTGCCTCCAGGGGAGCATGAGGTAATACTCAGCTACGTAAAAGCCTACTCGGTACTTGGTCCTGGCGGCAGGGATGCTGTGGCTCTGACCTTCGTCGCTAAACCGGGCGAGACCTACCGAGCTATCGTCAAGACGACTGGCATGATTGGATGGCATTACAACTGCAGAATAGAGGAAGAGTCGACAGGGAAAACAGTTGATGAGATAGAGGACTGTGACCGTGACGTGATCCGAAGACCCGCAATACAGGCAGTCTTCGACGCCTATGGAGGAAGGCAAGAATACATCGATGCCGAGTGTTATCGCTAGTTGATTACATAAATAACCTAAAACACCATAATATTTTGCCTTGATAGGAAGTAATGAACGGCAACTCTTGGGCGAACTTATACCTGCAGACCGATTCTATATAAGATTTCTCTAAAAGACGGGTAACTAGGCAGGCTGTGTGAAAACTCAAAATAAGCAAGAATACAGGGGTGCTAAAACCATTCAAAAACGGAGATCGTTCAATATGCGGCCTTCTGTGAAGCCAACTTTTTAAGCTACTATATTATTCGAGAGTTTTCGCACAACCTGGAGCCAAGCCGGTCATTCGCCGGGAAGAGACATTGCCTTGTATTCAGCTGGGCGCAAGGACGGGACTCCGTGACATGGTGCTCGGCGCTGAAACCCGGGAAATAGTTTCTGAGTTGTGTTATTTTTTTGCTGGCCAGACTCCTACCGCAAAACGGAAAAGCGGATACCCGGGCTAACAAGGATAGGGCAATTGCAGAATGAAATCTGATCAGATCGAGGAAACACAGGCCAGCGACGCATTGCGCAAGCGCTGGGGACGCATACTGGAAAACTCGTTTGACGAGATCTACCTGTTTGCGGCCGATAACCTGCATTTCCTCCATGTCTCGCGGGGCGCCTTGCAGAACCTCGGCTACACGATGAGGGAAATGCGACAGCTGACCGCTATCGACATTAAGCCCGAAATCAATGCAACGGAGTTTGCCGCGCTGCTAGAGCCATTACGGGACGGACGGCAGGAACGGGTTGTTTTCGAAACATTTCACCAGCGCAAGGACGGCAGCCGCTATCCGGTCGAGGTACGGCTCCAGTTCGCCGCGGAAGAATCCCCACCTGTGTTCATCGCCATCATCCTGGATATTACCGAACGCCAGCAGGCGGAGCAGACCGTGCTGGAAAGCGAGCAGCGTTACCAGGCGCTGGCCCGCATCGCGCCGGTGGGCATCTTCCGCACCGATGTTGGTGGCAACTGTATCTATGTCAATGAGCGGTGGTGCCAGATAGCAGGCATGCACCCCGAACAGGCGCTGGGTGAAGGCTGGTCTGCGGCGCTGCATCCGGAGGACCGTGAGCGTGTATTTAATGAGTGGCACCAGGCGGCAAAGATGCAGGTTCCATTTTACACGGAATGCCGGTTTCAGCGTCCCGACGGTACCGTTAGCTGGTTGCTGTCGCGGGCCACGGCCGAACAGGACATAAAGGGTGACGTGATCGGCTACGTGGGAACCATCACCGATATCAGCAAGCAAAAAAAAATAGAAGATGAACTTCGTATCCACCGCGACCACCTCGAAGAACTGGTTTCGAAACGTACCCATGCAATGGAAGCCGCCAACCGGGAATTGGAGGCGTTCGCCTACTCGGTGTCCCATGACCTGCGAGCACCTCTACGTGCTATCGACGGTTTTTCCCATGCGCTGGAGGAAGATTGTGCGGACGCTGTCGGTGACCTGGGGAGGGACTACCTGCGCCGGGTGCGCGCCGCCAGTCAACGCATGGGGTGCCTGATCGATGAAATTCTGCAACTGGCGCGGATGACCAAGAGCGATATGCAATGGTCCGACGTGGATATGAGCAAGCTTGCGAATGAGGCTGTCGACAGGTTGCGGGAAGCGGAGACCGGGCGCCGGGTGGATGTGCAGGTGGCGCCGGACATGCTGGTTACGGGCGACAAGACGCTGCTCGGTGTGGTACTGGATAATCTGATCGGAAACGCCTGGAAATATACCGGCGAGAAAGACCACGCTTGTATCGAAATAGGTGTATTGGAGCAGGACGAGGAGCTGGTTTATTTCGTAAAAGACAACGGTGCAGGCTTCGATATGAGTTACGCTGGTAAGCTGTTCGGTATTTTCCAGCGCATGCACAAGGCCGATGAATTCGAGGGCACCGGTATCGGACTGGCGACAGTGCAACGAATCGTTCTCCGTCACAACGGCCGCGTCTGGGCCGAGGCGGAAGCGGGCAAGGGTGCTACCTTCTTTTTTACCCTTGGCGGGCAGAATCGCTCTTGACCCTCTAGCATAAAGCGGCAGCGCTAAACACAGACGTCCGCCAGCGCAGGCAGGCGCATTTCCTCTTTATCCGTGTCGGTGAAGTGTAATGTCATAAGTAACACCTGTTTTCCAGAATAAGACACAATGTAAATAATAGTTTGTAAATAACGAACATATTTTCCTTTCCCGGTCCGGAAAAGTTTGCCCGCACGACAGGGTAAAATCTATTTATTATCAGTATTAACAATAATATATGTCGGCCCTCAGTTAGCTGAGCCAGACCTGGCACACATTCTGTTATGTCCTGCGTAAATACGATATTTACGCAACCAGGAAAGGTCGGAGGGTCCAATGAGATTACAAGTACTTGTGTGCCAATTTATTCTGTTAGCGCTTGCGGGCGTTTTTTACTCAAATGTAGCGCAAGCGTCTGAGAGCTGGCAGATGAAACAATTGTTCCATCCCAGCCCTGCAAGCCTGGCTAGCGAGAAAAGAGGTAAAGTTATTATTTATTCCGGATTGACGGATAAAGTTGTCGAGAAAGCACTTAGTGAAAACTTCGGCCGTATCCAATCCATGATGTTTACCAGAACTATCAGGACCGATGATACGGGTAACCCGTTGCGGGATCCGAAAACCGGTGACGTTTTAATAGAAGAGGATGGATGTGATTGAATTCTGTTAAGTATTTACTATTCCTGAACTGCATGTAAAGGAGATCTTCATCAGTCAGAAATGAGAACCCGTTCATATTTCGGTGTGTCGGCCGGAGTATTGTTCACAGGCCGGTAAAGCCCGTGTCGGTGCTACCGATAAATCCTGGTGAGTCCGACGGATATTCTCAATGGCTTCATTCAAGACAGGCGCATCCTCCCGGGTAAACTATCGTTTCGTGGTTTTCCTGGTCACGATCCTCGCGCTGTATGCAAGTTATAGCCCGCCTTTCCAGAAGGCAGAAGGCTTGTTGCCCGACCTGGCCGGCCG
>Ga0316187_10000226_pt1 | contig 41065 bp, 28 predicted proteins | sample CroRivburrow1_MG_FD_204927 | JGI IMG/M metagenome (GOLD analysis project Ga0316187, IMG submission 204927) | Coastal sediment microbial communities from Maine, United States - Cross River worm burrow 1 | ecosystem: Environmental > Aquatic > Marine > Coastal > Sediment | place: USA: Maine... | reverse complement strand
TTCGAGCGCTCGTCCAGTTCGGATTCCCCTGTTACGGTCAAGTAGAGATAGGGCCTCAGCGCTTCGTTCCCATCGCCACCATGCATGTCGACCACGTAGTCGGCCAACTCGATGACCTGCTTGTACAGAACGTCGGCGATCCTGTCACTGACTGTGCCATTCGGATCTCCCGGGTAGACCCGATTGAGGTTCTTGCCATCGACAGGGCTGTAGTAGATCGTCCGACCGAGAAACGAAGGCAGGTTGGCGACATGGACCAGGATCAGGGTTCCGGAAAGCTCACCGGCATCCAGGTCGCGACGAACCCGCTGTAGTGCCAGGATCGGGGGGTACTCGTAGCCGTGGGTTCCGGCGATGAGCGCCAGCACCGGCCCCGCTGATGTGCCATGGGCGACGGTGATCGGGATGCGTGTTCCCTCATCGCTTCCAGCCGGCACTTCGAGGTAACCGGACACCGTCTCTCCCGGTGGCGCCACGATCGACCCAACTGTGAGCTCTTCTGGCTCTCCTGCCATTGCCAGGCCAGTCAGCATGCCGCTGATCAGGGGCAGGATAGCGATCCATCGAGTCCTGGAAAGTCGCCGAGCTGTGCTCATCTCTCCTCCTTGTCGCGGTTGTCCGACGACGATACCGCATCGTTTACGGCGCTTCGTCCAGGAGGCGAAGCCCGGGAGGGGGCAAGCCCCTCCCCTACGCTTCATTTCATCGCCATGGAGCGGATCGACGGGTTGACCGCGGGGGGACACAATACTCATTTCGCTGGCCCGAAATGAGTATTGTGTCCCCCGTTTGTGGAATTGGAATAGAATGGCTGCCCTGGGCCGGTTGGACCTGTTGTTCGCACGGCTCGAATCTCACTAACCATTGAAGGGAGAATCACCGTATGAAGAAGCTTGCGTTCTGGGCTCTCGCCCTGACAGTAGTCCTCGTCGCTTTTCCGGCCATGGCTCAGGAAGACCAGATGACCGAGGAAGAGATCATCGAGTTGATCCGCAGCAACATCCAGAAGGACAAGGTTGCCATCATCGGCGCTGCGATGGATTTCAGCGCCGAGGAGGCCGGCAAGTTCTGGCCGATCTACAAAGGGTACGAGACCGAGCTCACCAAGGTCAGTGACCAGCGGGTTGCCCTGATCAAGGATTTCGCGGCCAATTTCGAGACGATGACCGATGCCAAGGCCAAAGAGCTCGGTGAGACGGCGATGGGCATCGAGAAGCAGCGCATGGCGCTCAAGCACGACTGCTTCGAGAAGCTCGCCTCGGGGATCTCGCCGGTCGTCGCGACACGATTCCTCCAGGTCGAGAACCAGCTCAATATGCTCCTCGACCTGCAGCTCGCACAGCAGCTTCCGCTGATCGAAAAGCCGTAAAGCGCACGCTGCCGAACACCTCAGGGGCACCCGGGCTTCGAGCCAGGGTGCCCTTTTCTCTTGACCCTTGCAAGATGGGGAGGGGGCATCAGGGGCTACCGTCGTCTATTTGCACCCGGACCCAGGCGTCAGGCGGCACTAGCTCCTGCTGTTGAAGCCACGCCACCAGCTCGCCCGTGACCTGGTCATGAAACTCGGGGCGATTGATGATGACGTGGCCGGCCTCGATCCAGCGAATCGTCTTCGGTTCTCGAGCGGCCTCGTGCAGCAGGCGGACATTGGCCACCGGAAATCCAAGATCCTCGGTGCCGTTGAGAAAGAAGATCGGGCGCGGCGAAACCTCGCCGATGTAGCGCAGTGGCTCGACTGGCGCCGTGATTACCTTGCCCAGCCACGCTGCCGGAATCGTCATCCATGCGGGGCGGTCGAGATTGGTTCGGATGAGCGACTGGATGTCTCCACCTCCGAAGAGGACCACCAGGGCATCGATCCGGGGGTCGGTAGCGGCGACTGCCGGGGAGAGGATGGCGCCGACACTGCCGCCCGCTAGGATGATCCGATCTGGATCGACATCGGATCTCGAGAGCAGGTAGTCCACGGCCAGCTGGGCTGCTGGGACCGTATTGATCACGGCTCGGCGCATGCTGGGGAGGGACGAAAGGAACTCCAGGGTGCTCAGTCCCGACCTCTTGCCCTCATAGGGGTAGTCGAGGGCGAAGAGGATCACACCGCGGGTGTCGGCGAGATAGTCGATCGTCCGCCGGCCGGTGCGCACTCCACCCAGAATCAGCAGGGCCGGATACGTCTCGTGTGAGCCGACTGGAACTTTGAGGTGCCCGACCACCGCGAGGCCACGATCGTCGCGCAGTCGTACCTCGGCGATCTCGTGATCTCCGACGGTCGCCAGGTGCGTCTCTTCCACATGCTCGAGGGTGCCGCGCAGACGATCGAAGTGGTTCCTGAAGTCCCTCCGGCAGTAGGCTTCACCGGCCCAAAAGAGAGCGACCGACAGCCCGAGGGCGGTGCTCAGTAGGGCGAGTGCCCAGTGTCGCTTGGCTAGTTTCCTGCTGGGAGTCGGGTCGGTCCCCACGGCATTCTCCGGCTCTTGGCAGGATAGCCATCCTGACGCTCCGAGGCCAGGGCTCCTGGACTCCCGTCTTCGAGGGAGCAGGGATCAATCAGGGCAAGACCTACAGTTCCGAAGAGCTATCGATCGTCAGAGACGGTTTCGAGTTCGGGACTGTCAGCGTCTGGAGCAGCAGCTCGCCACGGAACTGTCACTCGGGGGAGGTCTGAGCTGCGATCTCTGCCTGGATGTCAGCTTCTACCGCTCGACCGGCTTTCTCGAGGAAGCTCTCGAGGTTTTCGAGCCATCCCGTGCGCCGCTCTTCCAGGATGTCATCGCCATAGAGAATCAGCACCGTCTCGCCCCGAACTACCATGGGTATCGCGACCGCTTCCCCCTTCGCAGGTCCTCCCAGGGCGCTGATGAGCACCCGATCGCCTTCTTCTCCTGGTAGCTCTTCCGTGACAGTCTGGCCAACGGTCATGCATCGGCTGAGCAGGCTGGGAACGTGTCGCTCGAGGACGATATCGAGCAGTGGAGGCCCACCGGGAGATTGAATGAGCGACCTACCAGTCTGGGCGATCGGATGAAAACCGCTGTGACCGGCCGAGAACACGACAGATCTTCCGAACGTCTCACTCGCCTGCTCGAGAAGCCGCTGGATCAACTCGCCTTTGGCCTGGGGTCCGCGTACCTCGCCGACGAAGTCATTCAGAGAGCTGGTCTCGCCGGGTTCTTGAACATCGGGTTCAACTAGTGGCGTTGAATCGTCGTTTCCAGGCTCGGGCGATGACGGGGTTGGCGGCTCGAAAGAGACGTCTGAGCCCACCGGGTCGACTTCATCTGCGTGTGGAGTGATTCCCGACATCAAGGTAGCCGGTGACAGTCCGAGCGAAGTCTTGAGCTCCCCGGTCTCCAGCTCGATCTCGCCATGGTTCTCGATAGAGACGGTGCTGAACTCGAAGTCTCCGGTGGACCAGTGACTGAAGGCCGAGACAGCTTTGACCGCCTGGGCGAGGATCACCTTCTCGAGATCCTCCTGGGACAGCGCTCCCATCTCGATCAGGATGCTGCCCAGGCGTCGCTCCTTGTTGGCCTGGGCCTGCGTTCCGAGGGCATCGACCAATTCGATCTCAGTGATCAGCCCCCGCGCCAGGAGCATGCTACCGAGGTTCTCGCGAAGCCCGGAGGATGCGGCGTAGACGATCTTGCCATGGCGAAAGACGACCAACCCTCGATCGGCTCCACGGCTCAGGCTCAGGGTGCCGCTCTTGCCCAATGTGCCGATGACGTCGATGATCTCGATCGGGTCGAACTCGGAAAGCGTGCCTGTAAGACTCATGCTGATCTCCTCCACGCGAGCCCGAACCGAAGGCGTCGGCCCGTAGTCCCGTCCGACAGGCCATGGTAGTCGAGACGAACGCTTCAATGCAGTGAAGGAGTCCACCTGCACAGACCCCTGTTGGCGACGGCAGTAGTTCACCGCCTGACCGGGAACCGGGGCGAGGACAGGCCCGCCGAAGCACAACTAGCTTTCGGAAGTCGGCTTGGGTACGCTCTCCGAAGTGCTCTCGGCCGGGGCCGGAGGTGGGCTGCGGTGCTCGGGCAGCACCAGGAACGGTTCCGGCGGGTCGTTGATGTAGTGCGGCGACATGATCTGGACGCCATACTGGTTGAACAGATCCTGGATGTTCTGGTGTAGGTCCGACAGAACTAGAGGTCGAATCGAGGGATCCTCGATGACAGCGACCAACCGATACTCGGGGTACCAGTCTGACAGTCCCGTCTGCAGCACGAAGGGTGGTGGCTCTTTGCGCAGTCCTGCTGTCTTTTCAGCAGCCCCCTCTAGCAGAGCATGGACCTGGCGCCAGGGAGTGTCGTAGCCGATGGTGACAGTCGTGTCGACCCTGACTCCTTCTTTGGCGAATCGGGTGTAGTTGACCGTCTCCTTGGCGATGATCACTGCATTCGGCACGGTGACCTCTTCGCCGGCACGGGTTCTGACCTTCGTCGAGAGCATGCCCATTTGCAGGACCTCGCCCTCGACGCTGCCCACGAGTACCCAGTCTCCGACTCGGAGGGCCCGAGAGTACATGAGCATCAACCCGCTCATTGCCTGATTGACGACGCCGGTCGAGCCCAGGGAGATCATCAGTCCCAGGAAGACGCTCAGGCCCTTGAATGCGTTAGTGCTGCTGCCTGGTAGATAAGGGAAGGCCACCACAACCGCCAGGAGCCACAGGGCAACGATGACCAGTCTGCGAGTTGGCTGCGCAGTCTCGGCGTGCAGCCCAGGTAGGTGTAGCCGCTCCTCCTGCACCGCGGTGAAGACCGCCGACACCACACGCGAGGTTGCCCGAGTCAGGAAGTAGATCAACACGACAATGAACAGGCCCGGGATCGCTCGGATGATGCCGGTGCCGACCCAGGCGATGATGCCTAGCAGGTAGTCGCCGAGCGCCTCGCCCCAGGGGCGGGTATAGGGGAAGCGCTTGAGCACCGCCGCCAGCCAGAGGTAGCTGCTGGCGAGGATCAGCAAGACGCTGATAATCTGTACGAACTGCCGGGCGTACTTGACGATCTTGACCTTCTGCTTGCTGTCGGTAGCGATTTCGCCGGCAACGGAACCTCGTAGTTTCTGGCCAGTCAGCTTCATCAACCGGCGCTCGAACATCCGCCGTAAACGAAGCAGTAGCCAGATCCACAGCGCATAGATCAGGGTGATGACGAGGGCGTTGCCGGCGCTTTTGAGAAGCTGCCCTGGTTGGTGGAGGGCCAGGTCTTCGGAGATCGCCTTTTCGAGGTTGGTGATGGCCTCTTCGGCGCGGCTCTCCAATGTCTCGCCAACCACCAGATTCAGATCGGCGGTGGAGATCGCGAACATGACCTGCTCGGCAATGCGGATCAGGACTCCCTGCTCGATGTAGACTGCGTCAATCGGTTCTGTGCGGTGGGTCTCCAGTTGCTTTTCGATTCGCTCGGCGGTGTCAGCGGCTCTGTCGGCGGGTAGATCACCCAGGATCTGGGCTCGAAAGCGGGTGATCTTTCGATTCATGTACTTCAGATCGACATGGAGGTCGGATGAGACCGTACGAAGTAGTTCGTCCGGAATTCGAAGTTGCCGAAGGCTGTGCGCCGAGACATCTTTCTTATGCCTGATGTCGGCCACTATAGAGGCTGTGTCGGTGCCCGAGGGAGATGGTGACTTGGTCTCAACGGTCTCTGTCGCAGGCTGTTGCGGATCGGGCTCGGTCTCCTGAGCGGACAGCCAACTGGCCGGAACGGCCACCAGGAGAGCCGTCAGAAACCCACGGACGAAGAGCCCTTGCCCGAAGAAGGTGCGGAAGGAGAGCGATCGAGAGCTGAATGAAGACACGGCGACCTCCGAGTGGTTCAGCACTGGGGTTTTGGCACGGCGGCCCTATGTTATCGCCAGAAGCCGGGCGCGGTATCCTTGCCAACCATGGATCCGCGATCATTGAGGTACTTGTCTGGAACACTGTTGGCTCTTCTTACTCCTACCCATGGACTGGATGCCCAGGAATCGAGCCCCGGTTTCGTCCAGCACCAGTCCGACTCCTACACCCGCTATGAGCTTCTCGAGCCGCTGTCCGAGAGTTTTCGGATCCTCTACGACGTGTCGGCGACGGCATCGGGTGCCCGTCTCTATTTCAATCCGATCCGCAAGGGCAGCGAGCCTACAGTGCATGCTGTTACCGACCTGGCCTCGGGCAAGTCCCTGGAATGGAAGCTGGTGAGCGCCGAGGTGGCAGAGGCCGCCGGTCTCATGGGATCGACCCACGATGGGCAGTTCATCCAGGTGTCGCTGGCACGTCCAGTTCCGGAGGGTGGGGAAGGCCGGATTCGAATCGACAAGACCTACAAGGATCCGGCCAGCTACTTCAAGCAGGCCCAGGACATCGTCTTCGAGCGCAGTTTGGGAGTGCAGCGAAACGCGATTGTGCTGCCTCCTGGCTTCGAGGTGGTGGGCTGCAACTACCCGTCCCAGGTCGCAACCGAGGAGGATGGCCGAATCCGTGTTTCGTTCATGGGCAGAGGTGCCAGCGTGCCGCTCAGGTTGGTGGCGCGTCCTCTCTCCGCAGGGTTGAAGACGCCGAGGAAAGAGACAGGAGGTGGCGGGCCGGGACAGGTTGAGGTCCGGCAAGCCGAATCCCGTCCCGTTCCGGCCAGTGCCCGGACCGAGTTCGAGGTGACAGAGCGAGCCTTCGAAGACCGGGAGATCGTGTATTTCCTGCTGCAGCCTGAAACCCACTCCTTCAGGCTCTACCACGATTACACGGAGAAGCGGCCCGGGGTCGATCGGTACCTGAATGTCGTGCGTCCCGGAAGCCGAGCCAAGGAGCCGTCGGCGGCGAATCTCGATACGGGTGAAGAGCTTGTAGTAGAGACTCTCCGAGGACAAGAGATCACCGACAAGGGACTCGATATCGGGGAGCCGATCACTGCCGAGACGGAGGTTGTCGCAATCTGGTTCGATCCGGTGGGCGAAAGGGAGTCGAAGCGACTGCGGATCGAGGAGACCTACACAGACGCTGGTCGATATGGTCTGGACGGGGACGACCTGATCTGGGATCGGAGCTTCGGGAGGTCCCGCAACACAGTCGTCCTTCCAGCCGGCTGGTCCCTCACCGACAGCTCCGTGCCCGCGGTGGTGGACGAGACCGAGGCCGGAGAGATCCGACTCCATTTCCAGAACGACCGGCCCGGAGTCATCGAAGTCGTGATTCGGGCCCGCAGAAGGTGAGCCCCGCCCGTCCTTGGGTTGAGGCGCTCGGCGAAGTCGCCGAGCGATCTTTGAGGGCTTGGGGGTTGAAGCGTCCGTCGCTTGCTCCGGCCGATCCTTGGGGTCCTGTGGTCCTCCGACCTCAGCAGATGACCACTATCTTGTGAGGTCAGCCCGGGGGGCAGGATCCCAGGGGGCTATCCTCCCTTCCGCTGCAAGAACCCCCTGGAATCCTGCCCCCCGGCCTGACCTCTGGGACGTACCCGGAGAGCTCCCTTTTTGCTGCTGCAAGAACCCACAGCTCGTCCGCCTGCGAACCTCCCGGACGGGCCTCCTGTTGACATCTTCCTCGAGTGGGGATGATCTCTTGCCCAGGACCCCAGGACCCCAGGACCCCAGGACCCCAGGACCCCAGGACCCCAGGACCCCAGGACCCCAGGACCCCAGGACCCCAGGACCCCAGGACCCCAGGACCCCAAGACCCCAGGACCCCAAGACCCCAAGACCCCAAGCCCTCAAAGATCAGCCGGTGCAAAGCACCGGAGGCCTCGACCCCATTGCCCAGGGTGGGAGGGCGGGGGTCTTTGATGTAGTATGCGGCCCAGCTTTTCCATTCAACCGTTTCGGAGGTTTGTCATGGCCAAGTACATGATCAAGGTGTCGTACAGCGTCGAAGGAGCCCAGGGTCTCATCGAGGAGGGCGGCTCGAGTCGCAAAGCAATGGTGGCGAAAATGCTCGAAGGGATGGGTGGGAGCCTCGAGTCCTTCTATTTCTCCTTCGGCGAGGACGACGCCTATGTCATCGTCGACGTTCCCGACAGCGTCACGGCGGTGGCTCTCAGCCTGGCGGTCAATTCAGCCGGTGGAGCCGGTCTGGCGACAATACCCCTGATCACTGCCGAGGAGATGGACGAAGCCTGCAGGAAGACCGTCTCCTACCGCCCGCCGGGAGAGTAGCCGGAAGGAAGGCTGGCGCCGAATCGCTTGCCGAGGCCGGTTCGCGTTGCCGAATGCACGGGTACTTCGACCAACTCCAGGTTGCGAGACCGGCGAGTCCAAGCGAGACGGATCTCGCGGGATGGAGTACACTGTAGCCTTGGGTGACAGCACTGCCGAATCGAGCCCAGAGGTCCCAACAGGGCGGATCACTCTAGACCTCTACTCTCAGCTGGCAAGTCTCTGAACCTCGACTCTTGGATGAAAAGCCATCCTCGGACGGCCTTGGCCTGAATCTATGACCACGGAAACGCAACAGCACCCGGCAATTCGCAAGCTCCTCCAGCTCGGTATCAGCAAGGGCTACCTGCTCAGCGACGAGATCTTCGCGATCCTCCCCGAGGAGATGCTCGACACCGTTACGGAGTTGGACAATGTGTACCGTCAACTGCGGGAGCTCGACATCCCGCTGGTGGACCGGCCTGAGAAGCACCAGAGTCGAGGGCTTCAGGAAGCGACTGGCGAAGATTTCGAGTCCGTCAATGAGGCCACGGAAGTGGTCGCTGCCGACACCGTTGCCACCCAGGACCCGACCCGGATCTACCTGCGGAATATGGCGGCCTTTCCGCTGCTCGATCGTCACGGGGAGATCGAGATTGCCCGTCGAATCGAGCGGGGAGAGCAGCACATCTTCCAGGCCCTCGGCAGCAGTCCCGACCTTTTGCGGAGATTGCTGCAGATGGATGCCCTGGCCGAGGAAAGAGGCCTGGCGCCAGACACGGCTGCTCTCGCCGAGTTGAGTGACCAGGATTTGAGCTCCCGAGCGCGCAAACGGGTCGAATCCATGCTTACCGCTTTCGAGGCGATGGCGGCCCAGGGCGCCGAGATCGACGAGCTCAGGAGTGAGCAGCGACTTCTGCAGCGGGACGACGAGCGCTATCAGGTTCTGGAAAGACAGATCGATCGAACCGTCGGCAAAGTCGCCAAGAAGGTGCAGACGATCTCCAACAATGGCGAGACCCGCCGCCGGCTGGTCGATCTACTCGAGCAGATCAGCCGCCAATTCAAGGTTTTGGAGCAGGGTTTGCGGCGGGCGAAAAAGGCCCGCGAGCGAGAGAGCCACGGAGAGATGCAGGCTCTTCAGAAACGCCGCATGGAGAAGTATCGATCGGAGATTCGAGCTATCGAGAAGCGCTTCAGCTGCAAGCGAACCGCGGTCTCGGCGACCCTCAAGCAAGTGCGTATCGGGGAGGCTGAGGCCGAGACGGCGAAGCAGGAGCTGCTGCTGGCGAATCTTCGGTTGGTGATCTCGGTGGCCAAGAAATACACCTATCGAGGCCTGCAGTTTCTGGACTTGATCCAGGAGGGCAATCTCGGCCTGATGCGAGCCATCGAGAAGTTCGACTACCGACGCGGCTTCAAGTTCTCCACCTACGCTCATTGGTGGATCCGGCAGTCGATCACAAGAGCCATTTCTGATCAGTCCAGGACGGTACGGATTCCGGTCCATATCATCGAGAGCATGAACAAGCTCGGCCAAACGAGTCACTCCTTGAGGCTCGAACTGGGCCGCGAACCGACCCCAGAAGAGCTGGGTCAGGATCTCGGATTGGCACCTGCGAAGGTGCGGAGCCTGCAACGAATCGCTGCCCAGCCGATCTCACTGGAGACCCCCATTGGCAGTGACGAGGACCGACACCTGGAGGATCTCCTGCAGGACTTCGAAGCGCCTTCTCCGTCGGACACCGCAATCGAAGCCGACCGGCGAGAGAAGATCAGCGACGTTCTGAGAGAGTTGAGCCCGCGAGAGGAGCGGGTGCTCAGAATGCGCTTCGGTCTCGGTGTCGACGACGAGCACACTCTGGAAGAGGTCGGGCGTACTTTCGACGTAACGCGCGAGAGGATCCGCCAGATCGAGTCCAGCGCCATCAAGAAGCTGCGCCACGCCAGCCGCGCCAGAAAGCTCCATCTGCTGATCGACGACGGGAACTCCTAGAACCCACCCGACCGCCCTGAGGGTTGAGGCGGCCGGCGCCTCTGGCCGTTGCTTCATCTCCTTGAGCAGGTAGCGTACAGGAGGTCCGTCCGAAAGGACTTCAGGGGGCTTTCCTCCCTTCCGCTGCCAGAACCCCCTGGAGTCCTTTCGAACGAACCTCTGAAACCGTGGGAAGCATCCGGCTCCAAGAGATGTCGCGAAAGGACCTGCCTGTCCTGTTGGGATTGGCTAGAGTTTGATCCAGCACCACTCCTGGCTGTAGGGCACCCGGCTCATGCGGTAGCCCGATTTCAGACCGACGACGATCGTGTCGCTCCAGTTGAACCCACAGCCGTTCTCGGGGTCGTAGAGTCCCGGTTCTTCCGAGAAGCACATATTGCGCTGCAGCATCTTGAAGTCACCCAAGGCGATGTAGGGGGGCTGATGCCCTTCGGACCCCGCCCCGTGTGCCGGGCGATGGTAGATGTACTCCTGCACCCCCTGTTCGACCTGGTACTTGTGAATCTGGAAGGCGACGGAGGAGCAGGTCACGCCCTCTACCGAAAGCTCCATTTGCATGTCGCAGGTGTGCTTGCTGACTTCCCAGAGCTTGCGCATGTGGGAGTCGAAGTTGCCTGCCTTGTCGGCGATGATGTACGGCCTGTAATTCTCATGCCCGTAGCCGCCAATGCGGGCGCCACCCGAGACTTGCAGTGCCATGCCATGACCGATGCGGTTGTAGTAGGGCTGGTTGGGGTGGGGATAGCCTGTCACGGCTCCGGCCCGACAGCCGATTCCCACGCCGCTGGCCACGCCGTGATGGGGTATGCCGCCGGCGAGATCGAGATCGGAGTAGAGCTGGTCATTGGCCCACAGTTCTGTCGCCACCTGGACCTCGTAGTCGGTGACATCGGTACCGTGGGTGAGGATGTAGTCGCGAGCAAAGGCGTGGGCGCGGTCGAAGTAGATATAGGCGCGTCGCCAGAGTGCCAGCTCCTCGGCCGTCTTGACTTGCCTCATGTCCATCAGGATGTCGGAGATGTCTACCCACTCGATGCCGGGCAACACCTCTTTGGCCTTGGCGAGCTCGGATTGATAGAGCTCTCCGTCGACACCGATTCGAGTGCCCTGAATACCGTGCTCCTTGAGCCCCTCCAGCATGAACTTGAAGAGGTCGACGGTGCTGCCCTGCTGTACCCTGCCCTCATTGGGGAAGCCGCCGTCGGCGTGCAGGTAGTCGAAGTACATGCGACCACCACCGAACCACCACGACTTGACGAGGTCGCGGTCTAGACCGGGATAGAAGAACCAGGGATCGGCGTCGTCCCGGTTCATGTAGGTTGCCTGCGGCCGTTCGGTCGGGGTGTGCCAATAGCCGGTGAGATAGATGATATTGAGGCGGTCCCTGACCAGAAAGGCCTCGATGTCACGCTCGGCGAGCTGCTCCTTGAATCGGGCTACGGTCTTCTTATTCCACTCCAGGGGCAACCGGTCCTTGTCGGCCGGCTCTGGCGGCCCCTCTTCGTTCGGCTGGGGCCCGAGCAGCAGCTTTTCACTGGCTCCACCTGCCTGTGCTTTGAGAGCTTCGGTCAGTGAATCGGTCGAGCTCTGTGCTGCCGCTACCCTGTCGAAGCGGGACAAGAAGCCGCTTCCCAGAAGCGCCAGCGTGCCCCCTTTGAGTACCTGCCTGCGGGGATAGTCCATGGTCCCTCCTCACATGGTCTTGTGTTCGGGTTGGCTACTTGAACGAGGCGATGGCCTCTTCTTCTTCGTCGAAGTGCTCGAACAACTGGAGAACCTGGGTAATCTCGAGCACGTCGTAAGTCTTGCGTGGGATCTTCAGCAGCTTGAGCACGCCGCCGCGGTCGGTCGTGCTGGTAAGGCAGTGCACGAGCTTCCCTATTCCCGAGGAGTCCATGAAGCTCACGTTCTCGAGATTCATGAGGATCTTTCGGGAGCCTGTTTCCAGGACACCGGCGACGGTGTCATAGATCTCTTCGGCACCCCCGGCCAGCGCAATCTTGCCCTCGGGCTCGACGACCGTGATGTCTGAGTTGAGTCGGGTAGGGAAGGACATGAACGGGTCTCCTTGAGCAGTGATTGCGAGTCGCGAAGGTAGCATAGCAACTCGACTCCCCTGACGGTTGAAAAAGGTGGTTCTGGATTCGGCACGAGGCCCGTCTCGACTCAGCGGTCGGGTGTCGACTCGAACGGCAGCTCGGTGACCGACTTTTCATCGAACTCCGGCTCCACCATGTTGGCTCTGGCCGGCGGGGAATGGCTGATATCACCAACGTAATAGAGGCCGTGATGTCCAGTTTCGGCCACTTCACCGTAGATATAGATGCTGCTTGGATCGCCCCATCCGCCACCCGTTACGGGCACAGCCCGGCAATCGACGGCATTTCTGGTCGTGCACATCCAAGCGGTACCACCCGAATGCGACAGGGCGAGAGACAGGAGCCGCCATTGCGGGTTCCATTGCGACAGTATGTAGCCCATGGGCTCGTAGTCGGGATCCAACTCCGAGCCGCGGATCACTCGGCTGTGGGTCAAGCCAGCGAGCACAATCAACAGATCCGCCTCGAATTCCTCGTTGGCTTCCCAGACTTTCGCCGCCATCGATCGTTCGACGGTGGAGAGGTTCTGCCGAGTGATGGAGTTGACGTCGGGCGGTACGAACAGCCGCAGCCCAACTTCGTCACCCTGAGCTCTCAGAGCGCGGATCGACTCGATCAGCCCGACCACGGCCTCACTGAAGCGGCCGTTCTGGTACTGAGTCAGCTCCCGGGCTTCAGTCAGCAGTGCCTTCCGATCGTCTTTCGAGCCCTCGGAGTCGAGATATTTGAAGACGGCCTCGCTGTCGAGCTCGGGTAACTGCAAAGCGACCGCCACCGAGCGACCCGAGGCAACGACGTTACAGAGGAGGTCGGCGACAAAACGTGGGCTCTCCACGGTGCCGTGCATCTCGCCAAGAAGCAGGACTGTTCGTTCCTTCAGCAGATAATCGAGGCCACCGATTGACGGGCAGTCGAGGACGGCATCGAGCGGCACGACTGCCTCCGACCTCGAAGGCGAGATCCAGGCTACGCCAACCAGACACCCGGCCAGTGCCAGGCTTACGGCTCCTACTCGCGTTCGCATCGTCAATTCGAGTGCAAGAATTCTCGGCCTCCTGAAGTGGCCGGAGTATACCGATTCAGGTAACCGAGGGTGTATCCTGAGAGAGCTACTTCCAGGTGAAGCGCAGGTTGCCGGTGGGCAGCCAGCCGACTCTCAGGCGCTTGGTTTGGCCTGATGAGAGGTAAACGTCAGTCTGTTTGGTCGCGCCGACCTTGCCCTCTGCGCCGGAGATCCTGATCTCGAGACGGCGCTGGCCGGGGCGGACAGGAACCGAGAGGCGCACGTCCTCGCCAGATACCCTCTTGGCGAGCCCTTTGGGTGCCGACAGCGGTCTGGAGGCTACCCGGTCGCCGTCTATCCAGACCGTCAGCCAACCCTTCTTGAGACGATTGGTGTGGAGGATTTCGAGATAGGCATTGGCCGCTCGGGAGTGCTTGGAGTCGGCTGGGGATCGCCCAGACGAGCGGTTGGGACCAGGTGGAGGAAGGACTGCGTCCGACTGCACGACGTCTGAATCCGGAGAGCTTGCCCCAGGAGAATTGGAAAGCACGCGGTCATCACTTGCAGTGATGGCCTGAGTCTCCGGGGGCAGTGCGGGCTTGCGGCTTTGGAGGCGAAGGCCAACGAGAAGGACCAGAACGGCCATCATCAGGAAGGCCACCACGACTGGAAGAGCCTGGGGCAGTCGGCCGCTCGGTGGCTGTGGGTTCAGGGTCTGCCCCGGGGGTGGCGCGGGCAGCGTCTGATCCAGGCCGAGGTCGGTGGTTCGCGTTACCTCGATCCCATCGGCAACCGGATCTTGACCCACTGACCGGGCAAGAGCCTGCGCCAGCTCCGCGGCGGTTGCGAAGCGCTCTTCGCGGTCTTTGGCCAGCAATCTCTCGACGATTCCTGCCAGCTCCTCGGGTACATGCGGACTGAGCTCGCGGACCGGCCGGGGATCGGTGGTCATGATCTTGTGGGTCACAGAAGGCAGCGTCTCACCTGCGAAGGGTGGCTCACCGGTCAGGCTCTGATAGAGGACCACACCGAGGGAGAAGAGATCGGAGCGTCCGTCCAGATCGTCGTCCCGAATCTGCTCTGGGGACATGAAAAGAGGCGTGCCGAGGACCTGACCCGTCGTGGTGAGCTCGAGGTCGTCGAGCTTGGCGATTCCGAAGTCTGAGAGCTTGGCACGACCCTGTCGATTGATCAGGATGTTGGCCGGCTTGACGTCACGGTGGATGAGCCCCTGGCGATGGGCGGCGTCCAGCGCACCGGCTACCTGGCGAACGATATCGACGGCCTCCGTGAGAAGTAGCGGTCCCCCTGCAGCCAGGCGATCCCGCAGGCTCTCGCCATCGATCCATTCCATGGCAATGTAGGAGTCTCCTGTTTCAGAGTCGACATCGGCGTCGTAGATGGCCACGGCGCAGGGATGGTCCAGACGAGCCGCGGCGGTGGCCTCGATCAGAAAGCGCTTCTCGAGCGCGTCCACCATGCCTTGGCTCGTCGGGTTGCGTGGATCGAGGACCTTGAGGGCAACCTTGCGGTCGATGTTTGGGTCGATGGCCAGGTAGACCCTGGCCATGGAGCCTCGGCCCAGCTCGGAGAGGATCCGGTACCGTCCTACGGTTCTGGGCTCTTCTGGTGTCTCTTCCGGCATCGATCACGGTGGCGCGGGCACACCCCAGACGTCAGGCCTGAAGGGCTCTCCACGGTCCTCGGCGATGATGGGCCATGGCCGGACTCAGCACAATGATCTCTTGCACTGCTTTGTCGGGCGGCAGACCCAGTTTCGAGCCGGGTTTGGTGAGGAGATCCGTCCGGGGCCAGGGTCTCAGGGGGCTATCCTCCCTTCCGCTGCAAGAACCCCCTGTGATCCTGCCCCCCGGACCGACCTCTGGCATCGGTGAAGGAACAAGGGAGTAGGGGCGCAAGGGCCTAGGGGGCGACTCCCTGACGGTAGTCTTGGCACCACTCTGTCGGTCGGAAAGCCGAAGACCCTACAAGGCCACTGTCATTCCTTTCCCCCACTGCCCCATGGAACGGTCGGCGAAACCGCCGAGCGCCTCAACCCTTGAGATGGCTGCAGTAGAATGGTTGCCAAGCACCGTTGACGGAAAACGGGGACAGGCACAGAATTTAGGTGCGCCTGGAAGGAGAATCATGCTCGGCAGGACGCTGGCTCATTACAAGATCCTCGAGAAGATCGGCGAAGGCGGCATGGGGGAGGTCTACCTCGCCGAAGACACCAAGCTCAAACGACAGGTTGCACTGAAGGTCCTGCCTCCTGAGATGGCATCGGACGAGGCACGACTCGAGCGCTTCCAGCGCGAAGCCGAGACCGTGGCTGCCTTGGACCATCCGAACATCGTCACCATGTACTCCGTGGAGGAGGACCAGGGTGTCCACTTCCTCACCATGAGCTACATCGATGGCAAGCGGCTGGATCAGATCGTGCCGGAGGGCGGTTTGTCGCTGGATCGGATCTTCGACATCGCCGTTCCCCTAGCCGATGCCCTGAGCGCCGCTCACGAGAAGGGCATCACCCATCGGGATCTCAAGCCGGCCAACATCATGGTCAACGAAGAAGGCCGGGTGAAGGTCCTCGACTTCGGCCTGGCCAAGCTGCACGAGGGCAGCCCGGTGGCCACTGGCGAAGACGAGCCGACCCGGGCCCTGACCCAGGAAGGACTCGTCGTGGGCACGGTGCCGTATATGTCCCCCGAGCAGGTGGAAGGAAGAGTGGTCGATCAGCGGACCGATATCTTCTCTTTCGGAATCCTGCTCTACGAAATGGCCACGGGCCGAAGGCCCTTCGGCGGCGAGAACTCCGCACAGGTGGTCTCGTCCCTACTGAGAGACGATCCTCCGTCAGTGGCGGAGGTGAAGGCCGACCTGCCGTTTCACTTGAGTCGGATCGCAAGGCACTGCCTGGAGAAGGATCCCAAGCGGCGCTTCCAGTCGGCCCTCGATCTACGCAACGAGTTGGAAACCCTGAAGCAAGAGGTAGCCTCGGGACAGATCCGGCCAGCCAGCAGCTCGACCGTCATGGCGGCCCAGCCCCAGTCTCGGAAGCCGAGGTGGCTCTGGCCAGCTGTGGCCGCCGGGGCGCTGCTCCTCCTGGTCGTCGGCTGGATGGTGATGCGAGGCGGAACCGAGTCGGGTGCAGGCGGAGCTGGTGCCGAAGCCGGAGCCGATGCGAAGCCATCAGTGGCCGTGCTCTACTTCGACAACCTGACCGGCGACGAAGAGATGGACTGGCTGCGGACTGGATTGGCCGACATGTTGGTGACCGATTTGTCACAGCTGAGCAATGTCCGAGTCGTCGGTACCGACCGGGTCTACCAGATCCTCAAGGATCTCGACATGCTGGACGAGTCGATCACCTCGTCGGAGACAGTTCAGGAAGTGGCTGACAAAGCTGATGTGAAGACGGTGTTGCTCGGCAGCTTCGCCAAGGTCGGCGATACCCTGCGTATCAACGTCAAGGTGCAGGACGCGGCCACCGGAGAGATCGTCAGCACCGAGCGCGTCGAAGGGGCCGGAGGTGACAACCTCTTCGCACTCGTCGACGACCTCAGCACCAGCCTGCGCAGTCGCTTCGAAAGCTCCGGCTCGGTCCCTCTCGATGGTGATCAGGACCTGATGGATGTAACGACGGCCTCTCTCGAGGCCTATCGCTACTACTCCGAAGGTGTGCATCTTGCGGATCAGGACAAGAACGAGGAGTCCATCGCTCTGCTCGAGAAAGCCGTTGAGCTCGACCCCGGCTTTGCCATGGCTTTGCGCAAATTGGCGGTGGTGCTCGGCAACGAGGACAGGGATGAGGAGTCGCAGGAGTATTCCCGACGCGCCGTCGAGAACTCGGACCGCCTCCCGGCGAAAGAGAAGTACTTGGTCCAGGCGTATCACTACTCGGACTATCCCGAGACTTGGGGCAAGGGTGTCGAGGCCTATCAGAAGCTGATCGAGATCGAGCCGGACAACTTCACCGCGCTCCACAACCTCGCCCTGCAATTGGCTCAGCTGGAACGTTGGGACGAAGCGGTTTCTCTCTACGAGAGGGCAGCCGCCACTGGCGACGAGTTTCAGTCTCTGTACCTGAACATGGCCGGTGCCTATGGACATCTGGGACGCATGAGCGAAGCTCGTCATTCCTTCGAGCGTCTCCGGCAGATCGAGCCGGAGAGTGTCGTCGCGCTCTTCGGCGAGGGGTTTCTCGAGCTCGGGTGGGGCGATCCTGAGAGAGCTCTGGAGTTCTTGGTTCAGGCTGACGAGGCTCGCCCTGGGACGTTTCCAGGGGGTGCAGGACCTGTCCGGGCCAATATCCTCCTCGAGCAGTGGGAGGACGCCACAGCCTACGCTCAGACGATGGCCGCTTCCGACAGGCCGGCCTTCAGGCGCCAGGGGTTGAACGCACTCGCACGCCTGGCCATGTACCAGGGTCGGTCCAAAGAGGCCGTAAAGGCTCTGACTTCGGCGCTCGAAGAGCACCCGGAAGCCGATGTCGTGCGGGCCGACGTGCAGAACGATCTCGGGTTCATCCTGCTGGATGTCGGTGACGCGAGTCGCGCTGCTGAGGCATTTCAACAATCTCGAGAGATGACCTCGGGAACCTGGGAGGAGTTCGCAGCCAACCTGGGTCTGGCCCTCGCGCGGGCCGAGCTCGACGAACCGGCTGCGGCCGAGGCCGCTGCCGACCGGGCCCACGCTCTCGTAGAGTCGGTGCCAGGTCGGTTCCCACAAAGGCTGAGACACGCATTGGATGGAAGTCTCGCCCTGGCCAAGGAGGAATTCGACAGCGCCGTCACCGAACTGGAGGCTGCCGAGCTCATGGTGCCCGAACACGTGGGCTTCGACAACGAGATCACCAATATCCGTTTTCGGCTGGCGGAGGCCTACATGGGGTCCGGGGACGCGGAGAAGGCGGCCGAACAACTTCGCAGAATTGTCGAGTCCCGAATGGTGCGTGTCTTCCGGCCGGCCCTGTACGTCCGCAGCTACTACCTCCTTGGACAGATTGCTCTCGAACGGGGCGATCTCGAGGAGGCCCGGACCCACTACCAGCGCTTCCTCGACCACTGGGCCGACGGCGACCTCGACCGCGATCGTGTCGCTCAGGCGAAACGGGTGGTCGGATAGCCCACCCGACCGCCCTGAGGGTTGAGTCGGCCGTCGTACCTCCGGCCGGCCTTTGAGGGCTTGGGGTTGAGGCAGCCGGGCGTTCCTTCCGGACGATCTCTGAGGGCTTGGGGGTTGAGGCAGCCGACAAGTTCGCCGGCTGATCTTTTGGGGCAGTGGGGGTTCACTGCCTCATTGCTTCAGTGCCTCAAGGCCCCGCTGGTGCCAGAGGTTCGGCGTGGGGACCTCCAGGGGGTTCTTGCAGCGGAAGGGAGGATAGCCCCCTGGGGGCCCCACGTCGGACCCCCACACGATCACGGTTCCCTGCCCAGGGCCCAGGACTCAAGCCCCAGGACGGGTGGGTGTGCGGGCTACCCGGACGAACCTCTCTGGGGCGGTGAACAATCCAATTGCGTGGTTCACGTTTTCCGGGTACCGTCGGGCCTACTGACAACGAGGTGACGATCATGGCGCGCAATCCTGTTGATTCTTCGAGATTCACTGCACTTTCAGGCTGCATAGCTCTTCTGCTGGGGTTGCTGCTCCTGCCGGTGGCGGCTAGTGCTCTGGGCCTCGAGCTGGAGGCCCGCTACTGGGCGCCGGATCTCTCGGGGAGCGCCCGCCTCGAAGACTTCCCGGACATCGGTCTCGATATCGGGGATCTGCTGGGAATGAGCGCGGACGCCGTTCCGGAGGCGAGGCTGACCTTCAGGCCGTTCTTGGGGATCTTCGCCCGGGGTACCTATTCCAGGTTCACCAATTCGGGAGAGACCGGATTCGGCCTGGACGGGTTCCCCATCGATATCGATGCCCGCATCACCAGTAGCCTCGACTTCGACTATGCCCGCCTGGGGCTGGGCTGGCAGTTCGTGACGCCGAAAAAGACCTTGCGGATCGGCCCCTACGTCGAAGCCAAGGCTCTTTCGGGGGATGCGACCCTCGGCCTGAGCTCCAGAATCCTCGATCGGTTCGAGTCCGAGAGCTTCGACGCGATCTTCGGTTCCTTCGGCGGGCTGCTGGAGATCCAACCCACCGACCAGCTGCAGATCTTTGCCGACGTCTCAGTGCTGGTGGGTGAAAGTGACGCCGATTTTCTGGACGCCGAGCTCGGTATCCGCTTCTATCCCATCTACATGGTTGGCATTGGACTGGGATACCGCGTCATCGAGGTCGACGGAGTCGTGGACAACATCAAAATGGATCTCGATTTCAAGGGATTCTTCGGTAGCCTCGTCCTACGTTTCTAGCTCAGCGCTCCTTACCCGAAAGAGTGGGGACAGGCACCGATTTCCGCAGCGGCCTACACCTGCACGGCTGGAGTCCAATTGCTGGCAAAAGGGATGTTCACTCGCAAGGGAATCTGCCCACCCGAGCTCATCGGGGAGGATCCGCTTTGCACGGAGTTCGTGCTGGACCACCTGGCGGCGAGGAAGCTCACATTCCAGAAACGAGTGGAGCGACTCGACGAAGAGGGCAACCCGATTCCGGAGGCTCTCGCGCCAGTCGGCTGAGGCCGAAGGCTTCCGATAGGTCTCAGGAGACACACTTATGGCTATCACCCAATGATCTGGGAATCGCCATGCATTCTGTGATAGATAGTCACTCGACACACAACTCCGAATCGGACGCCCGATCAAAAGAACTACTGGGAGGCTGAGTTCATGAAACAGGCTGCGAAACTAGTGACAAGCTTTGCGGTGCTGGCCGTGCTGATTTCAGTGGCGGCAGCACACGGCGCTGGCTCCGAGGCTGCGCTGACCAAAGAGGACATGGCGAGCTTCACGCGCTCCGGATCGAGCTCCAGGGCCACGACGCTTGTGCCCCAGGCGCCCAGACCGACGACACCTGAAAGCCTACAGTTGCTTCCGAACGGTGACTTCGAGCAGGGTCAAGCCGTCTGGACCGTGTTCTCGCTGAACGCGTGGGAGATCATCATGGATAGCGGCTTTCCCGGCGGGGTGCTGCCGTATGGCGGCAGCTGGCTCGCCTGGTTGGGAGGTGACGACGACGAGGTCAGCTACATCGAGCAGGAGCTCACCGTGCCGGCGGAAGCCTTCGGCCTCACCTATTGGCATTGGATTGCATCCTTCGATGAGTGTGGCTTCGATTTCGCCTGGGTCAAGGTGGATGGTGTCATCATCGATCAGTACGACCTGTGCACCGCCGCGGACACGGGCACTTGGGTGCTCCACGAAGTGGATATCGCAGCGTATGCAGGGCAGACGGTGACCCTGCGGATTCAGGTTGACACCGACGACGCAGATAACAGCAACCTCTTCGTCGACGACGTCTCCTTCGACATTCTCCCGATCTTCGGCGACGGATTCGAATCGGGGGACACCTCTGCCTGGTCCTCCACGACTCCGTAGGCCTCGCGGAATCTGAGGTGAAGCCAGGCGGGCTGGCGTATCAGGCGAAGGAGGCGATCTCCGGGGATTCGAGGATCTCGCAGCCGGGCTGTTCCGACTTGGCAGACTCCACCATGGCACGGGCGACGATCTCGGCCTGGATTCCCCGATATCTCTTCGGCGCGGCCCTGAGCAGGACCTCGTAGAACTGCTCGGCCAGGCGAGGCTCCTTACGTTCTCCCAGGAGCAGGGACGGCCGGAGAAAGGTGACGCCCCGGAAGCCGAGCTCCGAGATCGCTTCCTCCAGCTCGCCTTTGACCTTCAGATAGAAAACCCGCCCCTCGGGATCGGCTCCCAGGGAGCTCACGAGCACGAGGTACTGTGCACCGGCGTCGAGCGCAGCTCGTGCGATGGCGAGAGGGTAGTCGTAGTCCACCCGACGGAACGCTTCTTGGCTTCCAGCCTTGGCGATTGTCGTGCCCAGGGCGCTGAGCACGTGATCGACCCGCAGCCCTCCCATGAAACTGCCGAGCTGCTCGAAGTCGACAATTCTCTGGTCGAGCTTCGGATCCGAGACCTTCGCGCCGAGCGAGCGCCGCGTCAGGACGACGACCTTCCCGTAGTAGGGGTCGGCCAGCAGTAGATCTAGACATTGAGAGCCGACAAGACCGGTGGCACCACAGAGAAGTGCGGTCCTACCTTCCGCCACGTCGCTCATGGCGCGATTGTAGCTCTAGCGCGGGGTTGCGCAAGATGCAGCAGGTCTCACACCATAGACGTCATTGCAGCTCAGCGACCAGCGCCCTCTCGACGACTCCGTCGGAACTCCCACGGCGGTTCGGGGTCGGGATCCTGCCAGAGTCCTCGGTGGGCCTTGCGTGCCTCACGCTGGGCCTTGCCGAGAGCCAGCTCGGAGGAGTACCGGGTGTAGTGCCAGGCGAGTCCTTCGCTGATGAGCTGCTTTGAGAGGTCTCGGTCGTCGATGTAGATTCGTGCCACCAGTCGGTCGTACTGATCCCGGTCGCGAACCTCGACCCGCACCCGTTTGCCCTCGACGAGCTCTCGGGTCCGCTTTCGCGCCACGTTGCTAAAAGGCTGTCCCTTTTCAGGGCAGTCAATGGCTTGCAGGCGAACCCGCAGGCTCTTGGGCCCACCCGCCATGACTTCGATCGTGTCGCCGTCGTAAACCTTGACGCATTGGGCCTCGAAGGAGTCGTGGGGGAGGCACCCAGTGAGCGTGGCGACGACCACCGTTCCCACGGCAACGGCCAGTGTGGGGTGTCTGAGTCGTGACATTCTCAAGGTGCCAGGGGAATTATGGTCGGAGCGTCAGAGTCGTGACGTTCGCGCGCTCATTGGAGGTGCCAGGGGAATTGTAGTCGAGGTTCCCGGTCCGAGGCGGGATGCCCGTCTCGAGCTACTGCGGCGAACAAGCTCTGGCAACCGACTCGGCTAAACTGAGCTCTCAAGCGTTTTCAGCGAAGATTGCGCTCGGCTGGCCCGAGGCCGACGAGGTCCGGAAGAGCGGATCGGCTGGCGGTAGATGGCTGACGAATCCACGGTTTCCAGAAAGCCCACCGCGGTGCGGTGGTGCATCCTCGCGCTGCTTTTCGTGATCAGCTTCGTGGCCTATCTGCTGCGGATGAATATCTCCGTGGCCGCGAAGTTCATGATGCCGGAGCTAGGCATCTCTGAGATGCAAATGGGGTGGGTCTTCGCGGCCTTTGTCTGGGGCTATGCGCTGTTCCAGATTCCAGGCGGCTTCTTTGGTGAGGTCTTGGGTCCGCGCCGCGCGCTTTCCATAGTCGCCCTGATCTGGGCCGCCCTGACGGTGCTTACTGGACTCATTCCTGGCCAGGTGTTCACGAGGGCCGGTGGTGCTCTGGCGTCACTCCTGGTGCTTCGCTTCCTGATGGGAGTCGTCCAGGCGCCGCTCTACCCAATAACGGCTGGCACCATCCAGCAGTGGTTCCCTGTAGGAGGCTGGGCTCTGCCGAATGGTCTGTCCAGCATGGGACTCGGCCTGGGCGCAGCCTTCACTCCGCCTTTGGTCGCCTGGGTCATGGTGACGCTGGGGTGGCGGGAGACCTTCTACGTCACCGCCCCCGTGGCCCTGATCATCATCGCCGTTTGGTGGTGGTACGTCGCCGACTCCCCTGAGCAGCACTCGAAGGTGAGCCAATCGGAATTGGAGCTCATCACAGCCGACCGGCCAGCTGAGGAGGCGGTGCCGGAGACAGGGGTATTGAAGCGCCTTGTGAAGAGTCGTGATCTCTGGCTTCTCACGTTGAGCTATCTGTGCATGAACTACGTCTTCTACATCTTCTTCACGTGGTTCTACATCTACCTGGTGGACGTGAGGGGTTTTGGATTGCTGGAAGGAGGGTTCTTCGCCTCTTTGCCCTTTATCGCCGGATCTCTTGCGGCGGCCGCAGGCGGTTGGACCTGCGATCATCTCTGTCGACGAATCGGGCCACGTTGGGGCTGCCGCTTGCCCGGCATCGCCGGCATGGTCTTGGTGGCCGTGTTCCTGGTGCTCGGGGCGTTGGCGACGAACGCTGTAGCGGCTGTCGTCCTGCTCTCCATCTGCTTCGCGTCGACGCAGTTCACCGAAGGGGCGTACTGGGCCGGGGCGACCTACATTGGGGGGCGTCACACTTCGGCGGCGACGGGCGTCCTCAACACCGGGGGAAATCTCGGCGGAGTGATCTCGGCTCCATTGATCCCCGTCCTGGTGGATCACTTCGGCTGGTTGATTGCTCTGTCCACCGGATCGGTGTTCGCCCTTGTGGGAGCCGTGCTCTGGTTCTGGGTGCGCTCCGACGAGCCACTACTCAGCCAGCCCGAATCGCCGGCCTTCAATCCTCAGCGCGCCCATAGCCGGTAGCTATGGCAAACATGGTCATACCCAGAAGCGCCCAGGAGTGGAAGTTGGCCATCCCGATCTGGAGTGGAGAGAGGCTGGGAAGTCCGACTGCGAGCCCGGCGCTGGTAGTGCTGGCCGCCAGAACCGTGGGGATGCAGTAGGGAACCAGGAAAGGCCAAGTACAGACCGTCATGTCCAGGAGGTTGGCTCGCCGGTAGCGGCCGATGCCGGCCCTCTCGCCGGCCTGGCGAGCGAAGCCGCCGACGGCGAGCAGAGCGACCACCGAGTGGGTTGTCAGGAGGACGGCGGCCGAGGCCATGGCAAAGAGACCGAACTCGACGCCCCGTACCGTTCTGGCACGCCCGCTCCAAGCCCCAACGATGCGGCTCAGAAGTCCAGACGCTTCGAGCCCGGCCACCAGCCCCATGAGCAGGAGCGTGAAGATGGAGACCCCGATGCCGCGTTCCATGCCGTCGATGATGAGACCGCGGGCCGTGTAGGCCTGTGGGTCTATGTTGAGGAGTTGTCGGGGTTCGAGGAGTCCTAACGCCAGACCGATTCCGGCCGCCGTCAGGATACCGGTGAGAAGACCGGTCAACAGGTGTGACCGACGGAGCAGGAGGACCACGACCAACAGGGGCGCCAGCAGCATGGGCAGTCCGCTCGGATTCCCTTGCACGCTCAGGGCCTGGGTGTCGCCGCTCTGCGCTCCCCCCAGCAGCACGTAGAAGACGAGGGCCACGGCCGCTGCTGGCAGCGCATAGCGCAGCCGGGTCTTCACCACGCCGCCGATGTCGGCTCCCTGGGTGGTGGCCGAGGCGATGGTCGTATCCGAGACCGGCGAGATGTTGTCTCCGAAGGTGGCGCCGCCGAGGATGGCTCCCATGAGGATCACCGGATCGGTGCCGAGCCCGGCGGCGGCCGGATAGAGGAGGGGCGCGCAGAGGATGATGGTACCCAGGCTGGTGCCGGTAGCTGTCGCCACCAGACAGCTGATGAGGAAGGCGGCTGCGGTATAGCCACCCCCGTGGAGGCCGAGTTTGCCGGCCACCCAGACCAGCGACTCCACGAAGCCGCTGGCGTTCATGAGGCTGGCCAGGACGCCGGCCAGCAGCCAGGCCATGATCATCAACAGCACGATGGGCTGGCTCATGCCGTGGATCACGGTCTCTGCCCACGCACCTCTGTCCTCGGCCAGCAACATGGCAACGATCAGGGCTACCAGCAGAATCGGCCAGAAGCCGTGCTCGTCTGGGGCGCCTGAGAGGCCGAGCCACGCCACGCCTACCAGGAAGACGAGAAAGGGCACGAGGGCGCCGAACCAGCCACCTCTGAATTGGAGCGAGTCTCCGTGATTTTGCGGCTGCCGCATTCAAATTCCCCTGGCACCTTCGTTTCAGGACGTCTGAACATAGCAGAGCCTCGCGGGGAAGGGTTCAAAAAGTGGGTGGCACCTTAGAATGGGGTAGGGATAGGAGGATGCGATGGCTGGGAAATCCGACGAATTCACGCTTTGGGACCTGAAAGTAGAAGTGGTGAGGGGTGAGGGAAAGATGGTCTGCAACCACCAGGTGGGCGACTTCTTCGAGCTTTCGGGCGAGGATCTCACCCTGCCAGCCGGGCAGAGCTTCCCGATCTACCCGCTGGCGGCACTCCTGCCTTTGCTGCCTGCCAAGCAGCGGGATACGGAGCCCAGCGACTGGATGACCACGGATACCGAGGTGGCCTGCCCCGATCCCAACTGCGGTGCGCGGTTCCGGATCACGAGGACCGGCCGACGAATCTTTCGCCACGGAGAAGTCACTAGGGTGCCGCTGCCGGAGCAGGACTCTTGATCGAGCGCCTCGAGCTCGCCCCCGGCTACTCGATCTCGCGGCTGGTGAATGGAGGCTGGCAGCTGAGCGCCGGCCACCGCCCCGACGCTCTCGATCGCCAGGAGGTGATCCGCGACTTGCGGCGCATGGTCGAAGGCGGCCTGACGACCTTCGACTGCGCCGACATCTACCTGGGTGTCGAAGAGCTGCTGGGTGAGCTGGTTCGCGACCTGAAGAAGAGCTCGGTCTCGGAAGAGATCCAGATCCACACCAAGTTCGTGCCCGATCGATCGGATTTGGAGGCGGTCGATCGCCCGGGAGTGACTCGGATCATCGATCGATCCCTTAGGCGCCTCGGAGTCGAGCGACTGGACCTCGTGCAGTTCCACTGGTGGGACTATGAGATTCCTCGATATGTCGAGGTCGCGGGTTGGCTGGTCGATCTGCAGCGCGTCGGGAAGATCCGGCTTCTGGGGACCACCAACTTCGACACTCCTCGACTGCGAGAGCTGGTGGACTCCGGTTTCCCCGTCGCTGCCCACCAGGTGCAGTACTCGCTCCTGGATCGACGTCCAGAGGCGGCGATGGTCGACTTCTGCCGGGAGAACGAAATCCAGCTGCTGTGTTATGGCTCGGTCGCCGGGGGGTTCATCTCGGCGCGCTATCTGGGCCTTCCCGAGCCGGAAGAACCCCTGCCGAATCGCTCGCTGACGAAGTACAAGTTGATCATCGAGGAGATCGGAAGTTGGGAGCTCTTCCAGGAACTGCTGGGAGCTCTGGTCGGGATCGGACGCAAGCACCGTGTCAGTCCGACGATGGTCGCCGTGCGCTGGGTTCTGGAACAGCCGCAAGTTGCTGCGGTGCTGCTGGGAACCCGGAATGCGGCCCACCTCGAGCAGAATCTCGAAGTCTTCGGCTTCCGTCTGGATGAGGAGGATCAGAAAGTCCTAAGCCATATCCTTAGACAAGGCTCGGGACCTGCCGGAGAACCGTTCGCCCTGGAACGCGATCCCGAGGGTCCTCACGCTGTCATCATGAAGACCGACCTGAATCGAGCAGCGAAAAGCTGACCCAATGAATGTGCCACCCGACTTGAGACAATACTCGAGGACTTCGGGACAGTCTGCTTGTCGCAGACCGCAGGAATATCAAGGAAGTGTTCCTTGGATCTCGCTACTGAGACATTGAGGGTCCCCGCTCATCAACTTGTAACTTCTTCTGGACGAGAAAATGGGACCTCAGGGTCCGAGCAGAAGGAGTCTTCCCAGCACCTGATTGAGAGGTGCGTTGAGGGTGCGAGTCGGGCGCTCCCAAGACTTATCCTGGTGCGCGGATCGGTTCCTGAAAGGGCATTGCAGGAGGGAACGCACCTTCAGGAAAGACCACGAAAGACTCTCCTGCCTGTAGCCTGTTTGCAGCCTGCCGAAAGGTACTAAGAAAGAGCCTGTAGGCCTCGCGAAGAGCCTTCTGGGCCTGTTTGGAGGCGCAGTGAAACATCGGCGCGGGGGACCACTTTGAACGGAGCGGGAGGTCGTGAGGGTCCAGGCGCAGAATTCTCTCATTGCCCAGAGGTTGAGTGCCTTCAGTCTGGTGACGCACCGCGGTTTCGGCTTCAATCTGGGTGACAAGATCCCTGGCATATTGCCTGCGGTCACGTGACCGTAGGCTCTTCCAGCACGGTAGTGGACTGATCCTCACGTTCTCAGGCTCGCGGAATAGCGACCGGTCCTTCCTGGTTTTCAGGCTCGCAAAGCACTCTTGAGTTCGATTGATCCAAAAGCCTTGAAGTTGTTCGCCGAAGAGAAGTGCACGAGTCGAGTTCACGCCTAGCCAGTTGAGGGGACTCGAGACGAGTTTCTCTTTGCAGCTATTGGCCAGAATGTAGCGAAGCCGCCCGATCTGTGCAGCCTCCTCGTCGCTGACCAGAACGTGCTGGTACCGGCGGTGCCAGAAGGGCCCTCGCCACTTGTGAAGGCGCCCTGCCTCTTTGGCCAGATTACCCTGGAAGTACGCCATGAACCGGGCCATCTGCAAAGCGGACTTCACCGTGAGGAGAAGGTGATAGTGGTTAGAAAGAACGACAAAGGCGTGCAGCTCAACTCCATAGAGTCGCTGGGCTCGACCGAGGATTCCGATCAGTCGCTCGTTGAGCTGCTGGCTGGGCCTGAGCAGATAGCGACCCTGGATGGTGCGATTGGTGACTTCAACCACACAGCCGCCGGGTGGAATGTAGCGGAGTCGACGTCCCATGACCTACTAAGACGCACGACCGTCTCCAAAACTCGCAAAAGTAAGGTGGCAACTATGGTTCGATGGCAGCGTCCCAGTTCAAGACGACGGTCGTTGGCGGGGTAGAGTCCTCCTGCAGCGAGCTCAGGAGTAGGAATCGCTCGCCATCGGGAGCCACGAGATAGCGGTTGTTGTTCGTGATTTGACGCAATCGGACGGGGAACATCTCCTCCGGGATCCCCGCATCGAAACTGTCGCCCGCCTCCACCGCAACCCGCATCATGTTCATCTCCGGTGAGATGTAGTAGAGCTCCTCACCGTCAGGGCCCCACTGTGGCTCAGTGCCACCAGCCGTGGAGATCTGCCATTTGCCCCCCGGCCCCGGAAACTCCTGCACGTAGATGTCAGAACGGCCCGACTCGTTGGACTGGTAGGCCACCCAGCGTCCGTCGGGAGAAAAGCGGGCTCGAACCTCGACGAAGGGAGTCATGAGAAAGGGGAAGGGTTCTTGATCTCCCTTGAGAGGCAGCGCCCAGATGTCCCAGCTCGTCTCTTCTCCTCGATCGTAGTAGAGCAGGAATCGTCCATCGGTCGAGAAGGAGCTCGGGTGCTGATCGCGCTCGCGCTCCAAGAGATACTCGACCTGACCGCTGCCACCCACCGTCGTGATGGCGAGGTCGAACCCTTCGTCTCGACCTACGCCGTAGGCGATACTCTTGCCGTCGGGGGCCCAAAGCGGGTTCTGGTCGGCGCCCTCATTGAAGGTGAGTCTGGAGGTGACGCCCCGAGAGAGGTCTCGTATCCAGATGTCTGTGGCTTCGCCCGAGGACATCGTGACGACCATGGCGAGCCAACGGCCGTCGGGAGAGAGGGAGGTGACGCCGATGTCGCCTGGCTCGCCGATGATCTCTCTGGATTCGCCCTTCATGTCGACCCATGCCAGCTGCCCGCCGCCAGCCTCGCCGCCCCGCATGGCCAGGACGCCATTGCGGGAAGCTGAGAAATGGGCCAGGCCCACATTGTCGATGCTGAGGTCTTCGGCAAGAGGCACCGGTTCACCTGTCAGCTCGCCGGACTTGGCGTCGAAAGGCTGAGCGACGAGTGTCGCCTCCCTGACGTAGAGCAGATAGCCTGGGGGTGCGTACTCGACGCGGGATTGACCTTTGAGGACCGTCTTCTCGTTGCCGCCGTCCACGTCGGCGAACCGGATCTCCGCGCCTCCCTCTCCCTGGAAGTCCACGTACAGAAACTTCTCGCCGCCGGGCAGGAACTGTGGCCAGCCGACACTCAAATCTGCGCTTTCCGGGTTCTCACTGGTGACTAGAGCAGTCGGATTGCCGCCTGAGGCGGCGACCTTCATGATGGGATCTCCACCGGTGCCATCGTAGAAGATGATCCCCTCTTCGCTCCAGCTGCCATCGGCGCCGCTCGGCGCGTCGCAGATGACCTGTGCAGGTCCACCGCTGACCGGGATCTTCTTGAGCTTGCCGCCGGCGATGAAGCCCAGAAACTTGCTGTCGGGCGACCAGAAGGGGCGCATGGAGTCTTCGGTGCCGGGCATGGGTTGCGCTTCGAGAGCATTGAGTGAACGTAGCCAGATCAGGGTTTTGCCCTGCTCGTCGGTGGCGTTGTAGGCGATGTGCCGACCGTCCGGTGAGACCTTGGGAGAGTCGACAACCGGCAGACCCTCGGGCTGCGGAATCTCGAACCGCACCAGCTGCTTGGGCTCGGGTGCTCGCTGCAGGAAGCCGAAGGCGAAGGCCGCGGCCACGAGAGCGAGTCCTGCCGCTACGGCCCAGGCCAGGCGCTCCCGGCTCTTGCGTCGGGCTGCCACCGGTATCGGTACGCCCACCTGGGAGCCACCCTCGGCGATCCACTCCAGCTGTAGCTTGAGATCGTGCGCTGTGTGCCAGCGCTCCTCGGGGTCCTTGGCCAGGCAGGTCTGGACCACCCGGTCGAAGGCCGGCGGAGCCGTTGGAGCGATCATGGAGACCGACTCCGGCTCGGAGTGCATGATGGCGCCGATGAGGCTCGCCTGGGTCTTGCCGATGAAGGGCTTTCGCCCAGAGGCCATCTCGTAGAGCATGGCTCCAAGGGCGAAGATGTCGCTGCGGGCGTCGGCCTCCTTGCCCTCGATCTGCTCTGGAGACATGTATTGGAAAGTCCCCAGGATCGTGCCCTCGACCGTCAAGGGAGCGCTGGCCGGGGTCTCGGTGAGGAGGCGAGAGAAGTCGGCGCTGCTGACTTCCGACTCCGGGGTGAAGTGTTTGGCCAACCCGAAATCGAGGAGCTTCACCCCAGAAGCGGTGAGCATGATGTTGCCGGGCTTGAGGTCGCGGTGAATCACGCCGCTCTTGTGGGCGCGATCGAGAGCATCGGCGATCTGGACGCCAATCTCCATGACCTGAGGCAGAGGGATGGCACCTTTTTCGAGTCTTTCGGCCAGGGATTCGCCCTCCAGATGCTCCATGACCAGGAAGCTCGTCCCTTCCTCCTGCCCCACATCGAAGAGCGTGCAGATGTGAGGGTGAGAGAGGGACGAGATCACCTTGGCTTCGCGCTCGAAGCGCTGCTGGATCTCGGGCGAGGCGGACAGGTGGTCCGGAAGCACCTTGATGGCGACCGTGCGATCGAGACGGCTATCGCGAGCCAGGTAGACCTCACCCATGCCGCCCGCGCCCAGTGGGCTCAAAATCTCGTAGGGTCCCAGGTTGGATCCAGCTTCGATGGTCACGTCGTCTCCTTCTTGCTGATCGGTTCAGTCGGCCGTGCTGGTCAGGCGTTCGACCTCGCCCATCCCGCCTTCACCCAGTTTGCCGGTGATTCGGAAGTGAGAGAGAGTCACACCTTCTAGAGTCAAGCCTTCACCAGACCTTTCAATCCGTGGATGATCCTGGTTGTCCTGAAATTGCGTGCAGATTGTAGCCCATCGAGAGCTCAGAAGCCGTCAGACCCGAAAAAGTGGGTGGCACCTTCGTGACAATCGGGCGAGGGGATCCCTGTGCGAAACCGGGATCGGTGATCCCGTAGGCGAACAGAGCGGTGGTCGTATCCCAGGATTCACTCTCGACCCGAGGCGGCTGAATCAGTCGCGAAAACCTGCTGACAGCTGTTGTCGTAGTTAAGAGTGTGCATCCGGCGAAAAGCGGCACGATCCTTGCTCGGCTACCGAGGCAAGGCAAGCTCTACGGGTCGTTTTGCGAGTTGAAGGAGGTAGTTTGAAGGCCATAGTCCAGGATGTCCGATTCGGTGTGCGACGGATTCTCAAGCATCCAGTCGTTGCCGTCAGCATCGTGCTTTCCCTGGCCTTGGGGCTCGGGGCCAATGTGGCGATCTTCAGCGTCTTCAGCGCAGCGATTTTGCGCCCTTTGCCGTTCAAGGAAGACAGCAAGCTGACCCGCGTCTACATCGTTCCCGACAAGGGCAATGAGCGCATCAGCCTCCGCCCCGAGGTGTTTTTGCCGGTGCGGGATGAAGTGCGCTCTTTCGAAAGCGTCGTGGGCCAGCGGTTCATGAGTCTCGGATTCGAAACCGAGGAGGGACCTGAGCGAGTCGTCGGTATCGGCGTTACTGAAGGGTGGTCGTCGACGCTGGGCATCGAGCCACAGCTCGGCCGCTCATTCTCGAACGAGGAGGAGGCCGGCGGACTGTCGAGCGGTGTCGTGCTCATCAGTCACGGCACCTGGCAGCGCCGTTTCGGAGCTGACGAAGAGATCCTGGAGAAGCAGGTTTCTCTGGCAGGTAGCACCTACTCCGTAATCGGAGTGATGCCAGCTGGGATGGCGTACCCATATGCTGCCGAGTTCTGGCTGCCCATGCGGGTCGCTGCCGACCAGCTTGGTCCGTGGGGTCTCAACGTTCCGGCGCGGCTCGAGCAGGGCGTCACCCTGAAGGCCGCCAATGAGGAGCTCGCTCTCCTGTCCAGCCAGCTCGATCTGGATGAGGGAATGACCTTGCAGGCGGTCCCGATTCGGGAGGTCCTTCTCCGCGACGACGAGCGCCCATTGCTGCTGCTCCTGGCGGCCGTCGGTTTCCTGCTCGTCATCGTATCGGTCAATATCGCCAATCTTCTGCTTGCCGAGTCCCTGAGCCGGGACCGCGAATTCGCCGTGCGCACAACCCTGGGCGCTGGCAAGCTGCGTCAAATTCGGCAGCTCCTGACCGAGAGCCTGATTTTGGCTCTTCTGGGAGGGTTTTCAGGTCTGCTCGTGGCATGGTGGGTCAGGGACCTGCTCATGCCGCTGTTGCCTACTCGGGTAGCCCAGCTGACCGGGGGAGTCCCCATGGACCTGCGAGTCCTGGGCTTTTCCCTCGTCATGGTCCTGGCAACCACCGCTCTCGTTGGTGTGGCGCCAGCGGTCAGGGCCTCCAGAAGGCAGCCGCAGGAGCTCCTTCAAGGAGGGAAGGGTGCGACCAGAAGCGTGGCCTCCGGATGGATGGGCAGAGCCTTCATCGTCGCGCAAGTGGCCCTGTGCTTGGTGCTGCTGGCTGGAGCTGGATCCATCCGCAAGGACTTGAGAGCCTTGACCAGACTAGACCTCGGCTACGAAAAGGAGGGGCTCCAGACGCTGTCGGTGGCCTTGAACGGCGAGGAGTACTCGACGGGCCCAGCTCGATACGGCTTCGTCGAGCAAGTTGCGGCACAGATGGAAGCGATTCCGGGAGTCGAGACCGCGGCCTCGACGAACGTCTTTCCCTCCGAGCGGGGCAATTTTCTGGCCCAGGTCGAGGTCGAGGGTCGAGAGCTTCGACCCGAGGAGACAAACCTGGTGAATCATCGTCTCGTGAGTCCGGGCTTCCTGGAGTCGATGGGGATTCCGATTCTCCGCGGGCGAGACCTGAGCGTCTCCGATGGGGATGAGGGCCTGCCGGTGGTCGTTGTCAGCCAATCCCTGGCCGAGCGCTATTGGCCGGGAGAGGCTGTGGTCGGCAAGCGCTTGCGCAACGCCAGGCAGGGCGAGGACGAACAGTGGTTGACCGTGGTCGGTGTGGCCGGCAACATCCAGGAGTTCTATGAGACCGTCGATACCTGGTATCTGCCCCTGGCTCAGCATGCCGAGGGTGACTGGGCTTTGCGAGTCACCTTCGTGGCTCGGGCTTCTGGCGGCTCGGAAGCAATCGCGGGTCAGATGAGGGAGGCGGTGCGGAGTGTGGACCCGGCCATGGCGGTCTTCCAGCAGGAATCGGCGTCGGAGATCTATGCCGAATCCCTCGAGGGGGAGGTATTCGCCACTCGTTTGACGGCGGCATTTGCTCTGATCGGCCTGCTCGTGGCTGCTATCGGCGTATATGCGTCCATGGCTTTCGATGTAGGTGAGCGCAGTCGAGAGATCGCGATTCGGATGGCTCTCGGAGGATCTCCCCGTCGAATCCTCCTGGGAGTCCTGAGGCGGGGAGCGATGCTGGTCGGGCTGGGCGTCGGACTCGGCCTCCTCGGCTCCGTGACCCTCCGGGGATGGCTGCAGGAGCTGCTGGTCGGGGCATCCTCCGCGGGCATCAGCACGTTTCTGTGGGCTGCGTTCGTACTCTCGGTGGTCGGGCTGGTGGCAGCCTACCTCCCGGCTCGGCGTGTTCTCCAAGTCGATCCGCAAGTGGAACTGCGAGCCGAGTGATCAGGCTTCGGGCCGTTCGGCCCGCTTGCGCCAGTATCGAGCGATACCGTCGACGGACATGAAGCGAGGATTGGCCAGTTCGTAGGCCAGCGCTGTCGCGTCGTCCACCCCATCCTCCGAAGCCCATCTCCGCATCGTCTCGTTGTAGCGGGCGAGCATGCTGTCGCGATCCAGTCCCTCCACCATCATGTCGCGCACGAAGGCGGCACCCTGGTCGAGGTGGGATTCGAACCGATCGAGTTGCGCTGACACCTCGCTCGTAGCGCCGAAGTGGGTGCGGTAGATGGCGTCGAAATTCTGTAGGCGAAGGCGGTTCAGGGTCCCCTTCCACGCTCCAAGATCGAACTCTGGGGGCGGAGCTGGCAGGTCGATCCAGTGACGCTCACCGAGTCGGACACCCGCAGCGTCGCCGGTGAAGGCGACATCACCCAATCGGTAGACGTGGTGGTGCCTGGCGTGGCCCGGTGTGTCCAGAGCGACGAAACTCAAGCCCGCGGCCTCGATCGTACTGTTGCCCTCCACGGCCACTACCTGCTCGGCTGGAGCGGGCACGGTCTGGCCCCAGAGCTCATCCATACGATCCTTGTAGATTCGCTCGGCGCTGGTCAGCAGCTTGCTCGGGTCGATGAGATGCCGTTCGCCGTTGGGGTGAACGTAGACCGTAGCACCCTGCTGAGCCCACCAGCCGGCTGCGCCGGCGTGGTCCAGGTGAATGTGCGTGACCAGCACGTGCCGCACGTCTCCCGGTGCGACGCCGTGCTCCTCGAGTCGAGCGAGAAGGGTAGGGAGGGTCGAGGCAGGTCCGGTTTCCACCAGCACAGGGCCCTCGGGTCCGAAGACCAGGAAGGCGGCGATGGTCTCGGGCGTATGACCGAATTCGAGGTCGAGAGTTTCGATACGCATCGGATTCAGACGCCGATGATTACACAACCGAATCGGCGCTGCGAGCGGGCTTCATCTCGGCTGGGAGTGCTATGCGTTGCTGGGTGAGGCGATCAATCTCAAGTCGCGAAACGCCACCAGCTTGTCCCGCTCTTCGTCCCAGAGCTTGAGACGAGCACACCTCAAGCTGTCCCAGAAGGTCATGCGGGTGACTTCATGGAGCTGGGGCAGCTCCCGGTAGCACTTCTTCAGACTGTAGTTGGGAATACGGCTCGCCAGGTGGTGGATGTGGTGGTAGCCGATATTGCCGGTGAACCAGGTCACGATGGTCGGGAGATCGTAGAACGAGCTGCCCTCGATTCCGGCCCTGTGGAAGTTCCACTCCTCGTGCTCGCGCCAGTAGGTGTCCTCGAACTGGTGCTGGATGTAGAACAACCAGACTCCCGCTACACCCGCGAACAATGAGATGGGCAGCTGAACCATGAGAAAGCGCTGCAGGCCGACGAGCCACCAGGCGAGGAGAAGCAACGCGACGGCAACTACGTTGGTCCACCAGATACTGGACCACTCCCGCTTCCAGGAGCGAGGGAGGTCGAGAGGCAGCCGGTGCTTGAGCAGGAACAGGAAGGCGGGACCGATCACCAGCATGACAAAACCACTCCGATAGAGTCGGTAGCGAAGGCGCCCCCACCGCGACAGCGCCAGATACTCCTTGACGGTGAGTGTCTCGATATCTCCGAAGGTGCGCCGATCCAGGTCGCCCGAGGTGCCGTGATGGATGGCGTGGGTCCTCTGCCAATAGCGGAACGGCGTCAGCATCATCACTCCGAGAGCGAAGCCGACCGACTCATTGGCCTTGCGAGATGGAAAGAACGAACCGTGCCCGCAGTCGTGCAGGAAGATGAAGATCCTGACCAGCAGGCCCGCGGTTGGTATCGCCAGGGCCAGCGTCAGCCAGTACGAGACCTCGAGGCTGCGCAGCATGAGAAACCAGCCGACCAGGTAGAGGAAACCGGTCGTCAGCAGTTGGAAGAGGGCCTTGCCGGTGCTGGCCTTCATGTAGGGCGCCAGTAGGCTGTTCCAGTAGCGAGCTACCTCCACGTTGGAGGGCCCGTCAGGACGGACGGTGTGAACATCGTGGTGGAGGGACATCAGTGTCTTCGACTCCCAGAGAGCGTAATCGGGCCGGATCGAACCAAGAGTCCAGTTGGCCTTGTCCATGGCCTCGGCTGTTGAAAGCGTGCAACCGACTGTATTAAACGTACCATAGGCCCGAATGCCGTGCCATGCGAGGCCGCCTTCCGACGGCCGCTACTTCCCGCTCGGTAGTGTCTTCTCCAGCTCGTCGAACCAGTTGAACACCATCGTCACGTGGGTCTTGGGGGCGACGTCGGTGTCTTCGGGGAACATGACGAATCGCTGGCCGTCTGGGGAGACGTCGTAGTCTCCGAAGATGTAGCCGCCTACCGAGATGCCGAACATTCCGCCCCTGAAGGGGCCGTCGACCACCTCTTTGGGCGTGCCAATGCTCAGGCTGTCGCCGCCGGCTTCCACCGAGACCTCGCTGATGCCGGAACTGGTGCGGTAGACCAGCCGTCCACCGTCACCGGACCACAGGGGCCAGGCGCCGCCGCCGTCGGAAACCTGCCACTTGCCTCCCGCCGCCGGGTAGGGGCGCACATAGACTTCGTATCGTCCCGACTCGTTGGAGGCGTAGGCGATCCAATGCCCATCGGGTGAGAAATCGGGATACCGTTCATCGAATTCGGTGGCCAGGAAGGCCTCCGGCTCGCCGCTGCCATCGAGCGGCAAGATGTAGATGTCGAGATTCCCGCCCTTTTGGACCTCTCCTGCGAGGAACTGGCCGTCGCCGGAGACGGAGAAGGGGTAGATGGCTTCCTCGCTGTCGACGAGCCGTTCTACCTCTCCGGAGCCGTCGGCACGTTTGCGATAGACATTCTCCTGACCATCCCGATTCGACGTGAAGATCAGGTGCTTCCCATCCGGTGTCCAGGCCTGATCTGCGTCGTAACCGTCATGAAAGGTCAGGCGGGTCGCCACCTCCCGCTCCAGGTCGTAGACCCAGACGTCCCATTGGTTGTCACGGAGGACCGAGATTCCGAGCTTCTTGCCATCCGGGGAGAGTGTGGGCTCGCCATAGGATCCGCGCGCCTCCCAGAGGGTGGTGGACTTGCCTTCCTTGTCCACCCAGACGATGGGGTAGGTCGGGACTCCCACCTCGCCGCTGACGTAAGCGAAGTCGCCTGCCTCGGAGAAGCTGTACTGAGCTCGGCCAGGGCCGTTGTTGGTGGTGATCCCCTGGACCAGAGGCGCCGGGGAGCCAGTTGGCTCCAGTCGATCTACATCAAACGTCATGCCGAAGAGCGTGCCATCCCGAATGAAGACCAGGTGTCCGGTTGGGACGTAACGTGCGTAGTACCCACCTTCGTGAATGACCTTCTGCTCGCCTGTTTCGAGTGAGATGGCTTCGATCGCGGCATCATCGGCGCTCGTCATGCCTTCATAACCCACGGTGTAGATGACCGCCTTGCCGTCAGGTGTGAATTGTGGCCATCGGTGGGAAAAATCTCTGCGTTCTTCATCCAAGGTAGTCAGGGGCTGAGGTGTTCCACCGGCCGTCGAGACGGTGAACAGCTCGCTGGAGCCATCTGGAGCGAGCACGATGGTGTCGTCCGGGCCCCATGAGGCTCCGCGACTGGCATCCACCTCGCACAGTGTGATGGGGGTGCCACCGGTTATCGGTACTTTCTTCAACTCGTTGCGAACCGCGTACCCGACCCACTGACCGTCCGGTGAGAAGAATGGGTGATAGGGCTCCTCTGAAGTAGAGCCCGTTACGAGCTCCGTTCCTGCCAGCTGGTCGAGCGAACGGGTGAACAGGGTCCGGCTGGCGTCGCCCATCGCCACATAGACCATCCGAGATCCATCGGGCGACATCACGACGCTGGCTCCGAGGGTGACGAACAGGGGATCTTCAGCCAGTACTGCCTCCAGGCGAATCGGTGTCTCGGGCTGGGTAGTTTCGGGCCAGAGCGAGACGAGTGCGGCGAGGAGCGCCACAACAGACCCGGCGAATAGCGCCCACGGCAGGAACCGTTTCCAGGTGGGCTGGGCCGCCTGAACTACCACGGCTTCGGGAGTTGACTCGGATTCAGGGTTCGCCAAGTACTGCTGGAGAGCGATGCGCGCTTCACCGATGGCCTGCAGTCGGTCCGGAGTCTCCTTCTCGAGGCAGCGCTCCAACAGCTTCCGGATCCGGCGCGGCGTGTCGTCGGGCAGCTCCTGCCATTCAGGCTCCCGAGCCAGTACTCCGGCCAGGGTGTCGGAGACCGTGCGACCCGCATAGACTGTCTTGCCAGTCAGCATCTCCATGAGGACCACGCCAAATGCCCACACGTCAGCCCGACGGTCGGCCAGCTCGCCACGGGCCTGCTCCGGACTCATGTAAGCGGCAGTCCCCAGCAATACTCCGACCTCGGTCATCTGAGCGGTAAGAGTCGGGGATAGAGACAGGCTCCCGGATCCCGAGGAATTGGGATCCCCCGGGTCCAGGGCTTTGGCCAGGCCGAAGTCGAGCACCTTGACCTGGCCGTCGGAGGAGACCTTGACGTTGGCCGGCTTCAAGTCCCGATGGATGATCCCTTTGTCGTGGGCGGCTTCGAGAGCCTCGGCGATCTGAAGTGCGATCTTCACCGTCTTCTGGAGCGGCAGCTGTCCCCGGGAAACGAGATCCTTGAGGTCCTCGCCCTCGGCCAGTTGCATGACGAGGAACTTGCGACCCTCCGCCTCCTCGAGGCCGAAGATGGCAGCGATGTGGGGGTGATCCAGAGCCGCCAGGACCCGCGCCTCGCGCTCGAAGCGGGCCATGCGCTCCGCATCCTGCGCGAAGGCCTCGGGCAGCACCTTGATCGCGACTTCTCGCCCCAGGTTGGTGTCCTCGGCCCGCCACACCTCGCCCATGCCGCCCTCACCGAGCTTGTCGGTGATCTTGTAGTGAGAGAGTTCCTGTCCAATCATCGTTGCTCCACTTCCGAGTGCCGCGGCACTCCCGATCCACATCCGTTTATCGGTAAGGCGTGGGACATGGTACTACACGAGGGGTTGAGGCGCCCGGTGATCCAACCCCCGTCCTTTTGTAGGGTGCGCGCGTGCTGGTTGGGATAGTCTCCCAGGACTTGGGGGAGGAGGCCCGATGCCACAAGCTGCCGAAGGTACTCGAGACTCCCGGCGCCGCTCGCGGGCCTGTCTCGACGCAATGATTGCCTCTCGGATCTCTACACTGGTCTTCTCGATTGCTTGTCTCGCTCTCGGATCGGCAGTGGCCGCCCAGGAGCGAGCCGTCGAGGTGGAGGCGGGTCATTACACCAGTCGGGAGCCTGGCGACTTCGGTATCGGCAAGATCTATATGGGCAGGGAGATCGGCGTCGTCATGTCGCCTGAAGGAGCTGGTTGGCTCGATCGCGGAGAGCGAGCCCGGGAGGAGCGTCCTGACTTGGTGCTCGAAGCCATGGAGATCGAGACCGACTGGGTCGTGGCCGACATTGGAGCAGCCAGCGGTTACTACTCGTTTCGGCTGAGCTCGAGGGTGCCGGAAGGTCGTGTACTGGCGGTGGACATTCAGCCCGAGCTTCTGCAGCTTATCGAGGAACGCAGCGCCCTCGCTGGAGTCGACAATGTGGAAGCCGTGCTGGGAACGATCGAGGATCCAGGGCTCCCGGAGTCCGCGGTCGATGCCGTGCTTCTGGTGGACTCCTACCATGAGTTCTCGTATCCCCGAGAGATGATGGAGGCCATACTTCGAGCTCTCAAGCCGGGCGGTCGAGTCTTTCTGATCGAGTTCCGAGGTGAGGATGCGGAACTAGCGGTGCCGGCCGTGCACAAAATGACGGAAGCTCAGGCGCGATTGGAGCTCGAGGCTGCTGGCCTCGAATGGGTAGAGAACAAGTCCATTCTGCCCTTGCACCACTTTCTGGTGTTTCGGAAGCCGTAGCAGAGCTTCTGACGCCAAGGGGTCCAGGGTGAGGGGCCTTGGGGGATGAGGTGGCCGGCCACCCCCAGCACCCATCCGTCCTGGGGCTTGGGTCCTGGGCCAATAGGACTGATTGTGATGGGGTCCGACGTGGGTCCCCCAGGGGGCTATCCTCCCTTCCGCTGCAAGAACCCCCATGGAGGTCCCCACGCCGAACCCTGGATGCCCGTTCGGGCGCCCAAGACTCCAGGACCTCAAGGAACGACCGCGCGAAGCGCCGGTCGCCTCAACCCCCAAGCCCCAGGGCAGGTGGGTGTGCGGGAGTCACCTCGGTTAGAATCACTCCACATTCTTGAACAGGCTGCAGACAATATGGCACTAGAAACAGGTAGCAGACTCGGGCCGTACGAGATCCTGGCGCCGCTTGGTGCGGGTGGGATGGGTGAGGTCTATCGGGCACGGGATGAACGGCTCGAGCGAGAGGTTGCCATCAAGGTGCTGCCGGCAGATCTGGCAGGTGACGCCAATCGCCTGGCCCGCTTCGAAAGAGAGGCCAAGGCGGTGGCCTCCCTCTCGCACCCAAACATCCTCGCGATCCACGACTTCGGACGGGAGGGCACCGTGACCTTCGCGGTCACGGAGCTGGTCGACGGAGACACCCTGGAGGAGTTGATCGAAGCGGGAGGCGTTCCCCAGCGCAAAGCAATCGACTACTGTCGTCAGATCGCGAACGGCCTGGCAGCGGCGCACGACAAAGGGGTCGTGCACCGGGATGTGAAGCCGGCCAACGTGATCGTGAATCGAGAGGGTCGGGTCAAGATCCTCGACTTCGGTCTGGCCAAGCTCGAGCTTGTGACTGCCGATACGGAAGCACCGACGATGGCGGCTGCCTCGGGCACGGCCCCGGGAGCCGTGCTGGGAACCGTGGGCTACATGGCTCCGGAGCAGGTGCGAGGGCAGGAAGCCGATCACAGAGCGGACATCTTCAGCCTGGGCGCGATCCTCTACGAGTTGCTGTCCGGCCAGCGAGCATTTCGAGCCGAGTCGGCCGTCGAGACGATGAGTGCCATCCTCAAGGAGGACCCTCCGGAGCTGTCATCGAGCGTCGAGAACGTCCCTTCGGGCCTCGAGGTTGTGGTGCAGCACTGCCTAGAGAAGAATCCCGAAGAGCGCTTTCAGTCGGCGCGCGATTTGGCTTTTGCTCTCGATTCCGTTTCTCGTGTTTCCCAATCGGGTCTGCGCACGGTGCAGGCGGATCTGCCACGACAGAAGCGCCGTCTGTCTTGGATCTGGGCCGCCGGCCTGACCGCGGTCGCTCTGCTGATCGGTTGGGCTGCCGGCAACTGGCTCAGGCAGGAAGACCCCGAAGTGCCGCCCACTTTTCAGCGCTTGAGTTTTCGTCGGGGTGCGATCCTCGCTGGCCGATTCGTGCCGGACGGTCAGTCCGTCATCTATGGAGCAGCTTGGGAAGGTCAGCCAGTCGAGCTGTTCACGACGCAGATCGGCACTCCGGGCTCGAGAGCTCTGAACCTCGGTTCGGCGGATGTTCTTTCGATCTCGGACTCGGGAGAGTTGGCGGTCTCCATCGGTCGTCGGTTCGTCGCTGGCTTCGAAACTTCCGGCACACTCGCCAGGGTCTCCCTTGCCGGCGGAGCTCCCAGGATCTTGCTCGAAGACGTGCACGAAGCCGACTGGGGACCCGACGGAGAAAGCCTGGCGGTTGCGCGTCTGGTGGCCGGACGCTACCAGTTGGAATACCCCATGGGCGAGGTCCTCTTCGAGACCGACGGCTGGATCGGTGAGATGAGAGTGAGCCCGGATGGCCAGCACATTGCCTTCGTGGATCATCCCGTGCGGGGCGACAACGTAGGTACCGTGACGATCGTCGACCTGGCCGGCGAGGCTACGACCATCCAGGTCCAGGGGAGTCAAGGCCTGGCCTGGACACCCGACGGCTCCGAAATCTGGGTAGCTCATGGAAGAACAATCCGAGCCCTGAACCTTG